>OHVZ01000187.1_pt1 | contig 33062 bp, 18 predicted proteins | sample 1579561 | NCBI WGS metagenome assembly OHVZ01 (sample SAMEA3882547, study PRJEB24775) | human gut metagenome | biome: human-associated habitat; feature: intestine environment; material: feces | place: Netherlands | collected 2009/2010
TCATAGGGGTGATTGTGTTGGAACGGCCCGGTTTTGGCAAGCGGCAAGTGCCGGACGGTGACGGTTTGGAATGGATGCCGTGCGTTCCATCCGCTCTTTAGCTTGGAAGCCGTTAAAGATGGCTATACGAATACAGGATTTTGGAATGTTGCATGTGGCTCCGGATTTGTCCGGCGTGATTCCGTTGAATGCTTTTGAAGCACAGGCCGCCAGTGTGCGGGATCTGGCGGCGGGCGTGATGGATGTGTCCGGAGTGGCGGGAACCGCGCTGAAGGAAATGCAGGAGGTGAGGGATGCCGGCCAATGGGCGCAGGCCCGTGACGGGATGTATCGTTTTGAACAGGACGTGATGCGGGAGCTGGAAGCCGGAGGGGATTCGGAACACCTTCAGGAGAGATGGAAGAAGGCGCTGTCAGAACGGCTTCCTTCCTATCTGCCTGCCCGTATGTCCGGCCCGGTTAGGGAGCGCGTGGCCATGGCGAGAGAGAATCTGGAGACTGCCGGGAGCATTTATTTGCAGAAGATGTCCCATCTGGGGCAGTTGGAGGAGGCGCGCCGGTATTGGGCCGGGGGGGTGGAGTCTGCCGTGGAGCAGGGAGAGGCCGCTCTGGCCGAACGCAGGATTAAGGAGGGCAGCGGAATATTTGTAACGGGAGAGGAGGCTTCCCGCATGGCGGAGGAAGCGCATTCCCGCGCAGCGCTGAACCGGGCGGTGGAGGAGGTCCGCCGTGATCCGGCGGCCGCTGTAAGCATCGTTTCCCGGCAGGAGAAGATGCCGGAAACTCCGGAGGAAAAGAAGGTGGCGGAAGAGGCTGCGGCAGCGTATGGGGAGTTGAAGCGGCGTTATGCGGATGCTCTGGCGGCCACCGTGTCCGGCGGCGGGTTGCTGCGGGATGACGGATTGGCGAATGCTGAAAAGCATGGCTTGATCAGTTCCGAGCAGCTAAGGCGTTATACGGCTTCCCGTGACCGGAGGCAGACGGCGGAATTTTCCGGTATCAGCATTCCGGAGGACGATATGCTGTTGTGCCGCATGACCTCGCTGATTGATGAGGATTGCGGAGGGGAGGAAGATGCTGACGCCCTGATAGAAGTGGCCACTTCAGGTTTGCCTGCCGTTCAGGTGGAAAGGCTTCTCCGGCGACGCGAGGTGATGTTGGGCATACCCCGCGAATTGCGCCGCGCTGCTTCCCGTCGCCTGTCCGCCATGTTTCGGAATGGCGCATGGGGGCCGCCTGAGGATGCCCGTGCGGCAGAGGAATGGAAGCGTGTCCAGACGGAATTGGCAGAGGCGGTGAAGAGGGCCCCGGAGCAGCCGGCTGCGGAGATGGAAAAGGTTTTTGAGAAAGAGAAACGCCTCCAGGATGCCGGCTGGGTGGGGTTTTCAGATATGAATAACGGAAAAGAAGGAAAGTGATGATGGAAGATAATGGAACCAGGGAACAGACAGGGGCGCTCCCGCTGGAAGGGAGTTTTCCGGAAGCGGTTCCCGGAACTGTGGGGGAAAGCCATATTCGGAAAGGGAACGCAGTGTTTTCCGTACCTTCCGGCACGGAAAAATTCCCGGAACGGGAGTCGGAAAGGGAAGAATATTGGAATAGCGTATTGACGGGGGATGTGATGACCATTCCGCGGGAAGTGAGGCTGAAAGCGGAGGCGATGTATCCGGAAGGGACGGCGGACCGGGAAAGAATTGCCGCGTGCGTCATGCAGTCCTGGGTGGCGGATTCTGGCGCGATTCCCCGTGAACGCATCCGGAGGGACTGGAAGAGTATCCGGGAACAGGTGGCGCGGCAGTATGGAGCGTCCGGCAAGTCTGATGACGAATTGTTCGTGGCAGTTTCCATGCACAATCAGGTACGCCTTTCCCGGAGGGATGCTTTGTTTGAATTATACCAGGAAGAGTATGAACGTGCTCTGTCCGGTGGCGGAACGGTTCCTGACGAACGGGGAAGGGAAGCCATTTCCGCATGGCCGGAAGATTTGCAGGCTGTGGCGCGACAATTGAAAGGCAGGGCCGTATCCGATGCTCTGGATGACAGGAACCGTCTGGCGGATGCCGCCGGGATCATCCGCAAGGGATTGGAGGGGCTGGTAGCCAGTGAGGAGCCGGTGAAGGAAGGTTTTCCCGCCATACAGCTGAACCGGAAAGCCGTTGCCGGAGTTCCGGACGTCATACGCGCCGTGGATTGCCTGGCTTCCCTGGGGGATGGAGACCGTCAGAAGGTGTTCCGCATGATGGCTCCCTATTTGCGTTCCCGTCCCGCCTTTCGGGATGCCCTGGGGGGGGCGCTTAAACGCGGTGCGGCAGAGGTTGCGGAGAATGCGGCCCAGCTGGCCGTAAACGGCGCAGCATGGCTCCTGCCGGAGGGACGGGAAAAGGAGGCGCTGGACAATTATTCCCGGAGTTTTGAAGAACTGAGGAATTTTGCCAGGATGGAGTTTGCCCCGCTGCGTGGGGGAAAGGATTCCCCCTGGTTCCGGGAGATGCTGGTGGACATGGCCCAGCAGGGAGCGTCCACGGCTTTGGCGTTTTGCGGCCCTGCCGGGCTTGGCATGTTGATGGCGGGGGAGACGGGGCGCCATATGGCGGAGGCCCGGAGCATGAACCCGGACGGCGTGTTTGATGCCCAGATGGGGGGAGCTGTCGTCTCCGGCGGGGTGAATACCTTGCTTTCCTTCGGAATGACGAAACTGGGCCAGAAGATGTTGGGGCAGGGAATGCGGGCGTTCCGGGCCATGAGGCCCGCATCAGGGAATCCTGGTGCGTTTTTTCCCGGAATGGGAGCCGTTGCGGCGGATGCCGTGAAGATGGAGGCGGAAAATAAATTGATGGAGTTGACGCCCATGGTCGTTCAGGAAGGCGTGGGAGCTCTTACGAATAAGGCGTCCGGTGTGGACTGGGAGGGATGGAAAGCCAGACAGGCTTCCGCGGATGACCAGTTGAGGGAGGCCGTCATGATGATGCCTTTCCTGCTGATAGGCGCGGGAAAGGTCGCTCTGAACCATTTCCGCCATGCCGGAATGCTGCTTGGAGACGGTTCCCCTCTGAAAGTATTCGGAATTCCGGATGAAACGGTTTCCAGGATTTTGCAGGATAAGGATGTAAACCGTGCCGGGGAATTGTTGCAGAAGTCCCTGCGTAATTCTCCGCTGTGGGGGTCTTTGTACATTTCTAGGAAGGCTTTGGAGTGGTCTCGCGCCCTGGATGAAGCCGGAGAGCCTTTTTTGAAGACGGAACAGGATGTGAGAGATTTTTTGGATTTGCCTTCTCCTGTACGTACAAAGCCTTGGAAGATGCGGGATTTCCCCGAATCGGAAGCGGTGTTGAAAAAGCTTTTTCCTCATCCGGATTATGTTACGGCCAGAACCAAGTGGCTGTTGCGTGCCGGTCTGCCCCGCGTGGGTGAAGCCGCCGCAGCGGACGGGCAGCTTGTTTATGCGGCGGAACCGGCTCCCGGTGTGGAGATGAAGCGAACGCAGGGCCGGCCTTCCGTAGAGGAGGCTCTTTCTTCCTGGTATGAGACTCTGGGCCGTATGGAAGAGGAAGATTTGGGTCTGGTCCGGAACAGGAACGGACGGGAAATCCCATGGCGTTTAAGGAATGCGGAGGAATATGATATTCATGCGGATGCTTTGCGCCGAGCGTTTGTGGCGGACAGGCTGAAGAAGCGCTCCTATCGGCCGTACAGGATGTTGCTGCTGGCTTATCCGGAAGGGACTGGGACGCCGTTACGGAGGATATGGATCTGCGGACACGAGCCAATGTTTATGAAGGAGTGATGGAACGGGTACACGGCGTGCCGCATGAAGAGGCGTCCGGGCATGTGGCTTTTCGTTTATGGAAGTCGTTTTGCCGGGATGAAGGCGCCTGCGGCAGGGCGCGCCGGTGGCTGGAGGAAGGGAGTGCGTTGCTGAATGCTCCGGATTTGTTGTCTGAATCTTTTAATCCGGACGGCCTTCCCTCCGCCCTGGCCAGGATGAGCGGCATGATGGCTTCTCTTGGCGGAGAGGAACGCCATGGGGTAAGCCCTGAGCTGCGGGAGATGAACCGCATGGTATGGGGAATCCAGGCGGATGTGAACAGCCTGTACCACGTACTTCCCAACATGAAGGAATTTGACGTGCATGTGGGGCGCGGCTATACGCCCGTGGAGAGTTACGGGCGGTTGCTGGCCCGGTTTCTGGAGGTGGCGCCGGAGAACGTGGCCCGTTATGCCTCTGTGCTGGATGCTCCGCGGCTGCATGCCGGTCCGGAACAGGTTTCGCCGCGTATTTATCCGGGGACGCGGAAAGCGGTGGAGAGTCTTCTCCTGCTGACCCCGCGCCTGTTCCAGTCCTCACCCGGAGGGGAAGGGGCGGAAAGGCTGTGGAGAGTAAAGTATCCCAATGGAAGGTGGTCGGACTGGCATCCTTCTCGGGAGGCGGCGGAAGCGGACCTGATGGCCAATGTTTCCATGATGTTTTCTGCCGCCTGCTCGGCTAAGAGGGATTTGATCCGTAGCTGGGAATGGCATGCCCATAACGGGCGGCCGGAATGGGATACCAATTATCTGAGGCTGACCACCGGGTTGGAAAACGTGCAGGGGGGGCGGCTCCCCTGCCTGTATGACAGCCTGACGGCCATGGCGGTGGCGGATATGCTGAAAGCTGGTTACGGCGTGCGCGGAGCGGTGGGGTCCGGGGATCGTCTGGAGGTGACGGGCCGGGGGCGCCTTGCCGCTGAAACGCTGATGAGCCGTGATGCCCTGTTGGAGCGCATGAATATTCACGAAAAGTATGTGGGTTCCGTACAGAGGCTGGGCGTGGATGCGGATAATTTGCCCGTTTCCTCAGCCAAGGGGTTGGTAATGCACCGGCTGAGGCTTCATAATACGGCCAATCCCCTGGCTTTGATCGAAGACAAGGCGGAAGTCGTATGGGACCGGCTGATGCGCACGGATCAGCTTTCCCCGGAAGGCGCTTGGGAGATGTTGAAACATTTGGAACGTGTGCCGCGCCGCAGGAAGCTCCCAGGGGAAACGGAACTGATTGAAGAGTTGTCCCAGCTGTCCAAGGAGTATTTTTTTGCCCATCTGGATCATGACACCGTACCGGAAACGGTGGCTTCCTGGGCGCGTTACGGGGCCGCAATGCCTGACAGGGTTCCGGAACCTCTTGAGGAATTGGTGCGCCGGGCCGGATTGCTGAAGAAAACGCTGAGGGAGGATGCGGACACTGCCGAGTTTATGGGAATGCTCCGAGAGACGGTTGGTATGAATGAACGCATACGGGCGGAGCGTGCCTGGGATCCGGCCGGAGGGGAGGTCCGCCTCCCCATGGTGGAGCGGTACTCTCACAGCCTGATGTCCGGACGGCTGTTGTTTACCGTTCCGGATCACGTGAAAGAGGGACTGGTGCGTTCCCTGTCCGCGCTGGACGGATACGCGGGCGGTTCCGTACGCAGGATGGAGCGGCTGGCGGAAAGCCGCATGAGGGAACTGTCCCGGGCGCTTCAGGAGTTCCCCCAGCTGAATTCCTGGCGTCCGGATCCGGAACATCCCGGCCTGTACCTGCATTTGGTGAAAAAGCCGTTCCGGACCGGATTGGGACCTCTGCGCGCGAAGGATGTTTCCCTGGAGGCTTTGGGAGAACATCTTCCGGAACCCATTCTGGAAGCGCCCCTGTATGTGGAAGAAGATTTTTCCGTCAGGCGTGGCGTTCCCGCCCCTGCCGCCTGGCGTAGCCGTCCGGATGTGGTCCGGGCTGTGGAGACGCTGGATGCGGTGAGGCGGGATTTTGCAGGCCGACCGGAAGCTACGGAATCCGGGGTTAGTTGGAAAGGGAAGATTTACCGGATTGATTCCGGAGCGGCTCCCGGGGGGGTGACGTCTGTCTGGAACCGGGAACTCCCGTTGGATGAGGCCATTTCCCTGATTGGTGTTCTGGACCGCAGGCAGGAGGAACTGAGAGGCGGCATGCTTCCCTTTCTTCCTGAGCCGGAGGAAGCGCGCGCGATGTATGCCAACTGCGTGATTTACCGTGACCCGGACGACCCGGGGCATACCGTGCGCCTGATGCCGGGCATTCCGGAAAGTCCCGTACGGCAGGCACGCGCGCCCTACGTGGTACATGCATGGAACGGCGTTTATCTGGACAGCCGGGGAGCGCCTGCGGTGTCCGAACGGGATTCCTATATTCCGCTGGAGTGTTTTACGGGAGCCGGAGAGGAACCTTCCCCGGAAGATTCACGGGCGAGCCGTACCCGGTTCCTGGGTCGGATTTTGGAAACGCTGGGGGATGCGGATGCTCAGGAACGATGGTGGTGGAACAGAAGACAGGCTGTGGGATGCTTCATGGAGGATGTAATCAGGATGTATGAAGAACTGGGCGTACGTGAGAGTTATTTGAAAGGAAAACTTGATCTGCTTGATCCCGTGATGGTGCAGGCACTCCGGTTCGTTTCCCACGTGCTGAACGATCCACTGGCATACCGCCTTCCCCTGGACAAGGGGACGGAGGCCCAGAAGGGGATGACCAGGGAAGGAGCCCTGTTGAAAGAATTAATAGAGGAGTATGGAAAATTCTAATCATTTGACGGAATCATGGAGCCTGTCGTGGCAGTCCGTCCTGTCCAGCCAGCTTTGGAGGCTGGAACACCTGTACTGGATAGAAAATAAAGCCGGTCAGCTCCAGCGTTTTTCCCTGAACAGGGCGCAGCGGCGGCTGCATGAGCGGCTGTGGTACAGGAATGACATCCTGAAGGCGCGCCAGTTGGGCATTTCTACGTATGTGGCCATGTTGATGCTGGATATGAGCCTGTTCCGGTCCAATTTTCATTGCGGAATCATTGATAAAAGCCTGCCGGACGCCCAGCAGAAACTGGCCAAGCTGCATTTTGCCTGGGACCATCTGGATTACGTGCCGCCCAACCCCTCTGCGATGGATGTGGCCCTGGCCCGGCTGGGAGAGAGAATCAAGAGCCTGTCCGGCGTGGAAAAAAAGGGGGAATGGCAACCCCGTACGTTGGCGCGCAGCCGCCTGGCTTTCTCCAATGGGAGCGATGTGCGGGTGGGGACTAATCTGCGAGGGGGAACCATGCAGTTTCTCCATGTTTCCGAGCTGGCGTATGTTTCCGTGCATGCTCCGTGGAGAGCCAGGGAAATCCGTACGGGGGCAATCAATACAGTTCCCCCCGGAGGTTTTATTCTGAAGGAAAGCACTCATGAGGGCGGACGGTACGGAGTGAATTATGAACTGACGCGCCAGGCCATGGAAAACATGGGCAAAAGCGAGCTTTCCCCCTTGGATTTCAGATTCTTTTTTTTCAGCTGGTTTGACCAGGATGAGTACACTTTGCCGGGGCGCGGCAGATGGAGCAGGGAACTGGATGAGTATTTCCTTTCTCTGGAACGGGAGACCGGAGTGGTTCTGGATGCGGGGCAGAAGAGATGGTATGCCCGGATGGCCCGGGTGATGGGCGCCTCCATGAAGCAGGAGTATCCGGGAACGCCTCAGGAGGCTTTTGCTACAGGGGAAGAAGGCAGTATTTACGGCAGCCGTATCATGGCCCTGCGGGAGCGGGGGCGGGTAGGGGTGGAGTTTGAGGCTGATCCGGACGCTCCCACTTTCACGGCATGGGATCTGGGGCTGAGTGACCATACGGCCATTTGGCTTGTGCAGATCATGGGAGACAGTTTCCACTGGCTGGACCATTATGCCGCCAGCCAGCAGCCCCTGGCCCATTACGTTGAAAAAATGAAGGACTGGGAGAAAAATCATGGTGTGGCGGTAACATTCCATCTTTTGCCTCATGATGCTGCACGGAGGGATGCGCACGGCATTTCTTATGTGGAGAATATGGGGAGGCTGGGATTGGTGAATGTGCGCGTCGTCCCCAGAACCACGGATGTCTGGCGTGGCATTAATACGCTGAGGGAATTGCTGGAGCGCAGTTTTTTCCATGCCCGCACCCAGGAAAAGGCGCGAGGCTTCTGTGGGGAAGAGGAGCCGGGAGGCGTGGAGCATCTGGAGTTGTACAGGTCCAGGCCTCCCGGCGTAGGCGGAGCCATTGCGGAAAGCCCCGTGCATGACGGGCATTCCCATACGGCGGATGCCGCACGAACCTTTGCGGAGGCTTGGTCCCATGGCCTGCTCCACGGAACCGGGAACGGCCGGGAGCGCGGCAGGCGCGCCCGGATGTGGTAACAGAGGGCAGGAGTAAAGGAAAAGAGATTTTTTTGATTGATAGTTGACAGTTTTGTCAAAAAGCGGTTCTTTTTTCCGGCCTCCAGCTGTCTAACGCAGTGATGCGACTTATTGAGATGAAATTATCCCTTTTCCATCCGTTGGTTTCCTGCCTGTGTGTTCCGTTTTTGTTTTCGTCCTGCGGTACCACGGGAAGGGAGCTTTCCCCTGTCCCCTCTTCCCATATTCCGGTAGAAGAAATGACGGGGTATTTTGAAGAAACGGGAACTATTCCGGGGCACCTGCTCAAGTGGGAAGATGATCCGTCGCTGCCCGGAAAGCTGCTGGTCGTAGTGGATAAGAAAAAGCAGATGATGTATATCTACCGGGGGACGCACCGCATTGCGTATGCCCCCATCAGTTCCGGAAGAAGTTCCGGCATGACGCCCTCCGGCTACTTCCTCATTGCTTCCAAGGAGGAAGACCATCATTCCTATTACGGTGCGTTTATTAACGCTGACGGAGAATTGCGGGATGGGGATATACGAAGGGATTCCCCCCGTCCCGGCGAGAGGTTTGAACCTGCCAAGATGCCCTATTTCATGAGAGTGAACGGGGCTGTAGGAATTCATGAAGGGTACTTGCCCGGTCATCCATCCTCCCATGGATGTATCCGTGTTCCCCACTTGATTGCGAAAAATCTCTTTGAAATAGCTCCCGTAGGAACCCGTGTGGTTGTCAGGGATGGAAACTGGAATATTCACGAGCTTCAACAAAAGCCGTCCGGAATGTTCCGGACGGTGCACAAGCCTGCTGCCCCGGTGGCTGGCGCAAATTCAGCTTCCTCTGGAAAGAAGGAACTTGTAAAATCGGAAACGTCCGTAAAAAAAGATGCCGCCGCCATGCCGTCTGTTGGAGAACAGAAAAACGGGCAGCTGCCTTTTTCTGAGGCGGACGCTGTGACCCCCTCTTCATCCAATGGCCTCGAAGGACTGGAATAACATGCTGTCCGGGCGTTTATATCATGCCCAGGATTCTGAATTGGCTGCCGCCCGGCTCAGGGCGCGCCGGCTTGTTTTCCGTTATAACCAGTCCGCTCCGGAAAATGAAAGCCTGCGCCGGGAATTGGCCCGGGAGCTTTTCGGCCAAATGGGAGAGGGGTGTTATCTGGAACCTCCGCTGCGTTGTGATTACGGCTCCAATATACGGCTGGGGGACCGCGTGTATGTCAATTTCAACCTCGTGGTGCTGGACTGAGCTGCCGTTACCATCGGCAATGACGTGCTGATAGGTCCCAACGTGGGCATTTATACTGCCGGGCATCCCGTAGACTCGGGGCTGAGACGGCAGGGGCTGGAATTTGCTCTGCCCATTACCATTGAGGATGGAGTATGGATAGGCGGTCATGCGGTGATTGCCCCGGGCGTGCGTATTGGGAGAAATTCCGTGATAGGCGCGGGCAGCGTGGTGACGAAGGACATCCCCGCCAATGTAGTGGCCGTGGGTAATCCCTGCCGTGTGGTTCGCCCCGTGACGGAAAAGGACCGCGAAGTCTGGGACACCGGGGAAAATGGAGAGGGGCCGCTTTCCCAGGGACCGAAGGCAAATTCCCCGGGATGACGAAATTTGAATTGCTTTTGGGGCTGGATGATGCATAGTTGGCGCCCTCACAGTGTCGATTAGCCGCTGCCACGAGCTAAATACATTCAAGGAAAACACTTATGAGTAACGAAATCAATTTGCAGGAATTCAAGATGCATGAAAAGGATTCCGGTAGTTCCAGCTACCAGATTGCCCGCCTGACCCAGCGCATCGCCCACCTGACCGAACACCTGAGCACGAATAAACATGATGTTTCTTCCCGCCGCGGGTTGTTGAAGATGGTGGCTCTGCGCCGCAAGCTTCTTGATTACGTCAAGCGTGAAGATCTGGCCCAGTACCAGAGTCTGATCCAGCGTCTTGGCCTTCGCCGCTAAAAGGCGGAGCATATTCCCGTTTGATTCGGCCGTTGCGGTTTTCCGCAGCGGCCGTTGTTTTTATGGGAGGGGCTGGCATGGTAGCGTTGTCATGGAAGGGGGGCATGGCGGGTGACTGTGGATTTGTGTTTTGGTCAGGAGAGTTTGAAAGGCCTGTCTTTTTGTGAAAGAAGATATTCTGGAGTGTGGAGATTGTTTTTGTTGGCATGACTGCCCCTTTATTCCTGCGTAAATGTTTGCTGGGGACGGAAAGTCCGGTATTGCGGGTATGATGCAGCCGCGCAAAGAATAGGAAAATATGGATGAAAAAGCAGTGGGCGGCTGTTATGGGAGTCAGGCAGGAATACTCAGTCCGTCCTTAAATTCTGCATTTCCGCTCCTGTGAAGAAGGGAAGGCGGACGTTTCCGGATATTTTGCTTGGAGTAATGCATTTCAATCAGGAATGCGAAGAATATTGAATGGATGAAGGTGAGATGGGAAAAATACCTTTTCTCCCCATGCGGGTGGATATTTAAAGCCCTGGAAGGAAATGGACTGCTATGGTTATCAAACTATTTGCTTGCATTATCCTTGACAGGGATTATGCTCTCATTCGACGTTCGGGGATTCGTTTCCCGAAACGTTTCTGTCGGGCATGCCTTGAGAAATTTTCGGATTTTCACAGGCTGTCAAGCCGGTAAGACTGGGCCGGAGCGTTTGATCCATCTGGGATGCGCGTCCTGCCGCGTGGACAGTATTCCCCCTCTGTTTCTGGGAAAGGACTGTTGCGGATAACATCTTCCTGAGGCACTGCCCGTACCTGACGCCATTCAGGCTTCCCGCCCGGAGCCGGCCTGGATGGGCTGATGAGGCTGCGGGTGATTGAAAGACAAAAAATATAATGAGCATACATTCAGTTGAATGCAACGTTGGTACGAATCCTATCACGATTGAAACCGGCAAGATGGCCCGTTTGGCGGACGGCGCTGTTGTTGTCCGCAGCGGCGATACCGTCGTTCTTGTGACCGTGGTAAGCGCCACCAAAGTCAAGGAAGGACAAACCTTCTTCCCCCTGTCCGTGGAGTACAAGGAAAAGGCCGCTGCGGCGGGTATGTTCCCCGGCGGCTATTTCAAACGCGAAGGGCGTCCCACGGAAAAGGAAATCCTGACGTGCCGCATGACGGACCGCCCCCTGCGCCCGATGTTCCCCAAGGGCTACTTCTACGATACGCAGGTAATTACGCTTCTGCTCTCCGCCGATGGTGAAAACGAACCGGACATCCTGAGCATTAACGGCGCTTCCGCCGCCTGTGTCGTTTCCGATCTTCCCTTTGCCGAACCCGTAGGGGCTGTGCGTGTGGGCCGTATTGACGGACAGTTTGTTATCAATCCGACCAACTCCCAGCGTGAACATAGTCAGCTGGATCTGGTATTTGCCGGCACGAAGGATCAGGTCATCATGATTGAAGGTTCCGCTAATGAACTGCCGGAAGAAGATTTTATCGCCGCTTTGCGTGTCGCCCAGGAGAACGTGAAGGTCATTTGCGAAAAGCAGGAAGAGCTCCGCGCCGTTTGCGGTAAGGAGAAGCGCGCTTATGAACTTTGCCTTGCCAAGCCGGAATTGCTGGAAATCGGCTATGAAATTGCCGGCGATCGTATTGAGGAAGCCATTTACGCCCCTTCCAAGGTGGAGCGTCAGAAAAAAGTGGGGGTCCTGCGTGACGAAGTGGAGGCCGCCATCAAGGAACGCCATCCGGAAGCTACTGACTTTGATGTGGAACAGGTTTTTGAATATATTCAGAAAAAGGCTTTCCGCATCTCCATCATGGAAAAGGACAAGCGGGCCGATGGCCGGGCTCTCAAGCAGCTGCGCCCTCTGACTGCGGAAGTCAATGTGCTGCCTCCTGTGGTGCACGGTTCCGCGATGTTCGCCCGCGGTGAAACGATGTCCCTTTGCCTGGCGACGCTCGCTCCGATGGAAGAACGCCAGTACATGGACAATTACACGGGCAGCGTGAATGAAAAGCGTTTCATCCTGCACTACAATTTCCCGCCTTTCTCCGTGGGAGACACCGGCCGTTTCGGCGGTCAGAACCGTCGGGAAATCGGCCACGGCGCTTTGGCGGAACGTTCCATCGCTCCGGTCGTGCCTGGCGAACAGGAATTCCCGTACGCCATTCGCGTCTCTTCTGAAATCATGGAATCCAACGGTTCCACCTCCATGGCTTCCGTCTGTGCGGGCACGATGTCTTTGCTGGCGGCCGGCGTGCCCCTCAAGCGCCCTGTAGCTGGTATTTCCGTGGGCCTGGTGACGGAACAGAATGACCAGCATGAAATCACCTCTTACAAAACTCTGCTGGATATCATCGGTTCCGAAGACTTTTACGGTGATATGGACTTCAAGCTCTGCGGCACGTCGGAAGGCGTGACAGGCTACCAGCTGGACCTCAAGCTGCCCGGCATTCCCCTCTCCATATTGGAGGAAGCCATTCACGTGGCGAAAGCCGGCCGCACGGATGTTCTGAAGGTCATGAATGAAGCCATTGCAGCTCCGGCCCAGATGAGCCCGAATGCTCCCCGTATTGAGACCACCAAAATTCCCGCTGACCGCATTGGCGAACTGATCGGCCCCGGCGGCAAGAATATTAAGGCTATTCAGGCCGAATCCGGCGCCGATATCAATATCGAGGAAGATGGCACCGTGCATATTTACGCCGCCAAGCAGGAAGGCCTGGACCGTGCTTTGGAATTGGTCACCCGCATGTTCAAGACCATTGAAATCGGGGAACTGTACACCGGTAAGATTGTTTCCACGACCACCTTTGGAGCGTTTATGGAAGTGCTGCCCGGCAAGGATGGCCTGATTCATATCTCCGAACTGGCCGAAGGCCGCACCGCCAAGACGGAGGACGTCGTGAGCGTCGGAGACGTGGTGACCGCCAAGTGCATTGGTATTGACGACAAGGGACGCGTGAAAATGTCCATACGTGCCGCTTTGCGAGATGCCAAGGCTGCCGAAGCAGAAGCCGCCGGCATTACGGAATAACGTTTTTCGTTGAGCCTTTAAACTCTCAGCCCCGTTTCCGGTTATTCCGGGAACGGGGCTTTCCGGTTGCTGGAAAGATTTTTGCAGTTGCTTCAACTACTTGCGTGATCGCCGGAATTTTTTTACCTGTGCCGGAAGGAGAAAGTTTGGAATGCTGGAAAGGGACGGGAGGAATGGAGCTCTTTCCGCATGGCAGATTTTTTTGTTTCCCGTTCTTGACAGGATTTTTTCGGTTCCTATGATGCGGATGCTCGTTGCGTTTTACGGACACCCCTGCCATACATGATTCTTTTTGTCACTTTCGTTATTCTTTTTCTGATTCTGGTCAACGCCTTTTATGTTGCAGCAGAATTCGCCGCAGTGAGCGTACGCCGCAACATGATCCGGGAAATGGCGGAGAACGGCAGCAGGGTGGCTGTTCATCTGCTTAAGATTTTGGAAAATACAAAAGAGCTGGACCGCTACATTGCGGCTTGCCAGTTCGGCATTACCATTTCCAGTCTGGTTCTGGGCGCATACGGACAGGTTGAACTGGCCGCCTATCTGTTCCCTCTGTTTGAGCGGTTTGGTGGGATGGACTCCGTAATGGCCAATTCTGCAGCCGCTCTTGTTGTACTGATAGGCTTGACGGTTTTTCAGGTAATTCTTGGAGAATTGATGCCCAAATCCCTGGCTCTTCAGTTTCCCAAGCAGGCGGCCTTGTATACTTATTATCCCATGCGATGGACACTGGCTTTCTTCGCATGGTTCATTGACTTTCTTAATGGAAGCGGTTTGTTGCTTCTTAAACTGTTCCGGCTCCCACCTGGCGGCCATCAGCACATCCACTCCCAGCAGGAGATTAATATGCTGCTGGATGAAAGTCACCAGGGCGGGATGTTGGAGGAAGATGAGCATGAACGGCTGCACAGCGCTTTGTCCCTGGCGGAACGAACGGTGGAACAAATTATGATTCCCCGTTTTCAGCTTGTTTGCCTGGATGTGGATGCCACACAGGAAGATATTTTGAATATGATCGCAGATAGGCCTCATACCCATATTCCCGTGTATGAAGGGAACCGTGAATCTGTCATTGGCATGCTGCATATTAAAGATATGGTATCCGCTTATGCGGAAAAGGGAATTCTGCCTCCTCTCCGTTCCATGCTGAGGCAGGTGCCATGCGTGATGGAAATGCAGACGGTAGAGATGCTGATGACCCGTTTGCGGGAAGACAGGGCCAAGGAAGCCTTTGTTCTGGATGAATACGGTAAGTTTGTGGGGCTGGTGACGCTGGAACGTCTGCTGGGAGAAATGGTGGGAGATATAGATGAGGAATTCATCCGCTCCGGGGAAAAGGTGGAAACCCTTCCGGATGGTTCCGTGCGCATCCCCGGCATGATGCGTGCCCATAAGGCGGAATGTCTGGTACCCTTTTTGATGAATGGCGCCACTACTGTGGGCGGCTGCGTGATCAAGCACATGTCCTGCATTCCGAAGGATGGGGACCGCCTGATTATCGCCGGACGCGTGCTTGTGGTGGAAAAGATGGACCATAACCGTGTTTCCTCTATCCTGCTGCTGCCTCCGGAGAGAAAGGAAAATGAATTTGCCATGGAAAGCGGGGTGGATGCATGATGACGGTTTTCATTATTCTGTTGCTGATTGTGCTGAACGGCCTGTTTGTGGCTGCAGAATTTGCGTTGCTTGGCGCTCCGCGTGCGGCATTGGAGCAGATGGGTGTGTCCGGCAACATGGTGGCGCGCCGCGTTTCCCAGATATTGAAAACGCCCCGGTTACAGGACCGCTACATTGCTACGGCGCAGCTTGGCGTCACGTTCGCCAGTCTGGGGTTGGGTATGTACGGAGAGCATGCGGTAGCCGGATGGCTCCATGAATGGTTGGCGCAGTACGGCTGGGCTTCCTGGCTGGTGGCTCATGGCGCAGCCAGCATCCTGTCCGTGGCGGTGCTGACGTACCTGCATATTGTTCTTGGGGAAATGGTGCCCAAGGCGCTTTCCCTACAGTACGCCGCAAAGCTTTGCCTCATCATTGCGATGCCCATGTACGTGATCCAGCTATGTCTGTATCCGCTGGTAGTGGGTATGAATGCCCTGGGCAATTTCTTTCTGGGGTTGCTGGGTGTGGACCGTAATGAATCCAAGTCCCACTACCATTCTGCGGAAGAACTCCAGTATATTATTGAAGAGAGCCATGAGAACGGGGCGTTGCCGCAGGAATCCGGCCGCATCATGGACGGCTTGTTTGACCTGGATGATCTGTATGTACACCAGGTCATGACCCCGCGCGTCAGGATAGACGCCATTCCAGAAGGGGCGGAACATGAGCAGATACGGGAAATTGTGCGTCGCACTCGCCGTACGCGTTACCCTGTCTACCGCGGTGATCTGGACCATGTGGTGGGCATGGTGCATGCCCGCGATCTGTTCCGTATCATGTTCCGCAGAAAGGCTCTGACTCCTGAATACATTCATGCCATACCCAAGGTTCCCAAAACGGTGAAGTTTGACAATGTGGTGGAAATCATGAGGAAGGACAATGTGCGCCTTGCCATTATTCTGGATGAGCACGGGGGGACTTCCGGACTTTTGACCCTGACGGATGTTTTTTCCGAAGTAATGGGCTGGGACCGAGGCCGCATTAAAGTGCTGACGGAGTTGCCTAGGGATGCGGTGGGCTTCTCCTGTTACGTATCCGGTCTGGCACGCATTGAGGAATTGGGGGAGGCCATGGATATGGATTTGGAGGACGGGGAAATAGACACCGTAGGGGGCCTGATTCTTAATTTGCTGGAAGCTCCTGCGGAGAAAGGAGATACTGTCGGCTATAGAGGGCTGGAATTCAAGGTGACCCGGACGGAGAATGGCGGTGTGGAGCGCTGTACCGTGACCCGGATTACTACCCTGATGCGGGAGGAGGTCCTGGAAGAGGAGGAATAATCTGCCGTTTACGTACTGGGCATGTCAAGGACTATGCTACCTGATGTAAAAGTTCCTTGGTGGAGCGCGTATGATATGGCAGAATATTTCCGCCATGCCCGCCCCTGAATCTGCTGATGCCCCTGTGAACCGCCCTTCCATGAAGAAGTGGGTGGTTCTCCTCGTTGTTCTTGGGGCTTTGATCGGACTGGGCACAATGATGAAGGCTTGGATGGACAGACGTTTTGGAGCGACGGCGCAGCCGGTTGTTTTTTCAGGAGGCAGTGAGCACTGGGACCAGAATGAGGTACCTATTTCCATGCAGTGCGGAGCATGTCATGAAAAGGAATTCCGTCAGTGGGCCGGTTCAGACCATGCCTGGGCATTTCGCAAACTGGGAGATCAATGGGAGTCTGAAGCGTTCCATAATATGAAGCTGGACGCCCATGGCAGCATTCTCCAATTCTCTACGAATGGTCACGGGCGCATGGTCCGTGACGGTCAGGCTTCAACCTCCTGGCGCGCGGAATGGGCCACAGGGAGAATTCCCCTGGTGCAGTATCTGGTCCCCGCCAAGGACGGCGGTTTTCATACCTTGAGCGCTGCATGGGACGTGAGCCGCAAAGAATGGTTTGATATTTTCGGCAAGGAGTCTCGCCAGCCGGGAGACTGGGGACACTGGACAGGACGAGGCATGAATTGGAACACTCAGTGCGCGTGGTGCCACATGTCTTTGTTCCATAAGAATTATGATCCTGGTAAAGATCGGTATGCTTCTACCTGGACGGAACCCGGAGTGACTTGCATTCAATGCCACGGCCCTCTGCTGGACAAGCCGGAGGCGGGGACGGGTTGCATGATTTCCACCAGGAACAAGCTGACGCCACAGCAGATTCATGATAACTGCGCTTCCTGCCATGCCAGGAGGGATGAATTTGATCATGATTTTGCCGTAGGCGACAGCTTTGACAATCATTTCCAACTGGTGCTTCCCGTGCAGCCCGGCGTTTTCTGGCCCAACGGCATGCAAAGGGATGAGGATTATTGCGAGACTGGCCTGCGGTTAAGCCGTATGGGCAAGGCGGGGGTGACCTGTTTGGACTGTCATGATCCGCATACGGGAACACTGAAGCTTCCTCAAGAAGATAATACGCTCTGCTTGAGGTGCCACGGTACTGGAGAAGCGGTAAACGGCGTAAAAGCTCCCGTTATTGACATGGCTACGCATACGCCATGTCCTCAGTCCAGCATGGGTGCCCGGTGTGTGGAATGCCATATGCCGGAAAGCCTGTATATGGCTCGGGACCCCCGCAGGGATCATTCTTTCAATTCTCCTGATCCTTTGCTGAGCGTAGAGTTGGGTATTCCGAATGCCTGTACCATGTGCCACGAGGAAAAAAGCAATGAATGGGCTGCGGAGGCGGTAAAGAAATATTACGGAGCTAAACCCAAAATGGCGCAGTACAGGGAACGGACCAGGGCCGTTCAGCATGCCTACGAAGGAAGGGAAGATGTTTTGCCTCTGCTTATAGAATGTTTTAAGAGGGAAGAAGTGGGCGCATGGCGCGCTACGTTATTGGATTTGATGGATGCGTGGGCTCATGAACTCGCCGTCCAGGAGGTGGCCGCGGCGGCGGTTAAGGACCCGGATCCTCTGACGCGAGCCGCCGCCGCCAAAGTGATGGGGCGAGTGGGTAATCCTGCTGCGGGCAAACTTCTTAATGATCCGTTCAGGGTCGTGCGCTTGCAGGCGGAATGGGCTCTCCGGGATTCCCTGCCTCCGGACAGTCCGGGAATGAAGGAGCTTACTGCCGCCGCTTTGCACCAGGCGGACCAGCCTTCCGGAGCTATGAAGCTGGCCCAGATAGCCATTAGCCGCAAGGATGTGAAAACTGCGGAATTGTGGTTTTCCAAAGCTTTGAAATGGGATGCCACTTCATCCGTGGTGCACCGTGATTATGCCGTTTTCCTGGCTTCTCAAGGCCGCAGCCGGGAGGCGGTGGACCAGATGCAAGAGGCTGTACGCCTGGCTCCCAAGGATGCCAACCTGTGGTATCTCCTGGGACTGGGCCAGATTGAAAATAATGATGAGCCGGGAGCTTTGGAATCCTTTAACGAAGCTTTAAAAATAGAGCCTTCCTTTATTCGTGCTTTGTTTAACCGCGCTCTGTTGAATGAAAAAGTGGGCCGGCTGGAGCAGGCTTTGCAGGATTTGGAAAACTGTTCTTCCCTGGAAAAGGGAAATGCGGATATTCCTTTCACTCTTGCGGTGATGCTTTACCGCAATGGGCGGTACCGTGAGGCCGCTGCCGCTGCCGCGGAAGCCCTGCGCCGCGACCCGGGACATGCCCGGGCCAGGCAAATTTTGGAATCAGCTTCTCGACATGGAAGATAAGAAATAGTATATTAACATTATGTGTATGAAATTTTCATCTTGGTGTATCTTATTGGCATCCACATTCATGATGGGGTCCTCTCTCTGTTGGGCGGATTCTTCCGGAGCAGCGGATGATCCTTCCCTCCGCACTTGGACTAATAAAAATACAGGCAGTACGGTGGAAGCCCGCCCAGTAGCCCTGAATATGAAGACCGTCAAATTGGTGACGACGGCTAAAAAGCCCATTACGATGCCGCTGGAAAAGCTTTCCGATGAAGATCGCGCATGGCTGGAGGAACACAAGGAAGTGATCGGCAAGCCTATTGCAGAATGGTCGTCCATGCCGTCCGGCCCTGTGGCGGAAGAGATGAAGGGAAAGACTTACATGCTTGAAAACGGCAAACTTAAAAAGAGGGACGGGAAATTGAATCCCAAGCATTTCATTTTGTATTTCAGTGCAAGCTGGTGCGGTCCTTGCTGCCGGAATGCGCCTCACAGCGTGGAGGCCTATAACAGGGTGGTAAAGGATAATCCGGATGTGGAAGTAATCATGTGCAATATGGACCAGAACTTGGATGCCGTCCAGAAATGGGCTGCTGCCAATAACATGCCATGGCCTATCCTGTTGAAAGTGGATTTGACGGAGCTTGCCAAGAAGGTGGCTCCACGCGGTATCCCTACCATGATTCTGGTGGACAAGGACGGCAAGCCTATTCAGTCCTCTCAAAACATGGAACAGTTGGTAAAAGCCATCGGTTCAAGCCGTTCTTCCCGCTAGGCGGCGCATTGTCTGATTGTTGAGGAGATGTCTTCTACCCGCAAATCCCAGTCCGACCGTTCTGCGGAAACCAGCGGCAAAATCCTCCGTGCTGCACAGAAGCTTTTTGCCCTCAGGGGATTTAATGGCGTGACCATGAGGGCGGTCGCTTCTGAAGCAGGAGTTAATCTGGCTTCTATCGTTTACTATTTTGAGAATAAGGAGGGACTGTATCTGGCTGTTTACAGACAATATGCGGAACCTCTGATGAAAGCGCGCATGAAGATGCTGAAAGAGGCGGATCTTCATCCGTCCCTGAGGGCGTATGCCCGTGCATTTATAGAACCTGCTTTCCGGCTATTTCTGGATGAGAGCCTGGGAGGGCCGGATCATGTCCGTTTATTGTGGCGTTTGCCGCAGGAGCCGGAATATCTTGGAAGAAAAATCTATGATGAATTTTATGCTCCATCTATCCAGGAGATGATAGCAAGAATTCGGAGATTCTGTCCGTGGGATGATGAGCTTTCCTTATCTTGGCATGCGCATATCATGAGTTCCATCTTCCATGCTACGTTGGGGAAATATGTCGCGTGCATGGATCTTCAAGAAAAGGAACCGTGGATGAAGGATCAGGAGCACATTTTGCAGATGATTGTGAATACCGCCGTTTTTCTGATCTCCCGTCCGGCTCTGTCTCCGGAGGAAGAGGAAAGGCAGGGATAACATGGATGGGGGTGCGCGTTTTTCGTTACGCTTCTCCCAGTTCTTTTCTGAGAGTTCTGACTGTTCCCGTGATGTCGGGGTGTGTAAGCAGCCAGGAAACGATGACTACCCTATTTGCCCCCGCCTCCAGTACGGAGAGCAGTGTGTTCCCATTGATGCCGCCGATACAGAAGACAGGGAAATTTTCCGGTAGCTGTTGCTGTACGCTTGCGATGTCTTCCAGGCCAATGGCCTGTCTTCCCGGTTTGGTACCCGTGGGGAACAAGGGCCCAAACCCGATATAGTCCGCCTGCTCTCCACATGCACCCAGGGCCTGTTCAGGACTATGCGTGGACCGTCCTATAACGGCATCCTTTCCCAGCAGCCCCCTTACGGATGCCAAGTCTCCGTCATCCTGTCCCAGATGGACGCCGTCTGCGCCGATGTTCAGGGCAATTTCAGGATAATCGTTGATGATGAAAAGACAGCCGTATTTACGGCACAGGGGGGCAAGCTGGCGCCCCATATTTTCAATGTGTTCCGGGTTATGGTTTTTTGCCCTTAGCTGGAGAATGCGCAGGCCGCCTGCCAATAGTTTTTCTGTTACAGGGAGTAGTTGATGTTCAGCTGTATATCCCATATCTACAATACCGTACAGACGGCAGGATGAGAGGCATTCCTTCCTGTTCATGGCAAGGGATTGTACCGGATAAAATCATCCCGGCAAGACGCTTCCCATTCTTGACCCTAAAAGAGGGTGTGATACACTCCCCGCATTGTGTCACCCGCCTTATATTCCGCCGCTAAAAGTGTATTATTCCAAATGAATCCGGAAACTGCCCACAAGGTGACCTTGTGGGGGTTGCGCCTGGCAGAAAAAATGCGTGTACTGCCTCTAGTAATGGGGGAAGTTCCTTCTGATCCTGTGGAAATCCTGGGGATGAAATTCCCCAACCGGGTGGGACTTGCCGCCGGAATGGACAAGGAAGCGGATACGGTAAGCGCTTTTGGCCAGGCCGGATTCGGTTTTGTGGAAGTGGGTACGCTGACGCCCCGGCCGCAACCGGGCAATGAAAAGCCCCGCCTGTTCCGGCTGATTCCCCAGAAAGCTATTATCAACCGGATGGGGTTTAACAATGAAGGTATTGCCGCCGGAGTGGAAAACATTCGCTCCGCCACTCGTTTTCACGGTGTGCTAGGTGTCAATATTGGGAAAAATAAAATAACTCCCAATGAGGATGCCGCCCAGGATTACCTTACTTGTCTGCGTGCGGCATGGCCTGTGGCGGATTATATAGCCATCAATTTCTCTTCTCCCAATACGCCAGGCCTGCGCGACCTTCAGGCGGCGGAACCTGCTGCCCGTCTGCTGGCTTCCCTGAAATCGGAGCAATCCAACCTGGCTGCGGAAACGGGTCGCCATGTGCCCATTTTTATGAAAGTGGCTCCAGATGTGACAGATGAGCATATCGCGGAGCTCAGCCGCGTTTTTCTGGATGAGGGACTGGATGGTCTTATTGCTACGAATACGACTCTTTCCCGCGTTGGGGTAGAGGCCAATCCTCGGCATGAAGAAGCAGGCGGCCTGTCCGGCGCTCCTCTGACGGAACGGTCCACGGAAGTTATTGGAGCTTTTGCTTCCGAATTGAAAGGACGTATTCCGATCATTGGCGTTGGAGGCATTATGAGCGGGGCGGATGCCGTCGCCAAAATCAAGGCCGGAGCCAGCCTAGTGCAGCTTTATACCGGCTTCGTTTATCGCGGCCCGGACCTTATCCGGGAATGTGTGGAAGCCATGAAGGCCGAATGCCCTGTTCACCGCTGATTTCCTTTATTAACCGCTTACAGGATCCATCCATGCCCGGTTCCTTCGTACACCTTCACAATCACACGGAATATTCGTTGCTGGACGGCGCCGTCCATATCAAGGACCTCATTGCTGAGTGTTCCCGCATGGGGATGCCCGCCGTTGCTGTCACGGATCACGGCAATCTGTTCGGAGCCATTGAACTGGTCATGGAGACAAACAGCCTCAATAAATCCGTGGCCGCCTGGAACAAGGAGCATCCGGAAGGACCGCGGAAGCAGGAGGTAAAGCCTATCTTTGGTTGCGAGGTTTACCTTTCCCCGACTCCCATCAGCGTGAAAAAACAGCTTCCCGGCCGCCGCAAATACACACATCTCCTTTTGCTGGCGGAAAATGAAACCGGGTGGCAGAATCTGGTTAAGCTGGTGTCCCGTTCCCACTTGGAAGGCTTTTATTATAAACCCCGCGTGGATATGGAAACCCTGCGGGAATTCCATGAGGGCCTCATCTGTTGTACAGCATGCATTGCCGGACCGCTTAATGAGTGGCTGCTCAATGACCAGCCTGAAAAAGCAGAGGAAGCCCTTCTGGCGCTAAAGGATATTTTTGGGGACGACAATATTTTTGTAGAGCTTCAGGACCATGGCATGGAGGAACAGAAAAAATGCCTGCCGGAGCTGGTGCGTATCGCCCGCAAGACCAATACCCCCATTGTTGTCACCAATGACGTGCACTTCCTCAGGAAGGAAGATCACGACATGCACGATGTTTTGATTTGCATAGGAACCAACGAAAAACTGGCTTCCCCAAAACGCATGCGCTATTCCACGGAAGTGTATTTGAAATCTCCAGAGGAAATGCGGGAGGTATTCAAGGATTATCCGGATGCCGTGGAAAATACGTTGAAAATTGCGGAACGGTGCAATGTTACCATCAAGCTGGATTCCACCAGTACGGAGAAATACCCCGAATTCGGCACGCCAGACGGGTCGTCGCGCGAAGAATACCTGCGTAAAGTATGCTATAAGGGGCTGGAAGAGCGGTACGGAAAGGAACGTGTAGCTGCAGATAAGGAATTGCGCGATCGTCTGGATTATGAACTTGGAATTATCAACCAGTTGAAATTTCCTTCCTATTTCCTGATTACGGAGGATTTCATCAACTGGGCCAAGGATCATGACATTCCCGTAGGTCCCGGTCGCGGTTCCGCAGCCGGTTCCTTGGTGGCTTATGCCATGAAAATCACGAACATAGATCCTCTGAGATTCGGATTAATCTTTGAACGTTTCCTAAATCCGGAACGCGTCAGCCCTCCGGATATCGATATTGACTTTTGCCAGACACGCCGGCCGGAAGTAATTGATTATGTTCGGCAGAAATACGGGGAGCGCGCTGTTTCCCACATTATTACGTACGGCACCATGGGTGCCAAGTCCGTACTCAGGGACGTAGCACGTGTGATGGATATGTCCTATGCGGACGGGGACCGTATTTCCAAACTTATCGAAACCGGCCCCAAGGTGACTCTTCAGTCCAGCTACAAGAGTAACGAGGAGCTGAGGGAGTTGATTGCCTCTGATGAGGGGTATGCGGAATTGTGGGGGTACGCGACCCGCCTGGAAGGCTTGATCCGCAACGTGGGGGTACATGCGGCAGGTGTTGTGATCGGTGACCGTCCCCTGGACGAGCATGTGGCCCTTACCCGTGACGATCTGTCCGATCCTCATGCCGCTGTCGTCGCCCAGTGCGACATGAGCGCGATTTATGAAGTGGGGCTTTTGAAGATGGACTTCCTGGGTTTGAAAACCCTGACCGTCATGCATGATGCGGAGCAATACGCCCGCTGGCGCGTGCCGGAGTTCAAACTGGATTCCGTCCCTCTGGATGACCGGGAAACCCTGGACTTGCTGAACAGGGGGGATACGATGGGGGTTTTCCAATTGGAATCCGGCGGTATGGTGGACACTTGCCGCCGTTACGGGATTCAGAAAATTGAAGACATCATTGACTTGCTGGCTCTTTACCGACCGGGGGCCATGCAGTTTATGGATGAAATGATTGAAGTGAAGAAGGGACTGCGCCAGGTGGAGTATGAGCATCCTTTGCTGGAACAGGTCAGTGGGGAAACCTACGGCGTGATGATCTACCAGGAACAGGTGCAGGCGGCGGCCAAGCTGCTGGCCGGCTATACGCTTGGCGGGGCCGACCTTCTGCGGCGCGCCATGGGCAAGAAAGACCCGGCGAAGATGGCCAAGGAAAAGGCCCACTTTGTGGAAGGATGCTGGAAAACAAACCAGATTGATGAAAAAACGGCTACAGCTATCTTTGACAAGATTGAAAAATTCGCCGGGTATGGTTTTAATAAATCCCACTCCGCCTGCTACGGGCATATTTCCTACTGGACGGCCTATCTCAAGGCCCACTTCCCTGTGGAATTCCTCTGCGGGCTGATGTCTAATGAGGCGAACAATGACAAAATCGGAGTGTTCATTCAGGAAGCCAATCGCATGGGTATTGAGATCCTGCCTCCCGATGTGAATAAATCCATGCTCAAGTTCACTCCTGAGAAAATGCCCTCCGGCAAGCTGGCCGTGCGTTATGGGCTGGCGGCCATTAAGAACGTGGGAGAGGGGGCTATGCAGATTCTTCTGGAAGAAAGAGAGAAGAATGGGGAATTTTCCAGTATGGAGGACATTTGTAACAGGCTGGATTCCAAATCTGTCAACAAAAAGATTCTGGAATCCCTGATTCGTGCGGGAGCGCTGGACTGGACGCTGGAGCCGCGTTGTGTTCTGTTCGAACGTGTGGACCTGGCCCTCAGCGGAGCTTCCCAGGTACATAAGGATAAGGCTCTGGGGCAGGGGTCTCTGTTTGACATGACCTTTGAAGCGCCCAGGGTGAAGGATGAACCTGCCGTTCCAGAGTGGTCCAAGGAGCAGCGTATGGGAGATGAAAAGGATCTGTTGGGCGCTTATTTTTGCGGCCATCCCTTGGACTCCATGCGCGGTGTCATTGATGCGGAAAAATATACCCGCATAGGACTCATTGACACGCTGGAACCACACGAACTCAAGCAGAAGCACCAGATTGCCGGCATGGTTCGTTCCGTCACCCCAAAAATCAGCAAGGGCGGTAGAAAATTCGCCATTCTGACGTTGGAAGATTTTACCGGCAGCATAGAAGTGTTGTTGTGGTCGGATGTTTATGAAAAGGCTCAGGAAATGGAGGGAGGCTTGGAGCCGGGCGTTTTCGTCTCCGTGCGAGCCAACATCCGGGAGGATGACCGTACATCCTCCAAAAGCGTGGCTGCCCAGAGCATTGACCCACTTGGAGGCAAAAAGCGCAAATCCAAATCCGGGGATCAGGGGCCTCTGAATATCATTGTCAGTCCCCTCCGCCACACGAGAAAAAATCTGGAACAGATACGGGATATTCTAAAAAGGTATCCCGGTCGTTCCAAAGTCAATCTCACCATCAAGGACAGCCTGGGCCATAGCCAAATTCTGGAACTGGATGAACGGTTTCGCGTGAATCGCTGCCCGGAGCTGGAAACAGAGCTTTCCATGTACAACTAAGGCCATGCCGGGAGGAAAACTGTCATTGCCGGAATCTGAACGCCTGGTGTTACGGGAGTGGCGGGAAAAAGACTGGCCTTTTTTTGCGGCTATGAACGCCAATCCCCAGGTGATGCGTTTTTTTCCCGGTGTCATGACGGAAAAGGATTCTCTTTCCATGTGGAACCGTATACGGAAAGAACTGGATGAAAGAGGGTATGGATTGTACGCAGTGGAATTGAAACATTCCGGTTCCTTGATCGGACTTCTCGGCTTTCATTGGGCTGATTTTGAAGCGGACTTTACACCGTGTGTGGAAATAGGCTGGAGGCTTGTGCCGGAAGCCTGGGGGTACGGATACGCTACGGAAGGCGCCCGTGCATGCCTGAAACATGGTTTTGCACGATTCGGCTTTGACAGGGTATATTCTTTTACTGCTTGCGTGAATTTCCCTTCACAAGCTGTGATGCAACGTGTTGGAATGCGAAAAATAGCGGAATTCAATCATCCCAAAGTAGCTCCGGATTCCATTCTTTATCCGCATGTACTTTATGTGAAGGATACCTTCCGGAAAATTGAACGGGAGTAATCTTGAAGGAATGCCACCTGTTGACCGGGTAAAAAGTGCAGGGAGGGGGAGAAGGTACCTCTGCTGCCAGCCGTGGCTTAAAAGGGTGTAACTTGCCACGGCATTAACCCGGTATAGGTTGGGTATTTCTTCCCCCTGTCTGCACCAGAAGTTGCTCATCAGGAAAAGCGGGGAAGATTCCACGATGTTGGTTTTATTATTGTGCAGCAGTTTTTTTGATGGAAATTCGGGTTAATCCGTATTTTTCCCTTTCTGAAAGTGCGCATGCACGCCTCAGCATCAGGAACCGTAAAAGTCCGTGACACAGTTTTTTCCAATGGATGTTGTATTGTTAAGATAGGGGGTAACACATTATCCCGTCTGGGAATTGCATCCGAAAACGTCCGTTTCTCTTAACTGTCATAATATGGAGATGTCATACATAAAGTTATCTGGAGATATTGGCGAGTTTTTATAAAGATATTTGCAATTAAATAATTTTTAGTCATCAATGAATGATGAAATAAATCTCGACTCTGTGTTTTTCCGGGAAAATTATACCTAGGATAATGACAATGGAAATATGAACGCTTTTATTCTCGGGTGCTTCTATCCTTCATGCGGGTTGCCTTTCACGGTTGGCCCGGAAACGATGAAACAATAGATACCGTCATGTTTGATCCAAATCAAAAACCCGATACAGCCCGGGCGGAAAATTCCATTTTCGGTTCTCCGGAAGCAGATAACCTTCTCCCTAAGGATGAGTTCCCGGATTATGCGATGCGCGCGGAGGACGCTTTCCAATTGGTGTCCGATGAATTGATGCTGGACGGCAATGCCCGCCAGAATCTTGCAACCTTCTGCCAGACCTGGGATGAAAAGCAGGTCAGGATGCTGATGAATCTCAGCATTAACAAGAACATGATTGACAAGGATGAATATCCCCAGACAGCCGCTATTGAGATGCGTTGCGCTGCCATTATTGCCAATCTTTGGAATGCCAGCCAGAATGAAAAGCCTATTGGTTGTTCCACTATCGGTTCCAGTGAAGCATGCATGCTTGGAGGCATGGCCGCCCTGTGGCGCTGGAGAGCCCGCCGGAAAGCCGCCGGCAAACCCATTGACAAGCCCAACCTGGTATGCGGCCCTGTCCAAATCTGCTGGCACAAGTTCTGCCGCTATTGGGATATTGAAATGCGTGAAATCCCGATGGCGCCCGGAAAATGGAAGATGGATGTTGACCGGATGCTGGAACAGATTGATGAGAACACCATCGTTGTGGTTCCCACGTTCGGAGTGACCTATACGGGTGCTTATGAATTGCCGGCGGAGATTGCCAAGGCCCTGGATGATTATGAAAACAAGACCGGCATCAGCGTTGACATCCATGTAGATGGAGCCAGCGGCGGTTTCCTTGCTCCGTTCTGCGCCCCGGATCTTGTCTTTGACTTCCGCATTCCCCGCGTCAAGTCCATCAGTGCTTCCGGCCATAAATACGGATTGGCTCCGCTCGGAGTGGGCTGGGTCGTTTGGAGAGATATTTCCGAACTGCCTGAAGGGTTGATCTTCAATGTCAACTATCTTGGCGGGGAAATTCCCAATTTTGCCATTAACTTCTCACGACCGGCCGGACAGATTATCTGCCAGTATTATGATTTCATCCGACTGGGCAAGGAAGGCTATACGAACATCCATACACAGGCCTACGAAGTAGCGAAGTACATTTCAGATGAGCTTTCCAAACTGGGGCCGTATGAATTCATTTGTACGGGCGATCCGGAAAAAGGTATTCCCGCCGTCTGCTTCTTCATCAAGGATGGAGCCCGTGCGAACTACACGCTCTTTGACCTTTCGGACAAGCTGAGAACCCGCGGTTGGCAGGTGCCCGCCTTCACGCTCCCTGCCAACTGTCAGGATACGGTGGTGATGCGCGTCATGGTTCGCCAGGGCTTCTCCAAAGATTTGGCAGACCTGTTCCTGGAAGACTACAAGCGCATGCTCTCTTTCTTCGAGAAACACCCGGTCTCTTCTCCGATGACGGCGGAAGAAGGAACGGCTTTCCACCATTCCTGATGGAAGAAGCTCTGCTGAGCGATTTTTGTTGGATGAATAAGTGTGTGTAAGCGCAGCTCCGCAGTTGTCAAGGTTTGTGCGTGGACCTGACGGCTGCGGAGCTTTAATAAGTGTTTATTTGATACGTTTCGATATTTCAGCAGGGTATTCAACAGCCCCAGGGAGGTAATCCGGGGCGGAAAGGCTGTTCTGCTATGGGCCGGATGCAGAATGATATGTTCCTTTTCTTTGTTGTGGAACGGAACACCTTCCTCTCCAGAAATAATCCGGAGGGGTTGGATAGGTCAGGGAGGTTCGTTTTTTCCGTTTATCTAGAAGTAATAATTGGCACCTGGGTATGAGGAAAGAACGTACGGGACGGCATAATTCTATCTGTCGTGAATTTGGCCGTATCTTTTAGGGAGGCGGTGTTTCATACCCCCGGCTTGGGGCTCAACAGAAACCTGCAGACCGCTATTATAATCGCCCGGATAGGCCATCTAGGGAGAAAACCGGGGGCTTTATTCCATCTTTTTTGTCTTCGCTTTCTTCTTTTCCGCCTGTCGGACTGGTTCCTCCCTCCTTTCCTTTGGTGGCTTTAATATACAGTTGACCGTCAGTCCCGCTTTATGAAGCAATACCTCATTCATGGTCGGAAGGGTGCTGCGTGACTATGCCGGAACTGGTTGCTGGAATCAGGTCCGGAAGAATTGTTCGTGTTGGTGAGGACAACACTTTCTTTTTCTTTGGCCATCATCGGGAAGCCCTCCTCCGGGAACGTCCATATTGCCTCCTATTGCCGCTTCGGAAGAGTAGATGGCTTCTCCTTCGGATCTTGAGCTGTGTTTATTCTCCTGCCTCAAAAAAGGCCGGTAAATATAACTTTATATGGGGAAACGCATGGTAGGTTTGAAATTTGAATCAGAGAATAACCGGGGAAAACATGTTGAAAAAACGAAATGCCGGACGTTGCTATCAGGCCTGTTCCCTGTATTTTCCCATCCAAGCATAAAAAAGTATTAGTGAGGATTTTCTTGGAATTGATGTTTTTAATATAACTAACATATATTAAATTGTTTATGTGCATAATTCTAAACGAATTATGCCGTATTTTGTTTGGATAAACTTGACAATAAATTGAAAATGGCGTTGACAATGATAAAAACCGATAATATTATCCTGCAATAATCAGGAGATAGTTGGTTATGTTGATTAAATTCAAACACTTCGTAGGGACATTTGTGTTGATTTTCCTTTTGTTGGGGGCGTGGGCGGCAGGAAAGGTCGTAACCGTCCAGATACCGGAGCAACTTCCGGAATGTCCGGTCCGTTTTATTCGCGGCACGCTGGTAGCTGGCGACGGCTCCATTTGGGCCGTAGGAGAAAAAGAAAGCATTTACCGCCTTCAGATTGGGGACCGGACATATGAAAAATCGTGGCTTAATATGGATTATTATTCCGGTTTCCCCAAAGGAAAGAATTTCACCTGTATCGCGGAGGACAGGCAGGGGCGCATCTGGGCGGGCACGGATGACAGCGGCGTAGCCGTTTTTAACGGAAGGGAATGGAAGATGTATGACCGCAGCAATGCCCTGAATGGAGAGCATGTTTATGCTTTGGCCATTTCTCCCGTTTCCGGGGAGGTGGCCGTCGCCACATCCGGAGGCGTATCCATTTACGATCCTGCAGGCGATTCATGGAAGACGCTGGACAGGTCCACCGGCCTGGTGGAAGACCAGGCGGCTTCCGCAGGTTTTGATACCAGGGGGAATTTGTGGCTGGCCTATGCTTGCGGCGGGGTATCCTGCTCTTCGCGCCAGTCAAAGTATATGCAGTGGAAAAATGTTCAGGCTCCCTGGTACTGGGATAACAGGCAATTCTCCCGTCAGCCGTACCAGCCGTATGGTGATGGTTTGCCTTCCAATATCTGCAATGTTTTGACTTGTACGGATAAGGGCCAGGTGTTGGTAGGTACCTGCTCAGGCTTGGCGTACAGTAACGGCATTAGTTCTTGGCGTTATATGAGAGGGCGTGATTATGCCCAGAAAAACAACCATCTGTATGGTTCTGCCGCACGAAAGACTGCGGTGCCGGGGGAGTCGAATTCCAGAATGTTGTCTGAAGATTTTATTTCTTCCATTATCCAGCAGGAAAAGGAAATTTTCATCGGCTACCGGATGCAGGGAGTGGATGTTCTGGATGCTGAAAAAATGACGGTGAATCAGAGAATAAGGAAGGGGCTGGAAAACGTGGATGTTCCTTCCTTGCTGGCGCTTCAGGACGGGAGTGTTTGGGCGGCGACATACGGACGGGGCTTTGTTCGTCTGAAAAAGGGGACTCTGGCTTATAAACTGGACAGGGAACAGATGGACAATGAAGTCCCGTTCCCTCGTCCGGCGCAGATGGAGGAGCCTTCTGTGGTGCTCAGAAGGTTGGAAAGGCTGGGGTCCGATGCGCATGCGGGGAAGAATATTGTGTTCCGGGGGGAGGACTGGACTACAAAAGGGGACTGGTGCGGGAAGTACGGGCACACGCGTGCCACGCTGTGCGCCACGAATGCCCCCATGAGCAATTCCGAATTCAAAGCCAAGCCTATTAAGTTCCGTACTCTTTCTTCCGTTCCCGGTCATCCCGGATACAAGGGGGCCTTGTCTCCCTACTGGATTCAGGGGCTGATGGGGCTCAACCGCAAGAAAGGGGACGCTTTGCGCTGGTGGGTGCACAGCATCAAGGAAAATGATAACCGCAACGTTCTTTTCGACCCTACGGATTCCGTGCGGACAGAGGCGGAGTGGGATGACCACGGAGAAGTGTATCCGGGCTTTGTGGACGGACCCGATATATGGGTAGCCGTAGAGGTGCCGGAAGGTGTCCATGAAATAGCCCTGTATTTTTACAATCCCAACGGTTATCTCACCAATGAATCCAGGCGGGATTACGTGGTGGAAGCCAGAAGGCACCCTTCCACCGCTCCCCTTGTGTTCCAGTTCAATATTGAGGGGGATCTTGCGATAGGAGAACAGAATAATTGGGGGAAGGAACTTGCTGCATCCATGGAGCAGTGGTATTCCTACCCGGTGGAGGCGCGCACACGCGTTTCCAGATTTGCGGGGTCCGGGGTTTATAAAAGGTTCATGAGCAGGAAAGGGGGGATTTACCTGTTCCGTATTTGCCGGAACGGTTCCTTTAATACCATTTTAAACGGCGTGTTTGTGAATGAAAAAATACCGTGGGAAATTCGAATGCCTGAGGAACTGCCTTATTACGTATCCGGTGCTCTGGCCGGTATTGTCCCCACTCCGGAAAGGGTGAGTGGAGCTACTCTGGGACAGAGGGAAAAGGCTGTGTGCAAGCCTCTGTATGAGTTGCAGTATACGCGCAAGTACCTTACTCCGGCTGCGTGCAGTCTTCAGAACAGGTATATTCTTTCCCTGTGGCGGCAGGCCCGGGAAAGTCGGGCCGAGGGTGGTTGCCTGGCGGACTGCCTCCAGTGGGAAGCCAGAGTAAGCGACGACCGTGTGAGAGCTTCCTTCGATGAGACCATGAAGCGTTCTTGGGAGCAGAGCCAGATTTATTATATTGGCAACAGGTCCCGGGATTTCATGCCGAATGCCCCGGGTACTGTTCCTTTTTCTCTCAGCGAATTGCGCCTGATGGCCAAGCTGCGCATCGACTGGAGGCAGTATCGGGACGATGCGAAGACCCCTCCTGAAAAAACTGTTCAGGAAATGAAAGAATTCCTCAATAAGGAATTGCTGAAACAACAACAAAGTAGAAAATAACAATGAATAAAATTGCCTGTGCAATAATGGTTTCTCTCTCAGGAATCTGTCTCTTGAAAGGGGAAACAGTGCCGCAGAAGACGGAATGGAAAGGGGGACGTCTCATTTATGATGGAGTCATCATCAAAAATCAGTTCAATCTGCCTCAAAAAGGAATCAAATACCATGATGAGGATAGGTTGTCCTATGATGTCATGGACACCACCATTGAAATGAGCACCACCCTTTCCAAAAATCCTCAATGCGGCAGGGAATGGTGTTACAAGGGAATCAGCCATATTGTTGTCAAATATTCCGGCCCGATTTCCGATCCGATAGACGGAGGCACCATCTATTTTGAACCATACTATAACCACCATATCTGGTTTGATAAGAAAAAGTATGGGGAATGGGGGATTTTGTACTCCAAAGTCTATATTATTACCCGAATCAAGAATGCGAATATTGAGGATGTCAGAGACTATGGAATCAGCGGGGAGGACGGAAGCATCTTTTTCCAGTATGTGGAAAAAGTGGTAGATGATAACATGTAAATTCCGTCTGGCTTTCCCGGATGAAAATCATCTTACGCCGATTCACGGTTGTTCAGGTTCCGGAGGTTCGCAAGCAACGACCTCCGGAGCCTTGTTAAGGCAAGGCTGATTTCAGGGTAAGCCTTTCTGTGGTTTAAAGTATCAATTTCGTGCCACCTGATGGAAAGGGGCGTCTTCCTCTATGAAAAGACATGCCGGCACCCTTGGGAGGCCGATGATGCTGAAAGGCTCGTGTCCGTAACCATGAGTCTGCGGATGCTGTGCTCCGTTTGTCGGAGTAAAGGGGGTTCTGTGTGAAGCCCCTGCTGTTTCTGGTATAGGACGGGGACGGTGTTTTTATGGCGTTTCAAAATACACTGTCCCGTGGGAATCCCGGCCTCCGTCCCCTTTGAATTTTGCTTTGACAGTATAGGTTGCTCCTTGCCTGGGTTCCGGGGCATTCAGAATGTACTGGATATTTTCCTTATGGGCGCCGCTTCTGCCTGCATGGGCGTCCCGGGAGATTTCCCGGAAATTTTCATACAGGGCTACGGATTCGATTTCGATGGCGTGGGCACCTTTGTCGTACAGCAGGGTGACGGTGTGTTTGCCGGACGCTTTGACCAGTTTGGTAACGTCAAACGAATGTTCCTCCCGGGTCAGGGTGGCAGGCGTCCATGTGCCGATCATGGGCGTATTGAAAAAGTCAGATTTGTCTATTTGGCTGATGACGTTCCGGGCAAACTTGATCCCCATCAGCTCCATACGCTCGCTATACGCTTTCAAGCGTTTTTTGAAATCCGGAAAATCCTTTTTACCGGCGGGAGTCCAGCCGACTTCCGCAAAGGCGCAGGCACGGGGGAAT
>OHVZ01000190.1_pt1 | contig 32797 bp, 27 predicted proteins | sample 1579561 | NCBI WGS metagenome assembly OHVZ01 (sample SAMEA3882547, study PRJEB24775) | human gut metagenome | biome: human-associated habitat; feature: intestine environment; material: feces | place: Netherlands | collected 2009/2010
GACGGGGTCCGCGGGGTCCGCGGCCATTCTGGCCGTCACGGCGGGGTCCGCGGGGTCCGCGGCCGCCCGTTGCGGGTTGCTGCTCTTGAGCGGGAGCGGCGGCTTCCGTAGCAGGAGCAGTGTTTTCCGTTTCGTTATTCATTTAGGGAATCTTTCAATTAGAATTTCAAACCGGTTTCGCGGGCGGCATCGGCCAGGGCCTTCACCTTACCGCAGAACTTGAATCCACCGCGGTCGAAAACGACTTCAGTGACATTGGCAGCCTTCGCGCGTTCGCCGATCAGATTGCCCACCTTGGTAGCGGTAGCGCAGTTGGCGAGTTTGGAAGGATCGGCGATGGAAGCATCGGCCGTGGAAGCGGAGCAGATAGTCTTGCCCACCGTATCGTCGATGATCTGGGCATAGACGTGGCGGTTGGAGAAATAGACAGCCAGGCGGGGGCGGGAAGCCGTTCCGGAAACCTTTCTGCGGATGCGGCGGCGAACCTTGGCGCGGATGGCTTTGCGATTGATAGTACTCATCGTGTGTAAATATGTTGTAATAGTTATTACCTGAATTACTTACCGACGCTCTTGCCTTCCTTGCGGCGGATAACTTCACCGACGAAACGCACACCCTTGCCCTTGTAGGGTTCCGGGGGATAGTACGCACGGACTTCAGCGGCAAACTGGCCCACGACCTGCTTGTCGATGCCTTCGACCGTCACTTTCGTGTTTTCAGTCACGGTTACCTTGAGGCCTTCCGGGATTACCTGGTTGATCGGATGGGATTTGCCCAGGTTCAGATCCAGGATGTTGCCCTTGACGGCGGCGCGGAAACCGACGCCGACGATTTCAAGGTTCTTGACGAAGCCTTCGGACACGCCGATGACCATGTTGTTCAACAGGGAACGGTTCGTACCGTGCAGGGCGCGAAGCTGACGGCTTTCGCCGACGCGGTCAACGGAGAGCTGATTGCCTTCAACGGTAGCGGTGATGCCTTCCGGAAGCGTCCAGGAAAGCTTTCCTTTGGGGCCTTCCACCTGAACGGAAGAGCCGTTAACCTTTACCGTTACCTTGTCCGGCAATGTGATGGATTTTTTACCAACTCGGGACATATGTTTAGGAAATGTTAATGGTTACCATACAAGGGCGAGAAGTTCGCCGCCAATGCTCTGCTTGCGCGCCTGCGCACCGGTCATCACACCGCGGGAGGTGGAGACGATGGCAATGCCAAGCCCGCTGAGAACGCGGGGAATGTCCTCGGAAGAAACGTACTGGCGGCGGCCCGGCTTGGAGCTGCGCTTCACATCGGTAACGACCGGCTTGCCCTGCGGGGTAAACTTGATCTTCACCTTGATTTGCTTCTTGGAGCCTTCTCCGGTCACTTCATAGTTCCAGATGTAGCCTTCTTCCTGCAGAATCCGGGCGATTTCCACCTTGATGTTGGAGCAGGGAGCGGTAAATTCCTCGTTGCCGGCCAGGCTGGCGTTTTTCAGGCGGGTGAGGAAGTCGGAAATGGGATCACTTAATACGGCCATGGTAAGAAATAGTTAGGCGTTGGCGGTTTGGGTTTCTTCGGCCTTCTTCGGTTCGCGCATGGGGACGCCCAGAGCGCGAAGCAGGTCGCGGCCTTCATCGTCCGTAGGAGCGGAAGTCACGAAAATGATATCGAAGCCGATCTGACGCTTGATCTGGTCAAGTTCGATTTCGGGGAAGATGGACTGGTCGGAGATGCCGACGGCATAGTTTCCGTTGCCGTCAAAGGACTTGTAGGGAAGACCGCGGAAGTCGCGAATGTTCGGAGCCGTAATATTGATGAAGCGGTCCAGGAATTCCCACATGCGGGCGCCGCGCAGCGTTACGCGGGCTCCCAGAGGTTCGCCTTCACGCACCTTGAAGTTGGCCACGCTCTTGCGGGCATAGGTGACGGAGGGCTTTTGTCCGGTGATTTTGGCGATTTCATTAACGGCATCTTCCACGGCCTGCTTGCGGTCCGGGTGCTTGCCCATGCAGGAGGTGACAACAATCTTCTCCAGGCGGGGAATCTGATGCACGTTCTTGTATGCATGCTTCGCTTGAAGGCCGGGAACGACCTTTTCACGGTAGTATGTTTGCAGTGTTGGTGTACTCATTGTTTTAGCGGGTCAGCTCTTTATTAATGATTGATATGGCTTAAGCGCAGGGTCAGACCGGATGGCCTAGCCTACTTTTTTCACGTTGGAGATGTGAATCGGGCCGTTGATTTCCTGAATGCCGCCTTCCGGGTTCTGTTCGGTCGGGCGCACAGCCTTTTTCAGGGTGCGGGCGCCTTCTACGATGACAGTACCTTTGGAAGCATTCACGGCGAGAACGGTGCCGCGCTTGCCCTTGTGGTTACGTCCGGCGATGATTTCCACTTCATCACCTTTTTTCACGTGGGTCTTCATATATGACTATTTCTTACGCGTTTATGCGATTAAGATCTGCCACCCCCTTGGTGGCAGGGCAGGAAGAGTATGATAGGATAGGCCTTTTCGTCAAGCCCGCATCCTAAAAAAATCGTTTTACCGCCCCTGCGCCAATGCGGAACGATGAACGAAGGACTGTTCCCGGATGCGGGAATTCCGCAGGGAGGGAACAGCCCGCCAGGAGCCGGGCTTCCGCGACGGTCTATTCATCATCGGAAGGGATCTCCGCCCCCTGCCAGCGCAGCTTGGCCCTCAGCAGGGCGCCGAAATTCTGCTTCCGGAGATGAACCAGGGAAAGCGTTTCCGGGGCCTTCCGGATTACCAGGCTTTCTCCCACTTCAATGGGATAGGCGGAACGGCCGTCCAGGGAATAAACCATGGAGTCAAAGCGGCCGCGGCGCTCGCGGGGCCGCAGGCGTATGGTCATGGTGTCAGGAAGCACCACGGAACGATTGGTCAGGCTGTGCGGGCAAATGGGGGTGACGCATACGACACGGGACATGGGCCAGACCAAAGGCCCCCCGGCGGAAAGGGAGTATGCCGTGGAGCCGGTGGGAGTGGAAACCAGAACGCCGTCCGCATGGTAGCGGTTCAGCAATTCCCCGTCTATCTCCGCATCCAGGTCCACCATCTTGCCGGACTGGGCGCGGATCAGGGAAACTTCATTCAAGGCCAGCTTGCGGGGAGGAGCCGCAACGCCGTCTTCCCCTGCCCGTACTACTTCAAGCATGGAACGTTCATCCGTCAGGTAGGAACCTTCCTGAAGGGCATACGCCAGAAGCGGCAGTTCCTGCACGGAACAGGTGGTCATGAATCCCAGCCGGCCCAGGTTCACTCCCGCCAGGGGAACGCGGTGCATGGCCGCCAGGGAAGAGACGGTCAGCATGGTGCCGTCCCCTCCGAAGGTCACCAGCATGCCGCACCGCCCGATAGCCCGTTCCAGGGCATCCGGCGTTTCAATGACGCAGGAGCCCAGCCCGTGGCGGGAAAGTTCCCGGCGCATGATGCGCAACGCTTCCCCCAGTCCCGGTTTTTCCGCCAGCGCGACCAGGCCGATTACCTTGGAAGGATTCATGCGGGAGATCATACTGCATTTTTCCGAGCCGCTCAACTGGTAAACCGCAACCGGGAAAAGATTGTTCCGCCCTGCTCTATTCCTTAAATTTCAACTCTTGTTCCTTTTTTGTTATACAGGATTATAAATATGTGTTAAATGTAGAAAGCGTGAAATGGCTCCTCTTCGTTCCGCTGCTTTTTCTGATGCCGGGCTGCTCCACTACGGAGAAGTGCGCTCAGAAAACGGAGCCGTCCGTTCAGGAGGCAGAGGCGCATGTCAAAAATGCGCCCTACCGGGTGCGTGGAAAAAGGTATACTCCCATGAGCGTGGCGGATGCCCTGCAATACCATGAGACCGGCTATGCCTCCTGGTACGGCGGCAAAGCGCGCCGCCTGAAGACATCTTCCGGAGAGTACATCAATCCCCAGCGTTCCATGACGGCGGCCCACAAAACCCTGCCGATGCCGTGCAAGGTGAAAGTCACCTGCCTGGAAACCGGCAAATCAACCGTCGTCAGAATCAACAACCGCGGGCCCTTTCACAGCAATCGCCTGATAGACCTCACCACCGCCGCTGCAAGCCGCATCGGCCTGCATAGACGCGGCGTATCCAGGGTCCGTCTGGAAGTCATCTCCGTGGGTGACGGCCCGCATGAGGTTTCCGCCCGTTAATCCCATTTCATCCTTTTCCGTATATTTATCATTTTACCCTGCATGATTCCGCTACGCATTGTTCTTGCCTCCCTGGCATGCCTGTGCCCGTTCTCTCTGGCTCAGGAGCCTAAATCGGATCCCGATAAAACGCTGATTATCATTTCTACCAGCGATATCCACGGCAATCTGGACAATTTCCCAAGACTGGCCACACTGGTAAAACAATACCGCGCTAAATATCCGCACGTGCTGCTGGTGGATTCAGGCGATTATTTCATAGGTAATCCCTATGTGGACGACTGTGAAAAACGGGGCGAACCCCTTACCATCCTGATGAATAAACTGGGGTATGACGTAGTGACCATCGGAAACCATGACCTGGACTACGGGCAGGAGGCCCTGCGCGACCATATTGAGGGAATGCCTTCCACCAAGTTTGTCATTACCAACGCCAATCTTTCCCCTACTCTGGAAAACTGTTTCTCTCCGTATGTCAGCATCCCGATTGAAGGCACGTCCGTTTCCGTAGGGTTCATAGGTCTGGCGGACCTTCAAACCACGGATGTGAGGAAGATGGCCGGCATCTCATGGACGCTGCCGGATGAAGAAGATTACAAGGGCATCACGGACAGGTTCCGGCTTCACCACAACACCATTAACGTCATCCTCAGCCATCTGGGATACGGCAATGATCTGAAAATGATGAAGTATTCGCCGAATATCGACGTCATTCTCGGAGGCCATACCCATGTCATGCTTCCCAGCGGTCATCTCAGAACAGGCACGCTGTTCAGCCACACGGGACATAGTTTGAGCCACGTAGGAGTTACGGAAATCATCTTCTCCACGGAACATCCCGTCTCCATCCTTTCCAAATCCACCAGGGCCGTTTCTTTGAATGAGGAAATTCCCAATGACCCGGAAGTAAAGGAAATTGTCCGCCGGTTTTCCGGAAATCCGCTTTTCAACCAGCAGGTGGGCGTCGCCGGAGAAGAAATCACGCACGTCACCATAGGCACCCTTTTCTGCAAGGCCATTCAGCAGGCCTCCCATTCGGACATTGCCATTTACAACCGCGGCGGAGTACGGTCCAAAAACCATCTTAACAAAGGACCCGTTACCATCAGGGACATTTACGAGCTGGAACCCTTCCGGGAAAAGATCGTCACCTGCTCCATGAGTAAAGCGGACATTGAGCAACTGATCCTGTCCAAATTCATGTCTCCGACCGATGACGAAGGAGGTATTCTGGAAGTGTACTGCTCCGGATTCTCCTACCAGATCATGGACGGTGTTACGCCCAGCATTACCAGCACTTTGAAAAACGGGGTCATTTATACTGTCGCGATGGGAGACTACCTGTGCAGCAATTTCATATTTCCCCAACGGGGAAACGGCAAACCGACGGGAATAGATGTCCGCAAAGCCCTGATTGATTACCTGAAACAAATCAAGAAGCTGCTCAATCCTCCGCCGTCCAAGCTGCCCATCATCAGAGATACGACGTTCGCCCTGTGAACTACGGCCGCAAGCACACGCTACATTCCTGCCCGCCATGCAGCCGGACCCCTATCATGCAGTACCGGAAGAGAAACGGAATATCAATGGTTTCCGCATCCTCCCCTCCGGTGCTTTGGTGACGGACACGCCGCCTTTCGACCGTCTGTTTGAAGAAGGAACCGGAAACGGGCTGTATGCCCTGGCGGTATCCAACTGGGAAACCGTTCCGGATCCGGGCGCCTTCTTTATCAAGAACATGGCGCGCCAGGCGCTTACCCGCATGGCGCACGCTGCCGCAGAAAGGCCGGACGAGGTGGATGCCGTTCTGGACCACCTGCTGGCCTCCGCTACGGAAAAAGCCTTTCTGGCGGAGCAATTCCCCCCCGTGCCGGGCGCGGAATATGCCACTCCGGACATCATTGCCGGATGGTTTGAAGATTTGCGGAAGGCAATAGCAAAGGAAATCCGCGCCCGAGGCATTACCCCCGCCGAATGGTTGAACAGCCTGGGCGCGCCCTGGAACCAGATAGGCAAGGTATTTTTCCACCTTGCGGAAAACCGGGATGACGCCACAGGCTCCCGCCCCTTTGCTTTCATGGCTACCTTTGCGCATCAAAGCGCTGCGGACAACCAGGTGCGCCACCTCCCCCTTGCCACCGCCCTGAAACTTCATGAAGGGAATTACACCGCCTTGCTGGCCGTACTCCAGCCCTTGAAAGAAGCGGCACGGGAAAGCCCCCTGCTGAAGCGCCTGCTGGATAACGGAAAAATTTATACGCCGATGGCCTGGAGCGCTCCGGAGGCCCGGGATTTTCTGCAGGACACGCCGCTCTACGAACGCGCAGGCATCATTGTGCGCATGGTGAATCTATGGAAAAAAACCCCTCCCAAACTACAGGTAAAAGTTACGGCAGACGCATCCGGAAGTGAAAAAACGGTCCATTCTTCCGGGCTTTCCGTCCGCAGTCTGCTGAAATTTTCCGTATCCGCCACTCTGGGAGGCAAAGACCTGACCCCGGAGGAGCTGGGGGAACTGCTCAGCAACGGAGACGGCCTGATCCGCTTCAAGGGGGAATGGGTGCGCGTGGACGCCCGGAAGGTCCGGGACTTAATGGACCGGTGGACTCAAGCGGCACGTATGATGAGCTCCCTCGGCATTCCTCTGGTCCAGGGTCTGAGAATGCTGGTTAACGGCCCTTCCGGCCAGCTTGTACAGATTCCGGAACCGGACGAAGACTGTGTCATGGAACCGGGACAAAACCTCCGGCAGACCCTGGACATCCTGGCGGGGAAAGTCCCAGTCTCCATACCGGAGCTTCCTTCCCGGCTGGACGCCTTGATGCGCCCTTACCAGAAAGAAGGGTTCTCTTTCCTTTACCGGATTACGGAACAGGGTTTTGGCGCCTGCCTGGCGGATGATATGGGGCTGGGAAAAACCCTTCAGGCTATTGCGTGGCTGGACACATTGCGGAGAAAAGGCCGGCTGGAGGGCCTGCCGGCTCTGATTGTGGCTCCGGCCTCCCTCCTGTCTAACTGGAAAGAGGAAGCGCAACGCTTCGCCCCGGAGCTTATCCTGCGCATCATGCACCCTTCCTCCCCGGACCCGTGGCAGCCGGAAAAAAACCTGCGCCGGAAAGACTGCCACGCCGTCATCACTACGTATGGCATGGCTGCACGCACGTCCGCCCTGGCCGACCTGCATTTCCCGGCCATTATTCTGGATGAAGCCCAGGCTATTAAAAACGCAGGCTCCGCCCGTTCCCGCGCCATTCGTTCCCTGCATGGAGAACGACGCATAGCCCTGTCCGGCACGCCGGTGGAAAATAACCTGAATGAACTCTGGAGCCTGATGGAATTTCTGAATCCGGGGCTGCTGGGCAGCAGAAAAAGCTTCGAATCCTTCACCCGTTCCCTGGAACGCGGCTATGCCCCGCTGCGACGCCTGGTGCGCCCCTTCATCCTGCGCAGAATGAAAACGGATCCGGCGCTGGTTCCCGACCTGCCGGACAAAACGGAAATACCGGCCTATTGCTCCCTCACGCCGGAACAGGCCGCCCTGTACCAGACACAGATAGACATGCTGCATGCCGTATTGGACGAACCGGACCCGGCTGCCCGCCTGATGCTGATTTTACCCATTCTGGCACGCCTCAAGCAGATCTGCAACCACCCCGCCCAGTTCCAGGGCACGGACGATTATGCACCGGAACGCTCCGGAAAATTCCGGCGGCTTCAGGAACTGTGCGTCTCCATTGCCGCCAGGCAGGAAAAAACCATTCTCTTTACCCAGTTCCGCTCCATCATTCCCCATCTGCACGATCTCCTGTCCGGAGTCTTCGGCCGTTCCGGGCTTACCCTGCACGGGGGAACGCCTATTCCGGAACGCCAGAACATCGTCACCGCCTTCCAGAAGGAATCCGGCCCTCCCTTCTGCATCCTGTCCCTGAAAGCCGCCGGCACCGGCCTGACGCTGACCCAGGCATCCCACGTCATCCATGTGGACCGCTGGTGGAACCCCGCTGTAGAAAACCAGGCCACGGACCGGGCCTACCGCATCGGGCAGCACCGGAACGTACTCGTGCACCGCCTGATCTGCCGGGGCACCATTGAGGACCGCATTGACGCCATGCTCAAGGACAAGCGCCGCATGGCGGACGACCTGTTCTCCGGAGGCCCCGAACAATGGCTCATGAACATGAGCGCGGAAGAATTAAATAATCTGTTTTCCGGCAGTCCCTGCTGAGCACCCTGCGTAAGAACGGATTCTTTCCTGAACTCTCCGGAAGAGGGCAGCGCCCCTTCATCCCCGGCGTTATTCATGAAACCACGGCCAGCGGCATGGTGGTTTTCCAGTCTCCGCGGGTAAAATCCGGAAATTCCACAGGCATCCCGCCCTGGGCGATGGAACGGGCTGTCAACGGCAGCAGGGAAGACCAGGAAGCTCCTTCGTAAACGTTCTGATCCATTGGTTCTCCGTTCCGGAGGCATTCCACGATGCGGGAAAGCATCACAAAGTCCATACCGCCGTGACCGCCCATTTTCGTGGCCAGCTCCCCGATGCGTTTCCAGAGGGGATGATCGTATTTTTCATAAATAGCGGCCAGTTTTTCCCTGCCTTCAATCCATTCATGATAATTGCCGTTGCCCAGCTTTTCACCCGCCACGCGGGTTGGGAAACCAGCCAGCGTGCCCTCCGTTCCCTGGATCAGGTTGGCGCGGGAGTAAGGCCGGGGGGACGTCTCATCCAGCTGGACAAGAATGGTCCGCCCCAGCTGCGTCTTGACAACAGCCGTATTCATGTCACCGCAGATGAATGGAGTATTGTTCCAGCGGTGATCGGCGGGAAGATGCTTTTTAGCGTAGGCATTGCGCCCGAGAGCAGGAGAAGCGAACGCCGCCACACGGCAGAAACGGTCCTCTCCACGCTCCAAATTCATATATTGAGCCACCGGCCCCAACCCGTGGGTGGGGTACAGGTTGCCATTGATTCTGGTATGATATTCCGGCCGCCAGGCCCCTTCCCCGCGCGTGTCCCCCAGCTGCGTCACCAGGCAATGGATATACGCGGCCTCCCCGTGAAGCAAATCGCCGATGACGCCCTGCCGGACCATGTTCAGGAACATGAGTTCATCCCGCCCATAGTTGACGTTTTCCATCATCATGCAATGTTTCCTGGTGGCCTCGCTGGTATCCACCAGGCTCCAGAGCTCCTCCAGAGAGACGGCCAGAGGAACTTCCACAAAGGCGTGAGCGCCGTGCTTCATGCTGTCGCAGGCGATTCTGGCATGCGAACTCCAATCCGTACTGATGATGACGGCATCCGGCTTCAGCTCCTTCAGCATGGTCAGGTATTCCATATCGCCGCCGGAATAGCCCAAAGGGCTTTTCCCCATTCTGGAGAGCACGCGATCCACGCCGCGTTTCGTCAACTCTTCCTTCAAATCACATATGCCCACGATTTCCACTCCATCCATCACGCACATTTGCGCCAGGTGGGAGAACCCGCGCCCTCCCACGCCGATGAAGGCCAGCCTGATGCGACCCAGCCGGGGAGCCTTGAACCCTCCCATGTATGTGGAACCGGAAGGCCTCGGAGCCGCCGGAGAGGCGGATTTCCAGAGATGGTCTCCGGCAGGGATTTCCACAGCCTTCCCAGGGAGGGCATTTCCGGCGGCAGCCGCTCCGGCCGCAAGCCCCAAAGATTTGAGAAATTGTCTGCGTGATGAGAAAATAGACATGGCTTGAAAGTATGGCTTCAAGGAAAACTACGCCCCCTCCGGAGTGAATTTATCATCATTCTCCCTATTGAGGGGAAAAGCTCCGGATGGCTGATTTTAGAGTTTGCAAAATCCGGCGGAACTCCCACTATGAGATTTACTTCTGACTCTACCCTTTTTTTCATTGATGCGTTACCTACTTCTCATCCTGTTGCTCGCCGGGGGATACTACGGCTGGGATTATTATCAAAACGGCCTCGCACCCAGGCATGAAGCCCTCAAAGCCATGGAGCAGGAACCCTGCCCGGAGCTGGATGCGGCCCAAGCCCGTTTTGATGAAGCCGCGGAACTTCACGAACAGCAGGCGGTGCGTCTCCAGAAAGCTGTTCAACGGAAGGAAGAAGCCGTCCGCAAATACTGGGATGCCCGAATAAAGCAAGCCGGCCAGGAAAAAGACGGGAAAAAGACGCCCTCTCCCGTAAGCGGAAAGCCCAATGCCCGAAGCGCGGAAGCCCGAATAGCCCATCTGCTGGAACAATATGACCGGCGCGTTGCGGAAGTGGAAGAACTCAAAAGCAGGAGGGACGCCACCAGACAACAATTGGACAGCGCCCGAAACCGGCTTCAGGAACAAATACGCCAGGTGGAAACCCGTCAGGACATCAACCGCATCCAGCTCGCGGAGGCGTCCAACACGAAAAACAGGAATTTTAAAGTGACGGAGAACAGGACGGATCTGCTCAAACTTCAGGCCAGTCTTCCGCAGGAACTGGAGCGCATTACCGACCAGGGGGAAGCCGCTCTGCGCGACCAGACGGAAGCTTACGAAAAGGCCAAAAGGGAGTTGGACCTGTTCCAAAACAATGTGGACAGGCAGATCGCCAGTCTTCGGGACACCATGAACTCCCCTCTGGCGGAAGATTATGATGAGACGGAAATACTTTCGGAAGACCCCGAATTCCGCACGATGATTGCTCCTTACGACCAGGCCGTCAGCCATGAGGAAACGATTGTCATGCGAACGGAGGCGGATGTGGAGGAACAGGCCAAAGCCCTGCACAGGCTGCAACGCGTCAGAGACGCGAAACTCGAAGAGGAGCGCAGCCGGCTCAGACAGGAAGAAGAAATCTTCTTCACGGCGGCAGTCGTTATCGGCGTAATATTGCTGATCTCCATTCTGCTCTCTTTCGCCAGAAGGAGATGATGTCTTTGAAGGTTGACACTACACTGCAAACCTAGTTTACTGGGTGAGCCGCCGGGAACCCCGTGGAGGCACGACTGGCAAACCCCGCCAGGACCGAGAGGTAGCAACGGTAGCTTGTTCGTGTTTGCCGCGTCCGTTCCCGGCGGCATTTTACAGTCCCCACGCCATACCGGAGTTGAACGGGAGTTTTCCCGTGGTAAAATACCGCCCATGAACGTATCCGCCGCCCTTGACTGGCTCTTTTCCACCCAATTTTTCGGGATCAAGCTGGGGCTTGACAACACAGAAAAACTGTTGGCGGCAGCCGGGGCGGACCGTATCAACGCCACCGTGGTCCATGTGGCCGGCACCAATGGCAAAGGCTCCACCTGCGCCATGATTGAGGCCCTGGCCAGGGCACAGGGTTATGTCACGGGCCTGTTCACCTCCCCCCATCTGGTAGATTTTTCCGAACGCATCCGCGTCAATGGGAACATGATTACTCCGGATGCCCTGGCGGAGGAAATTTCCTTCCTGAAACAGCTGGCGGAAGGCTGGGAACAGCCGCCCACCTTTTTTGAGCTGGCTCTGGCCGTCGCCCTGCGCCATTTCCGTAAAAACAACGTGAACTTCATCATTCTGGAAACAGGGCTGGGCGGAAGGCTGGACGCCACTAACGCCGTGCCCAAAGACATTGCCGTACTGGCCCCCATCGGTCTGGACCACCAGCAGTATCTGGGAGATACCCTGGAAGAAATCGCCGCGGAAAAAGCGGCCATCATCGCCCCCGGCAAACCGTCCGTAACCGCCGTGCAGCACCCGGACGTCATGGCCGTCATGGAACGGACGGCGCGGAACCGCCGTTCTCCCCTCACGATTGCCCGGGCGGACCGGAACACGCCCCGCCCATCCCTGCCCGGAGCCCATCAGCGGGAAAACGCAGCCCTGGCGCTGGAAACCATGAGACGGCTCCATGCCCTTCCCTCCCCTGCCGCAGCCACCGCTGCCCTGGCCAGGGTACAGTGGCCCGGACGGTTCGAACGCCTTGAGACGCCCCCTCTGGTACTGGACGGCGCTCATAACGAACATGCGGCGCGCGTGCTCGCGGCCACGTGGAAAGAGGAATTCCCGGGACGGAAGGCGGCGCTGGTTTTTGCCGCATCCGCAGACAAGCATATCCGGGAAATGATTCCGGTTTTGCGGGAAATTGCCGGAGAATGGCACCTGGTTCCCTGCACTTCCCCCCGCATCATGCCGGCGCAAGAAATGGCTGCCCTGCTGGCCGGGCAGGAAACCGGCCCCGTTTTCATTCATTCCACGCTTCCGGACGGGCTGCAGGCGGCGCTGGCTTCCCCGTTCCCCGCTCTGGCGGCAGGTTCCCTGTTCCTTCTGGGAGATTTGAAAGCATTGCTCCGTCATGCGGAAAAACGCAGCACCGCCCAATAACCCCTACAGCCTCTTTGCTTTTCCCCGTGATTTCCGACGACATGACCCTTTCCGCCCTCCGGCCCGGAGACCTGCGTCCCGAACTGCTGGCTCCCGCCGGGGACATGGACTGCGCCCGCGCCGCCGTAGCCAATGGCGCAGACGCCATTTATTTCGGTCTGGACCGTTTCAACGCCCGTCTGCGCGCAAACAACTTCACGCTGGATTCCCTTCCGGAACTGATGCGTTTCCTTCACGCGCACGGCGTGAAGGGGTACGTGACCATGAATACGCTCATTTTCACCTCCGAGCTGGCGGACGCCCTCTCCTACCTGGGCCACCTGAATGCCGCCGGCGCGGACGGGGTCATCGTGCAGGACATCGGACTTGCCCGCTGCCTGACGGAATGGGGAAGGCAGGTTCCCGGCATGAAGCTGGAACTGCACGCCTCCACCCAGATGACGCTTTCCTCTCCGGACGGGCTGGAATTCGCCTCCGGATTCCTGGACCTGAAGCAGGCCGTCCTGGCCCGGGAACTGAGCCTGAAGGAAATCGGGCAATGCGTACGGCATACGGACATACCCCTGGAAGTATTTGTTCACGGGGCGCTCTGCGTGGCCTACTCCGGCCAGTGCCTTACATCGGAAAGCCTGGGCCAGCGCAGCGCCAACAGGGGGGAATGCGCGCAGGCCTGCCGCCTGCCCTATTCCCTGGTTGTAGACGGCACAGCCGTTCCCCTGGGAGAACGGCGCTACCTGCTCAGCCCCCAGGACCTGTGCGCCATTGACCGCATCCCGGACCTGGTCCGCATGGGCGTAAAAAGCTATAAGATAGAGGGTCGCCTGAAAAGCCCGGAATACGTTGCGGCGGTGACGGCGGCCTATAGAAAAGCCCTGGACGCCGCCTGCGCTGGAATACCTGTGGATGAAATGGTGACCGTACGCGACCGCTACGCACTGCAAATGGTATTTTCACGCGGCTTCTCCACAGGCTGGCTGGACGGAACGGACCACCCGCGTCTGACCCACGGCCGCTACGGTAAAAAGAGGGGCGCTTACGCAGGCGTCATCATGAACAGCGGTCAGGGCTGGCTGGATATCAGACCGGAAGGAGGCATTCCGCTCGCGCCCGGTGACGGCTTCGTCATTGATGCAGGGGAAGACCGCAATGAAGAACAGGGCGGTCGTATCTGGAAAGTGCAGAGAAACCGCCTTTTCTTTCATGGAAAAGCATCCCGCATTGACTGGAGCAGGGTCAGGCCGGGGCAGAAGCTCTGGAAAACGGATGATCCGGCCCTGAACGCGGAGTTGAAAAAAATGAGGGAACACCTGCTGGAAGCCTCCGTACCCCTCCATTTGACATGCACCGGATCCGCCGGGGAGCCTCTGACGGTTTCCTGCCCGGAATACGGGTGTTCCGTGCAGTCCGCACAGCCCCTGCAAACGGCGGAAAAACGCCCGCTGACTCCTGAAGCGCTGAAACAGCAGCTTGGCAGACTGGGAGGAACGGGGTTCCGCCTGGCTTCCTGCGAATGCCGGCTGCCGAACGGGTTGATGCTCCCGCTCAGCATCCTCAACCAGGCAAGGCGCGCCCTCGTGGAACAAATTCAAACGGTCCGGCAGGAGAGGGAAGCCCCCGTTCCCTCCCGTCTTTCCGCGGCTTTCACCCCTTCCGCGCTTCCGGCGGGGGCGGCAGCTCCGGACGCACCTCCGCACCTGTCTGTGCTGTGCCGCAGACCGGAACAGATACCTTCCGTTCTGGATGCCGGGGCGGATGCCGTTTATCTGGACTTTGAAGACCTCCGGGACTATGCGGCGGGAGTGAAAGCGGTTCGGCAGCACGCGGACAGCATCCCCGTCTTTCTGGCGACGCCCCGCATCCAGAAGCCGTCTGAAACCGGTTACTTTAAGCTCATGGAACGGGCGGAGCCGGACGGCATCCTCATCCGCAACCTGGGCGCGGCGCAATACTTCCGCCATTCCCCCCTGCGCCGCATTGGGGATTTTTCCCTGAATGTCGCCAATCCGTATAGCGCGGCTATCCTGAAAGAACGGGGGAGGCTGGAATATCTCACCCTCTCTTACGACCTGAACGCGGAACAGGTGGCGGACCTGCTCCGCGCCGCGCCGCCGGAATGGTTTGAACTGACTCTGCATCAGCATATGCCCATGTTTCACATGGAGCATTGCGTGTTCTGCACCTTCCTGTCGGACGGCACCAGTTATAAGAATTGCGGACGCCCCTGCGAACGGCATCATGTGCAGCTGCGTGACCGCGTAGGCCAGCTTCATCCCCTGCTGGCGGACGCCGGGTGCCGGAACACGCTGTTCAACGGACGCGCTCAGACGGGAGCCGGCTTCCTCCGGGGCTTCCGCCGCCTGGGTCTTTCCCGCTTCCGTCTGGAACTGCTGGATGATCCCCCGGAAAAAATACGCCTTCTGGTGTCCCGCTACCGGGAATTGCTGGACGGCTCCTGCACGGCGGCCCGGCTCATCCGGGAACTGGATGTCGCGGAACAGCTCGGCACCACGGAAGGTACGCTCCGGCCCAGATAATGTCCCTTTGAACAATGGTCAATCCCTATTCGGATTCCCGGTTTTGACCATACATGTTCAATATTTTATCATTCTTTAAAAGGATACCCATTTTTCTACCCATGCCGGCCATTTCCTTTTTCACCTGGTCGCTGGTAATGCCTTTTAAATGGTCCTGCACAAATTCATGCGCCTGCATCATATATTTCTCATCATTCCACATGATGAGAAACCGGCGGTAGCTTTTCATCATTTTAATGCAAGTTTTTTCCTTGCCGGTCAAAACCAGCAACGCCTGTTGAAAAGCTTTGCTGGTTTTGCTCTTCATTTTGGAATTCCATTTGACATTTTTTGATTTTTCCAGCCATAAATTTAAGAAATTACCGGTAGTCCCTTCCTTGTAAACAGCATGGAGTTTAACCTCAGGGCAGTCGGCAATCAGCTTTTTCCAAAATTGCCGGATGAAAAGTTCCTCTGCTTCGGGCGTACTGTCCGGGCTGACCCCGCAGGCGTACAATTCATAGGGATTCACCTTTTCAGGGTTAATCTTCAAAACATGACCCGCCACGTAATCAATCAGGTTATGTTCATGGGGCATCGCCTTGCTGAACTGGATGAGGTACTCCAGCTTCTTCTTATCGCCCGCACCTCCCGCCTTGATGCCCAAATAACGCGCCCAGGCCGGATAATTGTAAGGATTGGCCCGGCACGCCTCCTGAAGCAGCAGTTCCACATGCTGCGGATTCCGGGAATAAAAAGATAAATCGTACATCAAGGAAGATTCACGGGCCTGGGGACCCTGCCAGAAAGCGCAGAGGGCGGAGATAATCTGCACGGGGCCTTTCCACGGCAGTTTATTTCCACCATTGGCCCAGTTCCATCCTCCAATGTTGTTGCCGATCAGCCATTGCCCTTTGGGGTGCTTCCAAATAAAAGCGCAATGCCCCGGCTGCCCGATGGGGTACGCCGGGACGCCTTTGGCTCTTAAAAAACCCGCGGCCCCCTTGGAAACGGCTCCGCACACGCCTCCATATTCCGTATAAAGCTGAAGAGTGATGGGCTTGTTATCGTAAAACGCGGCCCCGGCATGGATGCTGATTCCTCTGTGATTCTTTTTACGGTAGGGAATAAATCCGGTAAATTTACCCCCTGCCTGCTCGGGTTTGATATTTTTCCCTTCAATAAATTGCTGGGCCCATGCCAGATCTTCCAGACTCTCTTTTCCTCTCAGAACCACGGCCCACTCCCACGGTTCAAGGCTGTCGGCCTGCGGATAACACCTGCCATGATGATGGGAATCATGGTAAAATCCATACCTGGCTATACATTCCTCTGCCGTGAAAACATCGGCGATGAGACAGGCCCCCAGGGCGATGTTAAGGTCAACTCCGCACAAGTCCCTGTCTTCGCTATTCCACAGACGGTAAAGAATAGCCAGACTGCTCTGCTGAGCATACCCTGCATGGGCCAGTTTCCGGAAAACTTCCGGATGGGAGACAAGCCACCTGGTAAACGTCCGGTCCCGGAGCTCTCTTGTTGAAAACGCCTTTTCCTGGCTGGCATAACGGAAAAATTGTCCGATATGGCACAGTTGCTCCAATTCCGGATGATGTACTATCCGCCGGATTTTTTCCGGTGAAAGAGTACCGGAATCAAGATGTTTCCGGAGTTGATTCCGTACGCCGTCAATGATGACTGAAGAATAATCCGCCCTCAGCAAACTCTCCACGGCGGTGGCATCCCGGGCCCGGGAAACGCCAGATACCAGTAACAGGACGCAGCACAACAGCATTCTCAGCAGAATATTCGCGGCCATGGCGGCTAATCCTCCTTCCCGAGTTTTCTGTGTTCCCGGAGCATCCCGGGAGAGTACAGGAATTGAACTCTCTTTCTCATGCCTCCGGTCCTCTCCAGAAACTCCACCAGCTCCCGGTCCGTCTTGTAGCCGCATTCCCTCAGCCTTTCCAGCGAGCGGCCCCTATTCCCGGGGTGAAGTTTCAAGACAATAGTTAAAAGCCCTCTTTCCCTGTTCTCAATATACCAGCGGAAGGACTGCCGGAGGCGGACCAGTTCGTCCACGTTCCGCTCGTACAGGGCCTTCCTGCGCCGTTCCTCTTCCGCACCGCAGGCAGCGAGGTTTTTCGTCTCCCGGTAACGCCAGTAGGGCAGCGTGTCGACCGGCCTCACGGGATGGAACTTCCCGTGCTCCGCCTCCAGCCCGGCGATGTAGCGGTAAACGGCGGCGCCCTGAAGCATCATCCGCCTGATATATTCGAACTCCGCCTCCAGGCAGAACCTCGCGAGCTCCTTCCCTTGCCTGAGCCTCTTGTTCTCCCTGACATAGGTTTGAATTTTGGAAAGATTCGTATATGCCTTAAATTTGGTTTCCAGCTCACTTCCGTTGATCCAAATGGAAAAGTTGTCCAGCCGGTAGTCCTGATAGGGGGCCTTGACGACCATGTTGTTGATGAACAGGGCGTTTTCCAGCTCCTCCGGGGTCATTCCGCCGTCCTCGTCAAACAGCTCCCTGTTGAGCACGGGCAGCGCCTGCTGGTAAAAGTCGCCCAGCTTCCCCTGGTCCAGCAGGTCTTTCAGATGCCGCGCGTCCCCGCTCAGCCTTTCGGGCCGGATGTTCATGAAGGAAGGAAGGTCGCCGTACGCGGCTTCATCCGCGCGGCTCCCGACGGAAAAGAAAAGAAACACGGAAAGACAGAGGGAAAGGTAATAGTTCATAAAGAAAATCAGTTGCTTGTTGCGGTGACGATGCCCGGGTCATTTTTGTTCAATCCCTTGAACTTCTGGATCCGGTAGTGCACCGTTCCCGTATCGGGATCGCGCCTGATGGAGAAAACCTGATCCGTGTTGAAATCCCAGAGCACTTTTTCTTTCGTGTACCTGCCGCCTTGGGGTTTATCCGTGCATCCGAATATCTGCCAGCGGCACTTCCACGTCCAGCCGATGGACCCCGAGAACGCGTCAATGAGCGCCGGCGGATACAGGCAGTTGGTGCTGTCATAGACTTCATTGGTGACGGAAACCCGTGCGGGCTCCGGCAAAGGCGCATGCTCGCTGACCAGGGGATGGTCCGGAAGAGGGTCGGGCTCATAACCGGCATGCTGCTCCAGGGAGTAAAGATTGGTGAAGCTGACGTTCAAGGGATACACGCGCAGGATGCGGAGGGCGCTCAGCCCCACGGTGCATCCCACCTTGGCCGCTTCTTCCTCCGCCTGCCGGAAAGGGCTCTCCGCCCCCGCGTACATCAGCCCCTGGGGCGGGATGAGGGTGAATTCCACCACCTGCTCCACCCCGTCCACCTCCGCCTTCACCTTGAGCGTCTGCCGCGCTTTGGCCAGGGTATTGATGTTGACGGTTACTGTACCAAATTCTTCATTACTATGCTCAAGCTTGAAATATTCCCCTCCTTCCACGGCGGACCAGTCACACCGGGTGTCTTCGGGAAGCTCTTTGCCGTCCAGCGTGGCGGTCAGGGTGATGTATTCCCGGAGGGTGACGGTCGTTCTTTCTCTGTTGCTTTTGTCTATCTCCTCCTGGGGAGGGTTGCGATCGGGATACCTGAAATATACTTCCGCCGCGCAGAACTGGGTTTTATGCCGTATTTCAACGCCCTTGGACGCCAGCGCGTTGAACGCCAGAAAACAGCAGGCCAAAAACGGGAAAATAAATGTTTTCATAAGAAACAACCAAACATCGTTAAATCCAAAAAACAGATCATTGTCAATCCATATGCCACATAATTAAAAAAATTCCTAGACGGACTGCGGTCCCGTACAACGGCATGCCCGGCAGCAGGCCAAAAACCGCTGACGAACGCGGCATGCACCGCCCGCGCCTTGAAGCGGCGCGCAAACCGCCCTATGATGGTTTCCATGGGAATGGGAGACACCTTTTCCCGGAACTTCCGCAAAATGAATCATTCCCTTAAAGACCGCCTGATCCGTCACATGGAAGACGGACGTTACGAACCCCAGAGCAAATCCGAACTGGCCCGCGCCCTGAACGTGGATTCCCGGCAGAAGCTGGATTTCCGCGCCCTGGTGGACCAGATGGAGGAGGAAGGAAAACTCGTGCGGCTGCAAAAGGGCAGATACGCTTTAAAGCGGGAACGCCGGAACCTGGTGCATGGCATGATCCGCATCTTGCGCTCCGGCAAGATTCTTTTTCTCCCCAGAAAAGGGGATCCCGCCGCTGCGGCCCTGGGATGGGACACGGAAGCCATTCCGGAGCTGGAACTTAAACCCAACCGTCTGGGTACTGCCCTGGACGGGGACCGGGTGACCGTGCGCGTGGAACGCAAGGCGGCCAGGGGCCGGAGGAATATCCGCAGGGACCGCTTTTCTTCCCCGGATGCCGGCATGAAAGCCCGCGTGGAGGAAGTGACGGAACGCGCGCGCTCCCGCTGGCTTGGCGTCTTCCGCACCGGAAAGAACAAGCCGGGCCGCGTGCTGGGAGACGGCGTAAGCTCTCCGTCATCCATTGAACTGGCGGAAAAACCCGCCATGGAGGTGCTTCCCGGCCAATTGGTTTCCGTGGAACCCGTAACCTGCGGTGAGGAAAAGAAAGCCCCGCGCGGGAAAATCGTGGAGGTGCTCGGCTATCCGGACGAGCCCCACGTGGACATGGAAGCCGTTATCAGAAAATATGGCCTTTCCGCGGAATTTCCCGCCTCCGTGCTCCGGGAACTGGAAACGCTGCCTCAAAACCCTTCCCCCGGGGAACTCGCCCGCCGGGAAAACTGGACGGACCGTACCGTCATCACCATTGACCCGGCAAGCGCCCGGGATTTTGACGACGCCATTTCCATCACGGCCACTCCGTCCGGCTGGACGCTGGCCGTTCACATTGCGGATGTCTCCCATTTCGTCAGGCCCGGCGGCGCGTTGGATGGGGAAGCCCTGCGCCGCGGCAATTCCACGTACCTGCCGGACCGCGTCCTTCCAATGCTCCCGCCCCGCCTTTCCGACGATTTGTGCAGCCTGCGGCCGGATGTCGTGCGCCTGACAAAAGTATGCGAAATGAAATTTGATCAAAAGGGGAAGATGCTCCGTGCACGCTTTGCGGACGCTTTCATCCGCAGCAAGGCGCGCCTGACCTATCAGGAGGCCTTCGCCATGCTGAAGGGAAACGACAAGGGGGAAGTTCCCTCCACGGTGCGGGAAGCCTGGAATCTGGCCTCCATCCTGCGCCGCAACCGCTACGCCAAGGGAGCCCTGGATCTGGACTTCCCGGAAGTGAGAGCCGTTATGGACAAGGACGGCCGCGTGACGGGCATCATCACGGAAGAGTACGATGAAAGCCATCAGCTCATTGAAGAGTGCATGCTGGCCGCCAACGAAGCCGTGGCCCTGGCCCTGAAAAACGGGAACCGTCCCACCATCTACCGTGTCCACGAAGAACCGGATTCCGCCAAACTTTTTGAATTCGGCCAGTTGTGCAGACTGTACGGGCATCCCGTGCACGATATCGGCCAACGCCAGTACCTGAATGAACTGATGAAATCCATCAAGGGTTCCCCGGACGAGCAATTGCTTAAGCTGGCGCTCCTGAAAAGCTTGATGAGGGCCAGGTACGACACGGAGCCCCTGGGCCACTACGGCCTGGCCACCCCCAATTACTGCCACTTCACCAGCCCCATCCGCCGTTACGCGGATCTGGTGGTACACCGCTCCCTGAATCCCCTGCTGGCCAATCCTCCCAAAGGAGCCAAAGGAGCAGGCAGTGCAGGCAGGCTGGAGGAAGACGCGGAACACATTTCAGAGACGGAACGCATTTCCGCCAGCGCGGAAAAGGACGCGAACCGGATGAAACTCTTCGAATGGCTGGAAGGCCAGTGCTACACGGAGCATCCGGAAGTGCACGAAGCTCTGGTTACGGAAACGCGCCACTTCGGCGTGCTGCTGGAAATACCGCGCCTCCAGATTAAGGGGCTGGTCAAGCCGGACAAGCTTCCCTGCGGCCGCTGGGTGTATGAGGCGTTCGCCAGCCGCTGGAAGAACGACCATGGTTCCGTGCTGTGCGCGGGGCTGCGCGTTCCCGTCATTCCCGTGAAAGTGGACAGGGAGCAGCAGTGGGCGGATTTCGCCATCGTCTCACGGGAGAAACCGCGGCAAACGGGAAAAACGGCCTTCCCCGCCAAACAGGAGAAGGGCACATCCGGCCACGGGCGGCGGAACCGCTGACAGCATACGCCCGTATATGGAAACAATCCCATACGGGAGTCAAATCCGATTCTCCCTGCAGCAGAATCAAATCTGCATTATCCTACACAATTTTTCTTGAAGTAAATTGTATTTTTCATGTATAGAATAACTGTTGTTTACTTGTGAATCCGACCTCACGCCTATGAATTCAGGACGCTGACTCCGTAAGTAAGCACCATATGAATGCTGAATGCCAAGGTCCGCTCCCGGGTCTGGAGCGGACCTTTTTCCCGGAAGCCTGTCATGAAGAAACGGGAAGGGCCAACAAGGGTGTCCAATTTACATGACAGCCATTCAGCGCCTCCCCGAACGCACTCCCTTTAATTACGCCGATCTGACCGATTACCGCGAAGGGCAAATCACCAGTCTGGCCCTTATTCGCTCCAAAGGAGTCAACATGACCATTCTGGCCTTTGACAACGAACAGCTCCTTCCCACTCACCAGACGCCCGGTCCTGCACTGATACAGATTCTGGACGGGACGGCGTACTTCACCGTGGGCAATGAAGAAGTTATTCTGCCCCAGGGAAAGAGCCTCCTGATTCCCGCCGGAGTGCCTCATTCCGTCATTGCCCGGGAACGGTTCAAAATGCTGGTTACTTCCATCCTGCCGCTGGACTGATCGGGAAGCCCTCCCCTGAAAATAACGAAGAACCATTCCGGGGAATTGCCACCTGGACATGGATCTGCGGCAAAACCATTCTTTCCAGGCTTCTCCTGACACGGGAATCGCGCAGATACGCAACATGCCGGAACAGGAGGACGGGCGGAAACGGCCTGCTCAGGCCTGGATCTTTTCCCCTGCGGCCAGCGCCTCAAAACGGGCCAGCACCCAGCAGAGATCGGAAAGGCGGTTCAGGAACAGGGCCGTATTCACGTTGCTCAGGGCATGATCCAGCCTCAATGCCACCACACGGCGTTCCGCACGGCGGCAGACGGAACGGGCCAGGTCCAAATATGCGGATCCCAGCGATCCTTCCTTGCCCGGGCGGGCCCAGCCTTTGAAACGGATGTCGCATTCCTTTTCCAGCAAATGGGCCTGTTCCTCGTTGGTGTATAAGATTTCGGCCACAAGGCCGGACAAGCCCTGCTTTTCCAGCAAATGGGCCTGTTCCTCCAGCCAAGCCACATCCTCCGCCTTAATGCGGGCGTACCCCTTGGCGTCATATTTGGGCAAATCCTCCTCCATCGTGGCCAGTTCCCCCATGGCACCCACCAGGCGAGCCTGGACGCCGTCCAGCATCTCCACCGTCCGGGAGCTTACCCCGGAATGGCGCACCACGCCAATCAGGGAATTTAATTCATCCACCGTTCCGTAAGCTTCAATGCGCGGCGCTGTCTTGGGACTACGCCTGCCGAACATCAGGTCCGTTTCTCCGCTGTCTCCACGCTTGGTGATTACGCTCATACCATGTACCCTACCATGCCCGCGCCGTCCTGCACGCAAAAAAGAAGGCATATTCCGGAGCGGGAGACAGCGCCATCTTTCCCGGCATGTACCGCACTCTCTATTCTTTTGACATGCAATAAAAACTATATAAGAAGAATGAATAAATGCTTCTTCTTCGTCTTCCTGCCGTTTTCCTCCCTCTCTTCATCAGCTTCCTCTTCGGGGCATGCTCTAAAAAGGAAAGCGCCTTGCTGCCCGGAGAAATAATCGTGAACGCATCGGAACTGCCCGGCCCCATACAGGAATGGAAGACGGATTCGGCCTGTGAAAGATGCCTGACCATCAATCTGGACAATCCGTCCCTTCCCTGGTTCCGCATCGCTGAGGGCATATCGGAGGCTTATGCGCATGGCGTGAATAATCTCCGTTTGAAAAGAGGGGATGCCATCGCGTCCGCCTTTGAAAATGGAATTTGCTGGGATCTTCCCGTCTCCACGGATATGGCCCCGGAATCTGATCCAGAATCTGAAAAAGGCATGAACCCGGACATTCCCTGCCTTCCCGACGATGCCGTTCTGGAACATCCTTTCCGTGAAGATGACTTTCTTGTTTTCAACAAAACACCTTCCCGGAAACCCGTTTATCCCATCGTGAAATTCATCCGGTCCCCTTACCCGGAAAGAGGGAACTACCAGCTTGTTTACTGGCGTATCCAGAAAAAACCATCCGGTCCATCCCGGAAAAACGACCTTCAGGCTTTCGCCAATATGGCAAATGAACATATCAACCAGCGCAGAGCATTCATTTTCCTCATTGAGAACGAAACACCCTGCGGAGAAGTATTCGACTATCTGAATGCCATTGACGGGAGAGACACGCTGGTGGGCGTAACCTTTTCCCGTGAAAATGAATAACGTCTCCCAACAAGGATTCATCAGGGCTTTCCTCCCCCCGCTCATCATCATGACACGTCAGGCCGTTTGAAACTTTTCCCAACGGCTGTACAACCCCTGCATGACTCGGACAAGAGATGAATTGGCGGCGGAAACCGCACCATCCGTCAAAGCGCCTCTCTGGACGCGAGACTACATCCTGGCCTGTTGCGCCAACTTAATGACGGGGCTGGCCTTCTATGAACTGGTGCCCGTTCTCCCGCTGTACCTGACGGGACAATTGCAGGTCTCCTCCGGCTGGCTGGGCTGGATCATGTCCATTTATGTTCTGGCCGCCATTATCTCCCGCCCCTGGTTCGCGCACCGGGTGGATACCGGAGACCGCAAGAAGATTTACATCACGGTTTACATTATGCTGGCCCTGTCCTTTTCAGGGTATGCTGCGGCCGCCACCGCCCTGGCGTTTTTCCTGACGCGCTTCATACAGGGCCTGATCTGGGGAGGCATGACCACCTCCGGCCCGACAATGGCGGTGGATATCATCCCCCCTGCCCGCCGCGGGGAAGGCCTGGGCTTCTTCGGCATGACAATGACGCTGGGCATGTGCCTGGGCCCCGTCATCGGCCTTCAGGTATATCAGCAGTACGGCTTTTACGTGATTACCTGGAGCTCCCTGCTCCTGTGCCTAGCCGGAGCGGGCATTGCATCTCTCATCCGCGTTCCCAGGAGCCCTGTTCAGGAGCCCGTGTATGAAACGCCTAAAAAGGTACTGGACCGTCTTGTGCTGCGCGTGGGCATTCCGCTGGCGGTGAACGTGATGATCGCCACCTTCTCTTATGGCGTGGTGGCCGTGTATTCCGCCCTGTACGGGGAAATGCACGGGTTCAAATACGCCGGGCTGTTTTACGCGCTGATGGGGCTGGGCATGCTGGTCTCCAGGTTCATGGTAGGCAGGCAAATCGACCGCGGACGCGTGGCGGAGCTTTCCGTCATCTCCCTGAGCATCCTGACCGTCAGTTTCAGCGCGCTGGCGCTGGCGCCGCTGGAATGGATTTATTACGCTTCCGCCATCCTCATCGGCTTTGGCTTCGGCATTTTCATCCCCACGTTCCAAACCATGAAACTGAACATGGCGGACCGCGGCCACCGGGGAGCCGTCAATTCCACATTTTTCACCGCTTTTGACATCGGGGTGGGAACAGGCATGTTCCTGGGAGGCAAAATTTACGCGTACCTGAACTTGAACTGGGCCTTCGGAACGGGAGCCCTGCTGAATTTGCTGGCGATCGTATATTTTTACCGCATCTCCCTGGACCACTACCGTAAAAATAAATTGGGTGTGGATTCTGATTGATTTTCCTTCCATCACTCCCGTTCCGGGATGGAAAAAACATCAATTACCCGTTTGGCTGAAGGCCTCACGCGCAGCAACCGCGGATTCCAGGCCAGGGAAATACTGCGGGACAGCCCGTCCAGCGCCGGATGAGTAACCTTGACAAATCCTTCCCCCAGTTCTTTTTCCGCCATGCAGGGCAGGATTGCCATGAACGCTCCGCTCTTCAACATGCGGGCCGCAAAAGGAAAAGATTGCGTTTCACAGTGCACCCGCAGCCTGATGCCGAACTCAGCGCAATTCCTTTTCAGCAACGCATGAAACCCGGAACCGCTCCCCAGCGTTGCCAGGGGGAACATTTCCAGCAGGCGGAGAAAATCCTCCTTCTTCCCCCGCGCCTTTTTCCCGGCCAGGGCTGCAGGAACGTACAGCGCATAATCCATGGAGCAAATGACCCGGCTTTCCAACCCTTCCGCCTCCAGCGCGCTGGTACGCACAATACCGAAGTCTATATCCATATTCTGGAGCTTAGAGGGAATCTCACTGTTGCGGAGGTTCTGCAGCGCGAAAAGCCACGGCAGCCCCCGTTTCTGGATACTCGCCAGCACGGGAGCCACCACCCAAGCATGCAGGCTGTCCCCGGCTCCGATAGTGAACCGGTAGGGCAGATTCCGGCTCCGGCTTTTAAAATCATCCAGCAGGCACAGGCTTTCACTGGCCAGCCTCACCAGCTCCCACCCGGCTCCGGTAAGAGCCAGCACTTTCCCGCGGCGGCTCGCCAGTTCCACACCGAAGAATTCCTCCAATTCCTTAATCTGCCGGGAATACAGGCTCTGCCGCGCACTATCCCCCCGGGCGGCAGCGGCAATGCTCCCGGCCTTGGCCACTTCTATCAAGGTTTTCAATCGGTCCAGGGACAGTCCCCGTTCTGCGAAAAGATGCTCAAACATAACTTTATAGTTATATAATATGAATACTTATATAATGCAAGAGTCAACAAATGCGTTATGGTGACAAGGTCACAGGACGCGAAGGCGCTTTCCGCATATCTCCGCGCCCCTCAACCAAAAGAATAAAACCATGATCACCATTGACGGAAAATACACGGAAGCCCGCGTGTTCACGGATGAACTGGAAGACCTGGCCCGCACCCAGATCAGGGACGTCTGCAACCACCCCGCCTTTGAAGGAAGCCGGGTGCGCATCATGCCGGACGTGCACGCCGGAGCCGGCTGCGTCATCGGGTTCACGGCGGAATTGAAAACGGATAAGGTAATTCCCAACCTGATCGGCGTGGATATCGGCTGCGGAGTGCTTACCGCCAGACTGTCCGGACTGCCGGATTTTTCCAGCTTTGACGCACGCCTGCGCGAGCGCGTTCCGTCCGGGATGCATGCCCGTCCCTCCGTTCATCAAGCCTTGCTGGACGACCCGGAACTGGATGAAGAAATCTCCCGCATCTGCATGGACGTGCTGAGAACGGACAAAGACAGGCACCGCCGCTCCGTAGGGTCTCTGGGAGGAGGCAACCACTTCATTGAAATAGCGCAAGGGAAAGAGCACGCTTTCCTGTGCATCCACTCCGGTTCCCGCAATTTCGGTCTGAAGATTGCGGAACGCTACCAGAAAATCGCCGTGGATACTTGTCCGGACGCCTATCTTAAAGAACGCAAGAAAGGACTCTGCTACCTTCAGGGAGAAAATACGCTGAACTACATGCGGGATATGAAGGTGGCTCAGCGCTTCGCAGCCCTGAACCGCCGCGTGATACTGCATGAACTGCTGGATGATGCAGCTGATCTGGAAAGTTTCGACACCGTGCACAACTACATTGCGGAAGACCAAATCATCCGCAAGGGAGCCGTCCGGGCCGGACGCGGAGAAAAACTCATCGTTCCCCTGAATATGCGTGACGGCTCCGTCATCTGCATCGGCAAAGGAAATGAAGAATTCAATTCCTCATCTCCGCACGGCGCAGGCCGCAGCATGTCCCGCAAAAAGGCTAAAGCCAATCTTTCCCTGGAGGAATTCGAGGCTTCCATGCAGGGTATTTTCTCCACCTGCGTTTCCCGCGCTACGCTGGATGAAGCGCCAATGGCCTACAAGGATGGCGAGAGCGTGCTGGACAACATCCATGAAACGGCGGAAATCGTGGAACGCATCAGGCCCGTATATAACTTCAAGGCACCCGAATAGCAGGCGTCCCAATACCCGCCCCTCCCGGAATATGATTTTCCGGGAGGCTTTTCCCAAACCTCCAAAACACGGTCAGGAACGCCCGGCAGCATAAATCAACTTATAAGGTTCCGCCGTCTGAATCGGGATGGCGTACACTTTAGAGGTATCATTCCATTCCACGCCGGAAACGTCAAACTTCTGACGGTCATAATAACCTACCACCTTTCCATTGGTCACTACACAGAAAGCGGCTGCATTTTCCCCATTCCGCACAATAATCATGTTATCCTTTTTGGAGGCGCTTACAGACGGGCTGAGTTTTGCGTTCTGCTTGTATTTGGTCCAATAGCCGTTGAGCTGGGCCCCATGCAGATTCTGCCCCCACAAATTGACCGTCTTTCCATGCTGATGCAGGAAGGCAATGCGGAATTTCGGTTTGGGGTACCGTTTGGCGGCAATGCGGGCCTTGGATGCCCGGGCCATTTCCTCTGTCATTTTAAAACTGTAATCCCCATATTGATGCCCCTTGCGGTCAATCGGGACAAACCAATTAAAAATTTCAAAGTCATCGGTAAAGTCCGCCCTGCTGATATTGCAAATGCGTTCATACAAGGCCAAATGGGCTTCGGAAACCTCATACGCCTGCCTGGAAAGCGGCTTGCGCCGCAATGATTCAAACAGCCTAGGATAAAATTCGGGATTGATTCCCAGCTTATGGAAATACAGATAGAAGGAATATTGAGCAAAACCCCATTTGGCCCAGCCGTTCAAATCATGGAACGGCATGCCCTTTACCGCTTCTGAAAGCAGGTATTTGCACGGGTTTTCCATATCGGAGGCCTGCTCATTGCCATTAATGGCATTGGTCACCTGGTCCAGAATCAGCTGGGCAAAAAAATTGTTGGAACTTTCCGACATGCTGCGCCAGTTGAACGGATGCTGGTAGCAATGACCGATTTCATGCCCGATTCCCCAAAGGCGGTTTCCCTGAAGAACTCCAGGAGCGAGCACTTCATTTTTCAGCGTATTTCCCTGATCTCCAATACTGTAGCCGCAGTAATACCAGGTTGCAAACATATGGGCTCCTCCTTCTACGGAAACGCCAAGCTGCCGGTTATTGTGCGGCTGGGGATACTTGTCAAATCCCATGATTTTCCACATGGCCTTGACGCTTTCATCCCATACCCTGACGGATTTCGTAATGGAATCCGGACTGTAATCTTTCAGGTACTTTGTGTGAAGAATCATCATGGAATTCCGCCCAACGATATCGAACATGCTATGCGGGGCGTTGCTGATCATACGCTTCCAGTCCTTATCCGTGTGCCTCGTCACGTCAAAATATCCATTCACTATGCCGCTTCCCACAGGAATATGCACCGTTATCGGCTTCTTGGGCGTGCTGATATCGGTGTGATACATCACGTAAAGCAATCCCGAACGGTTGATTCTAATTTTGTTTACCCCTTCGTTCAAAGGATAGGAGGAAGACTCTATTCCCGCTGGAGAAACGGAGGCCAGCCCAATATCTTCTCCATGGGTAGGTCCTACGAACACAAGAATTTCATCTCCTTTCTCCGCGACAATTCCGGTAGGATTGTCAAATTTGTTCAGGGCGTTGATATTTCTCACCTTCGCAGCAAACTCCGGATGGCTGTAAGCCTTATAGGAAGCAATGCGGAATTCTTTGTCTTCATAATCGCCGGATTTTATTTTCTTCGCAATCATCTGCAAAAACTCCGGAAGAGCCTTGAGGTCCGTCAGGGTACACCTGGGATTGATGGAGGAGCAGCTCGTGTCCTTAAATACTTTCAGCAATTTCCGGTTAAGTGCGAACTCCACCCTTTTGTAAAAGCTGATTTCCCGTACGGTAAAAGACGGAGAGGAACCTTCGGGATAATCAACCGTCAACCTGATTTTCCGAACCTTTTGAAGAGGCTTTTTAAATCTGATCATCCTGGAGCCGCCGATATCGAATTTTCCAAGGTCCTTCCAAGACGAGCCGGACATGGCGGACACGGCAATTTCATTGAAATCGGCTCCGGAAAAAATGATGTAATGAATGGTCTCCGGCACTTCAAACACAAATTCCCCCTCCACATGATGCACTCCGGGAACATGCCAGTTGGCGGATTCCATAGAGCCGTCCACAGCCTGCTTTACGGAATGATTGCCGGAATAGGGGGACTGGGAGGAAGCAGCTTCTTTCACGTGGAGCAAAATGTCTTCCGGAACATCCAGCGAAGGATATTTTGCCGCGAGGGATTTATTTACGGAGATTGTCAGAAAAAGGAAAAATAAAAAAATGGAAAGAAAAATGGAATCTTTTCTCATACACTACATTAATATTTAATGATACTATACATGATTTCCAGCGTTTTTTTTCATGCTTTTCATGTTATAGTACAAAAATTCCCTCATGCGGGGACGGGAATTCCCATCTGCTTCCTGGCAAATTCTTTCATGGATCACCATGGAATATTATGCCATGCTTCTCTCCATGAACGAAGGCCGGCCCTGTCATCAATCAGTAAACAAACGGGTCAAATGGCTTGGCGCTCTGGCCGTCCTTCTTTTTCTCCTGGGCACGGGGCTGTTTTCCTTTTTATGGAATGTTCCGCTGAATACGTTAAGGCCCGCCCACGCCATCGCAGCTCCTTCCGCCATTCTTGTCAGGGAAAATTCTTCCCCGGAACGCTGCCGCATGGCTCTGGAACCCTCCTTCCTGGCCAGCATCCAGCCTTTCCTGAAACACTATGTGGAAACCGTCACCAATGCCGGACGCCTCGACTTCTCCAGCCATGTCCCGCAAGAGGTGGAAATACGGATGGAGGGGCTTTCCATCGGCCTGAGCCCTTCTCTGGCCGTTTTCAACTTCCGAACCAAATACGGATTCAGCATGCAGACAAGCAGAAAACCGGATGCCTCCGACCGGGCTATTTACCAGTGGCTGAAAAACAGGATGAAGACGGAAAAACGGGAGAAATAAGGAAATATGGACACAGGTATCGAACGGAATGAACCCGCTGTTGTCTAATCATTTACCTTTCCGGAAAAGCCGGGGGACAGCAGTTCCCCGGCCCAGGGAGCCGCTGCTCCCGCACCGGAAGGCGACTCCATACAGCGTTTATGAAGCGTATTTACCACGGACCATGGACACTGGCCGGACTGGCATGCGCCATTTTGGCCGCAGTCGCCATGCTCTCCTTTTTTTCCTGCGGGGAAAAAGGCCAGTCAAGCAGTAATGACAAACCTCATATGGACAACAAGGATTTAAAAACGATTTACCTGGCGGGAGGCTGTTTCTGGGGAGTGGAAAAATACTTCTCCCTGATGCCCGGCGTTAAGGAAACGGAAGTGGGATATGCCAACGGCTCCACGGCTTCTCCCACGTATGAAGAAGTATGCAGCGGGAAAACGGGCCATGCGGAAACGGTAAAAGTAGTATTTGACCCGGAAGAACTCAGTCTGCCCTTTCTTCTGGAACGGTATTACTCCATTATTGATCCTGTTTCCGTCAACAAACAGGGAAACGACAGGGGAATTCAATACCGCACGGGCATTTATTACGCGGATGAGAAGGACAAACCTGTTATAGAAACGTCCCTGAAAAGGCTCCAGCAGCACTTCAGGCAGCCTCTGGCAATTGAAGTTCAGCCCCTCCGCCAATTTTCACGGGCGGAAAAATATCATCAGCGCTATCTGGATAAAAACCCTGGCGGATACTGCCATATTCCACCCGCCAAATTCCGGGAAGCGTCCCAAGCCCGCGAAAACGAACCTGTTTACCGGAAAAAATCGGACGAAGAGCTGCGCCGCGTCCTGACACGCGAGCAATTTGCCGTCACGCGGAATAATGCGACGGAACCTCCCTTCCGCAATGAATATTTCAATAACGACAGACCTGGCATTTATGTGGACGTCACGACAGGCGAACCTTTATTCCTGTCCACAGACAAGTTTGATTCAGGCTGCGGCTGGCCCAGCTTCTCCCGCCCCATCAAAGAAGAACTGATTCAGGAAAAACAGGATTTCTCCCACGGCATGAGGCGCACGGAAGTCCGCAGCAAAACGGGAGACGCCCACCTGGGCCACGTTTTCAGAGACGGCCCGAAGGAACAGGGCGGACTGCGCTACTGCATCAACAGCGCCTCCCTGAAATTCATTCCTGAACAGGACATGGAAGCACAGGGTTATGGAAAATACCTTCCCCTGCTGCACCGGGAAGGAACAGACAGGAAAGCTGCGGAAAAATAATCCGGAGAAAAAGCAGGGGAGGCCAATCCTTCTTCTCCATTAATCTTTTACAACACGGAGGAACAAATGCGGCCCCGGGAGAACAAGCACCATGTCCTCTTCACGAAATACGGGCAGCCCGTTCACTCCCCAAGTTCTGCGGTCAAGCAGACGGCTTCCCTCCATGCCGCTGCCGACTGTATCGTATTCATTCATCGGCAGCGGCATGGAGGGTTCGGGTTGCTGAGGCAATGCGACTTGCGGCAAGTACCGTTTATCTACATGCCGTTTATTAAAATAGCGGCGGATGACGTTTTTTTGTTTAAAAAAATGAGTTTTTAAAAAACGCGGGGAATTTTTCTTCCGGAAAAGCGCCCGGAAATTTTCCGGGCATTACTGTACAATCGTAACGGGCGTGCCTACCTTAACGGTTTTGAAAAGCGGCACGCAGGAAGAACGGGTCATGCGAATGCACCCATGGGACTGCGGCGTCTGGAAAACAGGGCCTACGTGCATCCCAATGCCGCTGTCCGTCAGCCGAATGAAGTAAGGCATGGAGGCATCATACAAATTGGAAACATGATGCACTGCCTTTTCCGTAATGCGGAAATGGCCCACGGGCGTGCGGTGGGAAGCCTTACCCACGCAAACGGGAAAATCCATGGCTACCTCATCCCCCACCATCAACTGGCCCCTTTGGCGTCCGCGGCTGATCACCACGCGCGTATTGCCCGGGGTGGCCTTTTTCATGATATCGGGATTCATCCATTCGTCGTGCACCTCCGTATAATCAATTCCTGCTACGACCACCCTCGCGTGCGGTCCGTAGGAGGTCATGGGTACGGTTGCAGGCACGGTCAGGGGAACTATGCGCAAATTCTCTTCCTGCGGGCCAGAACAGGCAGCCAGCGCCAACGCTCCCGCTATGATTGATAAGATGTTTTTTGCGTTCATCATCTTGAAACCTTTCACAGGGTTGGACAATACTGCGAACTCATTTTCAATGTTCCATGACGCACTCCATGATTCCTGCGGCGTGCATGGAGAAAAAATGCCGGAAAAAGCGGCAGCCCCGGTTCAGAGAAAAATTTCCCCGGCTTCGGAAGGGGGGGAAAATCCGCCCTCCGTCACACAGAGTCCTTGCCTTATCACATTTGGCCTGTATAGTACCCGCGACTGCCAGGAGGGCAGCCGCCTGTTTACAGTTAACCCTCTATTCCGCATCATGACCAAGATTGCCAAGAGTACGTTCATCACGGGAGCCGGAACCCCGGGACAGTTTTATTCACTGCCAGCCTTGGCGGAAAACGGCTATCCCCGCCTGAACCGCCTTCCCGTTTCCATCCGGATCGTTCTGGAATCCCTGCTCCGCAATTGCGACGGCCTGAAAGTGACTGAAAAGGACGTGGACAACCTGGCCTCCTGGAATGCCAACAATCCCGGTTCCTATGAAATTCCGTTTACGGTAGCCCGCATTGTCCTGCAGGACCTGACAGGCGTCCCTCTTCTGGTGGACCTGGCGGCCATGCGCTCCGCTGTAGCAGGATTGGGA
>OHVZ01000218.1_pt1 | contig 29872 bp, 23 predicted proteins | sample 1579561 | NCBI WGS metagenome assembly OHVZ01 (sample SAMEA3882547, study PRJEB24775) | human gut metagenome | biome: human-associated habitat; feature: intestine environment; material: feces | place: Netherlands | collected 2009/2010
CCCGCCGTTTTGTTGCGGAGCGGAAAGTCAGCGGCGGCCGCTGACGGCAATCATGTCGCGCAGCGTCGTGTTGAAGTCCTCCTCGCCGATCAGCCGTTCGAGCGTCAGGTGCATGCGGTAGCGCCAGTAGTAGCGGGGAATGGCCGGGATGTTGATGCGCTCCTTGTCGGGCATGCGGAAACGCAGCGAGCCGTCCATCGAGAGCCAGTCCTGCAGGGGCAGGATCGTGAACATCGACGGGGAGGCGAGGTGCATCTCGATGATGCGGCGGCAGATCCACGGTTCGCAGAACCAGGGTACGTCACCCTCGCCGTGCAGCACCTCGCGGTAGAAGCGTGCCGTGACGGTGCGGTCCTCCTCCCACCAGGCGCGCAGCGGATTCATGTCGTGCGTCGAGGTGGTGCAGACCGAGAGGTAGGGGTAGCGGGCCGGATCGGCAAAGGTCTCGGCCGGCGACTTGGGCATGCGCTGGATTTCGAGCGAGAGAATCTGCAGCATGCGCATCGTCTCGGGTACGCAGTCGGGGATCATGCCGAGGTCCTCGCCGCAGGCGAGCATGTCGGTGGCCGTGAGCAGCACGGGCAGCTTGCGCAGGGCCGACTCCTGCCAGAAGCGGTCGTGACGGCGGTAGAAGAAGTCGTCGTGCAGCCGGTTGAAGGCCGCCTGCTGCCAGTCGGCGAGCAGCCGGAAGGCGCAGGTCGTCTGGGCGCCGATACGCGGGTGGTAGTACCCCTTGCGGCGCGGGTCCTTGACGAAGAGCACGTCCTCGAGCAGCGCCATGAGTCCCTCGCGCAGCCGTTTCGTGCGGTCGTCGTCGCCCGGCAGACGCTCGGCGATCTTGCGCTGCGTGGCGAAGGCGGGGATGAGCCGTCCGTTGCGGAGGTATTTCGTGCGCACTTCGCCGGCCAGGTCGCCGAAGAGCGTGTCCAGGATCCAGTCGTCGGTGTGCGGTGCCGTGAAGCGGTCGTCGTCCATCTCGAAGCCGACGTTGCGCAGCTCCTCGGCCGAGTAGGGCATCGCGGGGTTGAAGTGTCCAAGCAGGCCGTGCACGGCGTCGGCGGGAATCTCCCAGATGCGGAAGAACCCGAGGATGTGGTCGATGCGGTAGGCGTCGAAATACTCCGACATCTTCTTCAGGCGGGCACGCCACCAGGCGTAGTTGTCCTGGGCCATGCGCTCCCAGTTGTAGGTCGGAAGTCCCCAGTTCTGTCCCGAGGCCGAGAAGGCGTCGGGCGGCGCTCCGGCCTGCGAATCGAGGTGGAACAGGCGCGGCGACTGCCAGGCGTCGACGCTCGTGCGGCTGATGCCGATCGGCAGGTCGCCCTTCAGCACGATGCCGCGGCTGTGGGCGTAGCGGCACGCCTCGGAGAGCTGGAGGTGCAGGTGGTACTGCACGTAGCAGTGGAAGGCCACGTCGTTGCGCCGCTCGAGGCAGAAGGCCTCGATCTTCTTGCGGTCGAAGCGGGCGTAGTCGCCCCAGCGCGAGAAGTCGGCCGTGCCGTAGTCGTCGCGCAGCGTGCGGAAGGCGGCGTAGGGCAGCAGCCACTCGCGGTTGGCCTCCATGAACTCCTTGTAGTCGCGGCGTGCGGCCGTGCGGGCGCCGTGGCGCGCGAAGGCCTTGCGCAGCAGGTCGTCCTTCGTGCGGTTGACCCGTTCGTAGTCCACCTCGGGCAGGGCGTTCAGCTCGTCGCGCAGGCGGCGGTATTCGTCGTTCTCCTCGACGCCCGCCTCCGTCAGACGCAGGAACTGCGGATGCAGCGCGAAGGTCGAGTTGGCGTTGTAGGGATAGGAGTCCTCCCACGTACCGGTCATCGTCGTGTCGTTGATCGGCAGCAGCTGCAGGATACGCTGCCCCGTGGCCGCGGCCCAGTCGACCAGCAGCTTGAGGTCGGGGAACTCGCCGATGCCGAAGTCCTTGTCCGAGCGGAGCGAGAAGACCGGAATGGCCGTGCCGGCGCCGCGCCAGCGGCGTTCGGGAATCTGCGGGACGGTCGTGGCGTCGACGACGGCCTCGCCCTCGGCCGGCAGATCGGACCAGGTGCGGTTGGGCCCCTCCTCCCAGATGATCGGGGTGAGGGTCCGGCGGTCGGCGATCAGGTACTTGTACTCGAAGCGGCGCGTGACGGTCAGCGCGAGCGACCACTCGGGAAAGCGGGTGTCGTCCAGCGGCAGCACCTGTTTCCAGTCGCCCAGTTCGCGGCCGCTGCCGGCGATGGCCAGCACCTCGTCGGGGCGCAGCTGCGCCTGGGCCGTGCGGAGCAGGATGTTGCCGCGCCGTCCCTTCCGTGGTGCGGCCGCGTGGAGGCGTTCCGCCTCGCGGGAGAAGATACCCCGCGAGAAGGCCGACGTGTGGAACGGTCGGTCGGCGGGGATGTCCTGCCAGCGGTCGCGGATACGGAGCGTCGCCGGAGCCATGCCTTCGGGCAGCTGCAGCGTGTGCGGCGCCCATTCGCGGCGGCGGCAGACGCCCTCCGCTTCCACCTCGTAGAGGTACTCCAGCGGCTGCGACGCATCGGCCTTCGCAAGGGTCGCGCGCCAGATTCCGTTGTCGGCGTACTGCATTTCGAGGCGCCGGCGTCCGATGCGCAGCACCAGCTGCTCGCCCCATCGGGTACGGTATTCGATGCTGAAAACGATTTTCATAGGACAGGTATGTCGTTTTGATTCGATTCGGGTATTCGGGTAGCGGTATGCAAAATTAAAAAATCCGTCCGAATTCGCGGCATGCGCGGTGCGAAATTTTTGGGCCATACCGCAAAACGGCGCAAAAAAACCGGACGGTGCAAACCGTCCGGTCCGTTGTGTCGTTTTCATGGGGAGCTTCCGCCGGGTTATCCCCGTTGCGCGGCCCTCGTTGCACCGCCCTCGTTGCGCGGCTCCTGTTGCGCCGCATCCGCCGGACCGGAGAGCATGCCGTTTCCGCCTCCCCTCTTCGTTGCGCCTCCCCGTTGCGCGCCCCCGGTCGGGCCGCGGGGTTTATCGCATGGCGACCTGCGCCTGACCGATCAGCCGGCCCTCGGTGTAGAGCTCCATGCGGTAGGTGCCCGCCGCAAAGCCCGACGAGGTGAAGTAGATGCCCACCTCGAGGTCCTGGTTCTGGTAGTCGACCTCACGCATGGCCGAGTAGGTGAGCCGCTCGCCTTCGTACTCGAACGACGGCATCGCCTCGGTGGTCAGCACGTAGCCGTCGGGCGAGATGATGCGCAGGTAGATGGCCTTGTTGCCGGGCATGGCCAGCTCGTTGGCCGAGAGGACGAAGTCCACGCGCAGGCGCGAGGCGTTCTTGATGCGCGACACGGCCTTCCCGCGGTCGTTGAGCGCTTCGAGCCGGATGTCGCGGGCGCGGAGCACCGAGCCGACCTTGACCTTGTTGTCCAGTTCGGCGGCCTTCTCTTCGGCCATCTCGGCGCGCAGGTTGGCCGAGGAGATCTCCTTGCGGTAGGAGACGTTTTCGCTGATAAGTTTCTGGTTGAGCGTATTGAGCGAGTCGATCTGCCGGATGTAGTCCTTCATGGCCGTGCGCAGCGTGCCCACCTCGCGTTCGTACTGCTTGATCTTGGCGAGGTTCCACGAGCGCTCCTTCTTCAGGCGCGTCATGAGCGAGTCGGCGCGCTCGCGCTCGACGGAGAGGCTGGCCGAGATCGAGTCGTTCGAGACCCGCAGGTTGTCGTAGTCGTTCATCAGGCGGCCCAGATCGTTCTGGATCGAGTCGCGGTCGGCCTGCAGCAGCTCGTTGTCGAGCATCTGCTGGCGGTGGATGCTGAAATAGAGGATTGACAGCGCCACCAGAATCACCGAGAGGATGATGATGACGATGCGGTATCCGCGGATGGACTTCTCCGCTTCGGGCTGCCTGCCGTAGTCGTCGTCCTCGAATTCCGAGGGGTCGTAACTCTGTCTGTTCTCTTCCATAAGGTTGTCGAATTTTCGCAAAGATAATCAAATTTTCATTTTATCAGGCTCTCGAGCGGATATTTGAGCCCCTTGTAGCCTGAAATGTAGGCCTGGATGCTGCCGATGCGCACCGGCGACTCGATGTAGAGCGGAATCTTGTTGCGGTCGTCCGAGATCCAGATCGTGAAGACCGTGCCGTCGGTGAAGGAGTACCCCTCGGTGGTGCCCAGCTGACACTCGAACTTCAGTGTCCGGAAGCGCCCCATGTTGCGGATGCGCTTCTGCTCGCGGCCGAGGTAGCGGTAGTGCAGGTGGCGGATCGTGTCCTGGAGGATCATCTGCAGCGTGGCGGGCTCGCCGATGCGGAAATCCCCGGCGTCGGCCGCGCGCAGCGTGAAGTAGAGCGCGATGGCGTCCATGCTCTCCGGAGTCAGCGTCATCTGCTTCTGCTGCTCGGGCTTCTGGCGGCTGCGCCAGCGCGTGTGGACCACCGAATCGGTCCAGTCGTAGCGGTAGCTGCTGCGGAAGGTGTAGTCCCCTTCGCGGATGTCGCTCTCGAAGCGTCGGGGCCGCAGCGACACGGTGTCGACCCACACCGTGTAGATGTCCTCGATGTTGAAGAACCAGCGGTAGGTGGGCAGCGTGCGCCCGGCGCCGACGACCTTGTAAAAGGTCCCGTCGGCATCCTGCTCCTCGGTCGTGAGCACCTCGACGGCGCCGACCTCCGTGTTGGGGAACATCTTGGCCTTGTAGCTGACGCGGTAGAGCAGCTTCTCGCCCGGATGGTAGAGCTGCGCGGCGAGCGGCAGGCCGGCCGCGAGCAGGAGTATGGTGAGTAAAAGTCGTTTCATGGGGTGAGGGTCTTGTGTTTTTAACGGGTTATCTGTCGGAAATATTACGAGATGCGGGAAAAATCGAGCTCTTCGCGGCCCGAATAGCGGCGGCGCAGCTCGCGCAGCCCCTCGTGTGCGGGTTGTGCGAGGGCGGGGTCCGCGGCGAGAATCGCGGCGGCGGCTTCGCGCGTCAGGGTGAGCACCTGCACGTCGGCCGTCGGATTGGCGATCTTCAGATCAAACGCCATGCCGCTCTGCAGCGTGCCGTTGATGTCGCCCGCGCCCCGCAGCTTGAGGTCGAGCTCCGCGAGGCGGAAACCGTCGTTCGTCTCGCACATCGCCTCGAGGCGCGCACGGGCCTCGCGCGAGAGCTTCTCGCCGGACATGAGGATGCAGTAGGACTGGGCCGCGCCGCGCCCTACGCGGCCGCGCAGCTGGTGCAGCTGCGAGAGGCCGAAGCGCTCGGCCGACTCGATGACCATGACCGTGGCGTTCGGCACGTCGACGCCCACCTCGATGACCGACGTGGCGACGAGAATCTGCGCCTCACCCTCCTTGAACTGGCGCATCGACTCCTCCTTGTCGGCGGGCTTCATCCTGCCGTGGCAGATGGCCGTGACGTAGTCGGGCAGCGGGAAGTCGCGCGAGATGGCCTCGTAGCCGTCCGTGAGGTCCTTGTAGTCCATCGCCTCGGACTCCTTGATGAGCGGGTAGACGACGTAGACCTGGCGGCCCTGGGCGATCTGCTGCCGCATGAAGCCGAAGAGCTTGAGCCGTGCGGCGTCGGTGTAGTGGTAGGTCTTGATCGGACGGCGGCCCGGCGGCAGCTCGTCGATGACCGAGACGTCGAGGTCGCCGTAGAGGGTCATGGCGAGCGTGCGGGGGATCGGCGTGGCGGTCATCACGAGGATGTGGGGCGGCTGCTCGTTCTTGGTCCAGAGGCGGGCGCGCTGCTCGACGCCGAAGCGGTGCTGCTCGTCGATGACCACGAAGCCGAGGTTCGCGAAGCGCACGCGTTCCTCGATCAGCGCGTGGGTGCCGATGAGGATATGGACCTCGCCTGAGGCGATCCCTTCGAGCGCTTCGCGGCGCTCGCGCGCCTTCGAGGCGCCGGTCAGAATGGCCACGCGCACCGGCATGCCGTCGAGCAGGCGGCTGATGGTGGCGAAGTGCTGGCGGGCGAGGATCTCCGTCGGGGCCATCATGCAGGCCTGAAACCCGTTGTCGACGGCCAGCAGCATCGACATCAGCGCCACGAGGGTCTTGCCGCTGCCGACGTCGCCCTGCAGCAGGCGGTTCATCTGGTACCCCGTAGCGGTGTCCTGCCGTATTTCGCGGATTACGCGCTTCTGCGCCCCGGTCAGGGGGAAGGGGAGCTTCTCGTTGTAGAAGGTGTTGAAGGCGTCGCCGACGCGCGTGAAGCGAAACCCGTCGGCCTTCGCCAGGCGGGCCGTGCGGCGTGACTGCACGTTGAGCTGCACGCCGAGCAGCTCGTCGAACTTCAGCCGGTACTGCGCCTGCCGCAGCAGCTCGGGCGACTGCGGGAAGTGGATGTTGTAGTAGGCGTCGTGGCGCGCGATGAGCCCGTAGCGGGTGCGTATCTCCTCGGGCAGCGGGTCGGGTATGTGCCCGCGGACCAGCGCCCAGGCGTTGCAGACGATCTGGTACATGCCCTTCGTGCCGAACATCGTCGAGATGCGCTCGGTCGAGGGGTAGATGCCCTGCATGCCGCTCTCGGCGCGGCGCGAGAGGTACTGCTCCATGGTCTCCAGCTCGGGGTGGGCCATCGAGAGCTGGCCGCGGTAGAACGACGGGCGCCCGAAGACGAGGTATTCGCGCCCGACCTCGACGCGCTTCTCGATCCACTTGATGCCCTGGAACCACACGAGCTCGGCCTGCCCCGTCGCATCCTGCACGAAGACCGTGAAGCGGCGCTTGCGCCCCGCCCCGGCGTAGGCCGTGCCGGTCACGCGGACGCGCAGCTGCACGAGCGTGGGCGCCTCGTCCGTGATTTCGGCGATGCGGTAGACGCGCGTGCGGTCGATGTAGCGGAACGGAAAGTGGTCGAGCAGATCGCCCACGGTGCGGATGCCCAGCTCCTTGTCCAGAAGCCGGGCACGCGCCTCGCCGACGCCCGCCACGTACTTGATATCGCTCTTGAGGTTATCCACAGAGCAAATATACGAAAAAACGGGCAATCCGTATCACCGGCTCTCTATTGCTCTTCTTCTGTCTTTGCCGGAAGCGACGCATCGACGCCCGAACGGGCGAACGCCCCCCGGTTCCAGCTGCCCGAAGTCTCGCCCGTGCGGTCCTCCTCCGTAAATTCGACCGGAAGCTCCTGCGAGGCGAATTCCCCGCCGTTTTCCGCTCCGTCGACGTCGGTGAAGCGGAGCAGGACGCGGTTCGGGATGGTCTGTCCCGAGAGTCGGTAGCTGCCGTCCGATGCGGTTGCGGTCCGGTTGCCCGGGTCGTCCGTCGTGACCTCGATGCCCGGGATCGGGCTGCCCTTCTGGTCGGTGACGGTGCCCTGAAGTTCAAAGTCGATCAGCGGGGTGCCGTACATGCAGACGGTGCCCTTGTCTTCATTCTCGCAGGCGGTCGTGAAGCCGAGCGCCGAGAGCAGGAACAGCATGAATCTGCGTTTCATAAGGGTCGGATTTTTGGGCGGTTGCGTGTGTAAATCTACTGAAAAATATCCCGGTCTGCAATTTTTTCGCGGAATTCGGGCTATCTTTGCGGTACGGAGCCCCGGCGGGCTCCGAAACCCGGAGACGACATGACAGACCTGACGAAATTCCAGCGGCGTCCGACGTGCGAGGTGCGCATCGGATGCGTGCGCATCGGCGCGGGAAACCCCGTGGCCGTGCAGTCGATGACCAATACCGACACGAACGATACGGCGGCGAGCGTCGCGCAGATCGAGCGCATCGACCGCGCGGGCGGCCCGATCGTGCGCCTCACGGCGCAGGGGCGCCGCGAGGGCGAGAATCTTGCCAACATCGTGCGGCAGCTGCGCGGCGACGGCTTCCGCACGGCCATCGTGGCCGACATCCACTTCGTTCCGGAGGTTGCGGCCATCGCGGCGAAGTACGTCGACAAGGTGCGCATCAACCCGGGCAACTACCGCACGGAGCACGGCGAGCTGGAGGCCCTCATCGAGCAGTGCCGCGAGCGCGGCGTGGCGCTGCGCATCGGCGTCAACCACGGGTCGCTCGCCCGGCGGGTCTTCGACCGCTACGGCGACACGCCCGAGGGGATGGTCGTCTCGGCCATGGAGTTCCTGCGGGTCTGCCGCGAGCGGGCGTTCGACCAGGTGGTCGTCTCGATGAAGTCGAGCAACACGCGCGTGATGGTCTCGGCCTACCGGCAGCTCGTGGCGGCGATGGAGGCCGAGGGGATGAACTACCCGATCCACCTCGGGGTCACCGAGGCCGGAAACGGCCTCGAGGGGCGCATCAAGAGCGCCGTGGGCATCGGGGCGCTGCTCTGCGACGGCATCGGTGACACGATCCGCGTCTCGCTGACCGAGGCGCCCGAAAACGAGATCCCCGTCGCGCGGCTGCTCGTCGAGCACTTCGCCGACCGCCCGGGCGTGTTCCCCGTGCGGCATCCCGAGCGCTACTCGCCCTACGTCTTCCGCCGCCGCTCGCAGGTTGCCGTGCCCGTCACGTACGACGAGCCGCACGAGGGCTTCCGCGTCATCGAGGCCCTCTCGGGCAACCCGACGGCCGAACTGCGGGCCGCGATCCTGAACCTCGACCGGGCGGACGAGCCCGTCGTCGTGAAGCGCCGCTACGAGGAGGCGTCGCTCGAGCGGCTGGCCGTGAAGGCGGCCGCCGACCTGGGGGTGCTCTTCCTCGACGGACTGGCCGACGGCATCTGGATCGACGCCCCGGGTCACGCCGCCGCGGCGATCCGCGACGTGGAGCTGATGATCCTCCAGGCGGCGCGCGTGCGCTTCTCGCATACGGAATACATCGCCTGCCCGTCGTGCGGCCGCACGCTCTACGACATCGAGCGGACCTTGGCGGCGATCAAGTCCCGCACGTCGCACCTGAAGAACCTGAAGATCGGCGTCATGGGCTGCATCGTCAACGGCCCGGGCGAGATGGCCGATGCCGACTACGGCTACGTGGGGGCCGGCCCCGGCCGTATCACCCTCTACAGGGGGCGCGAGGTCGTCGCACGCAACATCCCGCAGGAGGAGGCGCTCGACCGCCTCGTCGAACTGATCCGCGCCCACGGCGACTGGGTCGATCCCGAAGCCTGATCCCTGCCGGCCATGACGATCCTTCCCGCCGCCTACCTCCCCTCGGTCGCCTACTTCGCGGAGCTGCTCCGCGGCGACTGCCTGATCGACCTCGGCGAACATTTCATCAAGCGTTCGGAGCGCAACCGCGCGCGGATCCTGGCTACCGACGGCGTCATGGAGCTCACCGTGCAGGTGAGCCATGCCGACCGGCCCCGCCAGCCGATGCGCGACATGCGCCTCGACTACTCCAAGCGCTGGCAGCACCAGCACTGGGGCGCCCTTGTGGCCTCCTACAGGGGGTCACCCTACTTCGATTTCTATGCCGGGCGGTTCGAGCCCTTCTATCGCGGGCGGTGGGAGTTTCTCTGCGACTACGACCTGCAGCTCACCGAGCTGCTGTGCTCGCTGGCGGGCATCGCGATGCCTGCCGTATCGGAGCGCTACATCGAGGCGGCGCCCGGCGACCGCGACCTGCGGCCCAAACGCAGGGAGGGTCCGGCGTTCGTCGCCGAGCCCTACGTGCAGGTCTTTTCGGACCGCCTGCCCTTTCAGCCTAATTTGTCTTTTGCAGACCTTTTATTTGCAGAGGGGCCTGCATCCATCGCGGTTTTAGAACGTTGCCGATACGGAGCGTGACGCTGTCCGCAAGCCCGCCGGCATATACCCGCACCGGAACGCTCCCCGTGACCGAAACGCTGTCCGAGCGGTACTGGCACGGCGCATACTCCGTCATGGCGACCGTATCCCGCCCGACGACGAGCGTGGGCAGCCCCGCGGACGAATAGACGCGGAAGGCCTGCCGCGTCTGGTCGCGCAGACGCCGCCGCTTGTCGACCAGGTGGAGCGTCGGCTCCCGTCTGTTCCACATCGCCCGGTAGAGGTAGTAGGCATCCTTGCACGTGCGGCGGTCGATGGTCACGAGCCCCTCGCCGTTGATGCCGTAGGGGCGGCGCGCCGAGCCGTAATCGAACAGCGTGGCGATCCACGTGCCCCAGAAGAGCGAATCGTTCTGCAGGTTGCGGGCATACTCCTCATGGAAGCGCGTCTGGTTCTCCTCGGGCATCCAGTTCTCGCGCGGCGCCGCGTGGGCCGTGTAGCTTCTGTGGCCGATGAACCCGCTGCCGCCGTAGGCGACGCCCGAGCGCAGGTGCGACCAGTTCTTCTGCAGCAGGTCGCGCCAGACCTTCACGTCGTCGGTTGAGCCGCGCTCCCAGCCTACGGTCTGCCGCCAGACGATCAGGTCGGTGATGAAGTTGATCTCGCCGTCCTGGTCGCTGCAGGCCACCGTGGGGCGCGAGGGGTCCATCGCGCGGGCCGTGTCGTGGAGCCTCCGCACGTAAGGCACGGCATTGTCGCCGCGGTTCCAGAGCCTCGAGAAGAGCCCCCACATCACCACCGAGGGGTGGTTCATGTGCTGCGCGATGATCTCCTGCAGCTGCTGCAGTCCGTTCTGCTCGAACTGCGGCGTGGCGTAGTAGGCCACATCCCCGAGGAAGGGGGCGCGGTGCAGCGGCAGGTCGATCCATACGAGCAGGCCGAGCTCGTCGCAGCGGTCGTACAGATACCCGGCATGGGGCATGACGGCCGACCGCAGGGCGTTGGCCCCGAGGTCGAGCAGGCGGGCCAGGTCGGCGTCGCAGTCCTGCCGCGTGAGCAGTCCGCCCGCAACGGTGTTGTCGTGGTAGAGGTCGACGCCGTGCACGGGCGTGCGCACACCGTTGATCGCGAGGCCCCCGCCGGGGGTGACGGCGATCGAGCGGAATCCCGTGCGGACGGCGACGCTGTCGGTCGTCTGCTCCTCGCCGAGTGAGACCGACACGGTGTAGAGCGACGGCGAATCGGGGCTCCACAGCGCCGGGTGCTCGATGGCAAAGGGGATGAAGAGGGGCTTGCCGTCGAGCCGCACGCGCTGCCGTTTCGAGAAGACGGACTCCCCGTCGGGGGCCGTGATGCCGAGCGTCAGCGTGCAGCTGCTCTCGCCCTTCGAGGTGAGGTGCACCTCCACCTGCCCCTCGGCGCGGTCGCCGTTCACGACGGTGGGGTGTACGAGTACCCCTTCCGATCCGAAATAGAGGGGCGAGACGGCCGTGCGGTCGGTGACGATGAGCTCCGCCGGGCGGAAGATGCCGCCGTAGAGGTTCATGTCCGTCGAGGTGGGCAGCACGTCGTTGCGGTAGCTGTTGCTCACGACCATGCGCAGGGCGTTGTCGGTGCCGAAGCGCACCTTGTCCGTGATCTCGAACACGAAGGCCGTGCCGGCGCCGCAGTGCGTCCCGGCGTGTGAGCCGTTAACGAACAGGTCGGCGACCGTCTGCACGCCGTAGAAGCGGACGAAGAGGCGGCGCGAGGCCCATTCCACCGGGATGTAGATGTCGTTCTGGTAGTTTCCCGTGGTTTCGAGCAGCGATCCTTCGGCGAGGGGGTCGGTGTCCCAGGTGTGGGGCAGGGTGACGTGGCGGGCGTTGTCGCTGGTGTTTTCCGATTTGAAGAAGAACCGCCACCCCTCGTTCAGGGGGATGACCTCGCGCGCGGCGGCCATCGAGCTTGCGGCCGCGAGCAGCAGAAGCAGCATGTATCGTTTCATGGCAGGGCGGATGGATATGTAGCACCAGGGGCAAAGATAGCGCAAACGAGCCGGAACGCAAAATTTTTGTGCCGCCATCTCCCCGTCTGAACACAAAAAGGGAGGAGACCGTTTCCGATCTCCTCCCCGGCACGCAGGGTGTCATTCAGATGTTAGCCTATTCCCACCTTCCCTGCGGGATGTTGCCGTCTATTTGGTCTTGATCTGGACCGTGACGGGTGCGAACTCGACACCGAAGTTGTTGGTGTAGGTCACCGTGACTTCGATCGTCTGCGATACGGGCTTCAGGCTGCTGTCTTCGCCCGTGTAGGTGATGACGCCGGTCTCTTCGTCGAATGCGAAGTTCACGTTGCTGAACGTCGTCTCGTACTTCACCTCACCGCCCAGGGCCTTGGCGAGGTTTGCATGCAGACCGTTCTCCGTCGAGGCGTCGAAGACGTTGGTGTTCGCTGCGGGATCGCCGCTCTGGTAGGTCGAGTTGAGCGTCAGCAGCTGGGCTACCTTGAACGATGCGTCCTGCGAAAGTTCGAACTCGTTGCCCTTGGTTGCCACCGTGATCTTGTCGTCGGCATACGGGCTGTCGATGGCCACGGTGAAGGTTACGCGCGAACCCTTGACCTCCTCATTGCTGTTCGTGAACACGAGGTAGGCGTCTACCTTGAGTTCCAGAGCACCCCAGTCGTTCCAGATCAGCTTGTTGTCGGCGTCGATCTCCGGAACGGTCTGACCGTTCTCTGCCATCTCATCGAGCTTGTCGCCCTGCAGCTCCTTGTTGATCTCGTAGACAACCTTCACACCCGGGAGAGCCTGCTCACCCTCGCCAACCTGATAGGTGTAGGCGTTGCCCAGCGGCTGAGCGACCACGTCGTAGCGCGAACCGTCTGCGTTGAACTCGGCAATGGCGTTGACGCGGCCGTTCGTTACGAAGAGCGGGTTGGGCGTCAGCGTGGCTTGAGCCTCCTTCAGCTCGATTTCGGCCGGGAAGACGATCTCCAGACCACTCTTGTCAGCGAGCGTCAGGGTCGAACTGTAGGGCGTGTCGAACTTGTACTCGGCAGGGAAGGTGACGGTGATGTCGTTGCCTGCTACGGCGAGTTTGGCCTCGTCATCGCCCGTTGTGGCCGTCATGGCGGCTACGACTGCGAGGAAGTCCTCTTTGCTGCCGAATGCCTCCTTGTAAGCGTCTTTCCAAAGTTTCTCGGCGAAGCCCTCGACTACGGTGTAGGTCGACGTGCCGACATACATCACCTCCTTGCTGATTTCGTAGCTGATCTCCGGAGCACCGGATGCCGTTACGGGGATCGTGATCGTCGTCGTGGTCTTGTCGCTGTGTACAAACTTGGCGTATGCAATGTACTCTCCGCCCTCGGCGAAGGTCATGCCGTAGAACGTCGGTGTGATACGCTGTACGTCGTTTTCGGCCGTCGGGGTCGAGGTCAGATTCAGTGCAACATATGCATTGGCAACGATGTTATTCGTGTTCTTGTCGGCGACGTAGACAATCCAATTGTTTTCTGTCATGAATCCATTGAAACCATCGATGTCGTAGGCCAAATAGTAGTTGCCGTTCTCCAGATCATCCCACGTCTTCATCTCTTTGTAGTGGTCAACCGAAACATTCGTCTCCAGATCTACAGGGTTACCCGTGTAGATCTTGCTGAGGGCCTTCGTGTGGTTCCATGCGATTGCGGTTTGCGGAACACTGGTCTCCACACCGTTGGATACGACCGTTACCTTGTGCTGGGCCTCGCCGATCTCCAGGGACTTTTTGCCGAGAGCTACCGTGAAGGTTACCTTGCTCGATGTGATCACGTCACCGATCAATTTGGTGTCGGGAGTCGGCAGGTTCGCTTCGTTGATCTGCACCGACGCGGCCGTTACCTTGTAACTGTTTTCGGTTTCGTTAGCCGAGTTGATCGTGGCCTTTTTGTCGAATTCGCTGCGGCTGATCTTCAGCACGTCGCCCCACATCTCCGACAGCGACATGTACTTCTTGCCGTCGAAGTAGTAGACATCGAAGCCCTCGAGGAAGTTGACTACCGAATAGTCGTTGTACTTGAGGCTGCTGCTGTACAGGCCATTCGACAGCCCGGCAACGAGTTTTCCATCTTCATCGACCTTGACGATCCGCAGGTTGTCGTTGATGCGTGCAGCCCGTCCGGTGGGGTACAGGCCGAGGAACGACGTGGTGTAGTCGATGCCCGTGTGCGTGGTCTGCTCGCCCTCCGAGCCGGTCGTGACACCTGCGATCTTGACGTTCAGCGCGATGGCAAGCGTCTCGTCGTTCTCCGAACCGAACTTGTAGTCGGTCGTGGCCTTGACGGTGAACTCACCCTCGTTCTGCTCGCTTGCGGTGACGCTCTCCACCGTGAAGGCGGGGCTGTTCGTGCTGCTCATCGAAACCTTGCGCGTGATGATCGAAACGGTTCCTTCCTTCACGATCTTGTCGGCCAGCGATGCGGGCGATACGCGGAAGGTCATCTCGAGCGTCTGGTTGCCGAGGTATTCCTTGCCGTCCTTACCGAAGTCGATGTAGGGCGCGGGCGTTACGGGGATGAGGTTCGAGGTCTCGCTCAGCGATGAAGGAACATAAACCAGCGACTGGATGCGGTTCTCCAGCGCAAACAGGCGGTCGCTGAACTCGTTCATGAGTTCGCTCATCTTTTTCTGGTTGCCGTCTACCAGAATCTGCAGCTCGTTGGCGTCAATCTGCGTCTGGTTGGCCTGGATAAAGGCGATCAGGGCGGCGGCGTAGTCGCTCTGCTCGTTCTCCATCTCGGCAATAAGTTTGGCCAGCGTCTCGTTGTAGGTGGCATAGTCGTTCAGTGCGGCGATAGTGATGTACTCGTTGTTCGTCAGATAGGTAGCGATGGCATCGTCCAGGCTTTCACCCAGCCAGGACTTGCCATCGAGCAGCTCCTTGATCTGCTTGTCGATTAGGTCGTTGACATCGCTCTTGGTCAGAACCTCGATTCTCTCCAAGGCTTCGACGCGCTTGACCAGCGCAGCCAGCGCCTCGGCATCGGCAGCCGAGGAGTCCTCAAGAGCGGCCAGGCGATCCTTGAGGTCATCTATGTCGACCGAGAAATCCTCGCCGACCGTACCCTCGAGTTCCGTGAGCTTGTTGTTGATCTCCACAAGCTCGGCGTTGTAGTCCTCCTGAATGCCCTCGATGAGCGCCTCCAGCTCGCTGACGGCACCCTTCGTGGCCAGTTCGTTGCGGAGCGTCTCCTCCGACGACTGGATTGCGCCGTTGACGTAGTCCTTCAGCTCCTGCGACAGCTCGTTGAGCTTGGCCTGCACGTCGCCGATGGCCTCCAGCTTCTGATCGATCGAGGCGACGTCGGTCTTCACGCCATCGAGTTCGCTGCGCAGGGCGGCTACCTCCTCGTTCAGGGCATCGAGACTCGGAATCGCGTTCCGGACGCTCTCGATCTGCTCGTCAAGGTCGGCAACCGTCACGTACAGCTCGTCGAGGCGGTTGTTGATTTTGTCGATGTCGTCGTCGTAATTCTTACAACCGACACCGGCAAGCATGATTCCCGAAAGAACCAATGCCAGGAAATTCCTTAATAAGTTGTGTTTCATAGATAAATAATTTGGATGATAGAAGTGTTTGTATGCAGTTATTATCAATGTGTTAGCGCCTTGTCAGTTATTTGTTGGTATCATATATGATACGCGCATTGCAAAGATATATATAAAAATTTGCGTAACAAATTTTTTCGGCAATTTTTTTGAAATGGGAATGGATTATCGTGAGGAGGTCGCGTATATCTCGCGGCGTATCAAAGAATTACGGCTGGAAAACAAATTGACTGTACAGGAACTTGCCTACCGTTGCGACATGGAGCGGTCGAATCTGAGCCGCATCGAGGCCGGGCGGACGAATCTGACGCTGAAGACGCTTTGCACGATCTGCAATGCCCTGAACGTCACCTTGCGCGACGTGATTCGTTGAGGCTGCTGTCTTGTTTATATATTTAAGGTATGCGGCGGCTGCCGGACCGGGGCGTGTTGCTCCGGTCGGGATGCCGCGGGTGGGACCTTGTCACTTTTCGGTAAATTTTCGTATCTTTACCGGACAAACTGAAACGATAGGCTTTTGAATACGATCGATCTGATAGTCTGCCTGGTACTCCTCGTCGCCGTGTGGTGCGGCTTCCGGCGGGGCGTCATCCTCCAGGTCTGCTCGCTGGCGGGCATCGTGCTCGGCATCTGGCTCGCGGCCCGCTACGGCGCCGAGGTTGGCGCGCTGCTGCACCTCGAGGAGCGTTTTGCCGCCGCGGGCGGCTTCGTTACGGTGCTCGTCGTCGTGATCCTCGCCGTCGCGTTGCTCGGGCGGCTGCTGCGCAAGCTCTTCCATTTCGCCGGGTTCGGCGTCCCGGACGTTGTGCTGGGCATCGTCGTCTCGGTCGCCAAGTACCTGCTGGTGTTGAGCGTGCTCTTCTCGGTGTTCGACACGCTGAATGCCGACTATTCGCTTGTCGGGCGCCGGACGATCGACCGCTCGAAGAGCTACGGGCCCGTGCTGCGGATTTCGCAGTGGCTGCTGCCCCGCCTCCGGCAGGCCGGGACGGAGGTCTCGCTGCCCGAGCTGCCGCGCCTCGAGGAGCTGGTGCCGGGGACGGACTCCGCCGGATCGGACGCGAAACAGGAACCGGACGCGGCGGCGCCGGTTGCGAAAAACAGTTGAGCGATGGAGCGGAATTTTACGGGAACGGTGGTCCGTGCGACCGGCAGCTGGTACGACGTCCTGCGCGACGGCGAACCGGTGCGCTGCCGCATCCGGGGCCGCCTGCGCCTGAAGGGGGTGCGGTCGACCAATCCGGTGGTCGTGGGCGACGAGGTGCGCTGCGAGGAGGATGAGAACGGCGACCTCGTCATCGTGGACATCGTGCCGCGGCGCAACTACGTCATCCGCCGGGCGTCGAACCTCTCGAAGGAGTCGCACATCATCGCGGCGAACATCGACCGCGCGCTGCTCATGGTGACGCTGCGCCAGCCCGAGACGCCGCCCGAGTTCGTCGACCGCTTCCTCGTGACGTGCGAGGCCTACAAGATCCCGGTCGTGATCCTGCTCTCGAAGATCGACCTGCAGGACGCGGAGGCCGTCGCGGCGTTCCGCGCCGTTTACGAAGGGGCGGGGTACGAGGTGCTGGAGGTCTCGGCGACCGACGGCACGGGGGTGGAGCGCGTCCGGGAGCTGCTGGCGGGGTGCCGCACGCTCGTCTCGGGCAACTCGGGCGTCGGCAAGTCGACGCTCATCCGGACGATCGACCCGACGCTCGACATCCGCACGGGCGAAATCTCCGAGAGCCACCACAAGGGGCGCCACACGACGACCTTCTCGACGATGTATCCGCTGGCCGGAGGCGGGGCGGTGATCGACACACCCGGCATCAAGGGCTTCGGACTGCTCGACATCGACGATGCCGAACTGTGGCACTACTTCCCCGAGATGATGCGCACGGCGCCCGGGTGCCGCTTCTACAACTGCACGCACACGCACGAACCGGGCTGCGCCGTCATCGAGGCGGTGCGGAGCGGCGACATCTCGCTGGCCCGCTACGAAAGTTACCTGAAAATCCTCGACGAAGATGACAAGTACCGCAAATAGGGAGCCGGCATGGTATGCCGCGCGCATCGCCTGCCTTCGGGAGTTCATGACCGAAGCGCGCTACGACCTCTTCCGCCGCACGGTGGCTGGCCGCACGCGCTATCTGACCGTGCTGGCCGAGAACATGTACCACGGGCAGAACGCCGCGGCGCTGATCCGCCACTGCGAGGCCTTCGGCGTGCAGCGCCTGCACACCGTCGAGACGCTGTGCCGCTTCGAGCCCAACACGGCCATCGCGCGCGGCACGGAGCAGTGGGTCGATGTCGTGCGGCACCGCTCGACGGCCGATGCGCTGGCGGCGCTGAAGGCCGAGGGGTACCGCATCGTGGCGACGACGCCCCACCGCGGGGACCATACGCCCGAGACGTTCGACGTGGCGGCGGGCCCCTTCGCCCTGGTCTTCGGCACGGAGCACGCGGGTATTTCGGACGAGGTGATCGCCGCGGCCGACGAGTTTCTGCGCATCCCGATGTGTGGCATGGTCGAGAGCCTCAATGTCTCGGCTTCGGCCGCGATCCTCATCTACATGCTCTCCGAGCGGGTGCGGCTGACGGTTCCCGGCTGGCGCATGGACGACGATGCACAGGCCGAGGTGCTCTACCGCTGGATGACGACGAGCGTGCGCGACGCGGCGGCAATCCTCGAAAAACAGTTTCCCGAAAAGTAAGACAACCGATATGAATACGATCCTGCGCAAACAGTTTCTCAGCCATGTGGCCCAGACGTCGCCCTCGCCGATGCTCGTCGAGGTGGCGCGCGCCGAGGGCTCGTTCTTCTATACGCCCGAGGGCAAACGCTATTACGACCTGGTGGCGGGCGTCTCGGTGAGCAACGTTGGCCATGCGAACCCGGCCGTCGTGCGCGCCGTGCAGGAGCAGGCCGCCCGCTACATGCACGTGATGGTCTACGGCGAACTGGTCGAGTCGCCGCAGGTGGAGTATGCCGCGCGCATCGTGTCGCTGCTGCCCGGGGCACTCGAAAGCGTCTACTTCGTCAACTCGGGCGCCGAGGCGGTCGAGGGGGCGTTGAAGCTGGCCAAACGCTTCACGGGACGCACCGAGATGATCTCCATGCGGCGGGCCTACCACGGTTCGACGCACGGCGCGATGAGCATGATGGGGGCGCCCGAGGGCGAGGAGTGGAAGGAGCCCTTCCGCCCGCTGCTGCCCGACGTGCAGGCCATCGAGTTCAACGACTTCGGGGCCCTGCAGCGCATCACCCGCCGCACGGCCTGCGTGCTGGCCGAGCCCGTGCAGGGCGAGGCGGGCGTGCGGCCGCCGAAGCCGGGTTATCTCGAGGCGCTGCGGCGCCGCTGCGACGAGGTCGGCGCGCTGCTCGTCTTCGACGAGATACAGACCGGTCTGGGACGCACCGGCGCGATGTTCGCCTCGCTGCGCTACGGCGTCACGCCCGACATCGTCTGCCTGGCCAAGGCCTTCGGCGGGGGCATGCCCCTCGGGGCCTTCGTCTCGCGGCACGAAATCATGGATACGCTGCAGCACGACCCGGCGCTGGGCCACATCACCACCTTCGGCGGCCATCCGGTCTGCTGCGCCGCGGGGCTTGCGGCGCTGAACTACCTGCTCGAAAACCGCATCGTCGAGGGCGTCGAGGCGAAGGGCGCCCTCTACGAGGAGCTGCTCGCGGACCATCCCGCCGTGCGGGAGATCCGACGTTCGGGGCTGCTGCTGGCCGTCGAGCTGGGCGATTCGGCGAAGCTCTACCGGATCATGGAGCTCTTCAAGCAGGCGGGCATCCTGAGCGACTGGTTCCTCTACTGCGACACGGCCTTCCGCATCTCGCCGCCGCTGACCATCTCCGAAGAGGAGGTGCGCGAAAGCGCAGCGCTCATCCGCGAATGCCTCGACCGGCTGTAACGGGCCGGTACGGATGTCCGTGCAGAACATCTGTCCGCAAAAAAACCGTCGGAGCGACTCCGACGGTTTTTTTGTTTTTCTGCCGATCCCGGACGGGCCTACGCCTCCCCGGCAAAGGCCTTCAGGCGGGCGATCTCCTCGGCCCAGCGGCTCTCGTCGGGCGTTTCGAGAATCAGCGGAATGCCGTCGAAGCGCGCATCGCGCGCGATATAGCGGAAACACTCCAGACCGATCATCCCGTCGCCCAGCGGCGTGTGGCGGTCGACGCGGCTGCCGAGAATCTTCAGCGCATCGTTCAGGTGCATGCCCTTCAGGTAGCGGAAGCCCACGACGCGCTCCAGCTCGGCGAAGGTCTTCTCGCACGCCTCAGCCGTGCGCAGGTCGTAGCCCGCGGCAAAGGCGTGGCAGGTGTCGATGCAGACCCCCACGCGCGACTTGTCCTCGACGCGGTCGATCAGGTAGGCGAGGTGCTCGAAGCGGAAGCCGAGATTCGAGCCCTGCCCCGCGGTGTTCTCGATGACGGCCGTCACGCCGTGCGTGGCTTCGAGCGCGAGGTTGATCGACGCGGCGATGCGGTCGAGGCTCTCCTCCTCGGTGATCTGCTTCAGGTGGCTCCCGGGGTGGAAGTTCAGCCGGTCGAGCCCCAGCTGCTCGCAGCGCTTCATCTCCTCGATGAAGGCCTCGCGCGACTTGGCCAGCCCCTCGGCGTCGGGGTGCCCGAGGTTGATCAGGTACGAGTCGTGCGGCAGGATTTGCGCCGGCGTGTAGCCGTACTCGTCGCAGGCGCGGCGGAAGGCGTCGATCTCGGCGGCCGTGAGGGGTTTGGCGACCCACTGCCGCTGGTTCTTCGTGAAGAGCGCGAAGGCCGTGGCTCCGATTTTGTGTGCGTTGGCGGGGGCGTTCTCCGTGCCGCCCGCGGCGCTGACGTGTGCTCCGAAATACTTCATAGGGGTGAAAGCGGATTTATCTTCGGACAAAGTTAACGATTTTGTAAATAAATTCATAAATTTGTGGCTGCCGTGATTCATCGTCAATCGTAAACTCTTCGCAATGAAACGATTTTATGCGCTCCTCGTCCTGATCTCCGCCCTGGCGGCCGCGCTGCCCGCCGCCGCGCAGATCTCCATCGACGAGGTCGAGGCGCCGCAGGAGAGCATCCACTTCCGCGACCGGATGAAATCCACGCCGGTCGATGTCGACTACTTCAGCCTGGCACGCTACCGGGCCGAGCGGGCCGCCATCCGCCGCGAGCGCAACTACCTCGAGATCGGCGGCGGGCTCCAGGGTTCGCTCTCCTCGTACAACGATCCGTGGATCAAGGTCTCGGGCGGTGACAATGCTATTGCGCTGATGGCGACCTTCAACCTGCGGCACGTCTTCACGAAGAACCTCTTTTCGGTCGAGACCAAGGTCAGCGCCTCGTTCGGCTACAACCGCATGAAGGTCGAGACCACGACGACCGACGACGAGGGCAAGACACACACCGAGAGCAACGGCGTGTGGTTCAAGAACCAGGACGAGTTCGTCATTTCGGTGGCTCCGTCGTTCAAGATGTCGAAGAACTGGTCCTACGGTTCGATCATCAACTTCCGCAGCCAGTTCGTCAACGGCTACATCTCGCGCACGCAGCAGACCGAGACCGACCGCAAGAGTTCGTTCATGGCGCCGGGTTATCTCGACGCGTCGTTCGGTATCACCTACAAGTGCCCCAGGGAGAAGCTGCCGCTGTCGGTCAACCTCTCGCCGATCGCCCTGAGCGCCGTCTTCGTCGAGGACCGCCTCGTGCGTGAGAACGTCTGGGACGGCAAGCCCGGCTGGCAGGCCTACGGCCTGGCATCGGAGAACGAGACCTCGAAATATGAGGGCGGCTCCTCCATACAGGTCGACTTCGACCGCTCGTTCGGCAAGAACGGTTTCCTGCGCTACCGCACGAGCCTCTACTCGTTCCTCGGCTGGATCACGAACATCGGACTGAAAAACAAGGTCAGCGACTACTCGGAGTACAAGAAGCAGCTCGACGCCTACAACAACTGGACGGCCGACTCGGGGACGGTGCGGCCTCCGAAGCCGAATCTTCCGGTGCACCCGACGGTCCGCTGGTCGAATACGATCGACATCAAGGCAACAAAATACATCTCGACGACGTTGAGTTTCGAGCTCTACTACAACCGGGCGCAGAACGTCGACGTGCAGACCCGCACGCTGCTCAGCGTCGGGTTTTCGTATACCTTCAAGAACAAGTGATGTACAGAAATTCCAAACACACGGTGCTTTTTCCCCTGCTGCTGGCCGCGGGCGTGGTCGCCGGCCTGCTGCTGGGGCAGTATCTGGGCCGCAACAGCACGACGTCGCAGCTCAAGAGCATGATCAGCCGTCTGACGCTGCCGACGAACAAACTGACCTATACGCTTTCGCTCATCGAGAACCAGTACGTCGACTCCGTGTCGATGGACTCGCTCGCCGAGCATGTCATTCCGCTGCTGGTCCGCGAGCTTGACCCCCATTCGGTCTATATCCCCGCCTCGGAGATGCAGGCGCTGAACGAACCCCTCGAAGGGGAGTTCGACGGCATCGGCGTGGTCTTCAACATGGCCACCGATACGGTCATCGTGCTCAACGTCATCCCGCAGGGGCCGAGCGACAAGGCCGGCATCAAGGCCGGGGACCGCATCATCGAGATCGACGACTCGCTCGTGGCGGGCCGCCGCATTCCGCAGAACGAGATCGTCAAGCGGCTGCGCGGACCGCGCGGATCGACCGTGCGGCTGGGCCTCGGGCGGCAGCACATCCCCGATCTGGTCGAGGTGGAGGTCGTGCGGGGCGTCATTCCGATCCGCAGCATCGAGTCGGCCTTCCGCATCAGCGGCACGACGGGCTACATCAAGCTGGGACAGTTCGCGCGGACGACCCACCAGGAGCTGTTGCAGGCCCTGGCGAAGCTGCGGGCCGAGGGGGTCGACCGGCTGATCTTCGACCTGCGCGGCAACTCGGGCGGCTACCTCGACCAGGCGATCCTCGTGGCCAACGAGTTCCTGCATGAGGGGCAGCTGATCGTCTACACCGAGGACCGCCACCACAAGCAGGTGCGCGAATATGCCGACGGCCGCGGCACGGCGCAGGAGATGGACGTGGCGGTGCTCATCGACGAGGGCAGCGCCTCGTCGAGCGAGATTCTGGCCGGCGCCCTGCAGGACAACGACCGCGGCACGATCGTCGGCCGCCGCTCCTTCGGCAAGGGGCTCGTGCAGCGTCAGATCCCCTACAGCGACGGATCGGCCCTGCGGCTGACGACGGCGCGCTATTATACCCCCACGGGCCGTTCGATCCAGAAGCCCTATACGATCGGTGACGAGGAGAGTTACGAGGAGGACCTCTGGCACCGCTACGAGAACAACGAGTGGTTCACGGCCGACAGCATCCATTTCGCCGATTCGCTCAAGCGCGTGACGCCCGGCGGCAAGGTGGTCTACGGCGGGGGCGGCATCATGCCCGACCTCTTCGTCCCGGTCGACACGACCGACGTGACGAAGTATTTTGTCGAGGTGGCGGGCCGCAACATCCTCTACCGCTATACGATCGAGTATGCCGATGCGCACCGCGATGCGCTGAATGCCGTGCGGACGATCGACGATCTGCAGCGGCTGCTCGACAGCGACCGCACGCTCGTCGATGATTTCGTGCGCTACGCCGCCCGCAAGGGGGTGGCGCCGCGCTACGGCGACATCGCCCGCTCGCGCAAGCTCATCGAGGCGCAGCTGCGCGCCTACATCGGCCGCAACACGGTGCTCGAGGACGACGGTTTCTATGCCAATATCTATCCGGTGGACAACGTGGTGATGCGGGCCATCGAACTCTTGAACGCTTCAGACACTTCAGACAATGATTAAAAAGATTTTCGGCATGCTTGCGGCTGCGGCGATCCTCGCCCTGCTGGTGCTGACGGTGCTCCATCACGACAACTACCGTTCGATGATCCGGGACGGGGCGGACTTCGGTCCGGCCGCGGCCGTTGCGGAGCCGGTCGCCGTGCCGGTTGCCGCATCGGAAAACACCGGTCCGGGCCCGGACCGGCAGTCAGGTGCTACTCCGGCGCAGCCCGCGGAGAGCCTCTCCGTCGAACCGGCCGGTTTGGCCGGAGAGGGCGTGCCTGCGGCCGACTCGCTTCGGGTAAAGGAGTAGTCCCCGCAAGTACGGTTTTGTGGCCGTTTCAGCCTGGCTGTTCCGCACGAAAAAGCGCCCTCCGCAAGGAGGGCGCTTCGTTTTGCCTTTCGACTGCCCGGGAGCTTCCGCTTTTGTGCCGGCCCGAGCTGACGGGAATCAATAGTATTTGACCGGATGGCCTTCGATGGTCGAGAGGATGTTGTTTGCCGCCGACGAGGCGCCGATGCGGAAGAGGTCCGTCGTGAGCCACTCCTTGCCGAGAATCTCCTCGACGATCGTGTAGTAGAGCGCCGCCTCCTCGGCCGTGCGAACACCGCCTGCGGCCTTGAATCCCACCTTGCGGCCCGTCTTTTCGTAGTAGTCGCGGATGGCCTGGCACATTACCACGGCTGCTTCGGGCGTGGCGGCGACGTCGATCTTGCCCGTCGAGGTCTTCACGAAGTCGGCACCGGCGAGCATCGAGAGCAGCGAGGCCTTGCGGATCAGCTCCGGAGTCTTCAGGGCGCCCGACTCGATGATGACCTTCAGCACCACGTCCTCGTCCATCTCCGTGCGGATCACCTCGACCTCGTTGGCCGCCTCGTCGTACTCGCCCGTGAGCATGCGGCCCACGTTGAGGACGATGTCCACCTCGTCGGCTCCGTTCTCCACGGCCATGGCCACCTCGAGCGCCTTCACTTCGAGATAGGTCTGCGCGGCGGGGAATCCTCCGGCCACCGACGTGATGCGCATGGGCGTGCCGTCGACGGCCAGCCCCACGGTCTCGACGAAGGCGGGGTAGACGCAGATCGACGCCACGTTGGGAATCTGCGGGTATTTCTCGTAGAATTCGGCCGCCTTGCGGGCGAACTCCGTGACGGAGGTGACCGAGTCGTTGCACGACAGGGTCGTCAGGTCGATGGCCGAATAGCAGAATTTGTAGACCTCGTTGTTGTGGTTGCGCTCCTGGGCAACCCGGCGGATACGTGCGACCTCCTCGTCGACACGCTCTTCGCTCCAAGCCGGAGCGTACTCGTTCAGATGATTGGCGTATTCCATAACTTCAAACGGCTGTTTTTACAAAAGTAGGAAAAATATTCGTTTTCGCATGCCGCTTCGGCTTTTTTTGCCCTCTCCGGGCAAAAAAAAGACCTGACCGGCAGGGTCAGGCCTTTTTTCTCTCCGCGGGACGGATTACTTTGCCAGCGCCTTCAGGTTGACGTCCTTGGCAGCCTTCTCGGCCAGTGCGGGGTTCTTCGACACGGCGCTCTTGAGCTGGGCGTCGGCGGTCTTCAGGTCACCCTCCTTGGCGGCGATCACGGCGCGCAGGTAGTCGGCCTCGGCCGAGTTGTCCTTGGCAATGGCCTTCTTGGCGGCAGCCAGGTCGTTGTTCATCACGTCGACGATGGCGGCGTTGTAGCCCTCCAGACCGTTTGCAGCGGCCTTGTAGTTGCCCTCGGCGGCAGCCATGGCGGCCTTGGCCTCGGCGTCGGCTACCTGGGCATACTTCTTGGCCTCGGCGGTGTTGCCGTTGGCGAGGTTGGCAAGAATCAGGTTCTTGTTGAGCTCCTTCGACGAATCGCTCTTGGCAGCCATCTCGAACGACTTGAGTGCGGCGGCCTTGTCACCGACCTTCGTCTGGGCAACGCCGAGGTTGTTCCATACGCGGGCGTCGTTGTAGTGCTTCGAGGCGGCGGTCAGGATACCAACCTGCTCCTCGGCGCCGTCAGCCAGCGTCTCGGCGGCATAGAGGTACTCCTCGACGGTCAGCTCACCGCCGTTGCGGTAGGCGGCCATGATCTCCTCGTCGGTCTTGCCCTGGATGTCGGTCGTGTTGATGATCTGGGCGCGGCGCAGGGCGGGCAGGATCTCCTTCTTCAGCTCCTCGAATACCGAAGCCATGTTCTTGATCTCCTTCTCTCGCTCGGCGGGCGAGTTGTAGCGGCTCAGCACCTGGAGAATGACGTTCTTGTTCTGGATGTCGGACTTCTCGACCAGCTCCTTGAAGCCTTCCCAGTCCTCACCGTAGGCTGCGGCGTCGATCTCCAGACCGGCCTCCTTGAGCAGCTTGGCTACGACCTTCTGGCTCGACTCGCTGCGGGCCTTCGAGAGCTTGTCGTTGAACTTCTCCGGACCGTCGGGCGAAGCGTAGCCCTTCACGGCGATGTTCTGCGTGGCGCGCTCGTTCGAGAGGTTGGCGTCCACGTTCTGCTTGAAGGCGCCCAGGTCAGCGTTCTTCTCGTTGGCCTTCGTCACGCGCGACGAGTTGATCGCGTAGAGCAGCTCGGTCTTGTCGATCTCGGTGGTTACCTTCTTGTAGTTGTTGGGCATATCCTCCATCAGGTCGCCGTACTTGAGGTCCTTCTGGAGCGTGTTCACGCCGTAGGCGATCGTCAGACCGAACTCGCGGGCGAGAGCGGCCTTGGCCTCGGCATCGTCACCGGCCAGCACGGCAGCCTCCTCCTTGGTCGGAACGGCACCCGTGTTGAGGTTCACGAGCGTGAACTCCTTGCACTTGCCCGACGGGCACTTGATCTCGGCACGCAGCTGCAGCTCGCTCTTGTCCATGCGGGGGTCGTAGGGGAACTCCACGTGCTGCGTGAAGTTGCCGCCGTTCTTGGCGTCAACGACCGTATAGTTGTCATCCACCTTGGAACCCTGATAGTATTTGGTCGTACCGGCAACCTCGCCGCCCTCGAATACGATGACGGGCGTCACCTTGATGACGGCCTTTGCATTGAAGTACTCGACGGGGAAGGTGACGTTGATGTCGGCGGCCACGATGCCGTTGTTCAGCGTCAGAATCTCGGGAGTAACGCTCAGCTTCACATCCTCACGCTCCTTGGCCATCTTCTTGAAGCAATTGCAACTCGAGAATGCCAGGGCGGCAGCTACGAGCACCATGCTCAATTTCATGAAATTTTTCATAGGTTTGTTTTTAAGTGTTTATTTGTTGTTTGCCTTTGTTTCCTAAACGCCTCGTGTTCGTTCGGTTCCGCGGGGCCTGCACCCCCGCCCGGAACGTCGCAAATATAGAAAACTCTTGCTAATTGTGCAAAATTCCGGGCGGAATTTCGTAGCCTTTTCCGCCCGAAAATTGCACACAGACAGCCGTTTTACTCCTCCTTGCGATCGTGACGCTCGCGGCGTTCGCGGCGCTCGCCCCGTTCGGGACGCGGACGGCGTTCACGCTCCACGTAGCCTTCGGGTTTGGGCAGCAGCGCCTTGCGCGACAGCTTGAGCTTGTTGGTCTTGGGGTCGACGCCGATGAGCTTGACATCGATCTCGTCACCCTCCTTCAGGCCGGTCTCCTCCATGGTCTCGAAGCGCTTGTAGTCGATCTCCGAGATGTGGAGCAGGGCGTCCTTGCCGGGCATGATCTCCACGAAGGCGCCGAAGGCGACGATCGAGCGGATCTTGCCGTGGTAGGTCTCCCCGACCTCCGGGATGGCGACGATGGCCTTGATGCGGCTCAACGCACCGTCGAGCGCGGCCTTGTCGACGCCGAAGATGTCGACGATACCCTTGTTCTCGACCTCCGTGATGGTGATGGTCGTGTTGGTGGTCTTCTGGATGTCCTGGATGACCTTGCCGCCCGGGCCGATCACGGCGCCGATCATGTCCTGCGGAATGGTGATCTGGACGATGCGCGGCACGAAGGGCTTGTAGTCGGCGCGCGGCTCGGCGATGCACTCGGTGAGCTTGTCGAGGATGTAGAGACGTCCCTTGCGGGCCTGCTCGAGGGCGGCGGCCAGCACCTCGTAGGAGAGGCCGTCGACCTTGATATCCATCTGCGTGGCGGTGATGCCGTCGCGCGTACCCGTCACCTTGAAGTCCATGTCGCCGAGGTGGTCCTCATCGCCGAGGATGTCTGACAGCACGGCCCACTTGCCGCTCTCGGAGTCGGAGATCAGACCCATGGCGATACCCGACACGGGCTTCTTGATCTTCACGCCGGCGTCCATCAGGGCGAGGGTTCCGGCGCAGACCGTGGCCATCGACGACGAGCCGTTCGACTCGAGGATATCCGACACGACGCGCACGGCGTAGGGGTTCTCCTCGCCCAGCGGGATCATCGGCTTCAGGGCGCGCCATGCGAGGTGGCCGTGGCCGATCTCGCGGCGCGAGAGGCCGCGTGCGGCCTTGGCCTCGCCCGTCGAGAAGGGCGGGAAGTTGTAGTGGAGCACGAACTGCTCGGTGCCCTGCACGAGCACCTCGTCCTTGACCTTCTCGTCGAGCTTCGTGCCGAGGGTTACGGTCGTGAGCGACTGCGTCTCGCCGCGCGTGAAGATGGCCGAGCCGTGGGCGGCGGGCAGGTAGCCCACCTCGCACCAGATCGGACGAATCTCGTCCGTGCGGCGGCCGTCCAGACGCTTGCCCTCGTCGAGGATCATGCGGCGCATGGCCTTCTTCTGCACGTCGTCGTGGAAATACTTGTGGATGAGCGGGGCCTTCTCGACGAGCTCCTCCTCCGTGTAGCGGGAGGCGAACTCGGCCTCGAGGGCGTTGAACAGGTCCTCGCGCTCGTGCTTCATCGTGCCGCTCGTGGCGATGGCGTAGGCCTTGTCGTAGAGCTCGCGGATGATCGTCTGGCGCAGCTCCTCGTCGTTGACCTCGTGGCAGTAGGTGCGCTTGACATCCTTGCCCAGCTCCTTCGAGAGCTCGATCTGTACGGCGCAGTGCTTCTTGATCTCCTCGTGCGCGAACTTGATGGCGCCGAGCATCACCTCCTCGGATACCTCCTTCATCTCACCCTCGACCATGAGGATGTTGTCGATCGTACCGCCGACCATGATGTCCAGGTCGCACTCGGCCATCTCCGAGAAGGCGGGGTTGATGACGTACTCGCCGTTGCGGCGGGCGACGCGCACCTCCGAGATCGGGCCGCCGAAGGGGATGTCCGATACGGCGAGGGCTGCCGAGGCGGCCAGACCGGCCAGGGCGTCGGGCTGAATATCCTTGTCGGCCGAGATGAGCGTCACGGTGACGTAGACCTCGGCGTGGTAGTCTGCGGGGAACAGGGGGCGCAGGGCGCGGTCGATCAGGCGGGCGACGAGAATCTCCGAGTCGTTGGCCTTGCCTTCGCGCTTCATGAAGCCTCCGGGGTAGCGTCCGCAGGCGGCATACTTCTCCTTGTACTCCACCTGCAGGGGCATGAAGTCGGTGTCGGGTTTTGCATCCTTGGCGGCCACGACGGTACCGAGCAGCATCGTGTCGCCCATCTTGACGACGACCGAGCCGTCGGCCTGCTTGGCCAGTTTGCCCGTTTCGATCTCGATCTGGCGGCCGTCGGCCAGCGTGATGATCTTGCGGACTGCGTTGTACAGCTTCTTTTCTTCCATAAAAATCTTAAACCTATAGTGTGTTCCAATTGTGATCTTTTTAGAAAATGAAGGCAATCCCTCGCGGGAATTGCCCTCATCTCTTCCTCGCGGACTACTTGCGGAGGTTCAGCGTCTTGATGATCGCGCGGTAGCGCTCGATGTCGACCTCCTTGAGGTACTCCAGCAACTGGCGGCGCTTACCTACCAGGCGCAGCAGGGCGCGCTGGGTTCCGAAGTCGTGCTTGTTGCTCTTGAGGTGTTCAGTAAGGTGGTTGATACGGTAGGAAAACAGGGCAATCTGGCTCTCGGGAGAACCCGTATCCGTGTTAGACTTGCCGTACTTACCGAAAAGCTCCTGCTTTTTCTCAGCTGTTAAATAAGCCATTGTGTGTTAAGTTTATTTAAGTTCCACTCTACGACGCATTCCCCTTACCGTGAATAACGCCAGAGCGTTCGGCAAAGTTACGAATATAATTCATATGAAGCATGAAAAACCGAAAAATTATTTGCATTTTGCGCCGAAAAGTACCGGATGCGGAGGAAAAATCGTATTTTTGTGCCTAAACAAGTGAAAACGATGGAAATGAAAAGGCTTTTGCGCGGCCTGGCCGCCGGGTTGTTCGGGGTGCTTGCGGCCGGCTGCGCCGGGCGCGGGGAGTACGTGACCGTCGACGGCGCGATGCTGGGCACGACGATGCACGTCGTGGCCGACGTGAAGGGAACCTCCGCGCAGCAGCTCTACGCCGCCGCCATGGAGCTCGACCGCGAGGCCAAGGCGTCGATGTCGATCTTCGACCCGACGTCGCTGCTGAGCCGCCTGAACCGCAACGAGACCGATTCGGTCGACCGCCATATCGCCTTCAATCTCCGCCTGGCGGACAGCATCGGCGCCCTGAGCGACGGCCGCTACGACGTGACGGTCAAGCCGCTGGTCGAGGCGTGGGGCTTCGCCGGGAAGGCGCCCGCGCAGCATCCGAACATCGACTCGATCCTGTGCTTCGTCGGGCGTGAGAAGGTGCGGATCGAGCACGGACGCCTCGTCAAGGCGGACCCGCGCGTGCAGCTGGACTTCAACTCCGTGGCCAAGGGCTACACGGTCGACCTGCTGGCGGCGCTCGTCGAGCGCTTCGGCGCCCGGAACTACATCGTCGACATCGGCGGCGAGGTGCGCTGCCGCGGCGTCAACCGTGAGGGGCAGCCCTGGCGCATCGGTATCGAAACCCCCTTCGACGGCAACATGAGCGACGGGGCCTACCTCCAGCGGCGCATCCGCATGAATGCGGGCGGGCTGGCCACGTCGGGCAACTACCGCCGCTTCTACCTCGACTAGTCGGGCCGCAAGGTG
>OHVZ01000249.1_pt1 | contig 27514 bp, 21 predicted proteins | sample 1579561 | NCBI WGS metagenome assembly OHVZ01 (sample SAMEA3882547, study PRJEB24775) | human gut metagenome | biome: human-associated habitat; feature: intestine environment; material: feces | place: Netherlands | collected 2009/2010
CCTGATCAGTGCGATCAATGCCGTTTCGGGCGGCCGCACCTTTAAGGAGATCATCCGCACCGGTGAGACCAGGGCCACCGTTTCGGCACTTTTTACCGATATCCCCGCCACGCTGTGTGAAAAAATAGCGGCGCTGGGCTACCCGCCGGAGGACGGGCAGCTTTTGGTGCAGCGGGAAATCGACCTTGCGGGAAAGGGGCAGTGCCGGCTGGATGGCCGCCCCGCCACGGCTGCCATGCTGCGGGAGGTCTGTTCTCTGCTCATCGATATTCACGGGCAGCATGATAACCAGGAGCTTTTGAGCGCCGAAAAGCATTTGGGCTTTTTGGATAGCTACGGCGCCTACCCGCAGGAAATGGCCGCCTACACCGCTGCCTATGACCATATGTGCGATTGCGCCGCACGGCTGGACAAGCTGCAGATGGATGAAAGCTACAAGCTGCAGCGCATGGATATTCTGGGCTTCCAGCTCAAGGAGATCGGGGATGCAAAGCTCATTGACGGGGAGGAGGAGCAGCTGCAGGAGCAGCAGAAGCGCATCCGCAATGCCGAACGCATCACCGAGTCACTGGGGGCGGTTTATACCCTCCTGAACGGTGACGGCGAGGAGCGCCGGGGTGCTTTGGAGATCCTGGAGGAAGTTTCCTCCGATCTGGACACCGCAGCCAAATTCCTGCCCGAATTCGAGGAATACGGCGATAAGCTGAATGACGCCTATTATATGCTGGAGGAGCTGGGCGGCCGTGCCCGGGATACCCTGGAGGACGCCGACTTTGACCCGCGGCAGCTGGATGCCATCGAGAGCCGGCTGGACACCATATATAAGCTGAAGAAGAAATACGGCGGCAGCATTGCGGCGATACTGGAATACTATGATAAAATCAGCGAGGAATTCCAGTCGCTGGAATTGAGCGACGAGCTGACCGCCAAGCTGCAAATGGAGCTGGACGCCATTCAAAAAGACGCCGTGATCCGCGTCCTGCCCTACGGGGCCATCACGAAAGGCGAGCAGGGCAGGGAACTGGCGGACTTGGATGCCATGGCCCCCTATGTGGTGGCTTTCTCCGACGACGGAAAGGGCGTTCAGGATCGTGAAATGATGCGCCGCGCCATGCTGGAGGCCAAGCGCCTTGGCAAGCTGATCGTGGCCCACTGCGAGGACAATTCTCTGCTGCGGGGCGGCTACATCCACGACGGCGCCTATGCCCGCGCCCACGGACATCGGGGTATCTGCTCCGAGAGCGAGTGGCGGCCCATCCAGCGGGATCTGGAACTGGTGCGGGAGACAAGCTGCGGCTATTACGTCTGACACATCTCCACCAAGGAGAGCGTCGCACTCATCCGCAAGGCCAAGGCCGAGGGCCTGAATGTCACCTGCGAGACCGGCCCCCACTACCTGCTGCTGGACGATTCCTGCTTGCAGGAGGACGGCCGTTTCAAAATGAACCCGCCCCTCCGGGACAAGGCGGATCGGGAAGCCCTGTTGGAGGGTTTGGCGGACGGAACCATCGACATGATCGCCACGGATCACGCCCCCCACAGCGCCAAGGAAAAGGGCGGGGGACTGGAAAAAAGCGCCATGGGCATCGTGGGACTGGAAACGGCCTTCCCGCTGCTCTATACGTATTTGGTAAAGCCCGGCGTCATTTCCTTTGCCCGCTTGATGGAACTGCTCCATGACGCGCCCTGCCGCCGCTTCGGCATTGCGCCGGCCACCGGCTTTACCGTGTTTGATTTGAACCGTACCTATCTGATCGACCCCGCTGAATTTCTGTCCATGGGCCGGGCCACGCCCTTTGCGGGCTGGAGTGTACAGGGCCGCTGCCTGCTGACAGCCATGGAGGGGCGGGCGGTCTGGTATGATAAGACCTTGCTGGAGGGGGAGGACGCCGAATGAAGGAGACACTGCTGACTGTTTTGGAAAATACCCGGCTGGCAGACGGCATCTACCGTCTGCGGCTGGCGGGGGACACCTCTGCCATCACCGCACCGGGGCAGTTCGTGAATTTGAAGCTCTCAGGTTTTTTCCTCCGCCGCCCCATCTCCGTGTGCGATTGGGAGAACGGGGAAGTGACCCTGATTTATAAGGTTTTGGGCCATGGCACCGAGGCCATGACGGGCATGGCTGTCGGCACGGCGCTGGATGTGCTGACGGGCCTTGGCAACGGCTTTGACTTGTCCCGCAGTGGGGAACAACCCCTGCTGGTGGGCGGCGGCGTGGGTATCCCGCCGCTGTATGGCCTTGCCAGGCGGCTGACTGCACAAGGTAAGTGCGTCACCGCCGTGCTGGGCTTTAACCGAAAATCCGAGATTTTTTTAGCGGAGGAATTTCGGGCGCTGGGTGCGGAGGTCGTCATCGCCACCGCCGATGGCAGCGTCGGTCTCAAGGGCCTTGTGACCGACGGCATGGCCGCCGTGTCCGACTATACCTATCTCTACACCTGCGGCCCGGAGCCGATGCTCAAGGCGGTGTACGCTGATTGCAAGACCTCCGGCCAGTTCAGCTTTGAGGAGCGGATGGGCTGCGGCTTCGGCGCCTGCATGGGCTGCTCCTGCGAGACGAAATACGGCAATAAGCGCATCTGTAAGGATGGCCCCGTGCTGGAAAAGGAGGAGATCGTATGGTGAACACAAAAGTGACCCTCTGCGGCATTGAGATGGACAACCCCATCATCCCCGCCAGCGGCACCTTCGGCTTTGGCTATGAGTTCGCGGAGCTGTACGACATCAATATGCTGGGTACCTTCTCCTTCAAGGGTACGACCCGGGAGCCCCGCTTCGGCAACCCCACGCCCCGCATCGCGGAGTACGCCGGCGGCCTGCTGAACGCGGTGGGTCTGCAAAACCCCGGCGTGGACGCGGTGATCGCAACGGAATTGCCAAAGCTCAAGCAGGTATTTCACAAGCCGGTGATGGCGAATGTCAGCGGCTTTTCCGCGGCGGAATACGCCGAGGTCTGCGAGAAGTTAGACGCGCAGGAGCAGGTGGGCTGGCTGGAGGTCAATATCTCCTGCCCCAACGTCCACGGCGGCGGCGCGGCCTTCGGCGCGGACCCCAAGTCCGCTGCCGAGGTGACGAAGGCGGTCCGGGCAGTGACGAAAAAGCCCATCATTTTAAAGCTGTCCCCCACGGCGGCTGATATTGCCGCCGTCGCCAGAGCCTGCGAGGACGCGGGTGCGGACGGCGTGAGCCTCATCAACACCCTGCCGGGAATGCGCATCGACCTGAAACGCCGTCGTCCGCTGCTGGCCAACACCACTGGCGGTATGTCCGGCCCGGGAATGCTCCCGCTGGCGGTGCGGATGGTGTATCAGGTCTACGAGGCCGTTTCCATCCCCATCGTGGGTATGGGCGGCGTCACCACGGCGGAGGACGTTATCGAGCTGATGCTGGCGGGCGCCACTGCCATCGGCGTGGGCGCGGCGAACCTTGTGGAGCCGTATGCCTGCAAGACCATCATTGAAAATCTGCCTGCCGTGATGGAACGATACGGCATGGAAAATCTGACGGAGATCATAGGAGGAGCACATCATGGGTAAGGACGTTATCGTTGCGCTGGACTTCGACAGCAAGGAAAAGACACTGGCCTTTTTAGACCGTTTCACCGAGGAAAAGCCCTTTGTGAAGATCGGCATGGAGCTGTTTTACGCCGAAGGTCCCTCCATCGTGCGGGAGATCCGGGCCCGAGGCCACAAGATCTTCCTGGATCTGAAGCTGCATGACATTCCCAACACCGTGAAAAAGGCCATGGCGGCATTGTCTGCGCTGGATGTGGACATCGTGAACCTCCACGCCGCCGGTACCGCCGCCATGATGACCGCCGCGCTGGAGGGTCTGACGCGCCCCGACGGTACTCGGCCGCTGCTCATCGCCGTAACGCAGCTGACCTCAACGGATCAGGAGAGTATGGAGCGAGAGCTGCTGATTCATGTGCCGATGGAAAAGGTCGTACTGCACTATGCCGAAAACGCCGCTGCGGCGGGGCTTGACGGCGTGGTCTGCTCGCCGCTCGAGGCAGGGAAGATCCACGAGGCCTGCTCCGGCAGCTTCGTGACCGTCACGCCGGGCATCCGCTTCGCCGACGCGAAGACGGACGATCAGGTCCGCATCACCACCCCCGAAAAGGCCAGAGCCATCGGCTCGGATTATATCGTTGTCGGCCGCCCCATCACGCAGGCTGCCGACCCCGTCGCAGCCTACCAGCGCTGCCTGCAGGAATTCGTCGGATAACAGAAAGGAGCAGACTATGGAATCTACCGCACGCCGCATCGCAGAGGATCTGCTGTCGATCCGCGCCGTATTCTTCCGGCCGGACGAGCCGTTCACCTGGGCCAGCGGCATCAAAAGTCCCGTCTATTGTGACAACCGCCTCATCCTGACCGCCCCGGACGTCCGCACCGAGGTGGAGACCGCCCTCATGCAGACCATCCGCCGCGAATACCCGGACGCGGAGGTCCTCATGGGCACCAGCACCGCCGGGATCGCGCACGCTGCTATCACCGCGCAGATGATGGGCCTGCCGATGGGCTACGTCCGCTCCGGAGCGAAGGACCACGGGCGCGGCAACCGCATCGAGGGCCGTCTGGAGAAGGGGCAGAAGGTGGTCGTCATCGAGGACCTGATCTCGACGGCCGGCTCGTGCATCGAGGTGGTCGAGGCGCTGCGCGAGGCGGGTGCCGAGGTGCTGGGCGTGGCTTCGATCTTCACCTACGGCATGAAGAAGGGGCTCGACCGCCTGCGCGAGGCCGGGGTGGTCAACTACAGCCTCTCGAACTTCGACACGCTGGTCGAGGTGGCCGCCGAGAAGGGATACATCCGCCCCGAGGACAAGGAGCGCCTGCTGCGCTTCCGCGACAACCCCTCGGACGAGAGCTGGATGAAGAAGTAGTGCCGGCACGGGGCCGGAAGAGAGAAGTTCCGATCATACACACACAAGATAAAGACAAGCAACCATGCGACATTTGATAGATCCGACCGATCTGACCGTCGAGGAGACCGAGCAGATCGTCTCCCTGGCGGAGGACATCATTGCCCACCGCGCCAAGTACCGCGAAGCCTGCAAGGGCAAGAAGCTGGCGACGCTCTTCTACGAACCCTCGACGCGCACGCGCCTGAGCTTCACCTCGGCGATGCTCGAACTGGGCGGCGAGGTCATCGGTTTTTCGGACGCCAATTCCTCGTCCGTCTCGAAGGGCGAGACCGTGGCCGACACCGTGCGGGTGATCCGCTGCTTCGCGGACATCATCGCCATGCGCCACTTCAAGGAGGGGGCGCCGCTCGTGGCCTCGCAGTACGCCGGCATCCCGGTCATCAACGCCGGGGACGGCAGCCATGCCCACCCGACGCAGACGCTCACGGACCTGCTGACGATCAAGCGCGAGAAGGGACGCTTCGACCACTTGACCATCGGCTTCTGCGGCGACCTGAAGTTCGGCCGCACGGTCCACTCGCTCATCAAGGCGCTGTCGCGCTATGAGGGCATCGAGGTGATCCTCATCTCGCCCGAGGAGCTGCGCCTGCCCGACTACATGCTGCACGAGATGAGCTCCTCGTCGCGCATCTCCTTCCGCGAGGTGCGCACCATGGAGGAGGTGATGCCCGAGCTGGACATCCTCTACATGACGCACGTGCAGAAGGAGCGCTTCCTCGACGAGGAGGAGTTCGACCGCGTGAAGAACAGCTTCGTGCTCGATCCCGAGAAGCTGAAGACGGCGAAGAAGGACATGATTATCCTCCACCCGCTGCCGCGTGTGAACGAGATCACGCGCGCCGTGGACAACGACCCGCGTGCGGCCTACTTCCGGCAGGTCGAGAACGGCAAGTTCGTGCGCATGGCGCTGATCTACACGCTGCTGCAATGGGCCGACGAGAACCGTCCCTACACGCACACGCCGGTCTTCAGCGAAGAGTACATCGTCAACGAGCTGGAGTGCCCGAACCGGCGCTGCATCTCGGCGACCGAGGATGTCGACCAGCTCTTCCGCCGCGCGGCCGACGGCACGTGCCGCTGCGCCTACTGCGAGGCGAAGGCCCGCTGACGGCGGGGGGCGTGCGGAGAGGGGACGTCTCCGTGATGTCCCCTGTGCTCCGAGCCCCCTGTGCTCCGAGCCCCTTGAGCCTCGCGGTTCCGGAGCCTCGAGACCTTTGTGTCTTGCGGTTCCCGTGCCTCGCGGTTCCCGTGCCTCGCGGTTCCCGTGTGCAGCGGTCCCGGAATGTCGCGTTGCGGCCCTCCGGAACTCCGTGAGCGCAGGAATTCGGGGTGTTGGAGCGCTGCCTTTCTGGGTTTCGTGCCGTCGGAAAGCCGTTTTCGCAAGCCGTCGTGCCGGCAGGAGACCCTCTTTGCCGGGCGCTGCGTCGCCGGGGCGGTGATTGTCGATATTTTGTCGATAGAATTTGTCCCGGAATTTTGAAAGTCGGGTGGAATGCGTTACCTTTGCATTGTTGTCCCCGTCGCTTCCTTCGATGCCGGCGGACGATCCCGGCGGGAGGGCGTCGGCAGAATGTCTGTTGGGCAATCAGGAGGACATCGGAAGAGCGGTCAGGAGGACATCGGAAGGGTATCAGGAGAGCGTCAGGAGAGAATGAATACGATCTGCAATATCGACCAGCGGGAGCGGAAAAAACGGCAGGGCCGGGCCGCTGCGTACTGTTCGTCTTCCCGAGAGCAGATGCGCTCCATGCGCTTCCGGGAGCAGCAGGTGGTAGCCTGCAACCTGCTCGGATAGTTACGAACCGCCATGACGCATGCCGTCGTGGCGGTTCTGCTTTTGTTTTTGTTGACTTAAAAACCGGAAGATACGATGAAGGTCGGAGTGATTATGGGTTCCGAGAGCGATTACGAGGTGATGGCCGATGCCGTCGCCATGCTCGAGCAACTGGGTATTGATTTTGAAAAGCGGGTCGTGAGCGCCCACCGGACGCCGGACCTGCTGTACGAATATGCCAAAACGGCCCGCGAACGCGGCCTGGGCGTCATCATCGCCGGTGCGGGCGGTGCGGCCCACCTGCCGGGCATGGTGGCCGCGATGACGACGCTGCCCGTCGTGGGCGTGCCGGTCAGGTCGCGCGCCCTGAACGGCCTCGACTCGCTGCTGTCGATCGTCCAGATGCCCGCGGGCGTACCCGTGGCCACGACGGCCATCAACGGGGCGAAGAACGCCGCACTGATCGCCGCCTCGATCCTCTCGCTTCAGGACCGGGAGCTGGCCGCACGTCTCGAGGCCTTCCGCGCCCGGCAGACGGCCGATGTTCTTGCCGCCGAAATCTGAGCCATGCGGATGAAGACCATCGGTATCATCGGAGGCGGGCAGCTCGGGCTGATGATCGCCGAGCAGGCACGCCTGCTCGGGGCGCGGACCGTGTGCCTCGACCCGGCGGCGGATGCACCGGCCGCGGCCGTGTGCGACGACCACATCGTGGGCCGCTTCGACGACCCCGCGGCCGTCGAGGAGCTGTGCCGCCGCAGCGACGTGGTGACCTACGAATTCGAGAACGTGCCGGGTGACATCCTCATCCCGTTGTGCGACAAATACCACATCCCGCAGGGCTACCGCCCGCTCTACGACTCGCAGGACCGCCTGCGCGAGAAGACCAACGCCCGCGAACACGGGCTGCGCACGCCGCGCTTCGCGGCCGTGGACGACGAGGCGTCGCTGCGCGCCGCCGTGGCACAGATCGGCCTCCCGGCCGTGCTGAAGACCCGCACGCTCGGCTACGACGGCCACGGGCAGGCCGTGCTGCGCACGGAGGAGGACCTTGCGCGGGCGCTGCCGCTGCTCGCCGTGCCGTGCATCCTCGAGGAGTTCGTGCCCTTCGATTTCGAGGCCAGCATCGTGATGGTGGCCGACGACGAGCGCATCGTGAGCTTCCCGATCGGCCGCAACGTCCACCGCGACGGCATCCTCGACCTGTGCTTCGTTCCGGCGGAGGTCGACGGTGAGGTGCTGGCACGCATGCGGCGCGAGAGCGAACGGTTCATGCGCTCGTGCGGCTACCGCGGCATCCTGGCCATCGAGTATTTCGTCCGCGGGGGCGAGATCTACTTCAACGAGATGGCGCCGCGCCCCCACAACTCGGGCCACTACACGATCGAGGGGGCCACGACCAACCAGTTCCGCGAACTGGCGCGCTACCTGCTGGGCGAGCCGCTGCAGGAGCCGCGGCTGGTGGCGCCGACCGTCATGAAGAACATCCTCGGGCAGGACCTCGAAGCGGCGCAGCGCATCGCCGCCGCCTGTCCGCCGCATGTATACGTCCACCTCTACGGCAAGAGCGAGTGCCGTCCCAAGCGCAAGATGGGGCACATCACCTTTGTCGGCATGACCGCCCCGGAGTACGAGGCGGCGTGGGCGTCGCGATTTGTCAAATAAGCGTAAAGACCGTATATGAACTACCGTATTTTCGTTGAAAAACAACCCCGTTTCCGCGTCGAGGCCGAGAGCCTGCGCCGCGAGTTGAACGCCAACCTGAACCTGCACCTCGGGAGCCTGCGGCTGCTCTGTGTCTACGACCTGTTCGGCTTCACGCCCGAACTGCTCGAGAAGAGCCGCTATGCCGTCTTCGGCGAGGTGGTGACCGACACGGTGAGCGACACGTGCGACCTTGCGGGCTGCCGCCACCTGGCCGTCGAGTTCCTCCCGGGACAGTTCGACCAGCGGGCCGCCTCGGCCGTCGACTGCGTGCGGCTGATCGACCCCGCGGCCGACGTGCGCATCCGCTCGGCGCGCCTGCTCGTCTTCGACGGCTCGGTGACCGACGAGGAGCTGGCCCGCATCCGCCACTACTACATCAACGCCGTCGAGTCGCGCGAGAAGGACCTCTCGGTGCTCTCCGACATGGAGCAGGCCGAGGTGAAGCCCGTGCAGGTGCTCGACGGGTTCCGTGAGATGGACGACGCGGCGCTCGAGCCCTTCTGCAAGGAGTACGGGCTGGCGATGAACGCCGACGACCTGCGCGAGGTGGTGCGTTACTTCCGCGAGGAGGGGCGCGACCCCGTCGAGACGGAGCTGCGGATTCTGGATACCTACTGGAGCGACCACTGCCGCCATACGACCTTCACGACCGAGCTCGAAGGCATCACCGTCGAGGAGTCCTTCCTCAAGGAGGAGATCGAGGGCTCGCTGGCCCTCTACCTGCGCATGCGGCGCGAGCTGGGGCGCGAGCACAAGAGCATCTGCCTGATGGACATGGCGACGATCGGCGCGCGCTACCTGCGCCGGCAGGGGCTGCTCGACGACCTGGAGGTCTCGGACGAGAACAACGCCTGCTCGGTCTACGTCGACGTGGATGTCGACGGCCGGACGGAGCGGTGGCTCATGCAGTTCAAGAACGAGACGCACAACCACCCGACGGAGATCGAGCCCTTCGGCGGCGCCTCGACCTGCCTGGGCGGTGCGATCCGCGATCCGCTGTCGGGCCGCAGCTACGTCTACCAGGCGATGCGCGTGACGGGTGCGGGCAACATCTACCAGAAGGTGAGCGACACGCTCCCGGGCAAGCTGCCGCAGAGCGTTATCTCGAAGAAGGCCGCGGCGGGCTACTCGAGCTACGGCAACCAGATCGGTCTGGCCACGACGCACGTGCGCGAGATCTACCACGACGACTACGTGGCCAAGCGGTTGGAGGTCGGTGCCGTGGTCGGTGCCGTGAAGGCCTCGAACGTGCGGCGCGAGCGCCCCGTGCCGGGCGACCGGATCATCATGCTGGGCGGCCGCACGGGCCGTGACGGCATCGGCGGCGCCACGGGCTCGTCGAAGGAGCACGACGCCCGCTCGCTCGAGACGTGCGGCAGCGAGGTGCAGAAGGGCAACGCCCCCGAGGAGCGCAAGCTCGAGCGGCTGTTCCGCCGGCCGGAGGTGACGCGCCTGATCAAGAAATCGAACGACTTCGGCGCGGGAGGCGTCAGCGTGGCCATCGGCGAGCTGGCCGATTCGCTGGACATCTACCTCGACCGCGTGAAGACGAAATACAGCGGCCTGAACTCCACGGAACTGGCCATCAGCGAGTCGCAGGAGCGCATGGCCGTGGTGGTCGAGGCGCGCGATGTCGACGAGTTCATGCGTTACTGCCGCGAGGAGAACATCGAGGCGGTCGAGGTGGCCGACGTGACCGACACGGGCCGCATGCGGATGTTCAACGGCGAGCGCAAGGTCGTCGACCTGCGCCGCACGTTCATCGACAGCGCCGGTGCGAAGCACTACGCCGAGGCGCGTGTCGCCGCCGTTGCCGAGCGCAACCCCTTCGTGCGGGAGCTGCCGGGCGCGACGCTGCGCGAGCGCTTCGAGGCCAACCTGAGCGACCGGAACGTCCTCTCGCAGCGGGGCCTGATCGAGATGTTCGACTCCACGATCGGCCGCTCGACGGTGCTCATGCCCTTTGGCGGGCGCACGCAGCGCAGCGAGACGCAGGTCTCGGTGCAGAAGCTCCCCGTCGACGGATATACCGACACGGCCAGCATCATGGCCTTCGGCTACAACCCCTTCCTGGCGAAGTGGAGCCCCTACCACGGTGCGGCCTATGCCGTCGTGGAGGCCGCGGCGAAGGTCGTCGCGGCGGGCGGCCGCTACGAGCGCATGCGCTACTCCTACCAGGAGTATTTCGAGCGCATGACCCGCAACGCGGAGTCGTGGGGCAAGCCCCTGAGCGCGCTGCTCGGTGCGCTGAAGATGCAGGTCGAGTTGGGGCTGCCGTCGATCGGCGGCAAGGACTCGATGTCGGGCACCTTCCAGCACATCAACGTCCCGCCCATGCTGATGGCCTTCGGCATCACGACGGTCGACGCCCGCCGGGTGATCTCGACCGACCTGAAGGGGGCCGGGCACCGCATCTACCTCGTGCGCCATACGCCGCTGGAGAACTACATGCCCGACACGGCGCAGCTGAAGGAGAACTTCGCCTTCGTGAGCGACGCCATCGCCTCGGGCAAGGTGCTCGCGGCGTGGTCCGTCGGCTTCGGCGGCGTGGCCGAGGGTCTGGCGAAGATGGCCTTCGGCAACGGCATCGGCGTGGAGACGGAGCTTGCGGAGGAGCGGCTCTACGAATACGCCTACGGCTCGATCCTGGTCGAGTGCGAGGGGACGCTCGAGTTCCCGCGCGCCGAGCTGGTCGGCTTCACCGTGGCGGACGAGGCCCTCACGGTCTGCGGCGGGCGCATGCCGCTCGACGAGCTCTACCGGGCCAATACGGAGCGCTTCGCAACGATCTATCCCGACAAGGGGCACAACGACGCCTCGGTCATGACATCGACCCCCGCGCCGAAGCGCATTGTCTACCCGGGCGAGGCGGTCGAGCATCCGGTGGCCTTCCTGCCGGTCTTCCCCGGCACGAACTGCGACTACGACACGGCCAAGGCCTTCCGCCGCGCCGGTGCCGAGGTGCGCATGGAGGTGCTGTGCAACCTGGCGGGCGACGACATCCTGCGTTCGATCGCCCGGATGAAGGAGCAGATCCGTCAGGCCCACATCTTCGTGTTGAGCGGCGGCTTCTCGGCGGGCGACGAGCCCGACGGCAGCGCCAAATTCATTGTCAACGTATTGAACAACCGGGATATCCGTGACGAAATCCACGCACTGCTGGACCGCGGCGGCCTGATTCTGGGCATCTGCAACGGCTTCCAGGCGCTGGTCAAGTCGGGCCTGCTGCCCTACGGACGGCTGGGCATGGTCACCAAGGAGTCGCCGACGCTCTTCCGCAACGACATCAACCGCCACATCTCGCAGATCGTCTCGACGCGCGTGGCGACGACGGCGTCGCCGTGGCTTGCCGGCTTCCGCCTGGGCTACATCCACTCGATCGCCGTGAGCCACGGCGAGGGCAAGTTCGTCGTGAGCGAGGAGCTGGCCCGCCAGTTGTTCGAGCGCGGACAGGTGGCCTTCCAGTACGTGGGTCCCGACGGGGAACCGACGGCCGAGGCGCCATACAACCCCAACGGGTCGTCCTACGCCATCGAGGGCATCATCTCGCCCGACGGCCGCATCCTCGGCAAGATGGGCCACACGGAGCGCTACGAGGAGAACCTCTTCAGGAACATTGCCGGAGAGAAGCGCCAGCCGCTCTTTGAAAATGCGGTGGCCTATTTCAGAAAGCAGGAACGCAACAACGACTAAATAAATACACAAGGGAAAAGGCATGAAACAGCTTGAAATGCTCTACGAGGGCAAGGCAAAGCAGGTTTTCGCAACGGATGATCCGGAGAAGATCATCATTCACTATACGGATGCGGCCACGGCGTTCAACAACATCAAGAAGGCGACGATCGAGAACAAGGGCGTGCTGAACAACGCCATCTCGACGCTCATCTTCGGGGTGCTGCACAGGGCCGGCATCCGGACCCACTACCTCGAGACGCTCAACGACCGCGACCAGCTCTGCCGCCGCGTGACGATCATCCCGCTGGAGGTGATCGTGCGCAACGTCATCGCCGGGTCGATGGCGCAGCGTCTGGGCATCGAGGAGGGCGTGCAGCCCGCCAACACGATCTACGACATCTGCTACAAGCGCGACGAGCTGGGCGATCCGCTCATCAACGACCACCATGCCGTGGCGCTCGGGCTGGTGACCTACGACGAACTGGATCTGATCTATGCCATGGCCTCGCGCATCAACGAGGTGCTCAAGGCGCTCTTCGCGAAGATGAACATCCGGCTCGTGGACTTCAAGATCGAGTTCGGCCGCACGTCGGACGGGGAGATCATCCTCGCCGACGAGGTGTCGCCCGACACGTGCCGGCTGTGGGACATGACAACGAACGAACGGCTGGACAAGGACCGTTTCCGCCGCGACCTGGGCCGCGTGCGCGAGGCTTACGAGGAGATTCTGGCCCGGTTGAAAAAAGCAGTCGAGTGATGAAGGAGATGATGGAGATGGAGAAGATCAACGACAGGGAGCTGCACGAGGAGTGCGGCGTGTTCGGCATCTACGGCGTGCCCGATGCCGCTTCGCTGACCTACTACGGTCTGCATGCGCTGCAGCACCGCGGGCAGGAGGGGGCCGGCATCGTGGCCGTGGGCGACGACGGCAGGCTGCGCCGCATCAAGGGGTGCGGTCTGGTGACCGAGGTGTTCGACGAGTCGAAGCTCGCGACGCTCGGCGGCCGCATGGCCATCGGCCACGTGCGCTACACGACGACCGGAGGCGGCGGCATCGAGAACGTGCAGCCGTTCCTCTTCCGCCACAATACGGGCGACTTCGCTCTGGCGCACAACGGCAACATAGTCAATTCGGACCTGCTGCGCGAGTACCTCGAGAACAAGGGCAGCCTCTTCCAGTCGACCTCCGACAGCGAGATCCTGGCCCACCTGATCAAGAAGGAGACGCGCTACCACGACCGGCCGCGCATCTATTCGATCATCGACGCGCTGAACATGCTCGAGGGAGCCTTCGCCTTCCTCATCATGACGGCCAACCGCATCTATGCCTGCCGCGACAAGTACGGGCTGCGTCCGCTGTCGATCGGCCGGCTGGGCGACGGCTGGGTCATCTCGAGCGAGACCTGCGCCTTCGACGTGCTGGGTGCCGAGTTCGTGCGCGACGTCGAGCCGGGCGAGATCGTCACGATCGACCACCAGGGCATCCGCAGCCGCGACTACTCGATGTACAAGCGCCACGAGATGTGCGCGATGGAGTACATCTACTTCGCCCGTCCCGACAGCGACATCGAGGGGTGCAACGTCCACGCCTACCGCAAGGAGTCGGGACGGCTGCTCTATCGCCAGGCGCCGGTCGATGCCGACATCGTCGTCGGTGTGCCCGATTCGAGCCTCAGCGCCGCGATGGGCTATGCCGAGGCGAGCGGCCTGCCCTACGAGATGGGCCTGATCAAGAACAAGTACATCGGCCGCACCTTCATCCAGCCGTCGCAGGAGCTGCGCGAGAAGGGTGTCAGGATGAAGCTCTCGGCCGTGCGGACCATCGTCCGGGGCAAGCGCGTGGTGCTGGTCGACGACTCGATCGTGCGGGGCACGACCTCGCGGCGCATCGTGGCGATGCTCAGGGAGGCGGGAGCCACCGAGGTGCACGTGCGCATCGCCAGCCCCCCGATGACCAACCCCTGCTTCTACGGAGTCGACACCTCGACCTACGAGGAGCTCATCTCGGCCCGCAAGGACCGCGAGGGGGTGCGCGAGGAGATCGGCGCCGATTCGCTGGAGTTCCTCGTCCCCGAGGCGCTGCTCGAGGCGGGCTGCCGCAGCGAGCTCTGCATGGCCTGCTTTACGGGACGCTATCCCACGGCGCTCTACTCGGCCAAGGAGACGGCCAACAAGAACAACAAGTAATTGAACCAACAGCATAAAAGAAAACCTCATGGCACAATCTTATGAAAAGGCCGGCGTGAACCTCGAAGCCGGATACGAAGTGGTGCGGCGCATCAAGAAGCATGTGGCTTCGACCGCACGGCCGGGCGTGATGGGCAACATCGGCGCCTTCGGCGGCATGTTCGACCTCTCGGCACTCGGCGTGAAGGAGCCGGTGCTCGTGAGTGGCACGGACGGCGTGGGCACGAAGCTCAAGCTGGCCTTCGAGATGGACAAGCACGACACGATCGGCATCGACGCCGTGGCCATGTGCGTCAACGACGTGCTGGCGCAGGGTGCCGAACCGCTGGAGTTCCTCGACTACGTGGCCGTGGGCCACAACGAGCCCCAGAAGATCGAAGCCATCGTCGCGGGCGTCGCCGAAGGGTGCCGCCAGGCGGGCTGCGCGCTCGTGGGCGGCGAGACGGCCGAAATGCCGGGCATGTATGCCGCGGGCGAGTACGACATCGCGGGCTTCACGGTCGGCGTGGTCGAAAAGTCGAAGCTCATCGACGGCTCGAAGGTCAAAACGGGCGACGTGCTGGTCGGTATCGCCTCGAGCGGCGTCCACTCCAACGGCTTCAGCCTCGTGCGCAAGATCGTCGCCGACAACTGCTTCGACCTGCACCGCAGCTATCCCGAACTGTCGGACAAGCTGCTGGGCGAGGTGCTGCTCACGCCGACGAAGATCTACGTTCGGCAGGTGCTCGAAGTGATCCGGCAGTGCGACGTCCACGGCATCAGCCACATCACGGGCGGCGGCTTCGACGAGAACATCCCGCGCATCCTGCACGACGGACAGGGGCTGGAGATCGACGAGGGGACGTGGGAGATTCTTCCCGTCTTCCGCTTCCTGGAGAAGTACGGCAAGGTGCCCCACCGCGAGATGTTCAACATCTTCAACATGGGCATCGGCATGGTCATCGCCCTCGACGCTTCGGAGGCCGACCGCGCCATCGCGATCCTTCAGGAGCAGGGCGAGCGCGCGAGCGTCATCGGACGGGTCACCGACACCGAAGGGGTCGTAATCCGGTAGCGATGCGGCGTCTTGCGGTCTTTGCCAGCGGCAACGGCACGAACTTCGAGGCCATTGCCGCGGCCTGCGAGCGGGGCGAGCTGCCGGCGCGCGTGGTGCTGATGGTCTGCGACCGGCCCGGAGCCCGGGTCGTGGAGCGCGCCGCGGCACACGGGGTCGAGTGCTTCGTCTTCGCGCCGAAGGAGTACGCCTCGAAGGCGGACTACGAGCGGGAGATCGTCCGGCGGCTCGATGCCGCGGGGGTCGAGCTGGTCTGCCTGGCGGGCTACATGCGCATCCTGGGCGACGTGCTGCTCGGCGCCTACGGCGGGCGGATCATCAACATCCACCCCTCGCTGCTGCCGGCCTTCCGCGGGGCGCATGCCATCGAGCAGGCCTTCGACTACGGCGTCAAGGTCTACGGCGTGACGATCCACTACGTCGATGCGACGCTCGACGGCGGGCGCATCATCGCACAGCGGGCCTTCGCCTACGAGGGCGGGGACCTTGCGGAGTTGGAACGGCGGGTGCACGCGATCGAGCATCCGCTCTATGTGGAGACGATCGGCCGCCTGCTGGCGGACGGCGGCTCCGGAAACGGGAAAACCAACGACAAAAATTCAGATACATGCGAGCATTGATAAGCGTCAGCGACAAAACGGGAGTCGTTGACTTTGCAAAGGGCCTGCGCGAGGCGGGCTGGGAGGTGATCGCCACGGGCGGCACGATGAAACTGCTGCGCGAGAGCGGCGTGGAGGTGTTGAACATCAGCGACGTGACGGGATTTCCCGAAATCTGCGACGGCCGCGTCAAGACGCTGCACCCGAAGGTGCACGGGGGCCTGCTGGCCCGGCGCGACGATCCGGAGCACCTGCGCGAACTGCGCGAAAACGGCATCGAGTTCATCGACCTGGTGTGCGTGAACCTCTATCCGTTCCGCGAGACGATCGCGAAGCCCGGCGTCAAGATGGCCGACGCCATCGAGAACATCGACATCGGCGGTCCGTCGATGCTGCGTTCGGCGGCGAAGAACTGGGCCGACGTGACGGTGGTGTGCGATCCGGCGGATTATGCACAGGTGCTCGCCGAGATCCGTGCGGGCGGCAATACGGAGCGCGACACGCGGCTCAAGCTCTCGGCCAAGGCCTACACGCACACGGCCGAGTACGACATGATGATCGCGGGCTGGATGCGCATGCAGGCGGGGCTCAACGAGAAGCTCTTCCTCGAGTACGACCTCGTGCAGACGTTGCGCTACGGCGAGAACCCGCACCAGAGCGCGAAGTTCTACCGCGAGGAGCATGCCGTGCCCTATTCGCTGGCCTTTGCGCGCCAGCTCAACGGCAAGGAGCTCTCGTACAACAACATCCAGGATGCCAACGCCGCGCTGTGCATCGTGCGCGAGTTCGACGAGCCGTTCTGCGTCGGACTGAAGCACATGAACCCCTGCGGTGCGGCCGTGGGCCGTGACGTCGTCGAGGCGTGGACGAAGGCCTACGAGGCCGACAAGGTCTCGATCTTCGGCGGCATCGTGGCGACGAACCGTCCCGTGACGCGCGAGGCGGCCGAGCTGATGAAGCCGATCTTCCTGGAGATCATCATGGCCCCGAAGTTCGAGGAGGGGGCGCTCGAGGTGCTCCGCACGAAGAAGAACCTGCGCCTGCTGGAGGTTGACATGACGCCGGGCGAGAGCGACCGCCGGCAGTACGTGAGCGTCAACGGCGGCCTGCTGGCGCAGGACCTCGACCTGACGACCAAACACGTCGAGGCGTCGATGTGCGTGACCGAGCGGCAGCCCGCCGCCGGGCAGCTGGCCGATCTGGAGTTCGGCTGGCACATCGTCAAGCACGTGAAGTCGAACGCCATCGTCGTGGTGAAGGATGGCCGGACGCTGGGTGTCGGCGCCGGACAGATGAACCGCATCGGCTCGGCCGAGATCGCCCTGAAGCAGGCGCGTGCCGCGGGCTTTACGGAGGAGCTGGTGCTGGCGTCGGACGGCTTCTTCCCCTTCGACGACTGCGTGGCGCTGGCCGCCGAGTACGGCGTGACGGCCATCGTGCAGCCGGGCGGCTCGATCCGTGACGAGGATTCGATCCGCAAGGCCAACGAGAAGGGCATCGCGATGCTGTTCACGGGCGAGCGCCACTTCAAGCATTAACAGCCGGCCGGAGGGCGGTATGCCGGGTGGACATCGGTCGGTGCCGCTTCCCGGTATCCCGCCCTACAGGTCAGACTGTCCGCATTTCACATTTTACTTTTTACTTTTCACCTTTCACCTTATATGGACGTTCTTGTTATCGGTTCGGGAGGTCGCGAGCATGCCATCGTCGATGCGCTGTCGCGCTCTCCGCAGGTCGAAAAAATATGGTGCGCACCCGGCAATGCGGGCATTGCCCGGCAGGCCGAGTGCGTGGCGATCCGCGATACGGAGGTCGAGCGGCTGCGCGACTTCGCGCTCGAACACCGCATCGGCCTGACGGTCGTCGGTCCCGAAGCGGCGCTCGCGGCGGGTGTCGTCGATTGCTTCAAGGCGGCGGGGCTGCGCATCTTCGGCCCCACGCGGGCGGCGGCGCGCATCGAATCCTCGAAGGAGTTTGCCAAGCGCCTGATGGCGAAGTACAACATCCCGACGGCCGGGTTCCGCTCTTTCTCGGATTATGCCGAGGCCCGCGACTACGTGGCCGGGCGCCCCTTCCCCGCCGTGCTGAAGTACGACGGACTGGCTGCCGGCAAGGGGGTGGTCATCGCCCGGACGATGGAGGAGGCCGATGCGGCGCTGCGCGACATGCTGCTCGACGACAAGTTCGGCGAGGGCAAGGTCGTCGTCGAGGATTTCCTCGAGGGCCCCGAGTTCTCGTTCATGTGCTTTGTGTCGGGCCGCCGTGTCTGGCCGATGGTCCTTGCGCAGGACCACAAGCGGGCCTACGACGGCGACGAGGGACCCAACACGGGTGGCATGGGGGCCTATTCGCCCCTGCCCTTCATCACGGCCGAGGACGAGCGCTTCGCGCTGGAGCGGATCATGCAGCCCGCGGCCGATGCGCTGGTCGATGAGGGGTGCCCCTTCGAGGGGGTGCTCTACGGCGGGCTGATGAAGACTCCGCACGGCATTCAGGTCATCGAGTTCAACGCCCGCTTCGGCGATCCCGAGACGGAGGTGGTGCTGCCGCGCCTCAGCAGCGACATTGCCGACATCTTCTGCGCCGTGGCCGAGGGGCGCGACACGGAGCTGGCCTGGCACGACTTCGCGACGCTGGGCATCGTGCTGGCGTCGAAAGGCTACCCCGGCAGCTACGAAAAGGGCTTTGAGATCCGGGGGCTGGACAAGGTCGACTGCCCGGTCTACCACATGGGTACGAAGGCCGACGGCGACCGCATCCTGACGGCCGGCGGCCGCGTGCTCTTCGTCGTGGGACGGGGTGCGACACTTGCCGAGGCACGGCGCGAGGCGCTGGAGAACGTTGCCCGCATCGGGTGCGACAACCTCTTCCACCGCAACGATATCGGACATTGGGCACTGGACAAACAATAACACCGAAAAAAGTATGATTATCAGTGGTAAGGAACTCTCGGCCCGACTGAAGGCCGAAATGGCGGAGCAGGTGCGGACCTTCCCCGCGAAATACGGGCGCGTGCCCCATCTGGTTGTGATTCTCGTGGGCGAGGACCCCGGCAGCGTGAGCTACGTGACGGGCAAGGCGAAGGCCTCGGCCGAGGTGGGCATCCGCAACACGACGATCCGCAAGCCCGAGTCGATCTCGGAGGAGGAGCTGCTGGGCATCATCGCCGGGCTGAATGCCGATCCGGAGGTGGACGGCATCCTCGTGCAGCTGCCCCTGCCCAAGCACATCGACGAGCAGAAGGTGATCGCCGCAATCGACAAGGCGAAGGACGTGGACGGCTTCCATCCGCTCAACGTGGCGGCCCTGTGGCAGAAACAGCCCTGCACGCTGCCCTGCACGCCGAAGGGCATCATCAAGATGCTGAAGGCCGCGGGCGTGGAGATCGCCGGCAAGCACGCCGTGGTGATCGGTCGCAGCAACATCGTGGGACTGCCCGTGTCGAAGCTGCTGCTCGACGAGAACGCCACGGTGACGATGACCCACAGCCGCACGCGCAACCTCGGGGAGGTGACGCGCGGGGCGGAGATTCTGGTCGTGGCCATCGGCCGCCCGAAGTTCGTTACGGCGGATATGGTCTCCGAGGGGACGGTCGTCATCGACGTGGGTGTGAACCGCGATCCCGAGACGGGCAAGCTGTGCGGCGACGTGGATTTCGCTGCCGTCGAGCCGAAGGCGTCGGTCATCACGCCCGTGCCGGGCGGTGTCGGCCCCATGACGATCTGCTGCCTGATGGAGAACACGATCGAGTGTTTCCTCCGCAGCCGGTAGGGCAGCGAGGGGGGCCGAACGAGAGGACCGAAAGCGGGGGGGCTGAACGAGAGGACCGAAAGCGGGGAGCCGAACGAGGAAGCTTGCCCGAGTGCCGAAGCGGAGGTGTCGACCGGAAGTGCCAACCCGGGTGCCGAATGAGGTGCCGGTACCCCGCCGGGCCGGCCGCGCTGTCGTCGGGGAGGCCGAGGCCCCTTCCCGGCCGCTCTTTCGGCCGTTGTTGCGGACCCGCACGAATGATAAACGAACCCGCCTGACGGCGGAGCAGCGGAATAGTGAAGCGCCCGGAGCCAAGGCTCCGGGCGCTTTGTCGTGCCGGCGGCCGCGCGATCAGCGACGGTAGGTGGCCGTAAGTTCGTCGGGCAGCGGGGCCGAAGTGTCGCGCCGCCAGACCATGGCCCGGTCGGTTGCCGCATCGCCCGTGCCGAAGTCGAAGCCATCCTCCGAGCGGAACGTCGTCGGGAGCTCGCCCGCGAAGCCGAAGCGGCCGTAGAAGTCGCGCAGCCACGCCTCGCCGGGGGTCGGGATGAGGAAGGCCGCCTCGTCGCCCTGCTCCGCAATGCGGCGCATCGCCTCCCGCATGAGCTGCGTGGCCAGCCCGCGGTGGCGGCAGGCGGGGTCGGTCGCCACGCCGTAGATGTAGGTCGTGCGCCCGAGCGGCGTCTCGAAGGGCAGCAGGTGGAGCATCGCCGCCGTGCGTCCGTCGCACTCGGCCGTGAGCATGCGGTGGCGGCTGTAGTAGCGCATGAGGAACGAGTCGACGAACTGCTCGTCGTCGCCGAAGGCGGCCTGCCACAGCTCCTTGCAGGCGATTTCGTCGGGATGGAGGTGGATCGCCGTGAACTTGTGCTGCAGGAAGGCGGGGTGGTACGACAGCTTCGCCTGCCGCAGCCCCTCGATGCCGAGGTCCTCCTCGCGGTTGATGAGCGTGAAGCGCGGGTCGAGGTGCTGGGCGAAGAGCTTGTTGATGATCGTGAAGGCCCCGTCGTACTCCGTGTCGGCCTTCTCGACGTGCGTGTCGAAGGTGTGGTCGTTGACCGCCGAGCCGTAGGTGAAGGCGACGAGCCGGTCGCCGACGTAGATGCAGCCGCCCTGCATGCCCAGCTCTCCGAAGTGCTCGAAGCCCCGCTGCATGGCCCGCTGCTCGGCGCACAGCTCCGAGGTGTGGCCCTCGTGCGCCCGGCGCCACTCGCGTTCGAGTGCCATGCACTCGTCGAAGCGGTCGTGCGTCAGCTCCTCGTAGCGGTAGTCGGGGTATTCGGCCAGAAAGCGGTTGATGTGGTTGCGCTTGGGCTGGTAGCGGCGCCCGGGGAGGTTGCGCAGGTCGTCGGCGTTGTAGACGTAGTCCTCGAGCGCGCGGTCCGACTCGAAGGCGAAGAGCCCGATGTGCATGCGGCGGATCATCTCGCGCCCCTCGTCCGTCAGGCCGATGATGCGCAGGCGCTGCCCGTGGGCGTGGGCGTCCGCGCGCAGCGTCGGGATGAGCGGGGCGAAGTCCCCCTCGCCGACGGGCTGCATGTAGCCGATCTTCTCGCCGCCGTCGATCCGGAAGCGGATCACCAGGAATCCGTCGATCTCGGCCCAGGCGCTGTGGTAGACCTGCTGCCAGCAGTACATGTTGGCGAAGGCGAGGTCGCAGTTGCAGATCCCCGACTGCATGGTGTAACGCTCGATGACGGCACGGTCTTCGAGACGCACGGGTTTGAACTCAATCATCGTGTGTCGTATAGTTCTTTTTTTCGATGTGCATGTAGTATTGCTGCACGAGGGCCTGGAAGTCGCCCAGCAGCTCTTCGGCCGAGCGGACGACGGGGCTTGCTCCCGGCGCGGACGGCCTTTTCTCGGCCGGGGCGCCGGACGTCGGTGCGGTGGAAGGCTTTCCGGCTTGCTCCGGTGCAACCTTTGTGCCGGCTGCGGCCTCTGCGGCCGGCACCGCGCCGGAGACGGCCGGGGGCATTGCGGCCCGGTCGGTGCGGGGGGTGATCTGCGACCCGTTGTCGTCGAAGGTCAGGACGGTGTCGCCCGTCAGGGCGCGGAATCCGCCGTCGTAGGAGACCGACCAGCGCGGGCGAGCCGGTTCGTTCAGCACGTCGCGCCCGAAGGCGAAGTAGGCCTCGTCGCAGCCGAGCAGCCCCAGCAGCGTGGGCATGATGTCCAGCTGCTGCGTGACCTCGCCGATCTCGCCCTGCAGGGCGCCGTCGGGCGTGTAGAGGAAGCCGAGGATGTGCATGTTGCCGGGGTAAGTGCGCGTCTCGGGGGCGAACTTCTCGGAGGAGACGTGGTCGGCGACGAAGACGAAGATCGTGCGGCGGAACCACGCCTCGCCGCCGTAGCGCGCGAAGAAGCGGCGGAAGGCCTCGTCGTCGTAGGCCACGCCGCGGTGGATCTTCGTGTAGCCGGCGGGCAGCGTCGCCGCATACGCGTCGGGCACGACGAAGGGGTGGTGCGCCGAGAGGGTGAAGAGCGTTGCGAAGAAGGGTTCGGGCACGGAGTCGAGCACCTCGCCCGCGTATTGCAGGAAGGGTTCGTCCCAGATGCCCCAGTAGCCGTCGAAATCGCCGGTGCCGTGCGCCGCCTCGTAGTCCTCGCGACTGATGAGCCGCTCGACGCCTGCCGAGCGGGCGTAGGCCCCGAATCCCATCGAACCGTGCTCCGAGCCGCAGAAGAAGAGCGTCCCGTAGCCCCGGTCGGCGAGGATGGCGGGCAGCTGGCGGCTGCGGCCAAGCGACTGCGGCATCAGCACGAAGGGGGTGCGGAACGAGGGGATGCTCCCCAGCACGGAGGGCATGGCCTGGATCGAGCGTGTGCCGTTGGCATACATCTGCCGGAAGCAGAGCCCGTGGCGCATGAGCGAGTCGAGGAAGGGGGTGAAGCCCTTTTCGGGCAGGTCGGCGTAGAGGTCCGGACGCAGGTGGGCCGAGTGTTCGGCGGACATGCTCTCCATGATGAAAATCATGACGTTGCGACCCTCAAGACGCACGGCCGCCGAATCGGCCGGGGCGTGCACGGGGGTGAAGCGCGCGTCGAGCTCCTCTGCGGGAAAATATTTCCGGTAGGAGACCTTGCCGGCGCTGCCGACGGTCCGCAGGATGCAGAAGGGATTGCTCAGCAGCAGGTTGGCCTTGCTGCTTTGCGATGTGTAGAGCATGGCGTCGGAGAGGGTGATCGGGCGCGTGGCGCGCGTCATGCCGCCGCGCATGCCGGCGATGCTCAATCCGGCAGCCAGGGCCAGGATCACCGTGCTGCCGACGTAGTAGGCTGCGCCGCGGCGCAGCATGCTCTCCTCGCGGACGCGGCGTCCGTAGCCGAAGACGAGCAGCACGACAAGCGCCGCCGCCACGAGCAGCAGGGGCCAGTTCTCGCCCATGAACTTTCCGACGAGTTGCAGCGAGTTGTCGTTCCCGGCAAAGAAGAGCTCCTCGGCCGTAAAGCGCTTCTGCGTGTAGCGGAAGTAGACGGCGTCGGCGAGGTTTGCGGCGACGACAAGCAGCGTGTTCACGACGACGTAGCAGGCGAAAAGCAGGTTGCGGTACCAGCGCCGTTCGCGCACGTGCAGCGGCAGCAGCGAGAGCAGGATGAAGAGCCCGTCGGCATAGACGACCGACGCGGTGTCGAAGCGCAGGGCCCCGGCGAGCAGCTGCCCCGCCTCGGCCCACGTGAGGGGTCCGACGAGCGGGGCATTGACCGCATAAAAGGCCGCGCGGCAGAGCATCAGCACCACGTAGAGCAGTGCGATGCGCCGCAGCAGCAGGGCAAGCGGGGTATGGAGGAGCCGTTTCATGGAGCCTTCGGTCCGGATCCGTCGTTCGGCCCGGGCCTATTCGCAGGCCTTGAGCGACATGTCGAGCGAGCGGATCTGGTGCGTCAGCGCCCCCACCGAGATGAAGTCGACGCCGCATTCGGCGTATTCGCGGATCGTGTCGAGGGTGATGCCGCCGCTCGATTCGGTCTCGCAGCGTCCGGCGACCTTCTCGACGGCGCGGCGCGTCATCTCGGGCGTGAAGTTGTCGAACATGATGCGGTCGACGCCGCCTGCGGCGAAGACCTTGTCGATGTCCTCCAGCGTGCGGACCTCGCACTCGATGGGCAGCTGTCGGCCGCGCTCGGTCAGGTAGTCGCGCACGCGGCGGATGGCCTTCTCGATGCCGCCCGCAAAGTCGATGTGGTTGTCCTTCAGCAGGATCATGTCGAAGAGGCCCATGCGGTGGTTCTCGCCGCCGCCGATCTTCACGGCCATCTTGTCCAGCACGCGCATGCCGGGCGTGGTCTTGCGCGTGTCGAGCACGCGGGTGTGGAGCCCTTCGAGGCGCTTGACGTAGACGGCCGTCTGCGTTGCCACGCCGCTCATGCGCTGCATGATGTTGAGCAGGATGCGCTCGGCCTGCAGCAGCGAGCGCAGGCGTCCCGAGACGTAGAAGGCGACGTCGCCCGGACGGACGCGGTCGCCGTCGCGAAGTATCTGCTCGAAGTGCATCTCGGGATCGAGTCTGCGCAGGACGATCTGCGCGATCTCGATGCCGGCGATCACACCCTCCTGCTTGCAGAGCAGGCGCATGCGGCCGTGTTCGTCGGCCGGGATGCACGCAAGCGACGTGTGGTCGCCGTCGCCGATGTCCTCCCGGATGCAGAGTTCGATCAGGTCATCGACAAAGGGTTTGTATTCGGGTCTCATGGTCATGAACGTTTTTTTGACCGTGTAAAGGTAGGAAAAAATTTACTTTTCTCCGATCAGACTGCCCTCGAAAACGACATGATAGACTCCGGCGCAGGTGAACTCCACCCGGCAGAGGGTGTTGTCGATCGACCCTGCGAGCTGCGTGATGACGTACCTCTCGACGGGCACGTAGGTGGCGCCGCCGCCCACGGCATTGGGCCGCTCGGCCTCGGGGATGACCTCATCGAGGCTGAACGTCAGCGACTTGTCGCCGGTCGGCGTGTACGGTACGTCGGGAATACGCATCTCGACGCCCGGCATATCCGCGGCGAAGCGCGTCTTGTGCATGTAGAGATGGAAGTCGTCGAGCCCTGCCAACTCGAAGTGCGCCTTGCGGTAGGTGAAGACCCCGCCTGTGGCGTCGGTTACCGTCGAAGTGCCGTAGAAGTGCATGTTGCTGCCCTGAAGATGGCCCTCGCTGATGTTTGTGTTCTCCTTGAGGTAGACGTAGTCGTAGGGCAGGCCCGTGCCCTCGTCCTTGTTGCAGGCCGCAAGGGTGCAGGTCGCCAGTGCGAAGAGAAAGAGTTTTTTCAGCATGTCAGTCGATATGAATGGATAAGGTTATTCCGAAGGTGCAGGGACGTCCCCGTTGCACGAACTCGTTGCCCATGGACTTGAAGTAGAAGACGTCGTAGCGTGTGTCGGCGAGGTTGCGGCCCCAGAGGTCGATGGCCCAGCGGCGGTGCTCCAGCCGCACGGAGGCTTCGAGCAGGGCGTAGGGAGCCTGGCTGCGGCTGTTCTCCTCGTTCCAGAAGATGCGGCCCGTGCCGTCGACGCCTCCCTGCAGGACCACGTCGCCCAGCCATGCCACGCCCGTCGGGATGGTCCAGACGGCCTGCGCCGCGAAGGTGTGCTGCGGGGCGTAGGGGATGCGCCGCCCGGCGTAGTCGTGCTGTCCGTCGTCGTAGCGCACGAAGCGGGCGTCGGTGTAGCCGTAGGCGAGGTGGATGTCGAGTGAGCGCCAGGGCGAGAGCTGGAGCGACAGCTCGCCGCCCAGCGAGCGCGTGCGCCCGGCGTTGGTCATCATGCGCCCCGTGGACTGCCCCGCTGGGAAGACCGTCAGCTGCTGGTTGCGCACGAAGATGCAGAAGAGCGCGAAGTCGCCCCGCACGGCCCCCTCCAGACAGGAGAAGTGGCCGCCCAGCTCGATGTTCCAGCTCTGCTCGGGGCGGTAGGACATCAGGTCGGGCTCGTCGTAGCGCGAACCGGCCATCTGCCACTTGAGCTTCTCGCTCAGGATGTCGGAGAAGATCTGCGTGTTGAAGCCGCCGGCCTTGTAGCCCTTGGCCACCGAGAGGTAGAGGTTGCGCACCTCGTCGAAGGCGTAGGTCGCCGAGAGTTTCGGCAGCACCTCCCAATAGGTGTGCGCGATGCGGTTGTGCTCGTCGATCGAGACCGTGGCCGGCAGCGGTTCGGCCCCCTCGCGGTAGATCGTGTAGTCCATCTCGGTCTGCGAGCGGTAGCGCAGCGCCGTGTGTTCGACGTCGACGCGCACGCCGGCGGCCAGACGCCAGCGCCCCAGCCGGAGCGTCGATTCGTGGTAGAGCGCCCCGCCCACAACCGGGTTGCGGAAGTCGGAGAGCAGCGGCAGCTCCTGCATGTCGCTGTCGTAGCGTTCGTTCCAGATCGGGCCGAGGTGCTCGTTGGCGTTGTCGAGGATGAGCTGCTCGATGCCCGTGCGCTTGAAGTGTACCGGAGCCTCCATGTGGCCGTGGCGGTAGAAGGCGAAGAGTCCGGCCAGCCAGCCGTAGCGTTCGCCGTCGCGCGAACGGAAGACCACGTCTTCGGTTATGCTGTGCTCGCGCAGCGCCTGCCGCAGCGTGAAGTACGACAGGGGCAGGAAATCCTGGTCGAGGTCCATGCAGTCGTCGGAGTACTGGTAGCTGGTGATCGACGCGACGCTGTAGCGCGCGGCGTCGTAGCGCACGGTAAGGCCGTCGCTCAGGCTCGTGCGGCGGTATGCCGAAGGGTCGTTGTAGCGGATTTCGCCCGGGCGGATGATCGGCTGCCCGGCGTCGTCGAGGAGCTCCTCGCCCGCATAGGCGTAGGGGTAGCCCCCCTGTCGGAGCACCGAGAAGGCGAACGTGTTGTCGATGCGCAGGCCGCGGCCGTTGCGCCACTGCATCTTCCAGCGGCCGCCGCCCAGTCGCTCCCAGTCGCACCGCTCGCCCGTCGCGAGGTTGTCGAAGAAGCCGCCCGTGCGGGTGTAGTAACCCGTGACGGAGATCCCCAGGTCGGGCGTCAGCAGGTAGCTCGACGTGGCGCGCAGCCGCCACGTCGAGCCGCTGCCGTATTCGGCCAGCAGCCGCACCCCTTCGTCGGTGAAGGGCGAGCGGGTGTAGATGTTCACCACGCCGCCCATCGTGTTGCGGCCGTAGAGCGTCGACTGCGGGCCCCGCAGCACCTCGATGCGCTCGGCATCGGCGATCTCCGTGTCGAAGTCGTTCTTGTTCAGGACCGGGACGTTGTCGATGTTGAGCCCCACGACGGGCTGGTCGATGCGGGCGCCCAGTCCGCGCACGTAGATCGAGGAGGTCATGCGCGACCCGTAGTCCGGGGCGTGGAAGTTCGGGACGTATTGCGAGAGATTCTTCAGGGCGTCGACGTGCTGCCGCTCGATGGCGCGGCTCCCGACGATGGTCGCCGCGACGGGTTCGGAACGCAGCACGAGTCCCTGCTTGATGGCCGTCACCTGCACGTTGTCGACCACGATCACCGTGTCGGCCGCCTCCGCGGCGTCGATGCCCGAGGTTGTAGCTGTGACTGCCGTCTCCGTGCGGCCGGCGCCGCCCGTATGTGCCGCAGCGCGTGACCCGGGCGCCGCAGGGAGCGTGAGGGGCAGCAGCAGGAGCGGTATGAGCAGCAGTTTGTACGACACGGATCGGGACGTTGGTTCCGGATGCAAAGTAACGGATTTATTTCGGATCGTGCAATCCTTATTTATGAGGAGAGCGGCGGAGCAAGGGGCGAGGATTGGCGGCGGGTGTGAGGGGTGGGTGCGGCGCGGGTGCGGGCAGCGGGCTGGAAGCGGGGCGAGATACGGGGTTGGCGGCGGGTGCAAAAAGCGGGGCGGGTGCAAAGATTGGCGAGGGCACGGAGGGGC
>OHVZ01000265.1_pt1 | contig 26551 bp, 30 predicted proteins | sample 1579561 | NCBI WGS metagenome assembly OHVZ01 (sample SAMEA3882547, study PRJEB24775) | human gut metagenome | biome: human-associated habitat; feature: intestine environment; material: feces | place: Netherlands | collected 2009/2010
GCATATCTGAAGAATCTGAAGGCGCCTGCACAGACACACTTTTTGAAACACTACCTACGATATATGAGCGATCTGCACTTGAATTAGGTGTGATATGTTCTCGAGAACGAACGCTTTGCGAATGGGTTTGATTCAGGAGAGTTTATTGAGATTTAATGAGCATACAGAGATGAACGGAAGAAAGAGCATAGATAGAAAATTCTTTGCCTATTTGGCGAAGAAAGTTGGCCTGAATACCTCGTATTTGGAGATGTTGGGCGAAAGGCAGCATTGGGAGATTGTCGTTGGCGGCAGTTTGCTGGAACGGCTGGTTGATATACAGCGCCAATTCATACGGCTGGCCGTGATGGGCGACGATGAGTACCGGGTTCCTATATCGAGGTGCCGCGGCCTACGCCGGAAGAGTGGGGCGATGCCGAGGAGTTGATTGCTTCGGGGGAATATGACAGCCGGGAGGCGTTCTTGGCGGATTGGCTTGCATTCAACCCGATGGAGACACGGTGGTTCCATGTCGTCTCGACCTGATACAGGGATTCCCGGTCGCTTCGTGTTACGGATCGGAAACGTACCATGTTCATCATCACGAACTGTCCTGCTTGTGCTGATGGGGCCCCCGATGATGCGTGGTGCAGGGATATTCTCACACGTCTCTTCGACTATCTGCAACGGCTGATTGATGTTGTTGTTGCGGATCTCGACAGATTCAATGACTATGTGGCGCACAACCTGCCGTACCAGCAACGTACAGGACGGATCGCACAAAAGGAACTTAATCGCATAGTACCGAATTGCAAAATTGAGGTGGAAGATAAGGAGACGGCCATCAAGGCTTTAGAAGATTCGATGCACGAGCGTTCTATGCCTCCCTTGGAGGCCATGACTATCCGGCTGTATTGCACCTATTACCGCATTGCCAACGAGGCGTATGAGGCTTACTATCGGAAACGGGGCGCCAGCGGACGTGTTTATGAAGATCCGCAGGATGTCCCGGAAGAGCTGCGGGATGTAGCCTACTACAAGCGGATGAAGTTTGTGGATGTGGAGACCCTGTACGACATTGACAGTACGGAGGATTTCATACGGTTTGCAATGGACTACTGTGGAGAACTGGGACTTTCGCGTCTGAATATCTTTGCCTCAAACAAGCGTCAGCAAGGCTGGATGATTGTTGTATCCAACAGTTATTCAGCTGATGTCGGATTGGCTATTGGGGTGGCTACCGCCTTGTATAAGACCGGAACGCCGCTACAGATATACGACGCAGAGAAGCTCCTAAGAATCCTGCGGGACGAGGATTGGGTGCGGCTGATTCCCGACTCCTTTCGCAACTATATGGGTTATCTTCTTCCCGGTTGCCGTCGGGGAAGATAGTCATGCGGAAGCCCGTAAGCGGCCCGCCGTCCTCGGACGAAAAATCATCCTCGCCGGGGCTGTGGTATTTTTCGCCGCTCCGACGTCGCCGCATGACTGTGTCCCTTCCCGAGGCAACCGACCGCGTCGGGAATAAGTCCTCATAACATAATTATTCATTGACTATGCAGTCTGTTGGGATTGCATGGCCACAAAAACGTGAGACACACGGTAAAAACTGTTTGATGTTATGCAGACTTCCAAAGGAGAACAGAAAACGAAAAAGAGTAAGGCCAAAGCATCGAAAGCCGCCCCTTCGAATCCGAATCCCGACGTGCAGGAATCGCCGCAGGCTGCATCCAATTCCGGGACTGCGGAACAGCAACCGGCTCCGGCCGTCGAGTTGTTGGATCTGAACAAGATCGTCAGCAGCACCTACAATCCCCGCAAGGATTTCCGCTCGGAGACCTTGCAGGAACTCGCAGACAGCATCCGCCAGGTCGGGGTTCTGCAACCGATCTGCGTTCGGCCCAAAGAGGGCGGTTTTGAGATTGTCTATGGCGAACGGCGCTATTGGGCCGCAGCAATGGCAGGGCTGAAATTCATTCCGGCCCTTGTTCGGGAGTTGTCGGATGCCGAAGCCGAGGATGCCGCCATTACGGAGAACCTCCAGCGTGAGGACGTGACACCCCGTGAGGAGGCTGCGGCCTACAAACGGGCGCTGGAATCGGGCCGTCATACGATCGAGAGCCTGGTCGGGAAGTTCGGGAAATCCGAGGCCTACATCCGCTCCCGACTGAAACTCTGTGATCTGATCGACGCCCTCGCCGAACAGCTCGACCGGGAGGAGATTTCGGTTGGCGTCGCCACCGAGATCGCGAAATACGATGCAGAAGTTCAGCAGGAGGTCTACGAGGAGCGTTTCTCGGACGGATGCCGCCTGTCGTGGAAAAATGCCCGGATCCGGGAGATTGCCCGACGGCTCTACGACCGCTACATGACCCGCCTGGATACCTACCGTTTCGACAAGACCGAATGCCACACCTGCCATCACAATACGGCCAACCAGATCCTCTTCAAGGATGAATGTGCGGAGGGCTGCGCAGGCTGCCAGAACCGGAACTGCATGATGCGCAAGAACGACGAATACCTCGTGCAGCAGGCCCTGCAGCTGCTGAAGGCGGATCCGCGGACGATCCTTGCCACGGTGGGCGATACCCCCGATTCGGTAATCGAGCATCTTGAAGAGGAGGGCTACCAGATCGAAGAGTTGGATTACTACCTCGATTACTACGATACGGCTCCCGAGATGCCTGAAGCTCCACAGGCAGAATGGTACTCTTCGGAAGAAAACTACGCGGAAGCCATGAAACGCTACGAAGCGGCGCTGGCCCGGTTTACGGAGCAGACCCGGCAACTCGAATTCGACGTTACGGAGGGCCGTGTCCGCAAATATGCCGTCATCGGCATGTTCGACGTGGAGATCCGCTATGAGGACATCCCGGAGGAGGAGCGGAAGGTCGCAGTCGAGGATGCTGCAGGGGAACGGACGGTTTACGTCACGATGGTTCCCGCCTCTCCGATGGAGAGCCTGCTGCGGCAGGACCACCGAAACCGGCAGCTTTGCTACGAGCATATCACCGCCGACATGAAGACGCTGTTCCGCGAATCGAAGGTCTCGGGCAACCCGCTGACCGAAGAGGAGCACCAGATGTTCTACTACGCCGTGATCCGACATATGGCGGACGACCGACTACAGCAGTGCGGCATCGAGCCTCAAAATCAATGGCGCGTTACCGAGGAGGAGCGCTTTGCGGCTGCCGGGCAACTGACACCCGAGCAGCGGGCGGCAATGATTCGCCTCTTCCTGCTTGACTTCTTCCGCACAACGGCCCGGGATTACAACTGTACGGACGAGGAGGTGGACACACGCCTGATGTGCCGGTTTGCCGATTTGAATTTCGAGGCTCAAAGCCGGACCGTGCAGGAGAAATACCTGGCAACCTACGAACGACGCCGGACGAAACTGCAGGAGCAGATTGACGACCTGAAGGCGCAGGAGGAGGCCCGGGCTTTGGCCGAATCCCGGGAGTCGGTTGCAGAATCCATTCCCGAAGAACTCCCCGAGGAGCCGGAAGCGACGCCCGACACGGAGATTCAGGCGCCGTCTGCCGAGCCGCTGATTATACCGGCCGATCCGGAGTTCGGCCCGAACGAGACGACAGAATCGCTGGCCGCCTGATCCAAGCAAAACCGACGGAGCAATCAAACGATTGCTCCGTCTTTCATTTCCGACCTGTTTTCAATCTTTCCAATCCCATCCAGCCATGAAAAACCAAAATCTGATAGATGCCATAGCACCCCGACTGACGGAGCTGATGATCCAGCGTATTGAACACCTCGAAACCGACTGGCAGAAACCGTGGATCACGGACCTCGCGCACGGTCTTCCCCGCAACCTGCGCGGCACGCCCTACCGGGCCGGGAATATCCTGATGCTGCTCTTCCTTTCGGGAATAGCGGGCTATCAAACGCCAATCTTCATGACCTTCCGGCAGGCCAAGGAGGAGGGGCTGAATATCCTCAAGGGCTCCCTGTCGTTCCCGGTCTACTTCTGGAAGATCTGTATCCGCCACAAAGAGACCCGCCGCAAGATCGACCTCGAGGAGTATCGCCAGCTTCCGAAGGAGGCCCGCAAACAGTACGAGGTCATTCCCATCATACGCTATTATTCGGTCTTCAACCTCGACCAGACGGATATGCAAGAGAAGCAACCGGAACGCTATGCGGCGCTGACAGCCCGTGCCGAGCGGAAGGATTACTCCGACGGCATGGTCTGCGAGCCGATCGACCGGATGGTTGAGCAGCAGTCGTGGCTCTGCCCGATCGAACTCCGTTACGGCGACCGGGCCTACTACACGCGCCTGCACGATCGGGTTGTCTGCCCGCTCAAGGAGCAGTTCCCGAAGGGCGAGGCCTTCTACGGGACCCTGCTGCACGAGATTGCCCACAGCACGGGCCATGCCGAGCGTCTGAACCGCACGATGGGAACCAGCTTTGGCGACGAAGAGTATGCCCGCGAAGAGCTGGTTGCGGAGCTGACTTCGGCGTTGTGCGGTGCCATGGCTGGCTTTGCCACGACGCCCCGCGAAGAGAATGCCGCCTATCTCAAAGGGTGGCTTTCGCAATTGCGCCGGGAGCCCTCATACCTCTTCGATATTCTGGTCGACGTCAACCGGGCCGCCCGGTTGATCTTCGACCATCTGGAGACCGGGACTGACGAGACTGTAGATGAGGAGACCGAAGCTCCGGCTGCATAGATTTTTGTTGCCGATTGTTGAACCATGCCGCAGTCTTCGGGCTGCGGCTTAACTTTTTCAAACCATGAAAACCATCCATCCAATCTATGATGTCTACTTCCGCATCGAGGCGGGCTATAACGACGGCCGTATGTCGCACGAACAACACGACCGATTCTACACGGAGATCCGCGCGCTCTTCTTCCGTGCGGGCTTTACGATTCTGGAGAATCTGCCGGGATGTCCCTCCTTCCAGTTGGGAACGACCTGTCTCTACTGCCACCCGACGGAACTCTCCGGCCCGGTCGAGGAGCCGCATATCGCCCTTGTCGAAAGAGTTCTGCGACAGGGAGCCTCGTTTCAATATCAGACGACGGACCGTTACGACCGGCTCTATGACTTTACCGTCGAGGAGGAGTTGGCCTACTACCGGCAACACTATTCCGAGCAACTTTTTCTTGAAGCCTTCCGTACCTCGGCCCCGTCGAAATACCACCTTCGGGATGAGGTTCTCGAGGAACTGGTGCGGCAACTGATGGTGCACGCTGTTCGCGCACCGCTGGGCTGTTCGTTCGATTCGCCGTGCGTGCACTTCGTTCGTGGGACCTACGCCTCGCTGGTCCAACGGGGCCTGCTGATCGAGATCCAGCGCCGGAAACCTTATGGAACCATGACTTATTGTCGAACCAAATAACAAATCACGCTATGAAAATCATGTGTCAGGAGTATTTTGATGCGGTCGTCCGGTATGCCGAGAGTATTGGCGATTGCAACTTGCAGGAGTGCCTCGACAGGCTTGAGCGGTGGGGCCAAAACGCTCGGCAGGCGAGTGAAATAGAGCTCTATCGGGATTTTGCTCCCTACTCGTTCTTGTTCAAGCAGCGCTATGCAGATGGCTCACTCGGAGTTGTCGGCGGACTGGTCTATCATGGCTCGCCGGATCGTTCCTGCTGCTATACGCTGGAAAAGATAAACGGGTGGTCCATTCACACTTGAAAACCATGAAAACAAAAGTATGGAATTATGCTCCGGATCGGGACGATTGTGTCGTCCAGACCGAAGAGAGTGTAGTGTTTGAAAACGAACATGTCGGTTGGTTCGTAGCGAATCCGGATCCAAACGGACGCCGGAGACTGGACAATATGGGAGTTGTAGAACGGGTCGGAGATGTTGTCTTTCTGGCTTGTTTCAGCAGCCGAAATGCTCTTACACCCGAATTTCTCGGTGCTGTGAAAGATGAAGCCACACACCTGCGTCAGCGCGTGCGGGAGCGTCTGGAACGCCGGGAGAAGCTGCCTCTGACCTATGTCGCAGCGTTCAAGGCGCTGGGCTGGAAGCCGGATTGAGTTTCGCATCGGCGGATAAAATTTGTAATATTACCAAATATTGGTAACTTTGCAGAAAAGAACCTTATTATGAAGACAACATCGGTAGCATTGGGTGGATATTTCGAAGAGTTTATCCGGGCCAAGATTGCGGAAGGAAGGTATAACAATGCCAGTGAAGTCATTCGGGCGGGGCTCCGTTTATTGGAAGAGAACGAAAGCCGCCTGGTAGAGCTTAAAGCCGCCATTCGTGCCGGAGAAAAAAGCGGGGAGGCCGTGGACTTTGATCCGGAGCAACACTTGAAAACCCTGAAATCCAAACGTCGCAATGGGTAAAGTGCGCTTTTCCAATATGGCAGTCGAGGATTTGACCGCTATATGGAACTATACAGAGGAAAAGTGGTCCGAACAGCAGGCCGACAGCTACTATGAGCAACTGATTGCCGCGAGCCGCCGCATTGCTGACGAGCCGTTTCTGCCCGGAAGTAAAAAGTACGATCATATTGAGGCCGGTTTATGCGGATTCAAAATCCATAAACATATCCTCTTTTATCGCGTGATTGACGAACAATCCATTTTCATTGTCCGAATCCTTCACGAACGAATGGATATAAACAATCGACTGATTGAACCCGCTGTCGAATAATTGAGAAAAGCCACTTCCCGAAAGAAGTGGCTTTTTCTTGGCTTGGTATGATTCATCCTTACAGTGCCTTCGCCCCGAGCAGCTCTTTGCTCGAAATTTCGAGATATTGGTGGCGAGCCCCGTCTTTCTCGGCGATCTCCAGCAGGAGAATCTTGTCCTCCTCAAGAGTCAGTTTCGGAAGGGCGAAGACGATGCGTTGGCGCTGGTGTCCGCGTATAATCGAGGGATCGTTGCAGACCCGCAGCGGTTCGATGATGCGTTGCTGTTGAGCCGTGCGTTTGGCCGCCTTGCGGTCCGCGACGACAAAGCGGCGATAGTCCACCTCGAAGGAGATGTTCGTGTTGTTGGCAATCTGCACATGGAGGTAGATCACGTCGTTGTGGACGTAGATCCCCCGCACCTCGACCTCCACGCCGTATTTCCGGGTGTGAATTCCCTTTACGTCTGCGCGGTTCTGGCGGTATATGTCGCTCAACACGCGTTTTACCGTGGCAGGGCGTTCCCGCCCCACCTCGCGGAGCAGCACGCGCCCCTCGTCCGTACGGGCAGGTTCCGAGGCTGACGCGGGCTGTGTCGCCGGACTCTCCGCGGCCGCAATCTCGATGGTCGACGGGAAGGGGTTCTCGGCATACCGGGCATCGAAGGTGTAGAATCCGCCGTCCTCGGTGATCACCGTGAGGTTGGTCTCCTCCGCAAAGTCGCGCACGGCGGCTTTTACCCGCACGACATTCTCCGCACCGTCGGCCTTCCCGGCGATGATGGCCATCGAGCCGATGTCGATGTAGGTTACGGGCGCCGGAAAGAGGATATGCACGGTCTTCGTAAATCCCACCTCGATGGTGCGGGGCGTGAGCCCCTGCCGGGACGAGGTTCCGTCGTTTTGGGCCATGACTTTGGCCGCGGTAAAAAGAGCCGCCAGAAGCGTCAGATAAATGAGGTCTCGTTTCATGGTGTTGTCGTTTAGTTTTCTTTGGAGATTAACAGAATCTGGTGGTTGGCCTTGAGGGTGATGCGTACCTCGCGGAGCTTCTCGGAGAGGTAGCGGGAGGATGCCTGAATTCCTCCTCGTGCCAGCTCTGCGAGGACCTGTTGCCCGGCCGAATGGGTGATGTTCACGCTCGTCCCGGCCGTCTGTCCCACGGATGCCAGCGCCTCCTTGAGGGCTGTCCGCTCGCGGGAGTTGGGAACGTTGATTCCCGGCTGCCCGTCAAGATCATACGCCTCGGCCTGCACCTGGAAGATGCGTCCCCGGTATTCGATGGAGGTTACCGTCACCCGCAGCCGGTCGGTCGTTACGGAGACGGCGCCGTAGAGCGGCGTGTTGCGGGGGATTACCTCGCCGTCGATGCGTACCGGTTCCAGCAGTCGGAGGGCGATTGTCGAACCAACGCGCACGACCTGTGTCTGCACAACGCAGGCTCGGATGGTCGGAGCCGTATCTACCGGCAGAACGCCCGCGGCCGTCAGAAACCCGATGTTGCGCTCCCGGGCGGAGTCGATCCGCGGATTGAGGGTCGAAGCCCGGACGTCGCCTTCGCGGACGGGACGCATGACGCTGAAACGTCCCGAGGACTTCGCGGCGTCGGCCTCGCTTGAAACCCCTGCCCCGCCTCCGAGGTAGCGCTGTGCGAGGCGGTACTGCTCCTCGGCCACCTCCATCGGGTCAGGCTGCTGCCGCTCGATGTCGAGTTGCTGCTGCAGGGAGGCCACCTGCTCGCGGAGCTCTTCGACCTCGGCATTGCGCGGCGGCGCGGCGTAGAATTGCCGGGCTTGCTGCTGCATGGCTCGATTCGCCTCGGCAGCCCGGCGCACGGGATCCGCGGTCGGAGACTGCGGCTCTGTATTATGGAGCTCTTCATCAAGCAATGAGAAGGAGTTGTCCCCGAGGGTCATCATCCGGTTGCGGGACTGCTCCTCGCTGGCCACGCGCTCCGCGGCCTTGCGCTTGTCGCCCTCGATCTTCGGGGCCTTGCCGTCGGGCAGCGTGGTGTTGATCCCTGCCTGCCCTTCGCCGATCGTGGGCGCGGGTTTGAAGAGGAACCAGATGAACACGATGACCAGACAACTTCCGACTGCGGCCACCAGGATAACTTTCCTTTTTCGCTGACGCTCGAATGTCGCGGCGGAATCGGGCGTCGATGTGTTTTTTTGTCTCTCTTCCATGGTTATCGAAATTTCAGATTTTCCAAAGAGGGAGGTGCCATCCTCCCGAAGTCGAATCGCGGTGCCGGGCCGAAGAGCAGCAGCCCGTAGAGCCCGACCAGCAGCAGAAACATCCCCAGGAGGATGCACCGCCGGGTTCGGGGCGTAAGACGGTCGTGCCAGCACCGAATACGCCGACGCAGCCAGCGCACGCGGCTTTGGATAAGTGCTTTAACGGTCATAGGTCTGCAGGTCCTTATTTTCAACGATCATCAGATCCTCGACCAGAAACCCCTGCGGGTTGTTGTCCGAACGGGAGACGTTGACCAGCCGGCAGGTCGTGACGAGCGACCGCTCGGTGATCGTGTTCTCGCGCATGATGCGCTGCCGGGCGTAGGTCGTGGCTTCGTAGGGATAGCGGTCGAAGTTGCAGCGGATGCTGTCCACATGGACCATCTGCGAGACGTTGGCGGCAATCAGCTGGTTGAAGAAGCCCTTCTCCTGCAGGAGCTTGTAGTAGGACAGAGCGCTCTTGTCGGCCATCTGCAGGGCCCGCTCCATGTTCGACTCGATGGCTGCTTTGTCGGGCGAGAGCGAGAAGAAGAGTTCGTGGAAACGCCGCACATGCTCGCGGGCCTCGACGGGACGGTTCTGGGCCAGGTCCTGCGAGAGGGCTACCATGAGCGAGCGCCCGTTGTCGAGGACGTAGATCTTTTCGCGCTGCCGCTCGGCAAAGGCATACGAGAGGCAGACGGCCGTGATGGTCACCACGGCGCAAATTCCGGCGAAGATGAGCGCATAGAGGCGCAACTGCCGGAAGGAGGTTTCGATGTTCAGCAATGATTTGAATTCCATGATGCGATTACTTTTTGAGGATCAGGCGAGCTGCGGAGGCCAGCCCCTTTCCGGCGGCTCCGACCGTGCTTTTGGTCCCGGCCCAGACCTTCCCGGTGATCCATCCGGCACCGCCGCTCACAAGCGATGTGGCGCGCGAGATGGTCCGGTTGTAGGAGGAGAAGCCGTTGGCCTGCACGACCCACGAGGCAATCGAAGGGATGCAGAGATAGCCGCAGATGGCCACGAGGATGAAAATCAGGTTGACGCTGTTCGACATGTCGAAATACCAGTTGTAGTCCTGCGCCATCATCTCGGCATCGTGCTGCAGCGAGAGGGTTTGCAGCCGGGCGATGATGGCCGAGAAGAGATCCGAGATGGGGAGCCACAGGTAGATGGAGATGTACTTGGAGAACCACTGCACCAGGGTATTCTGAAATCCATCGAAAATCGAGATGGCGAAGGCGATGGGTCCGAGCAGCGAGAGGACAATCAGGTAGAAGGTCCGCAGCACATCGAGGATCACACCTGCCGCGGCGAAGAAGAGCTCCATGATCGCGGTAAGGGCTTTCAGGATCAGACCCTTGATGCTCCACGACTTCCGCTCGCTCTGCATCCGGTCGAGGGCCTGCTGCGACTGCTCGTCGATACCCAGAGCCTGTAGCTCGCGCTCCTTCTCCTCATCCTCGGTGTAGTAACTCTCTGCCGGGAGCCGCTCGCGGCTCTCCTGTTCGAGGCGTGCACACTCCTGCCGCCACTCCTGCATGTCGAAGGTCTGGCCGACCATCAGCGAGTGGGTGGCCTGCACCAGCGGGGAGAGGATTCCGTTGAGCGACCCGAGCACAAGGGTCGGGAAGAACATGATGCAGATTCCGATCGCCATAGGTCGCAGCAGCGGGAAGAGGTCGATGGGTTCGGCCCGGGCCATCGCCTGCCAGATGCGGTAGGCGATGTAGATCAGAGCCCCGATTCCGGCTATGGCCGTGGCAACTTTGGCCATCGGATAGCAGAGAACCATCATATCGTCGTAGAGAACGCGGAGAATCGTGTGGATGTTCTCCGAGATAGAGAGTGCCTGTACCATCGCTACCAGTATCGTTGTTCGTCGGTTCCGTAAAGAGCCATCACGCGGTCGAGGTCGTTGCGTCGGGCGCCGCGCAGCAGCGAGATGGAGATGTTCTTGCGCGTGTAGTAGCGGGCCAGATCCCGATGGTGGCGCAGCACGCCGTAGACCCGTTCCACCACGTCAATGCGGTCCTTGTCCGTCAGCGACATGTCCGTAGGGTTGACAATATCCTGCAGCTCCTTGAGCTCCCCGGCCGACTCCTCGATGATGCGGGCATATCCCGTAGCGATGGCCGCCAGTTCCGTGGCCGAGAAGTTGTCATCGACCACCATGCGCTGATAGCCGTTGACGTAGATGTCGGAGATCTCCCCGACGAGCAGCATGCACTGCTGGACCTTGCGGGCCGAGCGGACGAGGTTGTTGACCGCCTTCAGCGCGTCGTAATATCGCTTCCCCTGTTCGTAGATCTTTACGGTTTCTTGAAAACTTTGCAGGAGGGTCGATCCGTTGCGGGCCGCTTCGACAATCTGTTTGGTGGAATTGATGATTCCCTGTGCGAGGTTCGTAGGGTCCGTGACGACCCATTGTGCCTGCGCAGCCCGGGCTGTCAGGAGCAGCCCGAGGCAGAGTAAGATGATGCGTGGTTTCATGGTTCGGTCGTTTTTTGAGGGTGGTTCAATGTCTCAATTTGCGGGGCATAGCTTCGGAGGACTGCATCACCGCGGGATACTCCCGGCGAAAGGAGGTGCGCCCCGACTCCCGCTCCGGTTGTGCGACGCGGAGGTCGAGTTCATGCGTCCGGGCTTCGCGGCCCGTCAGTCGGACAAGCCGTGCGTCGAGCTCCCGGAATGCCGCCTCCGCCTCGGCACGCTGTGCCTCCGGGGGCAGACCCGGATGGATCTCGTATTTGTCGAGAAACTGCCGGTTTGTGTGCGGATCGTCGATGCGCTCCGGAGCGCGGGCCAGCCAGCCCAGCGTGTTCAGTTCGCTCTCGAGGCGTTCGACATAAGTTCGCGGAACGGACATTTCGGGCATCCCCTCGATGGTGCGCTCGGCGCCGCGGACCAGGTGGTTCTCCGTGCGGAAGATCTCCTCCCGGAGCTGCAGCATCCGCCGCGGATCGGCTCTGGGCGTCGCCGCATCCCGCTCGTGCCGCATGGCCTGCAGTATCTCACAGTCGACATCCCAGCCGTAGAGCCGGGCCACATAGAAGGACGGCTGCATCCGGGTCGGGGCCTCCGTCATGCGGCACAGTTCGCGGAAGATGCCCGTGCGGAAGAGCCGGTCGACAAGACGCATGGCCGCCTGCACCTCCCCGGTTGTCGGCTGCTGCATCCGGCTCTCGGGGTGCCGCTCGGGATAGGCGTCCACGAGGAGCGTGTGCAGGGCCAGCACACCGTGAATCGGATGGGAGGTATTCCCGGGCAGGTTGGCCAGCTTCCGACCCGTGTGCTTCATGGCGGGTGTCCTGCGCAGGGCATCCATCAGTTGCAGCACCTCGTGGCGGGCCTCGTCGGGCGAGGTGAGAATTTGCGGAAGACGAGCCATCATCTCCAGCCCGATCCCCCGCGTCAGCAGCTCCGAGTGGCGATGCTCCCGAACCAGATCGGTCAGCGTTCGAAAGTCCCGGGCCTCCAATAGCTGCCTTGTTAGCTGCAGGGTCGGCTCCCATTGTTGGAACTCATCCCCGGCTGCAGGGCGAAAGAGCCCCTCGAATACTTCGCGCCACTTCATGCCTCGGGTTCATGATCCGTGAAACACTCCTCGGAAATGCTCTCCTGCTCCGCACGCCGGCAAGCCCGCTCCTCCGCGACAAAGCGTCCGTAGCAGCCCAGCAGCAGCGTGTCGCTCTCGGGGTCGAGTTCGATGGGGTTCATATCGCGGGGATCGTCGCGGCTGCCGAAGAGCAGCGTGCGTCGCTCGGCCGTGATGACGGTATCCTGCACCAGCCGCCGGTAGCAGAGCGTGTTGTCGAAGATCAGCATCCGGTAGGTCCGGGTGCAGATGCGGCGGATCGAGGCCGAGAGGTTGTTCTCCGTTGAGAGCCACGAACCGCAGATGCGGTCGTAGGCAATCTCCTCCTGCAGCGAGGTGATGAGCCGCACAAGCTGGGTACGCTGTCGGATTTCGGCCCGCAGCGACGTGAGCGCCTCCGCGGGGGTTATGTTTGGGGTACTACTCATGGTAAGTCGTTTTGAAGGTTGGACAGATCACGTTTGAAAATACCTTCCGGAATGACCAGCAGCAGGTCGGAGCCAGGGGTGTGGAAGAGGTCGACACGCGCACCGCCATAGGTTGTGTAATGGATGCACGAGGCATACTTCAACGGGTGCCTCTCAAAGGATTCACGACCCGTCCGCGGGTCGTAGCGATGGATGCGAATCCGGAAGCCATCGTCCCGATAGTCAATCTCGAGCCGGGTATCATCCAATGTCGAACGCCACTCGCCGCACAGCGGGCGGATCTTGTGGTATTCGAAATCGTAGAAGAGCCGGAATCCGCCAAGCAGAGTCAGCAACGCCAGCAGCAGCCCGGCACAGCTCCAAAGAATCTGTTTCATGGCTGGGAATTTTTAATGAGATTTTGGCCTTCCCGCTCGCGGGCCAGTGCGCGGATGGCTGCCTGGATGTCGCCGCCGAGCTTCTCGGCCCGGGCCATCACCTCCATCTTCTCCCGCTCCTCGGTGGTGTAGCAGAGATACTCCTCGGTCGAGACCTCCGTGGCGTAGACCGCCGACTGCACGCCTCCGAGTCCGATCCAAACCTCCTTGTAGGTGCGGCGGGGATCATTCGCCTGGTTGATCGAGAGGATCTGCGCCCGCTCCTTCTCCGAAAGGCCGAGCAGCGTCTGGATCTGGTCGAACTTGTTCATGTACTTGCGCTGGTCGAGGAGGATCTTGCAGTCGGCATTGTTGATGATCGACTCCTTGACGATCGGCGAGGAGATGATGTCATCGACCTCCTGCGTAACGACGACCGCCTCGCCGAAATACTTGCGCACCGTCTTGTAGAGGTAGCGGATGTAGGTCGACATGTTGGCCGAGGTGAGGGCCTTCCAGCACTCTTCGATCAGGATCATCTTGCGGATGCCCTTCAGCCGCCGCATCTTGTTGATAAAGACCTCCATGATGATGATCGTCACCACGGGAAGCAGCGTGCGGTTCGAGGAGATGTTGTCCAGCTCGAAGACGATGAAGCGCTTCGAGAGCAGATCCAGCTGCCGGTCGGAGTTGAGCAGGTAGTCGTACTCGCCGCCCCGGTAGTAGGGCTCCAGTACATTGAGAAGGTTTGCCAAGTCGAAATCCTTCTCGCGGACGTGCTTCTGTTCCAGCAACCGTCGGTAGTCCGAGGCGAGAAACTCGTAGAAGGTGTTGAACGAGGGCTGAATCGAATCGTCCGTCTTGAGCTTCGAGAGGTAGAGGTTCACGGCGTTCGACAGGGCCACCTCCTCCGCGCGCGTCGGCTCCTCGGATTCGCGCTTCCAGAGCGTCAGCAGCAGGGTCTTGATCGACTCGCGCTTCTCGATGTCGTAGACCCCGTCCTCGACGTAGAAGGGGTTGAAGGCGATGGGCTCCTGCTCGGTATAGGTGAAGTAGATGCCGTCGCGTCCCCGTGTCGTGCGATGGATCAGCGAGCAGAGCCCCTCGTAGGAGTTTCCCGTATCGACGAGCAGGATATGGGCCCCCTGTTCGTAATACTGGCGGACCATGTGGTTCGTGAAGAAGGACTTCCCGCTGCCCGAAGGTCCCAGGATAAATTTGTTGCGGTTGGTGGTGATGCCGCGCTTCATCGGAAGGTCCGAGATGTCCAGATGGAGCGGAATCCCCGTGAGCCGGTCGGCCATCTTGATGCCGAAGGGCGAGAGCGAAGAGCGGTAGTTCGTTTCGCCGTTGAAGAGGCAGACCCCCTGTTCGAGAAAGGTCAGAAAACTCTCCTCGGCGGGGAAGTCGGCCTCGTTGCCGGGGATGGCGGCCCAGAAGAGCACCGGGACGTCCACCGTGTTGTGGTGGGGCGTGCAGCCCATCGTGGCGAGCTGCGATCCTACATCGTTGCGTAGCCGCTTGAGCTCCGCCTCGCTTTCGGCCCAGACCATGACGTTGCAGTGGCATCTTACGGAGCGCAGCCCCAGCGAATGGGCTTCGTTCAGGTAGAGGTCGATCCACTCTTTGTTCAGGGCATTGCCGCGCGAATAGTTCGCCAGCGAGTTCATGTTGCGGGCCCGGGCTTCGAGCCGTTTGAGGGTCTCGTCGTGGTTGTCCAGAAAAAGATACTGGTTGTAGATGTGCGAGCATCCGAGCAGCAGCCCCGCGGGGGCCGCGAACGAGAGCCGACACTCCGAGCGGTCGGTCGAGAGACGCTCGTAGCGGAAATCCGTCGCAACGCTCTGCGGCAGGAGATCCAAATCGGAGAGCGTGTGCATCGAAAGCAGTTTGTCGCCGATGCGCATCATGCCCGGATCGAGACGGATGTCCTCGTTGACCGCTGCCTGCCGCTCGTCCGAGAGTGCGAAGTAACGGGCCAGCAGCCCCGCATCGGAATCCGTGCCGACGATCTCCGCCTCCGTGAGGCGGTCGACCCGCAGCAGCCCCGAATCGTTCAGGATGCGCTCCATCTGGGCGACACTCTCCAGAAAACGGGTCACGGCCTCCCCATCGCGAATCTCCTGCGGGATGATGAAGCCCCGGCACAGAACGGAGGCGGCACTCGTCTGCCGCAGCCGCTCGGGGGTGCTCTTCGTGATGAAGAGGTGGCAGGTGTGGCGCAGAAAGGGACGCTCGTTGAAGTGGCGCTCATAGGCCCGGGAGAGAAACGTGCGCTCGGCCTCGGGATCGGGTGTTTCGTAACGCTCCTCGATGAAGAGGTCCTGCTTGTGGACGACGGTGTGGTCCGGGAGAACCTTCAGCGCCTTGACCCAGGTGGCGTGCAGCGCCTCGTACTCCTCGGCCGTCAGGGTGAAGAGCTCTGGGAGCGTCACGCGGAAGGCGGCCGTCACGTCGGCGAACTTCGAAAGGATGCAGTTCCCCTCGACGGCCAGCAGCGGGAATTTCGACTCGAGGGTCGAAGTTTTCAGGGTTCCTCGCATGGCATCAGCGTTTGGGTAAGGTTCGACGTTCGAGCAGGCGGCGCACACTCCGGCGGTGGATGATGCGGCGCGGATGCTGCCGCAGGGCGAGGAGTTTCATCAGACCGTGGGGCCCGAAGCGGCGGTTCAGGTAGAAGGTCGCCCAGGTGAGGCCGCTGCCGCCCGCAACGGCGAAAAGGATGCAGATGCCCTGCGGAACCCCTCCGGCGTAGAGGATGACAAAGAGCAGGAAGATGCCCAGCAGCCCGGCGACAAAGAGAATCAGATAGTGCGAGGTCAGCCCCTGGAACTCGACCTGTCGGTCGACGCCCTTGTGGATGGTGTATTGTGCCATGTCAGAGGAAGAAGGAGCGTAAGACGGTGCCGACGATGACCAGAAAGACGCATGAGAGGAAGAGTGCCGTGGCGGACTTCGAGGCGTCGGGATCGCCGCTGTTGAACTTCGAGTAGACGCGGACGCCGCCCACCAGTCCCAGCACGGCAGCCACGGCGAAGATCAGTTTGGTGAGCGGATCGAAATAGGAGGTAACCATGTTGGTCGCTTCGCTGATTCCGGCCATGCCGTTGCCCTGTGCGAAGGAGGCAAACGATGCGGGGAGCATCAGAATCAAGAAGATTGCGCTTTTTTTCATCGGTTTTGCAGTTTGGTAATGGGTGTGAAAAAGGCCGCAGCCCGCCTTTCGAGGCAGTCTGCGACCGGACGGAAGCAACCAGTTGCTTCCCGCAGCAAATCATCAGGGCGTCAGCCGTAATCCCGATTCCAGTTCATCGTGCATTCGTTTTTTTGAGGGTCAGACATAGTTTCGCAGGTCAAAATTCTCAATCTCGCGGCGCTCCTCCTCCGTAACATCCGGCGCAAGGACACGCTCGCCCGCTTCGGCGCTCCGGAGCAGCGCCTGTACCTCCGGATCGTGCAGCTCGCCGTTGTTCGGCAGGGACGGAAGTCGCAGCGGCGGCCGGGGCTCCTGCGGATCATCGGTCTCGCCGTTGTCGCGGATCGGACCCTGGAGGACCAGCTCGCCCCAGCCCTGCATCGAGGCCGGCTTTTCAGCCGGGGGCGGAACAAATGTAGCAGCATCTTCGGGCTTTGATTCCGCAGGTGGCGGAATGGCCTTCCGAGGCCGCAGATGGCCGGCAACAGCATAGTGTTTAGGGATTATCAGTGAGGGTGGTTCTCCCCGGCGGGGCTCGGCGGTCAGCTCCGAATTGGCTTTGCTGCCCGGCCCGTCGGCCCGGGATTCTGCGGACTTTCGCCACCGCTGCGGAAGCCACGGCCAATGCCATCGTGCAATTCGCTCGAAAAGGGAACTCGGGAAGCCCATCCTTACACCAGATCCTTGAAATTCCGGGTCCGATTGATGCGGTTGATTTCGTCCCGATAGAGATCAAGATGATGTCTCATGATGTTCTCGACATAATCCGTAACGGTCAGATTTCCTTCGCCAATCCGTTGGACGACACTGTGAATCCTCCGTTTGGTCTCCAGACTGAGATAGACGCTGCCTCGTCGTTGGAAGGGCGTAGGATGCAGAAAGGTTTTTCGGAAATCGGGCTTGACAGCGCCTCGTTTTATGGAGACAGGAGGCAAAGGTATTATCTCCTCCACTTGGGCGACCTTCTCGGTGAGAACAATCTGGACAGGTTCTTCGTCCGGAATCTTCTCGCTCTGTTCGATGGAACCCGGGGCCTCTTCTTGATCCCTAACGACTGATTCCGACACGGAATTTACCTTCGGCTGGGTCTTCTCCCGTTTTCGTCTAACGAAGAAGAGAATGAAACACAGGATAAGAAGAAGGATACTTGCAAGGATGAGCAGGAATGCTGCCCAATCGGTTGAAAAATGAAATGTGTTCATGGCTATAAAAGATCTTTGGTACTTCGTTCCTTGTAGATGCGGTTGATCTCCTCCTTGTAGAGGTCGAGATGCTGCCGCAGAATTTGTTCAACATAGGAGGTGGCGGTCATACGCTCGCCTCCGATCTTTTTGACGACCTCGAGAATCTTACGCTTCGTCTCGAGACTGACATAGAGGGCTCCCCGAATATGAATATCCAGCAGCGACATGAAGGTCGGCTCGAATTCGGGGACGACCACCGTCCTCCGTCGACGCGATTCGGTCGAATGCCCCGTAGTGCGCTCTTCGGAGGTGGGTGGCGAGGTTTCCGCTGGCGGTTCATCCGGAGGTTGTTCCGGTTGCACCACATCCACGGTTTGCGGAACCAGCCCCGCGATCATTCGGCGCATGGCCTCTTCGTCGACCTCCACTTTGTTCTTGCGGGCCATATTCATGAAATTTGAAGAATCGAAAGAATCTCGGCCGCAAGGTTCTCGATCTGCGCTTCGCGGGTAAAGGTCCGTTCCGGAGCTAGCAGCGTCGAACGTCCGATTCCCGTGCCGTCAGCCAAAAGTTCCTTGTTGAATTTTGACCGGTAGGGAATCTGTGTCTTCAGAACAGGCAGATGAAGCTGACGAATGATCGCCTCATAGCGTTCGTAAAGCGGGGTTCGCTCGCGGCGATCGACCATCGTCCAAAAGAGGTGGAGGCTGCGCAGGCGGAGATGGTCATTACAAACCATGCCGTTATAAAGACTACGGGCAAAGGAGAGCGAACTCTCCAGCACGACCTTGTCGGCCTTGATCGGGATGAAAAGGGCATCCAGCGAGGAGAGGATCTGCAGCACCCCTTCGGTATTGACTGTTCCGGGCAAATCGTAGAGGATAATCTGCGGATGATAATCGCTTTGCAGTTGTCGCGCCGTCTTCTCAAGGGCCTCGGAAGGCGTGCTGCTGACGATAGGCCAGAATTTCCGATCGGTTCCCTTGAACTGACGGGCGACCATCAGTTTGTGATAATCGCTCAAATTGAGGATCTCCAACTCGCGGGAGCGTTGATTGTAGATCGACCATTGGGGATAGTCGCAGTCGACCACCAGCACGTCCCGCTGCAAGGTATAGTGGAGATGACTGGCAAGCAGAACGGTGAAGGTTGATTTTCCGACGCCGCCTTTTTGATTGCATACGGCAATGCTTACAGGTGTGTTTTCCATAGTTTGTTTCTTCAGGAAGGCGCGATTTAACAAGTATGTTCAAGAGTGCGTTCACGCACGAACTCCCGAGTTCGTGAATTCAGGAATAAGGTCCGGCACGAACAAAGGGAAGCATCTCATCGCGAAGGAACAGAGGACGGAAGCTGTTCCCGCAATCCTGAAAAAGAGGATCAATGAACAAATACGATAGCAGTTTCATGGGTGGATTGTTGGACGTTTGCCCGCAAGGTAATGCAGTTTTCGGGGGTTGATTCCCGATGTCCTCCGGAGGCCTCGCATGGCCGACAACCGCACTTTTTAATCCCTGAAGATCCTCGTAATATTGCAGCGGAGAATCCGCCCGTGTTTTTTCGTTTCGGAGATGCTTTTTCAGAAGAGGAATTGTCCGTAGGGGGAAATGAACATTCGCCCACACCAGAAAGATTATCAGCAAGATACGCGATTACAAAACGTTGTCCACCGATTAGGTGTCTTCACAATCGCATCGAATTACATCTTGCTTGCCTTGTGCTCTTTTACGACCTAAAAGTAATCGTTTTTTCAGAAAAAAGCCACTGCCGCTATTTGGGTGCGCAGGTGTAAGAAATACAGCCCACTGACCTTGCGGTAGCGGGCTGCGGTGTCTGTATGATGTTACCGGGCACAATACTCCCGCCCGGAATGGGAGTTCTTTTCTTTTTGGGTTATACTTCAGTTATCTTCCGTTTCGGGCGGAACTTTTCCCGCCCGACGGTTCACTGTTTCTTCAAGGTAGGCAATGCTCCGGTGAGTTCGTAACGCCACTCTGAACCTGCACTCTGCAGGGCGGCGTTCATCAGTCTAACGGCTTCTTCCCAGTCGCCGTCCGTCACCTGCTCGGTTCCGCCGGTGGTGCCTGCCTGATTTTCACCGATGCCTTCTTCCTGGCCGTTGTCTCCCCAGTAGCAGGCGGTGATGACAGGGTCATTGAAAAATTTATAGTTCCGTCCCGTTACGCCGCCTGTGGTTCCATCCGGGCAGCTGACAGCTCCCTTGGCATGGTAGCAGGCTTGGAGGGTGCTTTCTTCGTTGGTTCCCGTTACGCCGCCTACGTAGATGGTGCCGCTTCCGCTACCGGTCACGCTGCCCCAGGCATAGCAGGCAATGACAGTGCTTCTGTTGATGTTGTCTCCCACCACGCCGCCGGCATAATAGGTGCCTGTACCGTTACTTACAAGGGTCACATCGTCCGTGGCATAGCAGGCGGTCAGGGTGGCACCACTATCCGTCAGACCTGCCACGCCACCGGCTGCATTCCCGGCATTCACTGTGGCCGAGGAGCTGCATCCGGTAAGGAAACCGCCCGATTGGTAGCCTACTACACCGCCAGCAATGCCGCTGCCGCTGACGCTGCCCGACACCGAGCAGTTTTCAATCTTGCCGCCAAAGCTGTATCCCGCCACGCCGCCGACAGCGCTTATTTCGTTATTGCTTTCTATCTTCACGTCCTTCAGCGTCACGTCCTTCACCGTGCCGCTGAGGTTGCCGAACAGGCCCGCATAGTTGTCACTTCCCGTAACGGTCAGCCCCGTGATGGTCTTGCCATTGCCGTCGAAGGTGCCGGTGTATGAGTTGCCGAAGCTTGTGCCTATCGGCGTCCAGTCTTTGCCCGTCAGGTCGATGTTGTCGGCGAGGGTGCAGTTCAGTGTCATATCTTTCTGTACGGCTTCGTTCCACGCCAGCAGCCCATCGGCGGAGGTGACGTTGTAGGTCTTGCCGTCCTCCGACACGGTGTATCCCGGGTCTTCTGCCGCGGCAAGGGAGACGGTGTAGGTATATTCCTCGCCCGCTTTCCATTCGGCTGCCTTCTGCATCTTATAGACGAAGACCTTGCCGTTGGTGAAGGCGCAGGTGATGAAGGCCGTGCCCGTTGCCACACTTTGCGGGGCTACGAGGGCGGTGTAGGTGTCGTTACCCTTGTCATACGGGATGATTTGGGCGGGGTTGCCGTTCTCGGTGGAGAGGCCGGTCAACTTGACGGACGCCATCCCCTCGGTGTAGTCCGTCAGGATGACGGTGACCCGCGCCGTGCGGTGGGTGAAGCGGAGTGTGGGGTTGCCGTAGCTCACCGTCTGTTCCTTGGCTACGATGAGGTCGCTGCCCTCGAAGTCCTTCCGGGCACTTTGGTCGGCAGCTACCTTCACGGCAGGCGGGGTTGTCTCGCCAGCGGTGTAGGGCCACCACGCCGTGACGGTGATGTTATCGTGGTTGGTCCAGTAGTGCGGGTCGGTGGAGGTCAGCGTGGCGCCGGTGTGGTCGGAGATGGAGGGCGTCACATTGTATGCCTTCACCGTGCCGTCCATCAGGACTGCCACGCTCTGCACGCCCTCCCAGTTCCCGTCCACGGGGGCACGGGTGCCGGCGGTGGCGGTCGCGTCGGGGTTCAGCCCCGTGGCGGTGAAGACGATGGGTGTGCCTTCCGCCCCTTCCGACAGGAAGCCCGCTTCGTCCTGCGTGCAGGCGGCTAGGCCGAGCAGCAGGGCGAGGGCTGCGGATATATGGATGGTTGTTCGTTTCATGATGTGTGTTGTTTAGGGGTTGTTATGGTTTCTTTTGCAGTACGGGCAGGTCGTCGGGGCCGAGTACCCACTGGTAGTCGTTGCCGGTGAGGGCGGCGTTCATGCCCTCGACAGCGTCCTGCCAAGTGGTCGTACCCTCCACCTTCGTGGCATCTACCGTTCCTCCCATATTATTATTTACTCCTTGTCCGGCATTGCCGCCCCAGTAGCAAGCGGTGACGGTGTTATTATTGTTACTGACTATGCCTCCTATATTGCGCTCCTTCAACTGTCCGTTATACCAACAGGCAGTGATGATGCCGGTGTCGAGGTTACTAACAGCAATGCCACCGACAGCACCGCTATTTGCAGTAATATCTCCCTTTACGGAGCAGGCGGTAATGGTACCGTAGTTGGCATATGCTATGCCGCCGGCCGCACCGTTTTGCTGCACAGTGTAGTTCACCTCTACTTGCAGGTTCTTCACCGTTCCGTCACTCCCGATACCGTCAAACAATGCGGCATTCTCGCCGTCTGTTGTGTTTGTGGTGATGGTCAGTCCTGTGATGCTGTGTCCCTGCCCGTCGAAGGTGCCTTGATAACCGTTATCAGGACCGAACCCACTGCCTATCGGTGTCCATGTCTCGTCAGTCAGGTCGATGTCGGCTGTGAGGGTGCAGTTGATGCTGAGGTCGCTCTGCGCGGCTTCGTTCCATGCCAGCAGGCCGTCTGCGTTATAGACCGTGTAGGTCTTGGTGGTGTTGTCGTAGATGTAGCCCAAATCCTCGGCTGCGCCGCTCTCGCCGCCGCCGTCAGCCCAGCTGCCGATGGTGCAACCCTCTAACGTCAGGCCGGTGGTGTTCACCTTAACGGTATATTTATAGCGGCTGCCCGCCTCTAATACGACGTCGTTCTGCGGGCGGAAGTAGAAGTTGCCGCCGCCAAGTTCCACGCGGATGAACGGCTCGCCTTTCGCGACGGTCTGCGGGGCGGTCAGTGCCTCGTAGGTGTTGCCGCTTGCGTTGTAGGTCTTGATGGCGGTCGGGTTGCCGTTATCGGCGGACAGGCTCACGAGGCTCACCGTGGCACCGTCCACGCTCGTGAATCCTGTGCCGGGCTTCAGTTCGATGGCCACGCGTGCCGTGCGGTGGGTAAAGGTGAGTTTCGGTTCGTCAAATTCCACCGTCCGGTTTTCAGCAGAGATGAAGTCGCTGTTCTGGAAGTCTGCCAACTTGCTTTGGTCTTCGGCCACCTTCACGGCAGGCATCCGTGTGATGTCAGCCTTGTCGATAGGCCACCATGCCGATACGGTAATCGGGTCGCGGCTGGTCCAGTAGTGCGGGTCGTCCGTGCGTGAGAGCGTGGCGCTCTTGTATCCGTCGGCATCCGTAGCCGTTACGGTGTATTCCTTTACCGCGTCGCCCATCTTGAGAGCCACGGTCTGTACACCTTGCCAGTCGCCGTCCACGGTGGCACGGGTGGATGGGGCTGCCTGCGGAGTTGCCTCTACGGACAGTCCGGTGGCACGGATGACTACGGGATATTCGCCTTCGGGCAGACGGTTGTCGTCGGCCAGTTCGTCCTGTGTGCAGGCAGCAAGGCCGAGCAGCAGCGCGGTGGCTGCGGGGATAAATAATCTATGTCTCATAATTCTTCATTCTTAATTAGTAATGTCTTACAGGTCAGCACCCACTTCTCCGCCGTCTATATCGTTCCACTTTGCAATGGTGGCTTCGCTGACTTCAAGCTCTTTGTTGCGTACCTTGACGGTATAGGTATAGTTGTTGCCCGCCTGCAGTGCGCCTTCGGGCACGGTGAGCGTGGCACGATAATTCTGACTTCTGTAATTCACAGTCAACGGCAGGGATGCAGCTGTCTGCGGGAAGAGGATGACCGATGACGTGAGGTTGCCGTCGGCCAGATTCATAGTTAGTTCTCCGGTCTGCGCCCCGTCGTCTGCGGTGGCAATGCCGTCGGCAGTATTGAACGTACCGGTGAGTATCAATCCGCCCAGCGTGTAACGTTCAGGCTTGATCACACTGAAATCCACGTCGGCGCCCGCCTCGAAGGTAAGGGTTATCTGGCTCATGCGGTGGTGGAAGGAGTTGTCTGCACCGCCTTTGTCGGTTTTGTCGGTGAAGCTCACCACCGGGCTGTTTTTGTCTCCCGTGGCTCCTGAAGCAAAGAGGAAGTCGATGGCAGGCTGGTTCTGCTGCGCCGTGGCATCGGTCGTGGCTGCGAGGGTGCCTCCCGCTGCGTTGTACGGATAGTAGGCGCGGAAAGTATGGGTCTTTACATCTTCGATATAGATGACCTTTTCTTCTGCCTCAAATTTCCCGTTCTTCAGGATGAAAGGCACGTTGCCGTACCGGGTATCGTTGCCGATGTCGGTGACGCCGATGCGGTCTCCGCCAGTCCATGTGGTTCCGCTGGCGCGGGTGACAGGGGCGATGTCGGCGATAAACCGGGCGGCCACGGGACCGTCATTGTTCAGAATCTCGTTGTCGTTATTGCAGGCTGCCAGTGCGAGGGCGAGCGCCGCAAGTGCAAAAAATCTTGTCTTCATTATATTTGTCATTTTATTAGTTACAAATCGGCATTTACATCATCACCTTTCACTTCTTCCCAGCCGGTAATTCCGGCTCCGTCCACTTCCATGCCTTCGGGAGTCTCAACCAGCGTTCCGCCGAGGGTCAGCGATTCGCCCTTTCCGGTGTTGAACTCCTTGAGAGCTTCCGTAAGGTCGCTTTTCAACGTGGTGGGGGTCGGGTTGCCGTCAGCATAGCGGATTTCGCCCGTCAGCAACTGTTCCGTGCCGGTCACACCCAGCAGCCGCACCGTGGCTTTCCACTTGCCGGCATCATCACCTTCGGTTATCTTGGTGAAGGGCAGTACGACGCTCGAAGCGGCTCCGTAGGTATCGGTTGCGAAGTCGAGTGTTCCGGCTGCACCCGTCAGATGGGCAATAATCTCCGTGATGCGTCCGGCGGCATCACCCGTCGGTTCGACGACAAGCGTCAGCTCGCGTACCTGCTGCTTCATTGCGGCGGTCAGCGGATAGTCCTTGTCTTTCTCGATGCTCAACTGTTCCGTATAGGTGAAGAACCACTCCGGAGCATTGTTCACAAAGGCATCCGTGCCTGCCCGGTTTCCCGTGGCTGCAGCAACGGTGGCGGTGGTACCGCTTACCGTGATTCCTTCAGCCGGGTTCCACACCGCAAGGGTGTAGCTGCCCGGAGCAAACAGATGGTCGGGGGCATGGGTGGCGGAAGTCTCCGTACCCGTATAGTCACCCATGGTGACCGTCCATGTGGCAGGTATGTCGATGCCCTCACCGCGGGCCGACCAGTCGGCTGTCACCGCAATCTTCCCGTAGTCGGGGTGCGGCGTGTCATAAAGCGTATCTTTCACGCAGGAAGAGAGCAGCACGGCGGCTGCCATTCCCATCATATTTATATATTGTCTTGCTTTCATATTCGATTCCTCCGAATTAGAATAACTTCCATACCAATGTCACACCGGCATTGATGGGGCCCCACCAGTCCTTTGTCTCGTTGCCGCGGCGTACTCGCACACCGTCAATGACTTCATATTTCTCATAGTCGGCATTCAGGTAGCCCAAGCCGAGGTTGAAGTCAAGATCTAATGCCTTGTTCAGCCGCAGCCGGTAGCCGGCAGTGATGCCGCCACCCATCAGGTCGCCCTGCTTGCCTGTTTCGGAGAGCTTGTAGTTGAACTGTCCGGCCTTGAACATAGCACCCAGATACCAGGCTTTCTTCTCGCCCATGTAGTAACGCACTTCCGGAGCCACTTCCCAGAGTGCATAGCGGCGGTCTTTGTCGCTCCAGCTCCATGAAGTCCACGAGCCGTTTACGGCAATGCCCCACGACGGGCAGATGCGCCATTCAAGTCCTAAATCGGGTGTCAGGGTGGCCCAGCGCAGCAGGTTGGCACGCAGGGAGAGGCCCATGGCGCAGCACTCGGTCTTCTCGGGCTCTTCGGCTCGGGCCTCCTCCAACACGGGCGGGACCGTCTCGGTTTGGTTGGCGGCCCGGTGTGCCTCTTCGGCGGCTCGTTCGGCAGCAAGGCGCTCTTCTTCGGCGCGCTTCGCAGCCTCCAGACGCTCGGCTTCGGCCTCCTCGGCAGCGCGGCGGGCTGCAAGCTCGGCCTCCGACGGAGTGGCGGGGATGACGAGGCGCACGGTGACGAAGTTGCCTTTGTCGGCATGGTTCTGCGTCCGGAAGCAGGCCTCGGTGAGCCCGCCACGCAGGATCATCTCCGTTTTCACGCGGTTCGAACGCGTCTTGGCCAAGGCGAGGTTTTCGGCCTCCGAGGGCTGCGAGGTGCAGTAGCCGTCGACCAGAACGGGAACCGAGCCCTCCGTGATGGCGGCCTTGTTTTGCGCGATGCAGGCGAGCAGGCGGTCGAGCTCTTCGCCGTTGCCGTTCCACGGGATGTAGAACATGTCGTCACCCGCCACGAAGCGGAAGGTATACTCGGCCGGGGCAGGGTCGGAGGGGTTGTCTGCCGTCTGGCCGAAGGTCGGACCCGCGAGGAGGCCCAACGCAAACAATAGGGTCAGCAATCTATTCATGGTTTTCAAAAGATTTGTTCGGGTTGCTGCAGGGACAAAACACCCCCGGCCCGGATCGAGGGGATTCGGGCATGGCGGAGTTGACGCGGAGGCGTCAGTTATGATTTTTTTGTGGGGGGGGGGAGATTCGGATTCGGACGCACGTCACCCTTTCGCTTCCGAAGGGCGAACGTACAGCAAGGGGATTTTGCTTGAAGGGAAGCATGGCTTCGGACCGAAGAGTTCGAGAACAAAATTAACAGAAAAAACGAAACTGGAAAATCTCGGCCGCGGATTTTGTTGTTTAGGCAAGAAAAATTGTTGTTTAGGCAAAAATTCGAGGCCGTCAGAGGCCGGTCGGAGTTACGAAAGGGAGCTCTCTCCGCCCTGCGTCTTGCGCCAGTTGGAGGGTGAAACGCCCTCCCGAGCCTTGAAGATCCGTGTGAAATGGCTGGGCGAGACGAAGCCCGCGGCCTCAGCGATTTCGGAGATGTTCTGCCCGGGGTGCCGGAGCATCACAGTAGAAGATTCCCGAAAAAGATCATACAAACGAAGGATTCCTCCCAAACGGTGAGAATATGCAAGGTATTGATATGATTTTCAAGACATAATGTTCTTTCCGACGCCGCCTTTTTGATTGCATACGGCAATGCTTACAGGTGTGTTTTCCA
>OHVZ01000282.1_pt1 | contig 25625 bp, 18 predicted proteins | sample 1579561 | NCBI WGS metagenome assembly OHVZ01 (sample SAMEA3882547, study PRJEB24775) | human gut metagenome | biome: human-associated habitat; feature: intestine environment; material: feces | place: Netherlands | collected 2009/2010
ACTGGTGTTCCTCCTAATATCTACGCATTTCACCGCTACACTAGGAATTCCGCTTACCTCTACTTCACTCAAGAACCACAGTTTCAAATGCAGTTTATGGGTTAAGCCCATAGTTTTCACATCTGACTTGCGATCCCGCCTACGCTCCCTTTACACCCAGTAATTCCGGACAACGCTCGCTCCCTACGTATTACCGCGGCTGCTGGCACGTAGTTAGCCGGAGCTTCCTCCTCAGGTACCGTCTTTTTTCGTCCCTGAAGACAGAGGTTTACAATCCTAAAACCTTCTTCCCTCACGCGGCATCGCTGCATCAGAGTTTCCTCCATTGTGCAATATTCCCCACTGCTGCCTCCCGTAGGAGTCTGGGCCGTGTCTCAGTCCCAATGTGGCCGATCAACCTCTCAGTCCGGCTACTGATCGTCGCCTTGGTAAGCCGTTACCTTACCAACTAGCTAATCAGACGCGAGCTCATCTTTCAGCGATAAATCTTTGATAATCAAATCATGCGGTTCAATTATGTTATGCGGTATTAACGATCGTTTCCAATCGGTATCCCCCTCTGAAAGGCAGATTGCTCACGTGTTACTCACCCGTCCGCCACTAGATCAGAAAAGCAAGCTTCTCTTCTCTCGTTCGACTTGCATGTGTTAAGCGTGCCGCCAGCGTTCGTCCTGAGCCAGGATCAAACTCTTAATTAAAGTTGTATATCAAAAGCATCTCTGCTCTTGTTATCCTGTTTCAGTTCACTTCACTGAACGTACATTTCTTTTTCGTCTTTATGTTAGACCTTTAATTCTTTTTCTCAAAAGAATCTCTCAAGGGTTTCGTACTATTCGTCTTTGTTCAATTTTCAAGATGCTGTTTCGTTACACTCTTTTGTGTCGTGCAACTTTTACATTATATCACACTTTTTATCTTTTGTCAACCCCTTTTCTGAAGTTTTTTCAAAAAAGTTTTTTGACTTTCGATTTTTTCGTGCTTTCTAATGCGCTGTCTTAAATCAGCTTATCTATTATATCATATTAGCTAAGCTTTGTCAAGACTTTTCTTTGTGAACTTTTTATGAAGTTCTTTTCAAGCTACTCCTCAGGTCTCTCCTGTTCTCCCGAACCTTTTACCTTCGTTTCGCTTCTTCCTTTATCGCTCTCTCTCGAGGCGACTTGTTTATTTTATCACTTTTATGCCCTTTTGTCAAGCGTTTTGTACCGTTTCTATGTTTTTTATAGATATTTTCATTATTTTGCACAGAAACAGTACAAAACTTACACAATATTGACGATCAGAAGAACGTCGAATATATCTTTGACTCGCCTACACTATAAACTACCCCGTCATCGAACGCAAATACAACTGTTAAAGTAAAAGTACCCTTGCTGTCTGTAAAAGCTCCGTTCTGAGAATGTACAGTAAGCGTTCTGCATTCATTAGTATAATTAACACCGAATGTCTTATTCACTTCCTCTATAGTCGATCCAGTCTTTATTCCGCCTATAGAGAACTCAGGACAGTTATCCAAAAACAATCCCATGACATCACAATCGCTTGCTTTCGCTTCCTCATAAGTGTTATTGTCAATTGTCATGCTTCCTGAATATCCTGTTGCACCATTACTGAAAAAAGTTTCCATATCATCTTCCGCTATCACATAATTTTTCGGGTCAACGCTCTCAGAATAACCACTTAGACCTGCCGCCCAAAGACCCATATCCGCTACATCACTATACTTTGCAGGGAATGCAAATGCCCTGCCCTTTAATGTCATATCAAAAAGCCTTTCGTCCTGCACATATATCTCAGGGTAAACAGGGTCTTTTTCATCGAACTCTATAGGGTCTTCCGTTTCATTTTTGGACGATGTGGTCTCCGATTTGCTGTCGTTTGCATTACTATCTGTATTTTCTGTATTACTATTGTCTGAAATAATTCCGCCATTGTTGTCACTTATGCGGTCATTGTCTGTTATGTGCGTATTTCCACCCGTATTGTTGTTTGTATTATGCGTATCGTCTGTCTTGCTGTTGTCGATCTTTGAATCATGTGTACTGTCGGCAATGCTGTCCTCTGTTTCGCCACCAGCTACTGTCTGATTTCCGTCAGAGCCGTTCCCATTTCTATTTATAAGGTCAGGCGACCAACTGTCATTGTACTGCACTGATGAACTGCCGCTTGTCTTTATGCTGTTTTTATCAGTTTTACTGTCGGATAAAAACAGACCTGCTCCAACTGCCACGCACAGTGCCGCCGCACATACTCCGCCTATCCACATAGGTTTCCTGCTTACCGCCGCAGTATTTTTGAGCTTATTTTTCAGCTCCTCGACCTGCTCTTCATCAGGCTCTATCTGCTCTTTCATGCCTCTGAAAAATTCCTTATTCATAGAAATATCCTCCTTTCAGCTTTTCTTTCAACATTTCTCTTGCCCTTGTAAGCTGCATTCTCACCGTTCCACTGCGTACTTTCATTATCTCTGCTATCCCATCAGTAGACACCTCTTCAAAATAGTAAAGATAGACCACCATTCTGTATTTTTCAGGCAGTTCCGTTACAGCACAGAAAACATCATTTTCCTCACGGCTTCTGAAAAAGCTTATCTCTTCCTTTCTTTCTTCAAGGGGAACTGTACGCCTGCGCCAGCTTGACAATGTTATCTTTTTGCACTGATTGAGAGTAGTCCTGATAAGCCAGAACTTCTCCTCATCATTGTCCTTGACTGTTATCCCCTTTCGATAAGCTGCAAGAAACACTTCCTGAAAAACATCGTCTGCATCTGCTTTTGAGCCAAGACGTGCTATAGCGATTCCATAAACGGTACTTTTATATTTATCTATAAGCCTGTCTATCTCAGAAGGCGTATTTTTCAAATTGACGTCCATTTGATCACCCCTTTATAATAAATACTTTTTCTCTCCCGAAATGTCACAAAAAAATAAAAATTTTTTCAAAAGCCGCCTGAGCATATGCCCAGACGGCTCCACTTTCTTTAGAACAATCCCTGTTCCTCTGCAGCAGACGGCACATATTCCTCGTTCTCGATTATATAGTCCACCACTCTGCAATAGAAATCTGTAGGATTCATCTGAATTTTTGATTTTATATAATTTGCCTGCTCCTGATCGGGTGCGTAAAGAGTTATGTCCATAAGCACCATATCATCGTCACAGCAGCGGCAATGCACGTTATAACCACGCTTTGCAGGCTTTATATCAAAACTTACATCACGATCGTTTTTAAGCTTGACGAACAGTCTTAGACCTGCCGCATATATCTTATCTCTAAAACTTTTCGGCACAAGTTTTTTGAATTTCTCAGCGCCCTCAATGCCCTTTTCAGTGAGCCGATAGTAATTCGTGCCTTCTATTTCCGCAAGCTCCAGCGTGCCGTTTTCCAACATTCTGCTGACAGCCTCAGTGTACACAAAATAATTCACAACGCCTTCGCCCGTGGCTATCTCAGTAAGCTGATTAGGCGTACAAAGCTGATTTATCTGACCGAGAAAATAAGCCAGAAGTATTTGAACCTCATACACGTCGGAAATGTTCTTCATGTTCTCTGATATATGAGCCTCAGGATTTTGTACCAAGCTATCAATCCTCCTTTGGAAATTTCTCTAAAAATTTGGGTATTCAAGCATATGATTGAGCAAAGCTATATTAACAGCCGCCTCAACACATGGCACAGCTCTTGGAACAACGCAAGGGTCGTGTCTGCCCTTTACTTCGAGAGTTTCATTTTTCATAGCTGAATAGTCCACAGTTGCCTGCGGTCTTGCTATTGACGGAGTAGGCTTGAAAGCAACTCTAAGTGTGATAGGCATACCAGAAGCTATTCCGCCCAGTATTCCGCCGTGATTGTTTGTCTTTGTCACAACGTGACCCTTATCATTTACATAGAACTCGTCATTGTTCTCCGAACCTGTCATTTCCGCCACCTTAAAGCCTGCACCAAACTCCAGACCCTTTACCGCAGGGATACCGAAAATAAGCTGAGCTATAGAGTTTTCAAGTCCGTCAAAGATAGGCGAGCCGATACCGGCTGGAACATTGATAGCTATACATTCTATAATTCCGCCAACGCTGTCCTTATCCTTTCTTGCCTTGTCTATCTCCTTTATCATTTCGTTGCCCTGAACGTCGATAATAGTCGGGAACTCTTTCTCACGAACTTCCCTTATCATATCCTTAGTGGTATCGATAGGGTCAAAAGCCTTATCCTTTATGCCATGGACTTCTGCGATATGAGCGCCCACATAGATACCTCTTTTTTCAAGTATCTGACCTGCCACTGCTCCTGCAAAGCATAGGGGCGCAGTAAGTCTGCCTGAAAAATGTCCGCCGCCTCTTACATCATTGAAGCCTCTGTATCTCAATGCGCCTGTATAATCAGCGTGACCTGGTCTTGCAAGCCTTGAAAGATTTGAATAATCCTGTGAGTGCTGGTCTGTATTGGCTATAAGCGCACAAAGAGGAGTACCCGTAGTCTTGCCGTTGAAATAGCCAGACATTATCTGCGGCATATCCTTTTCTTTTCTCTGTGTAGAGGTCTTGTTCTGCTTAGGCGCTCTTCTTGCCATAAATTGATATATCTTGTCAAGGTCGATGCTCTCCCCCGGCGGTACATTATCCATAACAACGCCTATTGCAGGGCCGTGGCTCTCACCGAAAACGGTAAAGCCTATATTGTTGTTCCATGTTGATGACATTTTACTTCCTCCTGTCAGCTTATAAAGCCTGTATAAATAACGGCAGATACCCGCCAGATAAGTACAAATTTTTGTACTAGCCCACGTTAAGGCTCACGGCTTATCTCTCCTCCAATGCTCTCATATACCTCAAAGAAATCGGGATATGACTTGCTGACGCACTCCGCACCGTTTATCTTCAGTGGTGAAGTACATCTTGTGGCAGCCACCGCCATTGACATTGCGATCCTGTGGTCGTTGAAGCTGTCAACTTCTCCGCCATTCAGTGAGCCAACACCATCTATCTCCAATCCGTCCTCAAGCTCAGTTACCTTTCCGCCAATTGCGTTAAGGCACTGTGAGATAGCCGAAAGCCTGTCGCACTCCTTTATCCTAAGACGTGCGGCATTTCGTATATAGCTTTTTCCCTCGCAGAAGCTTCCAAGTACTGTAAGAACAGGTACAAGGTCAGGTATATCCGAACAGTCGAGGTCAAAAGGCCGCAAACCGCCATTTTTATTATACACTATTTTCTCGCATATTTCAACAATTTTTTTATCTCCCTGAAAAGATTTTTCAGAAAGCCCTGCGATATCAATATCACTGCCCAAAGAATTTGCCACCTTGAAGAAAGCCGCCTGAGAATAATCCCCCTCAACTCTGCCGCTGAAAGGCATATAATGCTGACCGCCCTTTACAAAATATCCGTTCTCTGCTTCCTCAACCTGACAGCCATGCTCTCTCAAAGTGCCGAGAGTTATGTCAACATATGGCTTTGACTCCAAATGAGAAGTGAGTATTATCTCGCTGTCCTCCTCAAGAAGCGGCAGAGCAAACAGAAGCCCTGTGATAAACTGAGAAGATATTCCACCATCAACATAGAACTTGCCCCCTGTCAGCTTGCCGTTCACAGAAAAAGGCATGGTGTTGTTGTATTCAAAGCTTATGCCATGTTTCGGAAACTCTTCAAGATATGGTGTGATAGGTCTTTGCGGAAGCCTGCCCCTGCCGATGAACTGAGTATCCACCCCAAGCGCACAAGCAACAGGTATGAGAAATCTCAGCGTTGAGCCGCTCTCACAGCAATCCAAAACTGCGCTCTCAGGAATATCCTTTATGCCCTCTATCACAGCCTTGTCACCGTCAAAATCTATTTTCGCCCCAAGCGCCCTCATGCAATCCATAGTCGCAAGGATATCCACCGAGGGATAAAGATTTGTTATCTCAGAAATGCCGTTTGACAGCGCCGCCGCTATCACCATTCTGTGTGCAACGCTTTTTGAGGGCGGAACTGTCACCTGTCCGCTGAGTTTTTTCGGAAATACAGTTATGTTCATCGCTATCCTCCGTTACATCTCTGTGATTATTTCAGCTATCTGCTCCTCGGATATCTCTTTGCCGTACTGATTTTCACCGAAGCACATCATCTCGCCTATTTCTTTTTGGAAAACAAATCTCAGCTTTCCGTCACGGACCTTTTTATCTGTATAAAGCTTTTTCACAAGAGCCTTTCTGTTGATATAGTCAGGTATTTTTGTAGGCAGCTTTGCCCTTTCAAGAAGCTTTTCCACACGCTGTTCATTTTCATGGGATATGAAACCAAGCTTCTCGCCCAATCTTGCCTGTGCCACCATACCGATAGCTACAGCTTCGCCATGATATAGTCTATAATCAGACACAGTTTCGATAGCTCTGCCGACAGTGTGGCCGAGATTGAGCACCTCTCTCAGACCCAACTCTCTCTCGTCTTTCATTACCACTTTGTACTTGACTTCGCAGTTTTTCTTTGCGATATACTCGCAGGCTTCACCGTCACATTCAAGCACCTTTTCCACGTTTTTTTCAAGATACTCAAACAGCTCCTTATCACCAAGACAGCCGTGCTTTATAGTTTCCGCAAGACCGCTTGAAAGCTGTTTTTCAGGCAGAGTTTTCCATGTGTCTATATCGAGATAAACTTTCTTGGGCTGATTGAACAGACCGATAAGATTTGTAGCAAGGGGCGTATCAACGGCAGTTTTTCCGCCCACAGAAGCGTCAGCCGCCGCAAGGAGCGTTGTGGCATAATTCACAAAAGGCACTCCTCTGCCGAATGTCCCTGCAACAAAGCCTGCAAGGTCTGTGACAACTCCGCCGCCAACGGCTACCACACAGCAATCACGGCGAAAGCCTTTTTCAAGCATAGAGTCCTCAACAAACTCTTTCATCTGCCTGGTTTTGGACTTTTCTCCCTCAGGTATCACAAAAAGCTCAGCCTTTAAGCCTGCGGCGTTGAGCCTGTCATAAATATCTCTGCCATAGAGATCCACAACGATAGAATCCGTCACAACGGCAAATTTCTTTATCTTTCCCACAAGACCGCCTTTAAGGTCGCTGACCAGCGTATCCTGCAGTTTTCTGCCTATTTCTATATCATAAGAATCGTCCACGACCCTTTTAAGCTCGCAGTTGAATTTCATTAATATCAAAACCTTTCAGTACAATTTTTTACACAGCTATCATAAAAGCCTAATTGCCGTCTGAGCATTTCTCGGCGTCTATCGCAAGTGCAATGAGCAATCCTGCCAAAGCATTGCTATCGTCATAAACGTCTATGACATAGGTATCAGTAAGGTGCAAAAGCTCCTTTGACACATACATTATCTGTTCAGCACCGCTATAAACGGAATAGTCCCAGCCGAAAATATCACCATCCACTCTCCAGCCGCAGAAATCTATATGGAACTTTGGCTTGAAAAAGGTGAACTCTTTCTTTATACAGCCCATATACTCTCCGCCTATGTATATCTCAAAGGTAGGGAAAATTTTCAGCACCTTTTCTTTCAGCACGCCGACCTTGTTTCCCATGTTGTCGTATATCTCCAGCAAGTGACCCCATGCGAGTCTGCCTTTTACGCTGAAAACTGCGTTACCGTATTCGTCGCACACATCATAGCTGTCAAACCATGAAAAAAGCCTTTGTTTAAGCACAAGTTTCATCGTTCTTCCTCCTTTGTACTTTATCCATTTACAGTTCTAAAACATTATACCACATAACTGAATATTTGTAAAGAAAAAGAGGTGCGAAAACACCTCTTTTTCAATGTCTTGTTTATTCGTTTACATCAAGAGGCTTGCCCATGAACTCGGAAAGTGCCTTAACTTTCTTCATTGTTTCAGCGAACTGTGCAGGCGTAAGTGACTGCGCACCATCGCTCCATGCGTTCTTAGGGTCATTGTGTACCTCTATCTCAAGTGCGTCACAGCCTGCTGTTACAGCACAAAGTGCCATTGGCTCAACAAGTGAAGCGATACCTGTAGCGTGGCTAGGGTCGACAGTGATAGGAAGGTGTGTTTTCTGCTGAAGCAGAGGTACGGCTGAAAGATCGAGAGTATTTCTTGTGGCAGGCTCGAATGTACGGATACCTCTTTCGCAAAGGATAACGTTCTGATTGCCCTCAGACATTATGTACTCAGCGGACATGAGAAGCTCCTGAAGTGTTGATGAAAGTCCTCTCTTGAGAAGAACTGGCTTGTCGCTTCTGCCGAGAGCCTTTAGAAGTGTGAAATTCTGCATATTTCTTGCTCCTACCTGAACAACGTCAACGTCAGCAAAGCAGTCAAGATCAGAAAGATCCATGATCTCAGTAACGATAGGCAGACCTGTTATCTTTCTAGCCTGAATAAGAAGGTCGATGCCCTCCTTGCCAAGACCCTGGAATGAATATGGTGAAGTCCTTGGCTTAAATGCACCACCTCTGAGCATTGTTGCACCTGCTTCCTTTACAGCGATAGCAGTTGTGATTATCTGCTCCTCAGTTTCAACAGAGCAAGGGCCTGCGATGACCTGAAGCTTTCCACCGCCTATCTTTCTGCCTGCAACGTCGATAACAGTATTATCGGGGTGGAACTTTCTGTTAGCATTCTTGTAAGGCTCCTGAACACGCTGTACATTTTCAACACATTCCTTAGCCTGAACTGCTTCTATATCGATCTGAGTTGTGTCGCCAATAAGACCGATAACATTTGAATGAACGCCCTCTACCAGATTCGTCGATACATGGAACTGGTCGAGCCAGTTCAAAAGCTCTTCCACCTGTTTTTCCTGTGAATTGTTTTTCAATACGATGATCATGTTACTTTCCTCCGAAAATCAAATTTGTATAGGCAATAAAAACAGCCGTGACATTCTTTTACAAGAAAGCCACGGCTTATAATAAACGCATATATAAAAAACAGAAACTTCTCTATACGCCTATTCTGATCTCGTCGCTTTCTTCACACGCCAAAAAAACTCGAAGCCATAAAAGTAGCTCAAGCTCATAAAGAAGTATGTAAAGACTGCAGACATGATAACAGTAGACATATTCTGTTTTTTCCTTTCGATTTATTTGTTATTGCTAACCACGTTCATTATACTCTCACAGGCAGGGCTTGTCAATAGTCCCGCCGAGAGTTTACATTTTTTTAACGTTTGAAAAACACTTTATTCTTCATTTTTTACCTTATAGCTTTCCACAAGATGATATACCTTGATATCCACAAGAGCGTCAAGAACGATACCCTCAGCGGTATAATCCTCGCTGAATATCCTGCCCTCCTGCCTTATGGTGTTCACAAGACCCGCCTTGTCAAAAGGCAAAAGAAGCCTGCATCTTACGCTGTTTTCGGGTAACGCCTTTTGTATAGCCGCAAGCAGGCTGTCAATGCCTGTGCCGTTTTTGGCGGATATCTTCACCGCCTCACCTGATGTGTCAAGCTCGTTTATATAAGGCACTTTGTCGCACTTGTTGAACACCGTAACCACAGGTATACCCTCACAGCCAAGCTCTTTGAGCAGTTCAAGGGTAACTTTTGCCTGCTCCTCGCAGTCTTCAGCCGAGGCGTCGCACACATGGATTATAACGTCCGCACTTGCCGCCTCTTCGAGAGTGGATTTGAAAGCTTCCACAAGCTGATGCGGCAGACGTCTGATAAGTCCTACCGTGTCAATAAGCGTCACCGACCTGCCGTCAGGAAGCTCTATAGCCCTTGATGTTGTTTCCAAAGTCGCAAAAAGCTTGTTCTCTGCAAGCACGCCCGCTTCTGTAAGATAATTAAGCAGTGTGGATTTGCCCACGTTTGTATAGCCCACTATCGCCGCTGTGAGAACACCGTCTTTCTTGCGACGTTTTCTCATAAGCCCACGACGCTTCTCTATCTCCTTAAGCTCGTCTGAAAGTGCCGCAATACGTGTTCTGATGTGTCGCTTGTCAGTTTCAAGCTTCGACTCACCAGGACCTCTTGTGCCGATACCACCGCCAAGACGTGACATATTAGTTCCCATGCCTGCAAGCCTTGGAAGTCTGTATTTGTTCTGTGCTATCTCTACCTGCAATCTGCCCTCACGAGTAGTCGCACGCTGAGCAAAGATATCCAGTATGAGCATAGTTCTGTCGATAGTGAAAACACCGCACACGTCCTCGATATTTCTTATCTGTGTGGCTGTAAGTTCGCAGTCGAAAACTATCCTGTCAATATTTTCATTTCTGCATATCTCAGCCATTTCTTCAAGCCTGCCTGAGCCTATGCAGGTACCGCTGTCAAAGGACGGCCTTTTCTGTGTTACTCTCGCTATCACCTCACCGCCTGCTGTTTCTGTCAGCTCTTCAAGCTCGTCAAGGGAAAGCTCCACATCATACGAACCTGTGTCCACTGCCGCAAGCAGCACACGGTCTTTCTTTATTGTGTTGTCAAACATTTCTGCCATATTAATCACTCCTAATGTCTGTTATCAAGCCGCCCTTCGGCTTTTTCAGGCATAAAAAAACACACCCTCAGGCGTGTAACCAAAACGTTATACGGAAGAGTCGGAGCGGCTCGTGCCAATGCACCTGCCTGATATTCGGTTTAATAGTTTCTCACCCATATTCTTGTAATTCTCATGTCATCCGACGCTCCTTTCGTAAAATATGTTTTATTATATCACAGCCATGATATTTTGTCAAGCATAAAAACAAAAAGCAGGCTGCCTTTTTCAGACAGCCTGCAAATGTTATTCATAATCGCTTTTAAGTATGCTCCTCTTATGCTTTTTCTCCTCATAAAGCAGGATATCAGCATGGCTGAGAAGCTCTCCTATCTCAAGCGTGGCACTGCATACGAACGGATAAACGCCTACGCTCGTATGGATTATATATGGCTTATCGGCGGCATATTTAATATTGTATTCTCTTGTGACCGCTTCTATATGGTTTCTCATTGACGGGATATCTATTGCGTTATCAAGAAAAGCGCATACAACGAACTCATCGCCACCTATACGACCCACTATCTCACTGTTGCCAAAAGAGTGTTTAAGTATCTTTGCCGCAGATAGTATAGCAAAGTCGCCCTCCTCGTGACCAAATTTATCATTTATGGTTTTCAGACAGTCAAGGTCGGCAAAGACCATGATAGCCTTTTCACCCTCGTTTTTGTCATTGCTGAGTCTTTTACGAAGCTCCTCAAAAAATCCCCTTCGATTGTAGCAACCAGTCAAAGCGTCCTGCCTTGAAAGATCTCGAAGAAGCTCATTGTTCTCCTTGATCTCGATCAGGCTCTTTTTAAGCTGCTTCTGGGTAACAGCCTGCTGCTTCATCAAGGTTATTATTTTAAGTGCCGCACAAAGTTGAACTGTCACCGACTGCAAATAATTAAAATACTCATGCTTTATCTCACACATCAGTATTCCGTAATGTTCCTCGTTAGAGAACAATGGTGATACCACTAATGTGTAACGTCTGTCTGTTGGCAGATACTTATTCGACAACAGCTCTGTATACTTTACAGCCTGCTCTTCATGTGGGAGCTGGATAGCGTCAGAACCATTGTGATAGGCTTTGAGATACATATATTCCGGCGGTTGCCACTTATCTGTACCGAAGTGAATAATGGCAGGCTCGAAGCTGAACAGAAAGCTTGATTCCATATGAAGTCTCGTAAGCTTATCCACAACGGTCTCATATGCTCTGTCATCATAAGCTTCAAACACAAGCATATCCCTTGTGATAGAGTTTGCCTGCCATGCAAGAAACTCATTATCCTCAAGTTTTTCCTTACAATAATTCGCATTGCGTTCTGCCAGTATCTTGTATATCTGAATAAAAGTCTGATTTAACTTCAAATGCTTCTCCATGTTATCAAAACGAGAGATAAGCTTTTGCTGAATATACTCAACAGAAGCATAAAGCTCATCAACGCTCACAAACCTAAAAAATTCTTCACTGGCAAGAGTTGAGATCATTTCTAATACCTTATCTTTTTTGACCTCATTATCAAGATTTTCCTCACGGGCATAATCATCAAGTGCATATATTATCTTGACGTAATCTTCCCGCATTTTCGCAGTTGTTTCACTTGCACTGTATTTATTGAACAAAAACTGGCTCATTCTTCTTGCAAACGCTTCCGGATCATCTGATATGCGACCAAAAGATATGGTCTTTAACTTTGAGTTGCCCTGACAGCCGCAGGAATTTCTTCTTACCATTTCTGAAGAGATCTTATCGTTGTTTATAGCCTTATTTATAACATAGTTCACAGCCTCCTGAACGGCATGATAGCCAAGCTCAGAAGGGTCAGCCTTGACAGTCGTCAAATGCGGATTAAGCTCCTCAGCCACTGGATCGTCATCAAAGCCTGTCACAAGGATATCCTTACCAGGACGTATCCCACGCTCTTCCATAGCCTTATATCCTGCAATTGCCATCTGGTCGTTTGCAAAAACGATAGCATCAAGTTCTGGATTATCGTCAATTAGCTTTCCGACTTCGTCAACACAGAATTTTGAAAAATTACCATATGCAACACGCTTTTCGTCATAGATGATACCATTTTCCTCAAGAGTCTCCTTGTAAACGTCAAGTCTTTCAAGGGCATCATCACTTGTTTTAGGTCCGCTTACCATACCTATCTTTTTACAGCCATGCACCTTTATAAGATGTTCTATAGCCTCCTTCATTCCCGTTCTGTTGTCGAGCATGATACAAGGATAACCATCAATATGTGCCGTTATAGTTATAACAGGCGTTCCAGCAAATTTTTTCAGAAACTGAACCTTATGCTCGTTGTCAAGATATGTTCCAAGTGTGCCGATAAGCACAAGCAGAACGTCGAACTTATTTGCCGCCGCCATATCGAACAGAGTATTATACTGATACTCATACACCGTTCTCAGCTTGTCGGCATAGATCCCATCTATATATCTGCCTGGAAAAATAACGAGGTCGGCGTCGCACTGCTCTGCGCCTATCATTGCGCCCTCTGCAACTGCATCGTCAAAATCATCTTCAAGGTGGCTCACCAAAAGTCCTATTTTTATACGTCTGCGTTTAGCAGTATCATTCATCATCTCATGATCCTCCGTACAAATCAGCCGTGCTGCTTCAGACGATCTAAAGCAGCGTCACACAAGGCACGCCTATGGGCTTTGCCTTATTTGTTTATCTTGATATCTTTCTTACAGTCGACTACTGAAAGCGTACCATTTGGACTTCCAAGCCACCAGCCATCGCCTGTAAGGAACATTACGTCGAACTGACAGCTTTGTGCTGTCACGTCACCTTTACCAGTTTTATCTCCAATGCCTGAGACAGAACCGCCCTCGCAATAAAGCTTAAAGACAGTATTTTTAAGCTCACAATCCAGCTCGCCGTCCCTTGTTCCCACACAGTTGAGAGTTCTTCCCTTCATAGAAATGTTGAGCCTGCCATCAAGAATACATATCCTTCCGGTCCCGTTACTCATAACTCCCACTGCAGTCAGGTTATTTCCAGAAAGCTCACAACTCATGTTATAGTCTGAAATGCTTATATCAGCACTGCCCTTTACAGCACCAACGCCCACTGACATCCCTGCCGCAAGCTTTAGCCTGCAGCCACAGTTTGATATAGTCACATCTGCGTCGCCGTCGATGCTTCCAATACCAACGCACCTATCGCCACTGCAATTTACAGCTATATCACCGCCTGCAATGACAATACCATCTTTGCAGCCTCCTCCGCCTATTCCGACGCACTTGTCGCCATTTGCAGTTATATCAAGAATACCTGTCATTGCGACAGTTATCCTTCCGCAAGGCTGCCTGCTGTCAGTGCCTATTGCATAGCAATCCTTCGACTCTGATCTGACATAAAGCTCACCTGAGCCTACAAGCTCTAACGACGATCCCTCAGGGACATAAATGCCTCTGCCGTCTATATGATCTTCACCGCTGCACACTATCCTTACTCTCGAGCCAGTGCCAAGCTTTATGTTCGGTAGTTCCCCATATGTAGTGAGCCATGCGTTTTTCAAGTGAATGACGCAATCAACGCCACTACCAACTGTCACAGACAGAGGCACTGCATGATCGTCCTCAGCCTTTCCTGAAAGAGTAAATGTACCTGTGCCGAGAAAAATGTCAGAATATCTTTTTTTATACATCTCAGCAAGGTCGATAACGTCATTATCCTCAGCGTGGAAGACCTTTTTATCTTTATCTCCAGCCTCGATACTGTAAGCCACTATCTCCTCACGGATATTTTCCGAGATATCGTGGATAAGCACAGGCTTCGGCTTAGAAACATAATAACCCTGAATAAGATCGACGCCGAAATATATCATGGTCTTAAGTTCTTCGCTTGTTTCAACGCCCTCTGCAAGTGCGGTATATCCGCTTGAATGGAAATATTCCACCATTTTTGAAACTATCTTCTGAGCCTTAGGATTCTGGTCAATGCCAGAAATGAGGGAACGGTCTATCTTTACCACCTCAGGATCATATCGCAGAAGATTCGATGTATTTGAATAGCCTGTGCCGTAATCGTCAATAGCAAGGCTCATATTGTTCTTTTCAAGACGCACCCTTATTCTATCGAGGTCGTCCTCGCTGATCTCTGTCTGCTCTGTCATTTCGATAACGACCTTTTCAAGAAGTTCGCCATAGTCATTGACGATCGCATAAAAATCCTTATCGTCAAGAGCATGAGATGATATTGAATTTATATACAGCCTACGGTTTTCAAAATCGAGCTGATGCTTGCTGAGATATTTAAGAGTATTTTTCAGTGTAGCCTTCTCTATATCGTAAAGTCTGCCGAAATTTTTAGCACAGTTGAGTATCTGAAGCGGATTGAGTGCTATATTTCCCTTTGTTCTCATAAGCGCTTCATAAGCGACTATCTCGCCTGTTGAAGAACTAACGATAGGCTGAAAATGATATGTAAACAGATTTTTATCAAGAAGCTCTGAAAAAGCCCTGATACTCTCAATATCACTCTTCTGCTTTGCATATTTTTCAGGATCAAAGCAACAAATACTGCCTGCACCCTTTGCCTTAGCTTCATAGAGTGCAAAGCCTGCTGCGTGCATGAGTCTTGCTGGCACTTCAAAGCCGCTGCTTATGCCTGCCGTCACAGACAGCGAATGATTCGAAGATGATCTCACTCCAAATTCATCTGGCAGGCAACACTCCTTCACCGCTTTACGTATATTGTCAGCAAACTCCTCAGGCTTACCTCCAAAGCGTGGAACATATATCCAAAACTGACCGTCTGAATTGAATGCCGTCACAGTATTTTCAGGCAAAACCGCAACAGCCGCCTTAAGTGCCTCCCCTATGCAGTAGTCTGAATCCAAAAGCTTCCCTGCTCCATCAAATCTTACAAGAGCAAGCAATGATGAGCGTGTCATTCCATCAAGAAGTCTTACAAGCTCTGATTGTGGTATAATGTCGAGCCCTTCAAAAACACTTTTTGACATATATTCTTTCGACAGATACACTATTCCGGCGGCAATGCCACTTGGAGTGTCAAGAAGTTCTATACACAACGGCAGACCAAGATCTCGTCCTCCGCCGTTCAATGCAACTATATCTCTGAACTTGTCATAATCTGTGTTCTCTCTAAGTCCCATAAGAGCACGACAGTTTTCATCGGCATAAAACTCTCCGCTTTTCTCGTCCATAACAAACCCGCCGATATTGTGCCATATTGAACAAACCTTTCCCCAGACAGCACCAAAATAGCTTTGCCACAATTTATTTTCCATATCCATGATCTTCACCATGCCTGAATATACGACTGTGTTCAGACAACCCTTCCTTTGGAGATTTGTTAATTTTTTATATTTTTATAACTAATTATTTACCAAGCCTATTATAACACAATCCCGATAAAATTACAATAGCGACTAAGGAAAAGATGTTACAAAATCGTGCATGGAATTTTGTATATCTGTTTGACTTAGCTGGTTTTTGGTAGTATAATATAAGCATACACACAATGGAAAGTTAGGATAAAATGACAGATTTTCGCAATAAGTATTCAGTGCTTCAGGACTTTTTCGGGCACTCTCAGTTCAGAAACGGTCAGGAGCAGATAATAGACAGCATACTTGCAGGGCGTGACTGCCTTGGAGTTATGCCAACAGGCGCAGGCAAATCTATGTGCTATCAAATACCTGCTCTTATGTTTGACGGGATAACTATAGTTGTTTCGCCGCTCATATCCCTTATGAAAGATCAGGTGAACTCGCTGATACAATCTGGAGTGAGGGCAGCGTATCTGAACTCCTCACTGACGGCGGCACAGTATGAAATGGCTATATCAAACGCCGCCCGTGGTATGTACAAGATAATATATGTTGCACCTGAAAGGCTGATGACAGGATCGTTTCTGTCACTGGCTTCGTCGGTGAAGATATCCATGCTTGCGGTGGACGAAGCCCACTGCGTTTCTCAGTGGGGACAGGATTTCAGACCTTCCTATATGAAGATACCCGAGTTTCTTGGTAAACTTCCCTACCGTCCCATAGTCAGTGCATTCACCGCCACTGCCACCGCAGAAGTAAAAGCAGACATTATCAAAATGCTTGAACTACGTGACCCTTTCACCATAACCACAGGCTTTGACAGAAAAAATCTCTACTTTGGCGTTTCTCACCCTCATGACAAATACAGTGAAGCAGTGAGGATAGTTGAGAAATACAAGGACAACTGCGGAATAATCTACTGCTCCACAAGAAAAAATGTTGAGAGCGTGTGTGAAAAGCTCTGTGCCGACGGCTACAACGCTTCACGCTATCATGCAGGACTTTCTGATGAGGAAAGGCGTAAAAATCAAGATGATTTTATTTTTGACCGTGTCCAGGTCATGGTGGCGACCAATGCTTTCGGCATGGGAATAGACAAATCAAACGTGAGCTATGTCATACATTACAATATGCCTAAGAATATTGAAAGCTATTATCAGGAGGCAGGCAGAGCGGGACGTGACGGAAACGAAGCAAAGTGCATTTTGCTCTACAGCGGTCAGGACGTTGCGACCAACAAGTTTCTTATAAACAATTCACATGACAATCCCGACCTTGACGATGACACTCTTGAAATGATACGCAAACGTGATCTTATGCGTCTGAAAAAGATGACCGATTACTGCAACACAAACGGCTGTCTGAGAGAGTTTATCCTTGGATATTTCGGTGAGAAGCAGGACAAGCCTTGTCAGAACTGCTCAGGCTGTTTGGGTGATTTCGGAGAAACAGAAGAAGTTGACGTGTCTGTAGATTGCCAAAAAGTGCTTTCCTGCATTTATAGACTTCACCAGCGAAACCTTTCTTTTGGAGCAGGTGTCATAGCACAGATACTTAAAGGCTCAGACTCCGAAAAGGTAAAGCGTTTTGACCTTTCCACTCTTTCAACCTACGGCATAATGAAAGACTCCACGCAGGTATATATCCGCAGGCTCATAGCTTTTCTTGAAGCTGATGATTACATCACACAGACTTCACACGGGGATTTTTCTGTGCTTACACTTACCAGAAGGTCTGCAGAGATATTAATGGACAAAAAGACTATTACAATACGCCTTCCAAAGAAAAAGCCAAAGAGCGAAACGGTCACAAAGATCGGCAGGGACGAAGTTACGACATTTGACAAGGAGCTTTTCGGACGGCTCAGAGCTGTGCGGAGCAAGCTTGCGACACAGGCGAGTCTGCCTGCATATATCATTCTTACAGACGCTTCACTGCGTGATATGTGTATAAAGCTGCCTAAGACGCAGACGGAGCTTTTGAATATCTCAGGGGTGGGAAAGTCAAAGCAGGAACGTTATGGAAGATACTTTGTAGCTGAGATACAGAAATATCTCAAGGAAAATCCTGACGCTGCTTCGGGTTATAAATATATCCCAGAGGGCTATCTGCAAAAGCAAAATGCGGTTGGCGGTCAAAGCACAAAGGAATATATAATCGCCCACGCAGGTGAGCTTTCAGGCAAAGAACAGGATATGACCCTTTCAGAAGTATGCGACAGCATTTTCTATCAGCTCGGCACAGACGGCGATATAAGAAGCATAAAACTTGCCATAAAAGAATGGCTCATAGGTGAAAATTATCTTGCAAAAGACGGTGCAAACGGCAGGGGCTTTCTTGAAACTACAATACTTTCCCCTGAAGCAGGAATAATAGAGCGTGAAAAAATATCACAGCTTGGAAACAGCTACAAAACGATACTTTTTCCAAAGCAGGCGCAGGAATTTATTTTTGAGAACATAGAGGAGATACTCAGCAAAGATGTACAAAACTCATAATAAAATGCGGTTTTGCGGCTGTTTTCATTCATGCAGAAAAAAGGACGAACACAAAATGTTCGTCCTTTTATTTATCAGTTATAACCGCAGGCAAGACGTTTTTCAAACTCAGCCGCAGGCAGAGGCTTGTCAAACACAAAGCCCTGAACAGCGTCACAGCCAACTTCTCTGAGATAGTCAAGCTGCTGCTCAGTTTCAACTCCCTCGGCGATAGTTTCCTTGCCAAGCTTTTTAACCATTTTTATAATGTAATAGAACATTATAAGATCTTTATCCTTGCCCTCATAATCCTTTTCAAGAGGAATAAAGGACTTGTCTATCTTTATTACCTGCAGATCAACGTTCTTTATCATATTGAGCGATGAAAAGCCAGTACCAAAATCGTCCATAGATGTGACGATACCATTAGCTCTCAGACCATTCACAATCTCTGTGATAAGCTCAAAATTCTGATAATCCTCGCTTTCAGTAAGCTCTATTTCTATAAGCTGGTGATCAAGCTCGTATTTGTCGATCAAGGCAACTATATTGCCTATCATATTTTTTTCTTCCAGGTGCTTCCTCGAAAAATTCACTGATATCCTCAAGGGTTCAAAACCCATATCTATGCGTTTTCTCAGCCATTTGCAAACTTCTTCAAGCACATAGTAGTCAAGCTTTATTATGCTTCCGTCATTCGTAAGAAGCGGAACAAACTCCACCGGTGCTGATAACCTTCCCTTTCTATGCCAACGTACAAGGGCTTCTGCACCAAATATCTCCTTGGTTTCGATGCGTACCTTTGGCTGATAATACACCTCGAACTCACCTGCCATAAGCCCAGCCATGAAGTTTGACAGCACTCCCTGAATTTTCATCAGTTCTTGTTTTATATTTTCGGAATACTCCATTACATGGCCTGCACCAACTCGTCTTGCAGCAGAATATGCAATGCTCGCACGAGCCATTACTTCTCTTGGATATCTTATACCCACAGTTGACGAATATCCGATGGTTGCACTAAAAATAAAATCCTTTGATACTTTGCCATCGTCATACCTTATGTTCATAAAGCTGAGCATATCAATATATTCTCTGAGCGATTCGTTCTTTACAAGCATAACGAAATTATCGCCGCCAAGTCTTGTGATCATCTCACCATCTGAAAGATTTCGGTATATTGTCTTTGTATAATTACGCAAAACAACGTCGCCCTGTTCGTAATTTAATACCTTATTTACATATTTGAAGTTATGTATATTGAAAAAGATTATACTGAAATCCTCTATCCTGTTTTGCGCTATAAGCATACCGTCGTAATTTATCAAAGCGTCTAAAGTTGCTGCACCTGTTTCGATATCCGTTTTTATAACATGAGTAACAAGCTCCTGCATAATTACCCTGTTAAATTGGGTAAAAACAGTGTTTGCGATTATCTCTACGATATTCCTTTGCTCGTTATCAAAGCCATTGGAATTACCAGAATAAAAGGTCACTGTTATAAAGCCGCCTTCAAACAAAGGAAAACTTGCCTCAAAAGGCTTGTTTTCCACGTCCTTCTCTCTGTCATAAAGCACCATGAGCATATCTGCTCCATCCTCACAAAGCTTTGTTGCAGGCATTTTCACTGCAAGCTCCGCTCTGACGATGTCAAGCTTGTCTGCCACAGCAGCCACAGCACTTTTCACCTTGGCACTGCATTCGTCCATATTCTCCGAATCTTCATATATCGTTCGGAAGAAAAGCATCAAATCATTATCAAAATTCATTTTTATCCCCACTAATTTTTTATTCAATGATCACGTTCAGGAAAACGTTTTCAAAAATACCTGTACTTACCTTATTTCATTTTACTACTTTTTATAAAAAAAGTCAAGCAAGCATAGCAAAACGCCGTCATTTTCCGACGGCGTTTTATCGTCTTAGTATCTATAGCTGCTTTCACCTACAAACTCCCTTGCAAGGGAATTTACAGGCACACTTTCGAGCATCACCGGCTCTATCTCCTCAAGGGCTTTTAGCATAGGCAAAAAGCGTTCAAAATCCTTATAGCTCCTGCTCTCACGTCGCAGTGTATCCAAAAGATAGTTCTTATACAAGGCAGGCTCATAAGCGTGAAAAGTATCCACTGAAAACTCAGCCCTGTGCTTGTATGGCATTATATACTTGTTCTCGCCAGCCTCAACGCTGTCGAACATATCTAGTGTTTCCGCTGCACTTCTGCCACGGAAAAATCCGTCCCTTATAAGTCTGCGCATAAGCCTGATATAGCAAGGATGCAGAAGCTCACCGTCTTTCAATTCGAGTCTGCTTCTTACACTGACGTACATACATCTTGCATAATCTCCTGCCGCACCTGTGACCTCCGGGTTAAGGGCATGGATACCCTCAAAAACAACTATGTCGTTTTTGTTTCGTCTGAGTCTTTCTCCATCACGCCTGCATTGTTCTGAAAATTCAAACTTCGGCAGAACGACTTCCTCACCGCTGTTTATCTTTTCCATATGCTCATAAAGAAGCTTTCGGTCTATTCTGTCAGGAGATTCATAGTCAGGCTTTCCGTCCTCTCCTATAACAGCGGTGAAGCTGTCCGATGGAAGAAAATAATCGTCCATAGAGATAGTGTGGGTGTGTATCCCCCTGCTGTCAAGTATTTCCTCTATTTTCAACGCTGTTGTGGTCTTGCCCGCCCCTGACGGACCTGCCAAAAGCAATATAGGCTTCTCCTTTTGATGCTCCTCGATGCTGTCTGCAATGGCAACGAGCTTTTCATTATATTTTCTGTCGCACTCTTCAACAAAAAGCTTTTCGTCATCTCTGACCTTTCTGTTTATAGCACTGACGTGTATCTTTTTCATTGTGTGGTTTGTTCCTTTCGTATGCATCAGGCAACACCACACATAAAGCGTGCAGTGTTGCCCTGTATCTCATATTATATGTGGAGCAAAGGCTAATCGTTCCACTTCGCACAGATATTATTTATGGTATCAGTGAGCTTTGCGAGGTCTTTATTCGTAAGACCTGAGCTTTTGTTTACCAAAGCCGTCAGCCTGTCAAGAGCGCTGAGCAGACGCTGATAGTTAGGGGACGCACCTGTCTTCTTGACTATCTTTATAGGGGTCGTGTTTTTGAACTCGCCGCTTATAAGGTCAAGCTCCGCACCGCTGTATGGTGCAAAGGCGTTAAGCCCGAAATCGTTGCGCAGATGCTCCTTATACGCCTCGGCAACTGAATCCTCGCCGTGGTTGACAAAGACTTTCTTAGGCGGCTTTTCATAGCTTTTTATCCACCTGTCCAGACCGTCAACGTCAGCGTGACCGCTCACGCCTGGCAGCACCAGTATCTCAGCCCTGACAACAATTTCCTCACCGAAAAGCTTTGCAGTTTTTGCACCCTCCACAAGACTTCTTCCAAGGGTATTCATAGCCTGATAGCCCACAAAAAGTATGGTGTTTTCAGGCTTCCACAAATTGTGTTTGAGGTGGTGTTTTATTCTGCCTGCCTCACACATACCGCTTGCGGAAATTATTATCTTAGGTGTGTCGATAAAGTTTATGGCTCTTGACTCGTCACTTGTGACAGCGATATTAAGTCCGCTGAAAGTGATAGGATTTATGCCCTTGTTCACATAGGACATTGCTTCCTCGTCAAAGCATGAATTTTTGTTTTTATTGAATATCTGCGTTGCCTCGATAGCAAGTGGAGAATCCACATACACAGGAAAATCCCCATGTCCAGTCACCATATTCTCCGCCTTGATATGCCTTATAAAATACAGCAGTTCCTGTGTTCTGCCCACTGCGAATGACGGTATAACAAGGTTTCCTCCCCTATCAAAGGTCTTTTGAATGACCTCTGCAAGACTCTTTGCATAGTCCTTCGGCTTATCATGGCGACGGTTACCATATGTGGACTCCATTACAACATAATCCGCCTCCGTTATATACTGCGGATCTCTTATAAGAGGCTGGTTAAGGTTTCCTATATCTCCCGAAAATACGATCTTACGTTCTTCACCGTTCTCTTTGAGCCATATCTCGATGCTTGATGAGCCAAGCAGGTGACCTGCGTCAATAAAGCGTACCTTTATGCCCTCGGATATCTCCGTCACCTCACTGTATGGGTGTGGGCAAAGGCAAGCAATAGCCGCCTCTGCGTCTGCCATAGTATAGAGTGGCGACACCTCGCCAGTGCCCTTACGTTTGCCCTTTCTGCTTCTCCACTCAGCTTCAAACTCCTGAATATGTGCTGAATCTCTCAGCATTATCTCACATAAATTACAAGTGGCCTCAGTTGCGTGTATCTGTCCAGCAAAGCCGCCTGCCGCCAACAGTGGAAGCAGACCTGAATGATCTATATGAGCATGAGTCAGCAATACAAAATCTATATTTCCAGGAGGACAAGGTATCTTCGCATTTTCAAAATAGTCAACGCCCTGCTCCATTCCGAAATCCACCAGAAATCTTTTTCCGCAGGCTTCTATATATGTACAACTTCCCGTTACCTCATGTGTTGCACCGATAAAATTAAGTTTCATTGCCCTTATCCCCTCGTTTCGTTCATATTCTGTGACAGTATCTCTATCACACTTACATTATAGCACATTCCCAGTGTGATTTCAAGCATTTTGCATAAAAATATTTGATTATCGGCAATTATTTTGTAAAGTCTGAAAGAACGTCAAGTAATAATGAAGTAAGGAACAGCATATAGATTACTACAGAAAAATTTAATGGGGTGTGAACAATGAATGGATCCGAAAAGGAACGATGTGTGCTGCTTGGAGAATATGTTGCGGCACACAGAGCCACGGTACGCTGTGCGGCAAAGGAATTTGGCATAAGCAAATCCACTGTACATAAGGATCTGACAGAACGTCTGCCGAAAATCTCTCCTCAGCTTTTCAAAAGCGTAAAAGAGGTCCTTGAGGAAAACAAACGTGAAAGACATATAAGAGGCGGAATAGCGACCAAGCATAAATATGAACAGCAGTTCAAAAAGGCTGTAAAATGAAAAAAGGACGGTTTGAGCCGTCCTTTTTATGTTATCAGAATTTTCTTGCTTCCGCCCTTTTAGAAATAAGATCTTTCCATGCAGAGGGGTGGAAAAGTATCAGCAGAGGGAAAAGCTCCAATCTGCCTGCAAGCATATCGAACATGAAAACGAACTTTGAAAAAACAGAGAAGTTTGAAAAGTTGCCTGCTGGACCTACCTCCGCAAGACCAGGTCCCATGTTATTGATGGTTGTCAGCACAGCAGTAAAGTTTGTTACAAGATCTTTACCATCAAATGCCACCATAAAAACTGATGAAGCAAAAATTATCACGAATGTTACGATATAAACATTTATAGAACGTACTATCTCATGCTCAACCGGTTTGCCGTCAAGGTTTACCTTGCGTATGCTCTTTGGGTGTATATATGAGTGAAGCTCCTTTATCATTGTCTTGAAAAGCACGATCACTCTTGATACCTTTATACCTCCGCCCGTACTGCCTGCGCAAGCTCCTATGAACATTATAAGTACAAGCACCGTCCGGCATATCTGAGGCCACAGATTAAAGTCAGTGCTTGAAAAGCCCGTACTTGTAATGAGCGACGCCACCTGAAATACTGATTTTGTGAGTGCGTCAAAAATGCTAACACAGCGGTCGAGGATATTTGCGAATATTATAGCTGTGGCAATGAGGATTATAGCAAAATAGCACCGTACTTCCTCCATTTTGAATGCCTTTTTAAAGTGCCTGTATATAATATAATAGTATGCGTTAAAATTCACGCCAAACAGTATCATGAAAATGGCAACCACCCACTGCAAATATGGCGAATAGCTTCCTAAGCTGTCGTTCTTGACTCCAAAACCACCCGTGCCTGCCGTTCCAACGGCTGTACAAATGCTGTCAAACACAGGCATTTTGCCAATAATAAGGAAAATAAATTCCAATATGGTCATGCCAAAATAGATTATATAAAGTATCCTTGCGGTATATTTCATCTTTGGAACAAGCTTGCCCACTGATGGTCCAGGGCTTTCCGCCCTCATAAGATTTATATTTGAGCCACCGCTCAGCGGTATGATAGCAAGCAGGAAAACTAAAACTCCCATACCGCCTATCCAGTGCGTGAAACTTCGCCAAAAAAGTGCAGTATGAGAAAGCGCCTCAACATTGGTAAGGATCGAAGCACCAGTTGTTGTAAAGCCGGAAACTGTTTCAAACATAGCATCCGTGAAGCTTGGTATCTCTCCGCTTATCCAAAAAGGCATACACCCAACAAGGCTCATAACTATCCAGCTCAAAGATGTTGCTATACAACCCTCTTTGAGATAAAACACATAGTTTTTAGGCTTTTTCCAAGCCATTACCACGCCAAAAGCAAGGCACACAATGGCTGTTCCAAGATAATAAAGTCCCACGCCTTCCCCGTAAACCAGCGACACTATACAAGGCAGCAGCAAAAAGCAGGCTTCCATTCGCATAACGTTTCCTAAAATATATCGAATGATCGAGCTGTTCATATTTCCTCCGCTATTTCAGAATATCAGTGATATCGTTAAATCCCGTATGAGTAGTGACGACCATTACAGTGTCGCCCCTCTCTATAGTATCCTGACCGCTCGGGATAATGATCTTGCCGTTTCGGTTTATGAACGCCACAAGCAAATGTCTTTTTAAATCAAGAGCCTGAAGCGGTGTACCTGTGACCTCTGACTCCTGATCCACCTTGAACTCGATAGCTTCTACTCTATGATCGAACAAATGATACAGCGTTTCGATATTGCTATCTCCCGATTCGTTCTTCGCACGGACGTAGGCTATTATCGCCTCAGAGGTGATATATCTTGGATATACTACGCTTCCAAGGTCCAGTCTGCTTATAACGTCCTTGAAGTTTATCCTGTTTATCTTTGTGATAGTCTTAGCATTTGACACCTGTCTGGCATGAAGAGTGAGCAAGATATTTTCTTCGTCTATTCCCGTGAGAGCCACAAATGACTCTGCATACTCTATGCCCTCTTCCTTCAGAAGTTCCTCGTCAGTGCCATCACCGTTTATTATTATCGCCTTTGGCAAAAGCACGCTGAGATCCTCACAGCGCTGTCTGTCATTCTCGATTATCTTGACGTTGATCCCCATGCCAATAAGACGTTTTGCAAGATAATAAGCCGCCTTGCCACCGCCTATTATCATTGTGTTCTTCACCTGATTTGTCTTCACACTGATATCCTCAAAGAACGTTCTTGAAAAATTTCTTTGGGTGCAAAATGAGATAACATCATTCTTTTTCATTGTGAAATCGCCAGATGGAATATATATTTCCCCTTCTCTCTCAACCGGTTTGTTGGAAGTTTAACGTCCGACCAGCAAAAACTCGACTCCTTATCGAAACAAGAAATTAGT
>OHVZ01000304.1_pt1 | contig 24139 bp, 19 predicted proteins | sample 1579561 | NCBI WGS metagenome assembly OHVZ01 (sample SAMEA3882547, study PRJEB24775) | human gut metagenome | biome: human-associated habitat; feature: intestine environment; material: feces | place: Netherlands | collected 2009/2010
CGCACGATCGTGCGCACCGACAGCACGGGATACTATCTGATGCCGACGACCTCCGAAGCGGACCTCGTATACATCTCTCTCCCCGATGGATACGAGGTGCCCGCCAAGGAGGGTGCGGCGGCATGCCTCTACCGGCGCATCGGCGACCCCGGCGCCGGATACGACTTCACGCTCGAACCCACGGCCCGTCCGTCGGAGCGCCACCGCGTGGTGGTCATCGCCGACCCGCAGGTCTACTTCGACTGCGAGCTCGACAGTCTGCGCCGCGCCGCGGCCGACATCCGCCGCCTGGCGTCGGACGGCATTCCGACCGTCGGGCTCGTCTGCGGCGACATCATCGGTGACATTACCCGTCGTCCGCCCCTCTTCGACGCCGTGCACGAGGCGCTGGCCGCGAGCGGCATTCCGCTCTTCTACGTCGCGGGCAACCACGACATGGACCTCGGCGTGCGCACGAACGACTACGCCAAGCGCTCGTTCCGCGACCATTTCGGTCCCACCTGCTACTCCTTCGACCGGGGGCGCGTGCACTTCGTGGTGCTCGACGACTGCTTCTATATCGGCCGCAGCTATCTTTATGTCGGCTACCTCGACGAGGGGCAGCTGCGCTGGCTCGAGCAGGACCTCGCCGGCGTGGAGCCCGGACGCACGGTCGTCGTCGCGATGCACATCCCCACCTGGTCGCGCGCCGCACGCCGCGGCGAGTGGGGGCGCGAGGAGTCGAACAAGGTGCTCAACAACCGGCAGGCGCTCTACCGGCTGCTCGAACCCTACAACGCCCACCTGCTCACGGCCCACGAACACTACAACGAGAACTACCCGCTCCGCGCGAACCTCTACGAGCATGTCCACGCGCCGTTGAGCACGCTCTTCTGGCAGACGCCCCGCAGCATGGACGGCGTGCCGGCCGGCTACGGCGTCTACGAGTTCGCGGGCGACAGCGTCACGTGGTACTACAAGGCGGTGGACTACGACCGCAGCCGCCAGTTCACGGCCTACGCCGTGGGCGAGGATCCGCAGCGTCCCGATGCCGTGACGGTCAACGTCTGGAACCGCGACCCCGACTGGCAGGTCTGCTGGTTCGAGAACGGCGAGCCGCGCGGCGCGATGACCCCCTGCGAGGGGTATGACGCCGCGATCAGCGACTACGTGCGCCGTCACGGCGCGACATTCAAACACCGAAATATCGGCGCGGACCGCACCGAACACCTCTACTACGCCGTCCCGTCGTCGCCCGACGCCGCGATCCGCATCGAAGTGCGCGACCGCTTCGGCAACCTCTCCGTCTGGGAGAGCGGCACGGGCTATCTCACCTCCCGACATCAAACACAACCAACCCAATGAAAAGAAGACTTGCCATCGTGATCGCCCTGCTGGCCGTCGCCCTGGCGGCGGTGCTGGCCGTCGCCACGAGCTGCTGCAACTCGCTCGCCGTCGCCTCGCCCGACGGTTCACTGCGCCTCGAAGTGCTCAAGCAGCAGGGGCGCATCGGCTACCGCGTCCTGCGCAACGGCCGGCCGCTGCTCGATTTCTCGACCCTCGGCTTCCGCCTGCAGGGGGCGCCCGACCTCTGCGACGGGATAGAAATCGGCGCCGTGACCCGCTCCTCGCACGACGAGCAGTGGGAGACCGTCTGGGGCGAACAGCGCACCATCCGCAACCACTACAACGAAATGAAGGTCTCGGTTTGCGAGACAAAGACCCCCGGGCGCCGCTTCGACGTCGTCTTCCGCCTCTTCGACGACGGATACGGCTTCCGCTGCGAATTTCCCGAGCAGCCCGAAATGGGCGAGGTCGTGATCATGGACGAGCTGACCGAGTTCCGCTTCCCGCGCGACCACATGGCGTGGTGGATGCCCGCCCGCGAACCCTACTACGAGAGCCTGGCCCGCCACACGCCCATTTCGCAGATGGACACCGTCAACACGCCCCTCACGCTCGAATGCGCCGACGGGAGCTACCTGGCCCTGCACGAGGCGAACCTGACGGACTACGCCAAGATGAACCTCTGCCCGACGGATTCCACGACGCTGCGCTGCTGCCTGACGCCCTGGTCCACGGGGGTGAAGGTCTATGCGCAGACCCCCTTCCGCACGCCGTGGCGCACGGTGATCGTGGGCGACACGCCGGGTGATCTGGCGACCTCGCGGCTGATGCTCAACCTCAACGAGCCGTGCCGCATCGAGGACACCTCGTGGATCCGGCCGGCAAAGTACATCGGCATCTGGTGGTCGATGCACCTCTTCCAGGAGACCTGGGCACAGGGGCCGCACCACGGCGCGACGACCGAGAACGCCAAGCGCTACATCGACTTCGCGGCCGAGAACGGCATCCAGGGGGTGCTGGTCGAGGGGTGGAACGTCGGTTGGGACGGTGAGTGGACGAAGCATCCCGAGCGTTTCCGTTTCACGGAGCCCTACCCCGACTTCGACATCGAGGCCGTCGCCCGGTACGCCGCCGAACGGGGTGTCGAGCTGATCGGCCACCACGAGACGGGTGCCGACACGAAGAACTACGAGGCACAGATGGAGGAGGCCTTCGCCCTCTGCCGGCGGCTGGGCATCGACTACGTCAAGACGGGCTACGTCAACGTGCTGATGGACGGCAAGGAGCTGCACGGCAGCCAGTACGGCGTGCGCCACTACCGCCGCGTCATCGAGACGGCGGCCCGCTACGGCATCATGATCGACAACCACGAGCCGGTCATGCCAACGGGTCTCGAGCGCACGTGGCCCAACCTGATGACGCAGGAGGCCGTGCGCGGACAGGAGTACAACGCCTGGTCGCCCGACGGCGGCAACCCGCCCGAGCACACCACCGTCCTGCCCTTCCTGCGCGGACTGGCCGGACCGATGGACTACACGTTCGGGACGTTCGACTTCTCGAACCCCGCATCGCCCTTCGCCCGCGTGCAGTCGACCGTCGTGCGCGAGCTGGCCCAGTACGTCGTCCTGTACAGCCCCCTGCAGATGGCCTCCGACCTGCCGGAGAACTACCGCGGCCACAAGGCCTTCGACTTCATCCGTGAGGTGCCGACCGACTGGGAGCAGACGCTCGTGCCGCAGGCCGTGATCGGCGACTACGCCCTCTTCGTGCGGCAGGCGCGCGGCTCGCAGGAGTGGTATCTCGGAGCCGTCACCGACGAGCAGGCCCGCGAGACGGACCTTGCACTCGACTTCCTCACCCCCGGCACGCGGTACACGGTGCAGATCTACGCCGACGCCCCCGATGCCGACTGGAAGAGCAACCCCTGCGCGATGCGCTACGAGGAGCGCACGGTCACGGCGGCCGACACGCTGCACATCCGAATGGCCCCGGGCGGCGGCTGCGCCGTGCGCTTCGCGGTCGCAAAATAAAAACAACGAGACAATGAAACGACTGCTCATATCTCTGCTGGCTGGCCTTGCGGCCGCCGGCTGCGCAGGCGGGGCGGCCGACTGCCGGACCGACGTGCTGGTCATCGGCGGCACGACCTCCGGCACGACGGCCGCCATCGCCTCGGCGCGCATGGGCGTGCGCACGCTCATGGTCGAGCAGACCCCCATGCTGGGCGGCATGCTCACGGCGCAGGGCGTCTGCGCCACGGACGGCAACTTCAACCTCCCGTCGGGGCTCTGGAACGAATTTCGCGAGCGGCTCCGCCAGCGCTACGGCGGCATCGGGGCCCTCTGGACCGGGTGGGTCAGCACGACGCTCTTCGAGCCGCACGTCGCCGACAGCATCTTCAAGGCGATGGCCGCGGCCGAGCCGCAGCTCGAAGTCCGCTACGGCTACCGGCTGACCGGCATACTGCGCCGCAGTGACCGTGTCACGGGGGCCGAGTTCACCGACTCCACCGGACACCGGCTCCGCGTGCGGGCCCGCGTCACGATCGACGCCACGGACCTGGGCGACGCGCTGCCCCTGAGCGGCAGCGCCTACCATGGACTCCCGCCGCGAAACGGGCGAGGAGCTGGCACCCGACGAGGCGAATGACGTCGTGCAGGACCTCACCCTCGTGGCGATTCTCAAGGACTACGGCCCGGGCAACGACCGCACGATCCCGCGTCCGGAGGGGTACGACCCCGCAGAGTTCGAGGGGTGCTACGACCTGCCCGGCGTGGAGAGCGCCGAACGCATGCTCGAATACGGCCGCATGCCGAACCATAAGTACATGATCAACTGGCCCAAGGCGGGCAACGACATCAACCTCAACGTCGTGGAGCTGCCCTTCGCCGAACGCGAGGCGGCGCTCGAGGCCGCGCGGCAGAAGACCCTGCGCTTCGTCTACCACATCCAGCATACGCTCGGATACCGCCACCTCGGCCCGGCCGACGACGAGTTCGACACGCCGGACCGGCTGGCCTACCTCCCCTACCACCGCGAGGGACGCCGCGCGAAGGGCGTGGTGCTGATGACGCTCGACGACATCACGCAGCGCTACGACCGCCCGACGCAGCTCTACCGCACGGGCATCTCCGTGGGCGATTACCCCGTCGACCACCACCGCAACTGCCGGACCGACGTCGAGAAGATCCACTTCCCGCCCGTGCCGTCGTTCAGCATCCCGCTCGGGGCGCTCATTCCCGAGCGGACCGAAAACCTCATCGTCGCGGACAAGGCCATCTCGGTCTCGAACCTGGCGAACGGCTCGACGCGCCTGCAGCCCGTCGTGATGCTCACCGGGCAGGCTGCCGGCACGCTGGCCGCACTCTCCGTTACCGGGGGATGCACGCCGCGCGAAGTCGCCGTGCGCGACGTGCAGCGCGCCCTACTGGAGCAGAAGGCCTACATCGCGCCGCTCTACGACGTGACGCCCGACGACTCCGACTTCGCACTGCTCCAGCGCATCGCCGCCACGGGTATCCTGCGCATGACGGGCGAGCCCTACTTCTGGGCGAACCGCTCGTGGTTCTACCCCGAACGGGAGATCACCGTCGCGGAGTTCACGCAGGGGCTGCACGACTACGCCCCCGCCGTGGCCCTCTCGGCCGACAGCACGCTGCTCACTGCCGGACGCGCCGCGGAGCTGCTGCGCGCAGCAGGCGGCACCACCGTGCAGATTGCCCCCTCCGATGCGGAGCGTCCCCTCACGCGCCGCGAAACGGCCCGCCTCGTGGAGCGGAGCCTCGATCCCTTCTCCCGCCCCGTCGACCACACCGGAGCATTCACCAAACCCTGATGCCATGAAACGACTGCTGCTGACGCTGCTGCTGGCCGCGACGGTGCTCCCGCTCGCCGCACAGCCCGACTCGCTCGACTACCGCAACGACTACTACTTCTCCAAGCGCGACATCCACGAAGGGGTGCCGGTCGGCCCGGAGAACATCGTCATGCTCGGGAACAGCCTCACCGAACGAGGCTCCTGGGCGGAGTATTTCCAGGATGCGCGCATCCTCAACCGCGGCATCGGCGGCGACTGCGTCGCCGGCATGGCGGCACGCATCGACCCAATCCTGCAGGGGCGGCCGCGGGCGATCTTCCTCATGGCGGGCGTCAACGACCTGATCTTCTCGAAGATCACCCCCGAGGCGCTGCTCGGCCAGTACGAGCGGCTGCTCGACCGCATCGAGGCCGAATCGCCCGAAACGGAGCTCTTCATCGAGAGCCTGCTGCCGCTCGACGAGCCCCGCAACACGCAGTATTTCACCGGCAAGAATGCCCGCATCGAGGCCTTCAACCGGCTGCTGCGCGAAATGGCCGCCCGCCGCGGGCTGGTCTACATCGACATCTGGAGCCGCATGGCGCACGAGGGCAGCATGCCTTCGGAGCTGACCGTCGACGGCATCCACCTCAACGCCGCGGGCTATGCCCGCTGGATCGAGGCGCTCACGCCCTACGTCACGCCCGCCGGGGCCCGCACGGGCACGGTGCGCTGCGAGGGCCGCGGCGTGGAGGGGGTCGTCGTAAGCGACGGCGACCGCTGCGCGGTGACCGACGCCGCGGGGCGCTTCGTCCTCCCGGCCAACGACCGCGCCCGCTTCCTCTTCGTCTCGACGCCCGCAGGCTACACCTCGCCCGTCGAGCAGGGAGTCGTGCGCTTCTTCCGTCCCGTCACGCCGCGCAACGACGGCTACGACTTCACGCTCGTGCGCAACACCGCGGACGACAAGCGCCACGGCTTCGCGGTGATCGCCGACCCGCAGCTCTTCGACCGCAAGGAGCTCCGGCTGCTTGAAAACGCGGCCGCCGACATCCGACGTACGGCCCGCGCCGCAGAGAAGCAGGGCCGGCCGATGCACGGCATCTGCGTGGGCGACATCACCTCGGGCGACCACGGCTTCTACGACGACTACAACCGCATCCTCGCCACGACGGGCATCGGCTTCCGCAACGCCCCGGGCAACCATGACATGAAGCTCTGGGGCCGCTCGTTCGAGCGTTCGACGGCCGCCTACGAGGCCGTCTACGGACCCTCGTACTACTCCTACAACGTCGGGTGCGCCCACTACGTCGTGCTCAACGACAACTTCTACATCGGGCGCGACTGGTACTACATCGGCTACCTCGACGAACGGCAGCTGGCCTGGCTCGAAGAGGACCTGGCCCACGTGCCGGCCGGCAGCACGCTCTTCGTGGCGCTGCACATCCCGACGTCGTTCCCCGGCAAGGAGCAGCAGCCGTTCCTCTACCCGGAGGCCGAGACGTCGCTCTGCAACTTCCGGGCGCTGCACGAACTGCTGGCTCCCTACAACGCCCACATCCTCTCGGGACACATGCACACGGCGATGAACTGCGAAATCCGCCCGAACCTCTACGAGCACAACATCGCGGCGTTGAGCGGCGCCTGGTGGCAGGGACCCGTCTGCACGGACGGCACACCGGCCGGGTACGCCCTCTTCGAGGTCGACGGCGACAGCGTCACGTGGTACTACAAGGCCACGGGCGAGCGGCGCGAATACCAGCTGCGCCTCTACGACGCGGCGGACGATCCGGCCTATGCCGGGCGGATCGTGGCCAACGTCTGGGACAGCGACCCCGCCTGGCGGATCGAGGTGCGCATCGACGGCGGAGAGCCCCTGCGCATGGAGCCGATGCGGGGCGTCGATCCGCTCGCACGCCGCCTCTACGGCCATCCCGAACAGCTCGACCACCAGTGGATCACCGTTTCCGAGACCGACCATCTCTACGCCGCACCGCTGCCCGCCACGGCCCGCCGTGTCGAGGTGACGGCCCGCGACCGCTTCGGCAACGTCTACCGCGCGGAAAAACACATCAAACGATAAACGACATGAAAAAGACAACGATCGCCCTGCTGGTGCTGCTCTGCGCCGCGACCACGGCCTGCGACCGCACCGGCGGCACGCACTTCACCCCGGCCGCCTCACCCGAAATCCGCTTCACGGGCCGCGCCGTCACGGGCGAGGACGGATCGCTCACCTTCGACTGGAGCGGCAGCCACTTCACCTTCCGCTTCGAGGGGCGCCGCTGCGCCATGCGCCTCTCCGACACGGGGTGCGACTACTACAACGTCTTCGTCGACGGCCGGCAGACGGCCGTGGTGACGGCAACGGGCGCCGACACGACCATCGTGCTCGCCGACAGCCTGCCGAAGGGCATACACACGCTCCTCGTACAGAAACGCACCGAGGGCGAGCAGGGACGCACGACGCTCTACGGCATCGAGAGCGACACCCCGCTGCTCGCGGCACCGGAGGCCCCGGCCCGCCACATCGAATTCATCGGCGACTCGCACACCTGCGGCTACGGCACCGAAGGCCTTTCGGCCGAGGAGCAGTTCACGCCGCAGACCGAGAACTGCGACCTGGCCTGGGGCTGCATCGTCGCCCGCTACTTCGGCGCCGAATACACGCTCATCGCCCACTCGGGGCAGGGCATCGTCCGCAACTGGGGCGACGAGAAGGAGGTCTCCGACTGCACGATGCGCGAGCGCATGCGCCGCACGCTCGACATGGAGGAGTCGCCCGCCTGGGACGGCAGCGCCTACCGGCCCGACATCGTCGTCATCAAACTCGGGTCCAACGACTTCAGCACGGGCATCGCCCCCGCCGAGAAGCCCTTCAACGACTCCTACGCCCGCGCGATCGACTACCTGCGCTCGATCTGGGGCCAGGTGCCGATCCTCTGCGTGGCACCGAGCGACAACACCGTCGTGCTGCGCTACCTCGAGCAGCTGATTGCCGAACGGCAGGACGCCAACCTGCACTTCACGGCCATCCTGCCGGGCGTCACCAACTGGGACAGCGACATGGGCGCCAACTACCACCCCAACCACCACGGGCACCGCAAGCTGGCCATGTCGGTGATTCCCTACATCGCGACGATCACCGGATGGGAATTACCCGACACGAGTGTCGAATAATCTCGGGGATTTTGCGTATCTTTGCGTGAATCATAACCACGCAACCTGCTTACAGAACCCGAAAATGAACCACACGAAAACCGAACCGTCCGTGCGCCGCTCGCCGCTCACGTGGGTCCCGACCGTCTATTTCGCCATGGGACTGCCGTTCATCATCGTCAACATGGTCTCGACGCTGATGTTCCGCGGTCTGGGCATCGACGACGCGCGCATCGCCCTGTGGACCTCGCTCATCATCCTCCCGTGGTCGCTCAAGCCCATCTGGAGCCCCCTGATGGAGATGTTCCGCACCAAGAAGTTCTGGGTCGTCACGACGCAGCTCGTCTCCGGCCTGGCGCTGGCCATGGTGGCGCTCTCGCTCTCGCTGCCCAACTTCTTCCCCTACGCCATCGCGCTGATGGCCGTCGTCGCCTTCAGCGGCTCGACGCACGACATCGCCACCGACGGCGTCTACATCACCGAACTGTCGAAGACCCAGCAGGCCCAGTTCATCGGCTGGCAGGGCGCCTTCTACAACATCGCCAAGGTCTTCGCCATGGGCGGTCTGGTCTACGTGGCCGGCGCGCTGAAGGAGCGCGTGGGCGTCGTCGAGGCCTGGATGATCGTCATGGCGCTGTGCGGCGCGCTGCTCTTCCTGCTGGGGCTCTACCACCTGCGCATGCTCCCCTCGGGCGGCGAGGCCACGGCCCACGCCGGAAGCGTCGGCGAGGCCATGCGCGAGACGGCCGAGGTCTTCCGCAGCTTCTTCGTCAAGAAGTACATCTGGATCTACATCGCTTTCATCGTCTTCTACCGCTTCGCCGAGGGCCTCGTCATCAAGATCGTGCCGCTGTTCCTCAACGCCCCGGTCGCCGACCAGGGCCTGGGCCTCACCGAGCAGCAGATCGGTCTCTACTACGGCACGTTCGGCGTCATCGCCTTCGTTGTGGGGTCGATCCTCGGCGGCTACTTCATCGCCTGGATCAAGCTGCGCCGCGCGCTGCTGCCGCTGATCTTCATCTTCAACATCCCGTTCGTCGTCTACGCCCTGCTGGCGTGGTTCCAGCCCGCCTCGAGCGTGCTGATCTGCGGCGGCATCGTCTTTGAATACTTCAGCTACGGATTCGGATTCGTCGGCCTGACGCTCTTCATCATGCAGCAGGTGGCACCCGGACGCCACAAGATGGCCCACTACGCCTTCGGCTCGTCGCTGGCCAACCTCGGCGTGATGCTCCCGGGCATGGTGAGCGGCTGGCTGTGCGAGCGCGTCGGCGGATACCACTACTTCTTCCTCTGGTCGCTGCTGGCCACGCTGCCGATCTTCCTGATCGCCTGGCGCATCCCCTTCTCCTATCCCGACACCGAGGAGGAACGTGCGGACGAGGAGGCCGTGGACAAGGAGCTTCTTAACGATTAAATCACCAATCCCTCATACCATGAACACCTCACTGAAAGGTAAACTCCGCATGCTGGCCGCCGTACTCTGCCTTGCGACGACGGCCGCCGCCCAGGCACCCGACGACTGGGCCAACTTCGCCCGCTTCGAGCAGGAGAACGCCGCGCAGACCACCGCACCGCGGGCCGTGCTGATGGGCAACTCGATCACCGAAGGGTGGATCGGCAAACATCCCGACTTCTTCGCCCGCAACGGCTTCGTGAGCCGCGCCATCAGCGGGCAGACCACCTCGCAGATGCTCGTGCGCTTCCGCGCCGACGTCATCGAGCTGCACCCGAAGATCGTGGTGATCTGCGGCGGCACGAACGACCTGGCCCGAAATACGGGCTACATCTCGCCGGAGCACATTCTGGACAACATCCAGTCGATGGTCGACCTGGCCTGCGCCAACGGCATCCGGCCGATCCTCTGCTCGATCCACCCCACGGGCGACTATCCGTGGCGTCCGGGGATAGAACCGGCGCAGAAGATCATCCGGCTCAACGCCGCGATCCGCGCCTACGCCGAGCAGGAGGGCATCCCCTACGTGGACTACCACACCCCGATGGCAGCCGGGGACGGCTCGATGATCGCCGCCTACACCAACGACGGTGTACACCCGAACGAGGCGGGCTACGAGGTCATGGAGCGGATTCTGCCGCCCGTGGTCGACCGGCTCGAGGCGGAGATCGACCGCGTCGCAGCCCGGGCGGAATAACAGGAGAGACACCCCGGCAGGCGCTGCGGCGCCGATGGCCGGCAGAGACGAAAAACGGGACCCGACGGGGTCCCGTTTTTTTGTGGTCCGACCGGCCGGGGCAGGAGGCGAAAAAGCCGCGGCCCCGGCAAGCAGGCCGCCGGGGTCAGGTGCGCCAGAAGAGCCGGCGGCGCGTGAAGGCCGAGGTCAGCAGCATGGCCAGCAGGGTGATGACGACGCCCCGGGCGATACCCGCGCCGCAGCCGCCCGCACCCCAGATCCAGGGCATCGGGAAGCCCCACTGCTCCTCGATAAAGAGCAGCGGCACGACGACATAGCCCGCCGCCGTATAGGCAATCATCGGATTCTCGCCGCAGCGGACCAGCAGCCCTGCCCGGCTGTGCAGCAACTCGAAGAGAAGCGTGGCCAACAGCAGCACGTGCGAAGCCATGCCCGCCGTCACGAAGAAGTAGCTTACGGTGGCGGGGTCCTTCTTGATGCCCCCTTCGAGCGGCTCGAAGACCAGCCCGAGCAGCAGCCAGAAAAGACCCGTCGCGAAGAGCGCCGAGAGGAGCTCCTGCAGCGCGGTGCGGGGGCGGCGCAGCAGCCAGGCGGCCGCTCCGCCCGCAAGCAGCGTCAGCAGCAGGTTCGCCGTCAGCGCCCGGACATACAGTCCCCAAAGATTCACCGCAAGGAGCAGGAGAACCAACGCCCCGGCAAGACGGAAACGCCCGGGCAGCGGCTCCGCATCGTGCGAAGCGGCTGCCGGCCGTGCGCCCTTGCCATCGGCCGGGGACGGCACGGCTGCTGCCGCCGGGGCGGAAAGCGAGGCGGAAGAAGCGGCGGCAGAAACAGCGGCAGAAACGGCGGCAGCCGAACCGGCCCGGGCAATCCGGACGGCCGAATCTGCCGAAACGGCCGCCCCGGTCGGGGCAGCCTGTCCGTCCGGAAGCGGCATGGCGGCTGCCGGCGTGCAGGTGACGGAGCTGACGAAGTGCGGCGCGACCGCAGCCGTGACGGAGAGATCGGTCGAAGCCGTCGGCGCCGCAGTGCCCTTGCGCGCGAGCCAGCGGGCGATCAGCTCGCCGGCCACGCTGCCCGGCAGCACGATGCAGAGGTATTGCAGGAACTCCGTATGGTAGAGCCAGGGGGCGAACGTGGCATTCCACACCTCTGCGGTCCACGATCCGGGCACGGCGGCCGAGAGCTTCAGCGCCACGAGCAGCGCCACGAGGCCCATGCGCAGCCTCGGCGTGCGGCGCGTCAGCCACCAGAGGAACGACCCGGCCACGACGACATTGGCGAGGATCAGGATGATGATGTCCGAGCGGTACAGGTTCACGTCGACCCCCAATGCCCGGTAGAGGAGGAGCAGGAGCAGCAGCGCCGCGATGCCGCAGCCGTTGAGCAGCGTGTTGAACCGCTCGCTCCGGTTCCGCAGGCGGATGAACATGGCGAAGAAGGCCCCCCAGACGACCAGCGTCAGCAGCGAGGCCGCCACGGGGCGCTGCAGCGCCTCATGAAGCGTCCAGAGGTTCGTGTTCCCCAGCACGATGGCGAAGAAGGCCAGCAGCAGGCCCCGCCGGAGGATCGTCCAGGCGACCTGCACGGCCGCTGCGCCCCGGTCAAGGCGCCGTCCGATCGAGAAGGGGAAGGCAGCCCCCATCGAGAAGAGAAAGAACGGGAAGACCAGATCGACCCACGTGATGCCCGGGACCGAGGGGTCGAAGGCGAACGACGGGGGCGGCAGCTGGGCATGAAAAAGCCACGCGGGCAGATCGGGATTGCGCGAGATGTATCCGGAGAGGACCATCCCCACGATGGCCAGACCCCGCAGCAGGTCCACGGCCAAGGCTCGCTCTTTCATTCGGAAAGCAGTTTTCGGGTTCGTAAATCAATTTTCTGTCACCTACCGCAAATTTAAGCAAAATTATTTTCACGCCGCAGCAAAATAAGAAAATTTACGATCAAGCGACAGCTTCAGACACAAAAAAGCAGCCTCCGGAGCCAAAACTCCGAAGGCCGCACGGGGAAACCTCCCTCCCGGGACGGATCACTGCTGGTGCTGGGGGCGCAGCAGGTCCTGGACGACCTTGACGGGCGAGAAGGTCGTGATGGGCACATCGACGAAGACCGTGTTCCAGCGGGCCATCGCGCCGTTCCACAGTCCGGGCAGCTCCTGGGCGCGCAGCTCGCGGCCGCCCGACGACTTCGACGAGATGAAGCCCGTCGAGGGGTCGGTATAGCGGCGCAGGTCGAACTTGCCGCCCTGCGACGTGCGCACGCCGCAGACGAGGTCGACGGGGTTGAAGTGCGTGGCCGACTTCATCAGCGGCATGTCGTCGGGCGAGATCTGGCTCGACTCGGCGATCTGCAGCGACTCCGTGCCGTCGGGGTTGGCCACCCAGAAGGGGCCGCCGCCCGGCTCGCCCTCGTTGCGGACCATGCCGCAGACGCGGATCGGGCGGTCGAGCACCGCACGCAGCAGCGCAGCATCATACGCCGCGGGCAGCTTCACGCAGAGCCGCTGCTCGACGAATGCGGCCACCTCGGCCAGGTCGGCAGTGCCCGCCTCCAGCGCCCGCAGGTGGGCGAAGGCCTGCTCCTGCAGTTCGAGCAGCAGCCCGGCCAGCACCTTCTTGTAGCGGATCGTGTCGCCGCGGCGCGCGTCGGTCGTCACGTTGTCGATGTTCTTGATGAAGATGATGTCGGCGTCGATCTCGTTCAGGTTCTCGATCAGCGCGCCGTGGCCCGCGGGACGGAACAGCAGGCTGCCGTCCTCCTGACGGAAGGGTGTGTTGTCGGGATTCACGGCGATCGTGTCGGTCGAGGGCTTCTGCACGGAGAACGAGATCTCGTAGCGGATGCCGAAGCGCTTTTCGTAGAGGGGGACCTTCTCGGCGAGCAGGCTCTCGAAGCCGGCACGGTGCTCGGGCGAGACGGTGAAGTGGATGCGGGCCACGCCGTCGGTCGAGGCGTAGGCCGCCCCCTCGACCAGATGCTCCTCGACGGCCTTACGGGCGCCGTCCGGATAGGCGTGGAAGGTCACCAGCCCCTTGGGCTTCTGTCCATAGTTGAGTCCTTGCTTGACGATGCAGCTCACGACGGTCCGATCGTCGGCACCCTCCGGCAGCACGGCCTTCAGTTCGGGCCAGAAGGCGAAGCGCTCGATGTTTTCGAGCAGCGTGTCAATGCCCTTGCCGCGCTTGCCCTCGTTGACGAACTCGAACAACTCCTTGAACATGCGCGTGGCGGCACCCGACGCCGGAACGAACTTCACGACCGAGAGGCCGTGCGCTGCCTGCTCGTAACGGGCCTGCGCCGCATTGGCCGCCGCGTCGTCCACGACGACGACCCCGTCGTCGGGCGAGGCGGCGCGCACCACCTTCAGGAAGGGAAAGCCGCGGCGGAAGTTTTCGATCTGGCGCTCCACGGCCTCGCGCGTCAGGCCGTGTTGCTCGATTTGATGCAAGTCTTTTTCGGTAAACATAGGTTTGTGGTATTTTAGGGTTTCTGTCGTTCGGGCGATTATCTTATCAAAGTTAGTAAATAAATTCGTAACTTTGCACATCATGATCCGAGAATTTCACCACATCGACCTGCGCGACCGCAACAGCTTCGGCGTCGCGCAGCACGCCCGGCGGCTCGTCGAGTTTGAAACGGCCGACGACCTGCGCGCGATCTTCGCCGCGGGGGTGCCCGACCGCTGGACGGTCCTCTCCGGCGGCAACAACATCCTCTTCACGCAGGACTACGACGGCGTGCTGCTCACGCCCGTGGCCCGCGGCATCGAGCTGCTGGCCGACGAGGGCGACGAGGTGCGCCTGCGCGTCGAGGCGGGGGTCGAGTGGGACGATCTGGTTGCCTGGGCCGTCGAGCGCGGCCTGTGGGGCATCGAGAACCTCTCGCTCATCCCCGGCAAGGCGGGCGCCGCTCCCGTGCAGAACATCGGCGCCTACGGCTGCGAGGCCAGCGATGCGATCCGCCGCGTGGAGATGTTCTGCGTCGGGACGGGCAACCGGCTCACGCTCGATGCCGCGCACTGCGCCTTCGGCTACCGCGAGAGTGTCTTCAAGCACGAGCTGCGCGGGAAGGTCGTCATCACGGCCATCGAGATCGCTCTGCACCGCACGCCGCGCCCGCGGCTGGGCTACGGCGACGTCGAACGCGAGGTCGAGGCACGCGGCGGCGCCACGCTGCGCAACATCCGCGAGGCGATCTGCACCATCCGCCGCGCGAAGCTCCCCGATCCGAAGGTGCTGGGCAACGCCGGCAGCTTCTTCAAGAACCCCGTCGTGGAGCAGGCCGTGGCCGACCGCCTGCGGGCCGAGTTTCCCGACATGCCGCTCTACCCCGCCGCCGGACAGGCCGACAGGGCGAAGCTCGCCGCCGGGTGGCTTATCGACCGCGCCGGGATGAAGGGCTACCGCGAGGGCAGCGTCGGCGTGCACGAGCGGCAAGCCCTCGTGCTGGTGAACTTCGGCGGCGCCACGGGCGGCGAGGTGCTGGCCCTGGCCCGCAAGGTACAGCAGCGCGTCCGCGAGCGCTTCGGCGTGGAGATCGACACCGAGGTCAACATCCTCTGACGACCGCCCGGCATGCCCCGCGGCACCCGGACAGCCCCGGCCGAAGCCCCCGCGCCGGAGACCCGGGCGACAATCGGGACGACCTCCGGGCGGCAAGCCGGAGAGTTCCCGGACAGCGGGCCGCACCGCAGACGACACAGCAAACAATGATACCTGTCAAGATATGCCCCTACTCGAATCCTTCCAACGCTACATCGCCGAAAACGACCTGGCGACGCACGACGACCGCATCCTGCTGACCGTCTCGGGCGGCGTCGACTCGATGGTCATGCTCTCGCTCTTCACGCGCAGCGGCTACCGGGTGGGCGTGGCCCACTGCAACTTCCAGCTGCGCGGCGCCGAGAGCGACGAGGACGAAGAGCTCGTTGCCCGGGAGGCGGCCCGCTGCGGCGTCCCCTGCTACAACCGCCGCTTCGACACCGCGGGCGAGATGGAGCGCACGGGCGAGTCGATGGAGATGGCGGCCCGGCGGCTGCGCTATGCCTGGTTCGACGCATTGAGCCGCGAAGAGGGATATACGGTCATCGCCATCGCCCACCACATCGACGACTCGATCGAGACCTTCTTCATCAACCTGCTGCGCGGCACCGGGCTGCGCGGACTGACCGGCATCTCGACGCAGGTCGGCAAGGTCATCCGCCCGCTGATGTTCGCCTCGCGCAAGGAGATTCTCGAATACGCCGTACAGAACCGCATCCCCTTCCGCGAGGACTCCTCGAACCGCTCGACGAAGTACCTGCGCAACAAGATCCGCCTGGGACTCATCCCCCGCATCCGCGAGATCAACCCCAAATTCACGGAGCTCATGCGCAAGAACATCGGCCGCCTGACCGACGCCCAGCTCTTCATCGACCACGGCATCGAGCGCATCCGCCGCGAAGCCGTGACCTCGCAGGGCGATACGGACACGATCCGCGTCGACCGCATCGACCCGGCCTTCCCGCGCGAGTTCGTCATCTACGAACTGCTCAACTCCGCCTACGGATTCAAGGGCGACGTCATCGACGCGCTGTGCCACGCCCTGAACCACGACGCCACGGGACGCCGCTTCTACGCCCGCGACCGCATGGCCACAATCGACCGCGGGGCGATCATCGTCACGCCGATCGCCCCCGACGACGAATGCCGCACGACGGTCGAGCGCGGCGCCGTGCGCAGCTACTGCGGCAATGCGGTACTCTACTACGAATACTGCGACATCGACGACGTCCAGACCTTCGGCACCCCCGAGCAGGTCGCACAGGTCGATGCCGACAAACTCCGCTTCCCGCTCACGCTGCGCCGCTGGCGCGAGGGCGACTGGTTCATCCCCTTCGGCATGACGGGCCGCAAGAAGGTCAGCGACTTTCTGATCGACGCCAAGGTTCCGCTGCCCGAGAAGCAGCGGCAGTTCGTGCTGCTGTCGGGCGACGACATCGTCTGGCTCGTCGGACGGAGAATCGACGACCGCTTCCGCCTCACGGCCGAGACCGAAAACGTACTGCGCATCACGCGCGAGATCGTCTGATTATGGCTAAAAGCGCTGTCAAATTCAGGGACACGGTCGCCGCATACGACCGCATCGCCGGCGAGATCCGCGCGGGGCGCTTCGCCCCGGTCTACCTGCTCATGGGCGAGGAGAGCTACTTCATCGACCGCCTCGCGGAGAAGCTCGCCGCCTCGATTCTCGACGAGGCCGAGCGCGCCTTCAACCAGATTGTCGTCTACGGCAAGGACTCCGATGCCGGGCAGGTCATCAACCTCTGCCGCCAGCTGCCGATGATGGGCCGCTACGAGGTGGTCATTCTCAAGGAGGCGCAGCAGCTGCGCAACATCGAGAAACTCTCGCTCTACACGCAGAAGCCCTCGCCGACGACCATCCTCGTCATCTGCCACAAGGAGAAGAACGTCGACAAGCGCTCGGCCCTCTACAAGGGGTGCGCAGCCAACGGCACGGTCTTCGAGTCGGTGCGGCCGCGCGACTACGAGATCGCCGCATGGCTCCAGCAGTTCGTCCGGCAGCAGGGCTTCACGATCGACCAGAAGGCGCTGTCGATGCTGACGGACCACCTCGGCACCGACATCGCGCGCATCGACAACGAACTGCACAAGCTCACCGTCTCGCTGCCCGAGGGGACGAAGCGCATCACCGATGCCGACATCGAGGCCAACATCGGCATCTCCAAGGAGTTCAACAACTTCGAGCTGTGCCGCGCCGTCGTCACGCGCGACATGCAGCGCGCGCTGCTGATCGCCGACCACTTCGCCCGCAACCCCCGGGAGAACCCCCTGCTGCTGACGATCATGGCGCTCTTCGGCCAGTTCCGCGACCTGTTCGTGGTCAACTACCTGCGCTGGCTCGCGCGCCACAAGGGCAAGCCCTTCCCGCAGGATGCGGAGCTCATGGGCATCCTGCGCAAGAACAACACCTACGTGCTGAACGAGATCAAGCAGCAGGCCGCGCTGTGGGACAACCGCAAGGTCTTCCAGGTGCTGGGGCTGCTGCGCGAATACGACGCCAAGAGCAAGGGGCTCAATGCGGGCGGTGCGCCCGACGGCGAGCTGCTGCGCGAGCTGCTGCTGAAAATCTTCCTGCTGTGAGCCTTCCGGTGCCATACCAGATTGTGCACCTGGCACGGGGCCGGGCACGCAACCTCGCGGCCCACGCCGCCCTGCTCGACGCCGCCTCGCGCTGTCTCTTCGGACGCGGCTATACGCCCGACCTGCCGCGCCTGGCGGAGCGGCTCTCCGCCGTTGCCGCGGCGGAACACTATCCGGCTGCCGTCTCGGGCTTCGTGCGCATCGAGCTCACGCCGGAGGGCGACGAGCGGCTCACCGCGGCCGGCGTCTCGCTCTACGACGGCTATGCGCTGCGCAGCGTGATGCCCGACGCCGTCACCCTGCGCTACGACCTACCCCTCACGGAGGCCCCCACGACGGCCCGCGAGGCGGTAGAGGAGCTTGCCGCCGCGGTTGCACGCCGCCGCGGAGCCGCCCTCGCCGTGCGGGTGGGGGCCGACGGCACGCTCCGCTCGGCCGACAACGCCCCGCTGTTCGGCATCCTCGGCAAGCGGCTCATCCCGGCACCGGCGTTTCCGGCCGTCGAGCGGGAGCTCGTGCTGCGCGTGGCGCCGCAGGCCGGGCTGGAGATCGCGGACGAGCGGCTCGACCTCGCGCTGCTGCCGCGGCTCGACGAACTCTTCTACGCCGACCACCGGGGCATCACGTCACTGGGCCACTGCGACAGCCTGCCGCTCATGTCGCTGCTCGCCGAGCGCCTGGCCGCGGCCATCGAGGCGCTGTTTCCGAAAATGTAGAAACCGCACGGCCCGGCGCCTGCCTATCTTTCGGGCAACCAACACCCGAAATCCATGAACAAAGCCCTGTTGATCTACGCCCTGCTCGCGACGGCGCTGCTTGCCGCCGGAGTGCGCCTGATGAAAAACTACCGCGACGAGAACCGGCGCCTCGTCCAGAACCAGACGGCCCTGGCCGCCGAGAGCGACCTCATCCGCTCGGAACTCGACGCCCGGAGCATCGAGACGCAGGCCCTGCGGCTGCGCGTGGCCGAATTCGAGCAGCTGCGCGCCGACGACGCCCGCCGCATCGCCGAGGCGGGCATCCGCATGCGGCGGCTCGAGGCGGCGGCCAAAACCGTCGGACAGACCACCCTCGAGACGCGCGCGCCGCTGCGCGACACGGTCTTCATCCGCCTGCGCGACACGCTCGTCGTGCGCGACACGGTGCGGCTCTTCCGCTGGCGCGACACGTGGGTGAGCGTCGAGGGGCGCATCGAGGAGGACTCGGTGAGCTGCCGCGTCGAGAGCATCGACACGCTCCGCCAGATCATCTACCGCATTCCGCGACGCTTCCTCTTCATCCGCTGGGGCACGAAGGCCCTGCGGCAGCGCATCGTCTCGACAAACCCCCACACGCGGATCGTCGCCGCGGAGTACGTGCGCATCGAAAAGTAGCCCCGCGCGGATGCAGCCGAAGCGCCCGGGGAACGGCAAAATGGAGGCTCTGCGGCCGGAACCGTACAATATCGGGCGAATGTTGCTCTATATTGACTTTTTTTTCTACCTTTGCCCGTAATGAAACGCACAGCCATCTTCCCGGGGTCGTTCGACCCCTTCACGCGCGGCCATGCGGCGCTGGTCGACGAGGCGCTCAACCTCTTCGACCGGGTCGTCATCGGCATCGGCAACAACACCCTCAAGCAGGGGATGCTCACCGTGGAGAACCGCAAACGCCTCATAGACGACATCTACGCCGGCAACGAGCGCGTCGAGGCCCGCATCTACACGGGGCTGACGGGCGAATTCGCCGAGCAGGTGGGGGCCTGCGCCATCATCCGCGGCGTGCGGAACACCACCGACTTCGAGTACGAGCGCACGATGGAGGCGACGAACCACCGCATCTATCCCGAAATCACCACCGTGATGCTCTTCACCCCGGCCGCCGTGGCCGACATCTCGTCGTCGACCGTGCGCGAGGTGCTCTCGTTCGGCCGCACCGTGGAGGAGTTCCTTCCCGAAGGCATCGATATCAACAACTATTTATAAACAACGCCCAGCAACACGTCATGATGGAATTTACAGCCGAAATGATCGCCGGATTTCTCGGCGGCGAGGTCGTCGGCGACAAGAACGCCAAGGTACACACCGTCTCCTCGATCGAAGGGGGCAAGGCCGGATCGCTGGCCTACCTGACCAATCCCAAATACGAACCCTTCCTCTACACCACCGGCGCGTCGATCGTGCTCGTCGACCGCGCGTTCACCCCGTCGCAGCCCGTCGCGGCGACGCTCGTGCGCGTCGATGACGCCGCAGCGTGCGTCGTGCGCCTGCTGGCCATGTACGAGGCCGCCAAGCCCCGCCGCAAGGGGATCAGCGGGCGCGCCTCCGTCGCGTCGGACGCCAGCGTGGGCGAGGAGTGCTACATCGGCGACTTCGCGGTCGTCGAGGAGGGGGCCCGCATCGGCCGCGGATGCCAGATCTACCCGCAGGTCTACGTCGGCCGCGGCGTCGTGATCGGCGACGGCACGACGCTCTATCCCGGCGTGAAGATCTACGAAGGGTGCGTCGTCGGCAGCCGCTGCATTCTGCACGCCGGAGCCGTGATCGGCGCCGACGGATTCGGATTCATGCCCAATGCCGAAGGGGGCTTCGACAAGATTCCGCAGCTGGGCAACGTCCTGATCGAGGACGACGTCGAGATCGGTGCCAACACCTGCATCGACCGCGCCAAGACCGACTCGACGATCATCCGCCGGGGCGTGAAGCTCGACAACCTGATCCAGATCGGCCACAACGTCGAGATCGGCGCCAACACCGTCTCGTCGGCTCAGACCGGCATCGCCGGGACGTCGCGCGTGGGCAGCAACTGCTTCCTTGCCGGGCAGGTCGGCGTCGCCGACCACGTGACGATCGGCAACCGCGTGAAGGTCGGCTCGAAGAGCGGCATCGACAAGGACGTGCCCGACGGCGAGATCCGCCTGGGCTACCCCGCACTGCCGGGCATGCAGTACCACCGCGCCGCGGCCGTCTTCAAGGTGCTGCCCGAGCTGGCACGCCAGGTCCGCGAACTGGAAAAGGAGATCGAAACACTCAAAAAACAATAACGACATGAAGAAAATTCTGACTCTCGCCGCTGCGGCCGCCCTGCTGGCCTCCTGCGGCAACAAGAACGGATACGTCATCGAGGGCACGATCGAGGGCCTCGACGGCATGGTCTACCTGCTCGACGAGGAGCGCAATCCGATTGATTCCGCCACGGTCGAGAACGGCACCTTCCGCCTCACCGGCACGGCCGACAAGCCGGCCATCATGACGCTGTGCGACGCGCCGGACGAAACGGCCACCTTCTATGCGGGACTCTTCATCGAGCCGGGCACGATCACCGTGGCCGACGATGCGGAGAACCCCATGCGCAAACGCGTGACGGGAACCCCGGCCAACAATGCCAACGCCGCCCTGACTGCCGCCTCGGCCGCGCTGATCGACGAGGTCCGCAATCCGGAGACCACCGACGAGCGCCGCGCCGCCATCGAAAAGGAGTACGAAGAGCTCATCCGCTCAACCTACGAAGCCAACATCACCAACTACTTCGGCGCCCTGATCCTCGCCCAGCAGCTCTCCTACGAGCTTTCGGGCCAGGAGCTGCTCGACGAGATCGCGCGCTTCTCGCCCGAGCTGCAGCAGAGCACCATCCTCACCGAGCTCAAGCAGAGCGCCGAACAGAAGGCCAAGACCGACATCGGCCAGCCCTACATCGACTTCGAGCAGCCCGACGCCGACGGCAAGAACATCTCGCTGAAGTCCGTCGTCGAGAACCCCGCGAACAAGTACGTCCTGCTCGACTTCTGGGCCTCGTGGTGCGGCCCCTGCATGGGTGAGGTGCCCCACCTGAAGAAGACCTACGACGAGTTCCACAAAAAGGGATTCGAGATCTTCGGCGTTTCGCTTGACCGCGACCGCGACAAGTGGCTCGACGCAGTCAAGCAGAACAACATGAACTGGATTCACGTCAGTTCGCTCGACGCCTTCGGCAACGCGGCCGCCGAGGCCTATGCCGTACAGGCCATCCCGACGAACCTGCTGATCGACGCCGAGGGCAAGATCGTCGCCAAGAACCTCCGCGGCGAGGAACTCTACGAGAAGATCGCCGAGCTGCTGAAATAGTCCCCGCACAGACAACGCATCGACGCCCCTTCGGTTCCGGTTCGCCGTCCGGAGGGGCGTTTTCCGATTCCCCGTCCACACGATGACCGACCAGGAGACATACCGCATCATGGGCATCGACCCCGGCACGAACTACATGGGTTACGGCATGCTGGAGGTCGCAGGACGCCGCGTGCGCTCGGTCGTGCTGGGCGACATCGACCTGCACAAGCTCACGGACCCCTATGCCAAGCTGCGCTACATCTTCGAGCGGGTCGGGGCCCTGATCGACGAGTACCACCCGCGCGAGGTGGCGCTCGAATCGCCCTTCTTCGGCGAGAACGTGCAGTCGATGCTCAAGCTCGGGCGGGCGCAGGGCGTGGCGATGGCCGCCGCGTTGAGCCGCGGACTGCAGGTCTTCGAGTACGCCCCGACGCGCATCAAGCAGAACATCACGGGCCGCGGCTCGGCCGCCAAGGAGCAGGTCGCGGCGATCGTCAGCCGCACGCTCGGCGTCGACCGCCCGCTGCGGCGCCTCGATGCCACGGACGGCATGGCCGTGGCGCTCTGCCACTACTACACGACCTCGAGCCCGCTCCAGGCGGCCCTCGGGCCGGAGCGCGTCAAGGGGCTCGGCGGCGGCAAGAAAGCGGCCTCGCGCAAGGGGTCGCAGAGCTGGGAACACTTTCTGCGCGAACACCCCGACCGGGAGATCAAGTAACCGCAGCCCGAAGCGGCCCGGTCCGCGTCCGGACCGTCAGCGAACGGCTCTCCGAACAGTCCGCCCCTGAACGCCCCGTCCGGAGTGGGTCCCGAATATTCCGAAGCGCTCCCGGTCGGTCCCCGGGCATGCCCCGAACCGCTTTTGCAATGCTTCCGGACCGTTGCGGAACATCTCCGGACCGTTTTTCGTCCGGCCCGCGGCACGGACAGAGAAACCCGGCAGGGCGCCCGATGCAACCGCCGGCTGGAGGCCCGATGCAACCGGCTGATATTGCAGAATATACAACGAAACGGCTGCCGGGAGGATATTTTTTATTAAAAAATCTTCGGAATTTATTTGCGTGATTCGGATTTTTGCCGTACATTTGCACTCGCAATAAAGGAATGGCGCCGTAGCTTAATTGAATAGAGCATCTGACTACGGATCAGAAGGTTACAGGTTTGAGTCCTGTCGGCGTCACAAAGAGGGAGGGTCTGAAGAGGCTCTCCTTCTTGCATTTAGGGAGGTTGCCATCCGCATGGCGACCTCTTTTTCTGTCTTGCGGCATCAATTTGACCTATTTTACACCGTTCTGCAAAAGTTTGTCCTTAATTATCTGGCAATAGCCAGATTCGCTGCGTCAACGAGAAATATTTGGAACAATTCATATAAATTGCCTATCTTTGTTCATACGATATGCCGAAACTGTATATCATAGCAGGTTGCAACGGTGCAGGGAAAACGACTGCATCCTACACCGTGTTGCCCGAAATGCTCGGCTGCAAAGAGTTCGTCAATGCCGACGAGATTGCAAAGGGGCTATCACCGTTCAATCCCGAAAGTGTGGCCATCGAGGCTGGGCGGTTGATGTTGCAACGCATGGATGATTTACTTTCAGAGGGCGCGGATTTTGCTTTTGAAACGACATTGGCTACCCGTTCCTATGTAAAGTTTATCGAACGGGCACACGCAAAAGGCTATTTCGTAACCCTGCTTTATTTTTGGCTACCAACACCCGAACAAGCAATCGAACGCGTTGCGACACGGGTAAGCGAGGGTGGCCACAATATCCCATCGGATGTAATTCGCCGTCGTTATGCAAACGGATTACGCAATCTGACAATGCTTTATACACCCGTTTGCGATTTTTGGACGATATACGACAATAGTTCGGCAGACGCGGAAATTAAAATCATTGCATCGGGAGAAAAGGATGCAACAATTCAAATCGAAGATACGTTATCTTATAAAACCATTACAGACCATGAGCGAGGTTGAAATCAAACAAATGCAGGAAAAGATTAATGCAGGGATTTTGCTTGCCCGTAAACGCCTGATTGAAAAAACAAAAAAAGAGGACGGGGAATTGGTGATTGTGCGTGATGGTAAGGTTGTGCGGATAAAAGCCAAAGACCTCAAATAATTCGTATCTATATTAATGATACATCCTCGGCCATACAGTCGAGGATTTTTGTTTACAGAGACAAAAGCGATCGAGCTTTTCCGAGGACAGACTTTGCAAAGGGGGCTCAAATATACCCCTTTGCGAAAGTTTGTCCTTTATTTAATGTCATATCTACTCAATTCACTTATTGTTTAACCAGCATTGGATTTACCCGATTGTGTAAACCAACGTGTAAACCGAACGAAACAGCCGCACGGAAAACGAGCGATAGTCGGACGAGCCAATTCTTGTAACCACCTGTCAATCAACCTACATTTGCACTCGCAATAAAGGAAAGGCGCCGTAGCTTAATTGAATAGAGCATCTGACTACGGATCAGAAGGTTACAGGT
>OHVZ01000307.1_pt1 | contig 23896 bp, 26 predicted proteins | sample 1579561 | NCBI WGS metagenome assembly OHVZ01 (sample SAMEA3882547, study PRJEB24775) | human gut metagenome | biome: human-associated habitat; feature: intestine environment; material: feces | place: Netherlands | collected 2009/2010
ACCCCTTTCGTTGGATTTGAATTGGATTATACCAGAGAAAAATGAACATTTCTACCAGTATAATCATCTCTGTAAGAGTTCCGCAGTATACTATTTCTCTTCAGACGGACAGATCTTCGGCAGGATCTCAAGAAAGTGCTGGCCGATCTTTTCTGCGTCATAGCCGTTGGCCTCGCAGATGAACCGGACGGTATCTGGCAGCAGGATGTGGCCCTTTGCTTTCTCCGCTTTGTATTTCTGCCTCTCTTCATATTTTTTATTCGTGCTTTGCTTCATGGCGGTTACCTCTCTATGCTGGAATGATAACTTGAGGTTTCTCATACTTGACATATATACCAAATATCGCCACCTGTGAATCCGCACTTTCTATACAGTTCCAGCGGTTTGGACGTGTTGTCGAGATTCCCTGAAACCGTTACAAAACTCGCTCCGATGCTTTTGAGTCTATTGAGTAATACACCCACAATCTTTTTCCCAAGGCCTCTGCCTCTGTACTCTGGAAGCACCTGAACCCATTCAATGATACCCTCCCGACAAACCTCATCAAACTCAGCTATCCCCGAAGCGGCCATTTTTCCATTGTCGGCATTTATATATACACATAATTCTTCACGGAAGGTCTTGTGCTGCTTCCACTGCGGAATGTCTTGTTCACTCACGACGATATTCTCATGCTTGTAAGACTCATTTATCATCTCACACAGTTGTGTTGCCTGATAATCAATCGACAAGGTGTCGTAATCATAATCTATCGGAGACAGATCATTCAAATCATGCTTTATCCTGAAGAATCTTTGAAAATTGCCATACTGTCCATTCCAATTACTACAATGAATGATTCTCATTGAATCGGGAATGGCCAGTGTTTTGGCCTTCCAATATGGAATCGAAAGTGTTCCACATGGATTCTGAAGGTACTCTTTTACATCCATTAAATTACTCCTGATCTGTACAAATTCCTGTTTTCCCACCGTCTATTATACCGACGAAGTATGAACATTTCTACCGATCAAAACAGCCGGGACACCCCGACTTCCACAACTTACCCCTCAAACACCAGCTTACCCATCAGGCGGCAAAATCGGCGGAGGAAAAAATAAATTGTATCAATCTCGGTGTCTTTATATCTTTGTCCTTCAGGTGCTCCAGAAGATCGCGGTATTGCAGTCCCAGCTTGTTGTTCAGCGCATTGAAGCTGTGATCTCCATTTGGGATGGACAGCAGGAATGTCGGCAAGCTGGCAAGTGCGTGCGGCGTTTTGTATTGTGGCAGAGCGTTTCTGCCAATGCAAATAGTCCCCATGGAACCGCCGACGTTTGAAAACGGATAGCGGTACATTACGGTCTCCATCGTCGGTCTTTCGTCCGCGACAACGCCCATCCTGCATCCGCTGATCTTGCCCTCTGTGTCAGCGTGGAACGCGAAGACCAGCCTTGGCAGCGGAAAGTTCGGATATACTGTTTCATGATAGCTGATATCCGCGTATAACCGCGGATACCACAGACAGTAAAACCTGTTTCCGTCTGAATCGATCCCAACGTTGAGGCAGTTTGGCGGCAGGAGACCGCTGCTGATATAGTTGTGCTGGATGCTGTTTTTGAGGCAGTCCAGCAAGGCGTCTTCCTGTATCTCTTTACACTTCACGATACAAGCTGTCAATATCTTCTTCGGTAAATGCCTCGAAATCAAGATCAGCAAAATGGATGCAATCATCATTTTTCAGTGGAGCCAGAATATTTGTCAGTACATACGGCGGAACATTTTCAGGTTCCGGCGCCGGCATATGCGGCAGCGCCTCCAGTCCCTTTAAGAGCTTGGAAAGATCAATCTTCATCCGCTTTCTCCCATACCAGCTTCACCACGCAGATGGCGTAGTCCTTCATATTGCAGAGAATTTTCTTATGCTCCGCCTCATTCAGATACGACCGGCCCTCGCGCAGGAAATAGATCCCGCAGTCCGGCATCAGCTCTCCAAACATGCTGGCGATGTGCCACTCCATGTGGGAACGCGCTTCGGCGGTGTCTCCCTTGAGATAGGCGGTGCACATCTTGGTATCGCCGACGGTCTGCTCGTTCCCGATCTCCAGATGCTCCATGAAGCCGTCCAGATGCGCCTTTGCGCGCTCATCCAACTGATGCTTCGCAGATGCGTAGAAGTACAGGAACAGCGCCGGTTCGTTTCTGCCCAGAATGACGCTGTATGGACTGGACACTTTCTGTCCCCATGCGCCGCCGGACGGTTCGAAGCGCGTGCAGAGCTTTCCCATCTGCGGGACGATCCGCTCCGTGACCTGCTGCCAGACGGTTTCACGTGCCGTCTGGTCATCTGCTTCTGTGACGGGTGCAACGATTGCAAGATTTGTAGTTAACATAATTCCTCCTAGCTCAACGCCAGAAATCCGTTCGGCGTCAGAACATTGAAGATCATCTTGTTGCTGATGACCTCATGCACCTCTGCGCCGGTATGGTTTCCGCGCTGATCAAACTGTTCCTCGCGTTCTACATTTTTGACTTTCACAATACGGCCCTTGATGATGTGCGGAGTATCACATTCAATCAGTCCGTTGATCATCCCAGAGCCGCCGATGAGACCGATCTGCCCAATGGAAAGGGGCAGGAGCGGATGCTTTTCCGTGCTGTCCAGCGCGCTTTTTGCATGCAGCAGCCGTGTAAAGCTGCCGGAGCGCGTCAGCTGCCGTTCCAGTTCCTTCTCATTGAATCGTTCGCCGCGAAAGACCTCGACGGTTTTTGTTACAGCGGGCAGCGCGAAGCGGTTTTCCTCCAGCTCCGTGACACACGGAATTTTCTCCGGAACCAGCGTCTGTGCCCCCAGCCGGTCGGCTGTTTCGTCGTCCTCCGTGGGTTTTCTGCGAAGCCCCAGAACGACCGCCTGATGAAATCTGGCAAACTCGCCGCTTGTAAATTTCCAGACGGAAAGGTCGGAAAAGTTCTCTGCGAGGATTTTACAGATGTCCGGTGTCAGCCGGTAGTACGGCACGATGTAGACGAGCAGACCGCCCAGCATAAGCGTCCGGATGCTCTGCACCAGAAACTGCTTTTCGCTGCGTACCCGGCTGCCGCCCTCGGTTAGAACGGACAGATACGGCGGATTCAGAAACAGCACATGAAACGCCTCTCGGCTGACCTGGCTGTGAAAGAAGCTGCCGAAGCCGACGCGGTGAAGTCTTGCCTGCGCTTCCTCCGCGCGGTGTTCGTCCAGCTCCATGCCGTAGGTGTAGCAGTTGTTGCCGTTGGCAAGCTGCCGAAGCGCCTTGCCGCAGCCGCAGCACGGGTCGAGCAGATTCGTCGTCACGCCCTCCGGGAACGCGATCCCGCGCAGAATGTGCGTGATATTCTCCGGGTCCGTCGGATAGTAGCCCATGCGCACATGGTTCATCAGCCGCCCGATCACCGCCGCGTTGACGGTGTCCGTTTGCGGAAGAGATTTTGCAAAGCTGGTCAGGACTTCATACACAGGCTTGTACGCTCTGGACATGAGATCAAAGCGGTGCAGACCCGTTTGAAGCTGCCCGGCTTTTTGGGCAAGCGCAGATTCCTCCAATTCCAGAAGATTCCGCTGTGCGTCGCCGAACGCCGCAAGAAGCGCGTCCCGCGTTTTCTGCAATTCCAGATAGTACGCATACGCACGCTGCGGCTGCGCCGTGCGGTATTTCTCCACACCGGCGCGGCATTTAAGCAGGCGCTGGCTGCCGCGCAGAATGGCTTCTGCCGTCTGCCGAAGCTGTTCCAAGGCATAAAAGGAGCGTTTGGGTTCCTTCTGCAATTCCTGTCCCATCCCGTTTGACCTCACGCTGCAGGTTGAATGCTTTCAGCCGCAAAGTCAAAGACCGGCGCGTTTTCCTCCGGCGTGCCGGGGAGAATGCGCAGCGTGTAGCCTTTGTCGCGCAGCAGCTTAAACGTGCCGATCATGCGCTGAAGCTCAAAATCATCCGCATCATCTGCGCAGGCGGCTTTTTCCGCCGCCTGCTGTGCAAGCACCTCCTGCACGATTTTTGCGATGTTGGCTTTCATTTCGGTATCTTCCGGTGTGTCAGACGGTTCTTCCGATTCCGTGCGCGGCTTCTCAAACCTGCCCTGCGGTCGGCTTGCCGTCAGGCGCAGCCAGAATGTACGAAGATTTGAAAAAAGCAGCGTCAGGAGCATGCCGCGCGGCTTCGGCGTCAAATGCACGATTTCCTCCGCGTCCGCTTCACCGATCTCGCTGACCGCCACGGTCAGGCTGGGAGCCTTGACATAGTTAGCGGAGAAGAAACGGGAGACGGCGGCGCTTTCCGAGATCATCGCCTCATTGACGCTGACGCGCTGCGCCAGCAATCTTCGGCAGATGACTGTGCCGCATTCCAGTTCGGTCACGTCCACGATGTCTGCGGAAACTTCACCAGCGGTAATAAAACCTCGGCCGGAAATATGCTTCGCTTTCAAGCCATTCGTGACGTGCAGATGCCCGTGGACGATCACATCGTCCGTGACAAGCGTTTCATAGTTGTACGTCGCACCGGCTGGGATATAGACTGTCTTCATGCTCAAAAATCCTTTCTCTTTTACGCTGCCTTCTGTTCTTCCTTGAGCCGTACCGGGAGGACAATGGCGGAGCTGCTGCCTGCAATGAGCAAGATTGCGCCCAGCGGGCTGGTCAGCCGCATCGTCACCAGTTCCTGCTTTTCAAACTGCGTGAGTGCATCCAGCATGAATCTTGCGTCAAAGCCAAAGATAATGCTGCTTTCTGCGCTGATGGAAACCGCCGCTTTATAGAGGCAGTCCTTCGCACGCAAGGTCAGCAAGCCATTCTCAAACCGGACATAAGGCTTGTCTGTCTTTCCGATGCAGGCCAGCAGATATTTCAGGGCCTGCACAAAGTCTTTCCGATGGAAGCAGAATTCCTCATTCCACTTCTGCGGAACGATGTTCTCATAAATAAGAGGTGTGGCATTCGGAACGCAGTGCGCCGTCAATCGGATCCATTCATTTCGGAATGTGACATATCTCTCGTTTACGTCGATCTGAATATCCGTATTTCCAAATACTTTGAGATGTTCCAGCGCCGGAACAGCGACTGTAAACGGCTTTTCAACACTCAGTCCACCATCATCACAGCAGGCCGCGCGATGACCCTCCACCGCCCAGATATGCTTGTTCTGGAACAGAACACCCTGATATTCCGGTCTGGTGCTGCGCAGATCTACGGCATACTTTACCTGCTTGACGCATTTGAGAATGTTTGCCGCGTTTGCCGTATAGCTTTGCTTGGCTTCAAACTCCGGCCATGTGGGGCATTCCTCAGCTTCATAAACTGGGAACTTGCCGCCCTTGTCTCCGCAGCGCATGGTTATGATCTGTGATTTCCTTTGGCCGGACAGCTCCAGTTCCAGTTGGCCCGTAAAATAACGGCACACCTTCTGGACACCGGCACTGTTCCAAAACACGAACGCAAAGTCGTCGCCACTTGCGGGGATCGTCACGGACAGCCATGTACCAAAGTCCGTTGCAGAGAGCGTACAGTGATCCGCTGTAAATTCCACCTTGATCTCCTGCAGGACTTTGACCGGACTTTTTGCCGGAATGTCCATCAATGCTGTCATCGCTTTATAAAAGGCTGCTGCGTCTACGGAACTTCTCATGCTGCTTTCCTCCTTGTTTTCTGTAAGGTGGCACGCATATTGACAGAGCCCGTTGCAAACGTGATCTGCCGTACACGCGTTTCTCCGACGGTCAGGATGTTGTAGATCATGTCCACGACGGCGGTAGCCGCTGTGATGTTGGCGGCGATGCTCTGCGGCGCGGAAACAGACGCCTCGGCGCAGCTCAGCTCCGTCGGGAATTTGTCTGTATCCTGCAAAACCTCTGGGAATGCCGCGCCGACGGGGCGGTAAAACGTGCGCCCGCCGCTGCGGATGCCGCAGACGATCTGCCCGGTGTGCATCCCATTGCCGCTGTCGATGTAGATGAGATCATCCAGCTTGTAAAAGACTTCGTGGCAGAGTTTTCGGCTCTTGTTGTTGTCCACCGCGCCGATGAGGATCACCAGTTCCTTGACGGTTGGCGAATTCCAGTACGGCCCGGTCGGGAACGTCCGCGCCCGCAGCATGGAAAGAAGCCGCTCGCCGGACTCGATAAATTCCGGCACATACTCCGTTTCCATCCCGAACACGGAGGAATACCGCTCCGCCAGCACCTTTGCCTTGTTTTCCCCAAGGTCAGCCGGTGTGAAATTCTGGCGCACAAGGTTCTTTTCTTCCACGATATCCCCGTCACAGATGATAAAGCGGACAGGCCGTTCCAGCGCGTACAAAAGCCGGTACAGATGCGGCGCGATATGTCCGCCGGTGCCTCCGGCTCCCAGCATGACGATCTTTACGGGGCGGTTCTCTGCAAACTTCATCCCGCACCTCCAAGCAATCCGCCCAGAAACGAGCGCACGCCCGCGAAATGTGCGGACGGCGGTTTCGGGAGTTCTGGAAGCTGATGGATGACCTTGCCGCTCCATTCTGCGGGAAAGCCGCTGTGCAGCCCTTCCAGCACCAGACTGGGCTCGATGGGGACGAAGCTGCCGCCGCAGGAAATGCGTGCGGAGATCTCCGGAAAGAATCGATCCAGACGGCCAATCACGAGATACAGCCGCGTACCGCGTTCGTCCTGATCGTCGATAGCAGAAAAGACTGCCTTCATGCTGTTGTGCGAGTGGATATCCGCGTAGTACAGATACCGCCGCTCATCCGGAAGATCTTCGTCCGTCAGCCGAACCGTCACACGATCCTTAGTGACGCGCTGCTTTGGCACGAACGGGATGAATTTCTGTTCCTCCCGATCCCAGTAGATACGGACAAGCGCTTCAAACTCCGCGCCCGCTTCCATTTGGCTTCTGAAAAAGCCGATGATGGCGCGCAGCAGCTCCTGCGGAATGCGAGGAAGAGCCGGGCGAAAGCCGGCTCTTACCTCTGAAAATTCCGTGATCTTGTGCTTGGGCGCGATAAACTCGCCGAGCTCGCTCCGGCGCATCTCATACGTCTGCCCATCCCGCGCGGGGATGAGGCAGATGACCTTGTTGGATGCGCGCGCAGCTTCCAGCGTCGGGAATACGCCCTTGTAGTCCGCGATGCCCTTCTTCTGCATCCGGATCTGCGGCTTCACGACGCACTCTGGGTCCTTGATCTTACCTTTTTTCAGGCTGTCCAGGAATGCCTTGGATTTCTCGATCTCCGCTTTCATGGCCGCGATGGTGTCTGTCTTGGGCGCGGCAACGGTCTTCGTAACATCTCCGTACCGTACCTGCCATGTGACAGCTGACGCATCCTCCAATTCGGGGAAATCATCCGCTTTCTGGATACGCAGAGCATCGAAGGTCATATCCGCATCCGTGATCTGCTCTCTGGCGCCGCCGTACTGAAAAACGGGCGGCTTGTCAAAGAGCGACAGTTGTGTTTGGGGTCTTGGCGCAATGCTTTTGACCGGGGCTGCCTCTGGGATGGGGGCGCTTTCCGCGCCTGTAAACGCCGAAAAGAGTTCCAGAGGCTGTTTTTCTTCTGCCGGTGCTTCCTGCGTCTTTGCGGGAAGTGTCTGTTCCGGCTCGGGCTGTGATTCTGCTGTCTCCGTCTGAGCCTGTTCCGGATCAAACTGGGGCTTGACTTCTTCTGCCAACGTTGGCGCGGGAGGAGGCGGCGCAGGTTCATCCGAACCGCTGCCGAAGATCTTATCTACGTCAAACTCCTCATCATCGCCCAGTAAGGCAAAGCCGTCCAATACGTTTTCTGTGTCTGTCATGCTGTGTCTCCTTCTTTTTGTATTTGAACGCAAAAAGACCGCAACTGCCAAACGGCAATTACGGTCTTATGAGTCCATTATTTTATTCCATGTCCTGCGCGCGGAACCGGGGGCATACCTGTCCCCAAGTCTTCACCTCCGCCCTGAAATAGCTCCGCCCTTAATCTGCTCTGACCTGGAATACAGCTTTATTGTAGCGCAGCGGCAGATGGATATAAACTTGCGGATATTTCAGGAGAACGAATGTCTTAACTTGCCTGTCCATCTACAATATGCTATGATATGCGGGTGCGCGAAAGGAGGGCGGCAGGTATGCAGTATTCTATTGAGGAATCCGCGCTTATTGGCGGCCTGATCACAGAATATTTCTCAAGAGCAAGTGTTTCTGACTCCGTGCGTCTGGCATACCGACAGGTGTACCAGCACTTGATGGATGGTCATTTGACGCAGGACGATTTGGGTCAGATTCAAGCGGCACTGGATTTCCTGCTCCCGGTCTTTCCCACTGAACGCGAAGCACAGAAAACCTTCCGCGCAGCGATCCTGAAAACGAAAGCCATGCTAAAAAGTAAAGCATAAAGCAAGAAGCAGACGATGCTTGTCTGCTTCTTGTGTGTTATAGATTGCTAATTTTTTCGCTTTGAGAAAAATGGCTAAAACAAATCGCTGTGCGTTCCTGTTCGGATCAACTGTAAGACTAGGATCTCATGTCTGACCCGGTAGACCAACAGCCAGTCAGGTTGAATATGGCACTCACGCATCCCCTTATAATTACGGGAATTTGTCAGCGCATGATCTCGATACTCAGCTGGAAGTGGCTGTTCGGCGCACAGCATTGTAATGACAGTCTCCAATTTCTTGGGGTCGCAGCCGCGTTTGACAGCCTGCTTATAGTCGCGCTTGAACTGCCCTGAAAACTCTGGTTTAAGCATTCAGCGCCTCCATCAGATCGGACACTGTATCAAACGGGCCATACATTTTATCGTTTTCTGCGGCATCCATTGCGGCATAAGTGGTTTTGTTCGGTTCATCCAGACGCACATCGAACGGCAGACCGCGATACCGCAATGCCTGACGATAAAAGATTCCGGTCGCAGTGCTCAGATCCATTCCAAGCTCTGCAAAGAGAGCGGCGGCCTGTGCTGTCAATTCCGGTTCAATTTTCAGCGTTGTACCCTTCATAAAAACGCCTCCTTTCAGGCAGTCACATAATCAATTATACAGTACCTTTTTCTTTATTATAATAGTTTCAGGATAACTGTCAATCCTTTTTGCCAGTTTTACATACGCTGCGTAACCAGACCTCTTACGATCTCATCACCGGCCAACTCGCTGGTCCGATAGATCTTCTGACAAAACGGCGTCAGGCTGAAATCCATGTCGGGATTGCCCGCATCCAACAGAATACCGGTCACGGTGAATTTTCGGGCAGCCTGCACTTTACGGAGTGTTTCCAGATAATCCTCCGGCAGCTCACACAGGCCGTCGGTCAGAAAGACAATGTCGGCATTCTCAAAGCCGGCGTCCATGAGCTGGATCGCCTCATCCAAGGGCCGTTTGAAATTCGTGCCGCCGTCGAGGAATGTCTCGGCGGCATTCAACTTATCTTGCATGGAATACTGACCGGGCAGAAAAACGTCCAACTTGCACTCGGAAGAACCGGCAAAATGAATAAGCGCGAATTTGCGCCGGTTTTCTGTGGCAATATCCAGCAGCGTCAGCGCCACAGCCTTACCCCATGCGGCGGCGTCGCCGCGCGTGGAGCCAGATTCATCAAGGCAGCAGATGATGTCACCCATACCCTTGTGGATGGGTTCACGCCTGCGGTACTGCTTGAGCCGCCGCTGCTGATACTTCTTTACAAACAGCGGAAGTGTCTGTGGTGAGGCAAGCATGGCAAACTCCGAACCGATAGCACGGGAAAGATCATTGCCCAGCTCCAGCGCGTAGGTTTCTCCGCGGCCATAGGCGTAGCCGTTGCGCTTGCCCTGCGCGAAAATCTCACGAAACCTGCCAAGGTGCTTTGAGATATCCAACAGCGCAGGATTCTGCCGAACCTTTTGAAGAAGCTCGGTGTTCACCGCATTTTTCTCCATCGTGCCGGCATCATCACTCCACGCGCCGAGGATCGTCTGGACTTCCTTTGCCTTTTCCGCAGCCGCATCGACGGCGGCAGAAACGCTCTGACGAATGACGGCTTTGTTCTGTGCTGCAATAACATCCACCATTTTTGCAACGGCTTCGGCCTGCTGCGTTTTGCTCTCGGCCTGATTTGCCGCGTCGATCACCGCCTGTTCCAGTGTGGGATTCTGCACAGAATTCCGCATCTGCGCCAAAAGCTCCGTGAGCTTCTGCTGCGCCTGATTCCGCGCGGCTTGCAGCTTTTCGAGGGTTTTCAGTGTGCCATTCTCGCCGCCAAGTTCCGGCAGCAGCTCATCCAGCTGCGCGCTGATCTTTGCTGTAAATTCGGACGCAGCCTCGTAAGCGGGCAGTTCCCGGCCTTCGCAGATCGACTTGATCGTGGGATAGTCCGTATCCTCGGTCACATGGTCAAGCAGCTTTGCGTTGAATTTCTGTGCCTCTGCCGTAAGCCTGTCCGCGTCGGTTCGCTTCGGGAACAGTGAGTAGAACGACTGAAAAATATCTCTGGACAGCGCAGGAAAGCTGTGCAGCTTGGGCGCAGCCTCCTGTTGGATGGCTTCCAAATTTTCATCATCCCTGCTCAGATCGTGGTAAATGCAGTCCTCCAGCTTGGAGCTTTGCAGCACACGATCCGTTTTCTGTGCTGTGGGCATTCCGGCATACTGAAAATTGCCCCAGCGGGAATCCAGTACGCTTTGTACAGTGCGAAAATATTGCTTCAAAGAGATACCTCCTGTTGGGAATATACCGAATGCTTTTCGAGCTGAAAATCATATTCAGCTGTTTCTCCATTCCTTATAGGACATCGGGCAAGCATCGCTGTCACCAAAGTGCTCGAAGCAAAATCTTGCGAGGTACACCAGATATGCTTCCTTCGGATCATCCGCGTCCTCGTCGGCGATCGCGGCTCCTGTGAGGAAGATGCCGCTTTTCTCCAGGCAGACGGCTTCATGTTCCAGAGAAGGAACAGGTCCATCGCCAAACCCATCAAAGGCATGGTCCTCATCAACTTCAAAATAAGCGATCACTGTACGTTCACTCATGTTTACCCTCCATGTAGTAGTAAATTTGGGATAGAGAGGGAACGCAGCATAAGCACTGCGTTCCCTCGTTCTTGTTTCAGCAGAAGAATCTAGCCTCGCCAAAAAATGACGTCCACTTTTGAATCACTTCTGCGCTTCTGGCTTCAATCACGTCCATGATGTTCCGGAGCACCCGGTCTGGGATTCTGGAATTGTTATTGCACAGGATACAACCGCCAGCTCTCGTGATCCAGATTTTCGTTGCACTTCCGGTCGGCGCGCCCTGACAGACATGGACATGCACTGGTTCCAGTGGGTCGTTTTCATTTGCCCAGAAGTAGACCCAGTAAGAGCCAACCTTAAAAACCTGCGGCATTTTCCAAGCCTCCCTCTGCGGCAAACCGCATGATCAGATGCGCCGTAGACGAGATGATCTCCTGATACTTCTGAATCTCCGCCTCAGAGAAGCCGGAAACATCTTCCCAGCGGTATTCCGGCAGGAAGCACGTCGCATAGTGAAAGCAATCCTTTGCGTCCGGCTTTTCTATATAAACCTTTACGCTGCCATCGTCCAGAAGCTGCGAGTGTACGATCTCTGTCTGGTCGTCCAGTGTCAGGAACGGATACATCATCTTCCGTCACCTCCTGCAAATGTTTCTATTGCTATTTTACCAGCATTCCGGGATTTATGCAATCAAAACATCCGCATAGACATGGCAGATGCTTAATAGCCTCCGCCAAAATTCGGCACAAAGCTGCCGGGCTGGGCGCTGCCAAAGTTGGGCGTAAAGCCGCCCGACTGCGCTGGCGCACCGAAGCCCTGCGTGGGTGCGGAGGCAGAACCGCCGTCGTCCTCCTTCTTGCTGTCGCCAAAATAGATGTTTTCAGCAAGGATCTCCGCCGTGCGGCGTTTGTTGCCTTCTTTATCCTCCCAGTTCCGGATCTGCAAACGGCCGGAAATGACAGCCGTGCGGCCTTTTGCGAAATACTTTGCCGCAAACTCAGCGGTATTGCGCCACGCAACGACATCAAGAAAATCCGTTTCTTTTTGCCCATCCTGCGAGAAGTCGCGGTCTACCGCCACGGAAAATGACGTGACGGAAACGCCGGAAGCTGTTTTGCGAAGCTCCGGATCGCGCGTGAGTCTGCCCATAACTACAATATGATTCAGCATAATTATTCCTCCATTTTTATGATATTTGTCTTTTACTGCAAGGCTGCCAACTGCTCCAACGGTGTATAAGTAAAGCCAATCGCCTCATGCACCGCCTTGCTGATACGCTCCAGTTCGGAAAGCAGTCCGTCCGTAAGCGCCTTTTCGCTGTCAGACGCAGCATTCGCGGCCATCTCGGTCTGCATCTGGTAAAGGTGCACCAGTTCGCCGCGGAATTTGCGGAGCGCGGCCTGCTTCGTGCGTACATTTTCCGCCGCACCGCAGGCGCTGTCGAAATCGTCCTTTGCGTCCTGTGCCATGGCAAGGAGGTCGCTGACCTTTTCCTGCATCGGATTGACGCAAAGACGCTCCAACGTGCCGGTTACAAATTCGCGGTCACCCGGCTGCTGCCAGAAGTAATTCCGCAGCACCAGAAGATCCGTCGATGTGACCTCCGTATGTCCCTCCAGCCACGCTTTTGCCTGCGCAATAGAAAAGTAGCTGAGGAATTTTCGGTCGGACACGGGAATTTGTGCGCGCAGCGCACAGAGCACATCGTCCATCAGGTCATGGATGCTGTCCGGTACCTGAATGGCTGCGACTTCCTGCTGCATGGTGTGCAGCTCCTCCAGCGAGATCGTCGTATGGATAGCGCCGAACGAGCCGCCGAGCTTGTCTTTCAGGATCGCAAGTCGATGTGACTTCTCCGAAATATTTTCCGTGACGACCTTCAATTCCAGCCGGTCATAGAGCGCCGAGAGGATCTTTTCCTCCGGGTCATTGAAATTCGGAATCTCATTGGACGCGGCGAAAAAGGAGATCGTCGGGATGGGATAGGTCCGGCCTTCATTGGTGTATTTTCGCTCGTTGAGCGCCGTCAGAAGTGCGTTCAGAACGCCGTCATTGCATTTGAAGATCTCATCCAGAAACACAATGTCGGCCTCCGGAATTTTGCCCGCGGTCTGCACGACCGGTTCACACGGATGCAGCGCGGCGACGGCTTTGCGATAGGCATCCAGCTTGCCGCCGATCTCTGCCAGCTTCTCGAATGTCGCTGCCTCATTTTTCATCTCCGGCAGACCATTCAGGAAGCTCTGCAAATCAAAGCGCAGATTCTGGTAAATCCCATCACCCTCGAACGCAGATTCCGGCACGGAGCCGGGGATCAGGCTGGAAAGATCAAGCCGCCCAAAGAGCTGTTCTTCATCCGTCTGCTTGGAAAGGAGCCGTTCAAATTGCTTCGCGCCTGTGATGCGGCTGCGGAAAGCGTTGATCGCGTAGCTCTTTGCCTGACCGGGATCGCCCAGGATAAACAGGTTCTTCCGCGTCAGGAGCGCAATGGCAATCAGCTCGACCAGTTCTTCACGCTCGGCAACAGAAGCATTTACATCGGCCATGACAGCCAGCATTTTATCTCGTAAACTCATGCGGCAGCCCTCATGCGGTAGGCGTCCAGCGAGATCACACTGCTGTGCGCTGTTTTCTGCAGCTCCATGCGGAGCTGTGCGAAGATATGCTGCTCCAGATTGCCTTTTTCCGGGTCATACGACATGACCGCCCGGATGAGCCGCAGCGCAAGCTGCTGGTACACGTCGTCCGTGTCCAGCTTTGCTGCGCGGATGATTGCACGGTTCTGCTTCATCACGGCCTTGATGCACCACAGATGGTTTTCCACGATGGCATTTCTCTGAGAAATGGTGAAATTGTTTTTCATGGTTATTCTCCTTCGTGTTTGGGGAGGCGAGCGCCTCCATGTGTGTTTTGTCAGGCGGTAGCCTTTTTCTGCTCTCTGCGGTTCTGTCTGGCGCGTTCGGCGTCAAACGTCGGGGTCGGGACAAAGCCCTCCAGCGTCTTATAGAGGATAACGGACTGTACGCCGTCAAACACCTCCACGACCTGATGCAGCCCCAGATGCACGTTCAAAAGCTCATCCACAGGTGTGGTGCGCACCTGTTTCTGGAACGCATATGCGTCCAGATCAAGCTGCCGCACCTCGGAGAGCGTGTATCTGGATGCCGTGGGGCCGATCTCACGCCCGAGAGACTTGCAGAGATTTTCGTGCATGAGCCAGCTCTCCGTGCTGGCAAAATCATAGATGCGCACCAAGCTCGGCCGGATGCGCTTTTTGCACCAGTCCGGAACGCGGAGCATCTTGTGCCAGCGTTTTAGTAAGCGCGGCTTTTTCTTCTTCGTGCAGTAGGCTTCTCCAAACTGCACCACCACGCCGCCGAGCTGACCGGGGTTTCGGCCTCTGTACTCGAAAACGTGATCGCAGTCTGTGCATACGGGAACCTTTGGCCGGATCTTCATACGACATTCTCCTTACTTTTTATCCATTTTCGCGCGGCAGAGGTCGATCACGCGCTGGCAGGTATCAATTTCAAACCCGCCGATGTGCGTATCCTCCTCTGAGAGCTTTAATTCTCGTGCCAGCCATTGATAGGCTTTTGTCCGGCTGATGTGCTGCTTCTGCCAGTAAGCGTCGAACACCTGATGGGCTTCGATGCGCTTGAGCCGCAGAATTTCATTCGCCACATCGCCGAGCGGCCGCGTGGTACCCTTGTGGCAGCCAACGCGGGCATTGCAGTTCTGGCACTGATACAGATATTCGTTCTGCATTCCGAGCCGTTCCGTCGAGCTGCCATAGACATCAGCAGCCGGAACGAGCCGGATGATCCCGCCGCAGTAGCGGCAGATGGTCGGTTTCTTCAAATAGGCGTGTCCTCCTTTTTTATGCCGCCTCCTTGCGCGGCTTTTTTGTCTTTTGGGGTTTCGATTCGATTGCCTTCGGTTCACGCACCGCCATCTGGAAGCAGACAAGCTCGTCTGTTTTGAGAAGCAGCGCACTGTGCTGCACGACCTCCAGCATAAGCGTTCCGTTCAGCGCTTTCAGGCACTCCATGAGCTGCGCCGGATTGTACCAGTACACGCCCACAGGCTCGCCGCTCAGCGCGACCACGTCCATAGCCGTCTCCGAAATGCCGTATTCGCTCTCACAGCGAACGGTCAGCCGGCTTCCTGCAAAGGACAGGGAAAATCGGTTCTGCGTGCCGGTGACGCTCAGGGCTTGCAAAATGGTATCACGGAGCAGGGCGGCGTCGGTCAGGACGGTAAACTGCTGCTTCAGATTGGACAGCACCTGCGACACGGCAAGATATGGCCCTTCCATAATTCGCGCGGCGAACAGGAAATTCTCCTTCCGAAAGACAATGGCTTTCCCGGTCGTACCGACCTGCAGCTTCTCGCGGTCGCTTACCAGACCTGCCAGCTTTTCCAGCGAAGCTGCCGGAACAAGGAAACTGATGTTCCCGCGGCTCTCGCGGTCGCCTTTGGCGGATGCGATACGGAAGCTGTCCGTGCTGACCGCCTGCAGGCCGTCTGCGCCGAAGATCAGGTTCACGCATTTGAGCATGGGTCTTGCCGTGTCCTCAGAAACGGCAAACGCCGTTCGTTTGGTCAGCGACGGAATGCCGCTCACAGGCACGGTTGCCACCGGGCAGGGAATTTCCATGCGCGGGTACTGTGCCGCATCCTTGACGGGAATGGCGTATTCCGCGTTCCCGGAGGAAACAACGAGCTTTCCGTTTTTCATCTGGAAAGTCACGCGCTCGCCATCCAGCAGGCGCAGCATTCCGGAAAGAAGCGGAGCCTTGACGACAACGCTGCCTTCGCTTTCAATCTGCGCGGGAAGCTGCTGCTCCAATGCGATCTCCAGATTCCCGGACGCGACGGTGAGCGTGTCCTGCTCAGCCTGCAAATACGCGCATTGCAGAATTTCTATCGTGGAAACCCTTGGCGCAATGCGCTCGGCGTTCTGTGCTGCGGCAAGCAGCTCTGTTCGGTTGACGGTAAATTTCATAGCATCCTCCTTTTTTACGCAACGGAATCGAATAGACTCAGCTGGTTTTCCACCTGCTGCGTTTTCTTCGTCCGTTTGGCTTTCTGCTGCTCGAGCTGCACCATAGCAGCTTGCAGCTTTTCCTCCTGTTCTGCGGTAAACACGCGCTTTGGCTGTTCAATTCTTGCCGGTACGGTTTCCGGCGGCAAAGACGTTTCTTCGGCAGGGACGTCCGGTACTTCTCTGCCCGGATTCTCGAACGCCATCTTCCTGAACGCTGCCGCAATATCCTCCACATTGTCGCGGATACCGAGCATCAGCTCCTTCGCCATCTGCGAGGTCATGTCCTGCACGTCGCTCATTGCGGCAAGTCCTTCCTCGGAGAAGTTTCCTTCAATGAGTCCGGCGACCGCCAGCTTCGAGGCCATGAGCTTCAGGCATTTCTGCTGCATGGTGTCCTCGTAGTAGAGCATATAGACCTTGACCGCAGGCGCTTTCTGGTTGATGCGCCAGCTTCGGCGCGACGCCTGCCGCAGCGTAAAGAGCTTGTAGCCCATACTGTAAAACACCAGCGTCGTAAAGGCGTTGAGATCCAAGCCGGTTTCCACCAGAGACGGGTTTACGATCAGCACCTGCATTCCGGCGGCGAGCTTTTTCTGCACCCAGTCCTCACGGTCAGTGGTCTTGATCTTGTCGTTCAGGATCTCCGTGCGATAGCCTTCATCCGTCAGGAGCTTTTTGAGCTTCTGCTGGGAATCCGTGCGCACCCAGCTTGTGTAGATGAGTGCGCGTTCACCGTTCTGAATGGCGGCTTTTACGATCTCCAGCGTCCGCAATTCCTTTTCTCCGAGCGTGTCCGCGTCCCCGATGTTCTCAGGCTCGACAATGGGGACATCGCTATCGGGGTAGAAGATAGGCTTCTGGTCATACGGCTGATCCGGATAGACAGTCAGCAGGTTCAGATACGCGGAAAGGATCTTCTGCGCCACGCGGCGGTCCGACCGCAATACCCGTACAAGCGCATTCTCAATGCGTTTGTATTCCGATTGCACGGCCTCATCCATACGGCAGGCAATGGGAATTTCCTCGTAGCTGGGGAGTGCCTTGCCCATGTCGGACAGCGACAAAAACGCCGTTTTTTCCAGCAGGAACCGTGAAAACACCAGCGGCGAAACGCCCGGAAGCTGACGCGTCCGAACGCCGCTTTTCTGTGATCTGCGCTTTGCGGCATAGCTTTCATCGGCTTCGGTGTAGGTTGTTTCCACAACGCCATACTCCGTATTGAACAGCGCGGGCTTTTCATGCGGCTTTCCGTCCGCCAGCATCAGCTGCGCCGACGTGCGGTAGAGCAGATGAAAAATGCCGGAGCTGTAGCCGTTGATGAGCGTGGCCGTCATGCCGATGACCTTTTTTGCCGTGCCGAACAGCTCTGCCATGGCATCGCCCTGTCCGCTGTCGTTGTTGTACTCGTGCAGCTCATCCACGATGAGGCCGTCAAGCCTGCCGCGGTACCGCTTCTTGATGTAAGAGCTGAGCGGATACCGCCGGCACGCGCCGCGCGTCGGGAAATATCCGTCTGGATTCTCGTGAAGTGACAGCAAAACATCCAGCGCGGCGGGGTTCTTTGTCTTCTGCATGGCATGGACTGCCAGCTTCCGATGCACCCAGCCGTATTCCGGAATTTTGACCCACGGAGAAGGCACGCTTGGATTCACCGCTGTCCACAACGGTTCACCGCAATTCATACATTGATGATTGCGCCGGTTTTCCATGCGGAACGCCTCCGGTTTCGCGGTCACCCAGTCGTATGTATCGTCGCTGCTTGGCAATTCTATGACGGAACCACAGCCGGGGCAGCGGAACGCACCTTTCCGCGCGTCAAAAAGAACCGCCGGGCGGCGCATATAATAGCCGTCTCGTGCCTTTTCCTTGCTGATAACGGCGTAGATGCTTTTGTCGCCCTGCCGGTACTGTGCGTACAAACTGTCCAGCTCTATAATGCTGCGGACGATGACGCCCGCAGTCTCTGGCAGCGTTTCGGCAATTTCACGCACCCACTTCTTCGCAACGTGCGACGGGCAGAGGATGATGTTGAACGTCTTTTTTCGTTTCTGCGCCTGATACGCGGCCAGCGCCGTTGCGCCGATCTTCGTTTTGCCGCTTCCGCATTCCGCCACGATGAACGCAGACTTTCCCTCCGAGAGCTTGCGCTTGACCGATTCCGCAACCGCAAGCTGCGCCGGGTAAAGGCTGTAGCCCGCGTGTTCGCGGATATGGTCGTTGATGCGTAAAATCTCCGGGGAAAGCTGCTCCGCGGCGGGGTCAAAGAGCGGCTGAAACTGCTCACGGATTCTTTCTGCGACAGTCACGCCGAACGCAGACAGATAGCTGGTGACGGAATGGACGCTGTCAAAGCCGTGTGGATCTTGAAGCGTTCCAGGAATACGAATTGCGCTGGCTTTTAAGCCGTCCTCCAGTACCTTGACGATATTGGCGTCGTCCTTCTTGCATAGCAGCAGCCACGCCTCCAGCCGTTCCCGGATGGAGATGACGCGCAGCGGCTTGAGAAATCTGCGCCGCTGCAATTCGTCCAGAACATAGTCCTGAAACTCCGGGATAAGCGGCACAGCCGTTTTCCGGTCCAGCGCTTCAAACAGCGCCCGCCGGTCTCCGGCCGGACAAAAAAGAACGCACTTCCGCGGCGGCAGCTCTACATTTGCCTGTCCGTCTATTTCTTCCTCGCTGTCCTGTCTGGCTTCATCCGCATCGTCCAGTGAAAGGATCGTTGCCTCGGCGTAAATTCCGTCGTGGCTCAGATGGCATTCGTACTTCTTTGGTTCGCAGGCGAGCATGGCTGGTTCACCGGCAAATTCCGTTTCCAGCGTCGCGCCGGCATAGATCGCATCCGACATGGCGCGTACCATCTCCGGATACCCGCCGAAGCGGATCGCCCGAAGATGCTGCTCGCGTCCATCCGGTTCAAGTACGATCGTGTCCGCATACGCGCTGAGACGGATCTCCTGCTTGGGATTGTAATAGCTGATTGGCATTAACCGGCTCTTTTCTGGCATTCATGGTTTTCCTCCTTTCGTTGTTTTGGACACAAAAAGACCGTAACTGCCATTCAGCAATTACGGTCTTACTGGTCCTGTTGTATTTTGGTGTTCATTGGTCTGCGCGCGGAACCGGGGCATACCTGTCCCCAAGCTTTCACCTCCGCCCTTCATCTGCTCCGCCCTGATACTGCTCTGACCTGGAATGCAGATTTATTGTAGCGCAGCAACAGACAGGTGCAAACTTGCGGATTACTCAAGTGTTGTATCGCATAACCGCTTTCTCCGTGCTGCCCGACGGATCCAGCTTGCGGCTCTGCGCTGCTCCGTATCGCCATAATAGCCTGAGCAATGCGGAAACGACCTCATCCCGCACTGCGGCGTGTTCCATTTGGGCTTCCAGAATGTTATCAAAAATGGTTTCCTGCGTATAGATCGTTTCCGTCAGGTTCTGCCTGTTTCTATCCCCCAACAGGTTTATTTGCGGTGCTACATGATGTTCTGTCAGGAATACCAGTTCTGCCGTGGTGAGCCGAAGTCCGGCTTCTGTCAGCCATAGCAGCAGTTCTTTTTGGCGCGCGCTTAGAATCGCACGAACTCCTTGCGGCTTCGCAGGCGTCAGAACGCACTGCGTCAATGCACGATAGCCGTCATATCCATCGCCCTTTGGATGAAAAGCTCCTCCCACGTGTTCACCGACAGGCTTTTCATGTTTTTTCCGTGGCTTGGGGGACGGGTGCTTGCGCTTCTTTTCCATACGCTTTTGCGACTTTACGGGTTTCTCTTTTGGCTTTTTCTGACCGCCTTCCGCAATCGGCAGACTCTTTCCGCACTCCATGCAGAAAGAAGCGGCGCCATCTGCAAAATCGGCGCCGCAATAGGGACAATATTTCATACTCAGCACTCCTTTGGGCAGTATTCGGCATTCATGCCGGGTTTCACGACCCATTGGGGGACGATACGATTATACCACAGTGTCTTTTTCGTGTCATCGGCGCAAACCCTGCCATTTAGTCTGCCATTTCGTGAGACATTTTGTATTCCTCAATAGTCGGGAGCGGAAAAATCGTATGTATTTATTTTGCGCTACGGGGCTCATCTTCCCCGCCGCTGCAGCTTTGTGCCCGCTTCCTTAAAGCAGCGTGCTTATTCCGGTGGAAATCAGATCTGCCACACGATATAATGAATTTACAAGCATACTTTTTGCGCAATGCACGCAATGAACGGCGATTTTTGTTGTCTATATAGGTGAAAGGCCTTTACGCAGAGAGAAGGGAGGGCGCAATGAGAGACCATGAGATCATAGAATTGTACTGGGCGCGTAACGAGAGCGCGATTGCCGCCACCGCAGAAAAGTACGGGAGCTACTGCCATACGATTGCATATAACATACTGCGTAACAAAGAGGATGCGGAGGAATGTGCCAACGATACATACCTCCGCGCATGGAGTTCGATCCCGCCGCAGCGTCCGAACCGCTTGTCGATCTATTTAGGGAAAATCACGCGCAACCTCTCTCTGAACCGTTATAAGCGGTATACTGCCGAAAAACGCGGACACGGACAAGTAGTCCTCGCGCTGTCTGAGCTGGAAGCCTGCGTTCCTTCGGAAACGACTGTGGAGCAGACCGTCGAAGAAAATGAGTTGGCTGCCGCCATTGACCGCTTCCTGTATGCAAAGCCCAAGCTGAACCGTAACATTTTTGTCCGCAGATACTATCATCTCTACGCAATACGGGATATTGCGGACGCATACGGAATGAGCGAGAGCAAGGTGACGTCTTTGCTTTTCCGTATGAGAAACGAATTAAGACGATTTCTTGAAAAGGAGGGAATTATGCTATGAAAACCGAAGTTCTTCTTCGTTCGATCGGAAAGATCAATGACGAGCTTATCGCTGACGCGGAAAGCGAAGCAAATACCAAAAGAAAGCCCGGTTTGGCCAAGCTTGGAATCATGGCTGCCTGCCTAGCACTGGTTCTCTGCACCGGCATTGCCACACATGCCATCCGAAACAATGCGACAGCAGGCACCTTCACAATGGATGTCAACCCCAGCGTGGAATATACGATTGCCAAAAGCGGGAGCGTTAAGAATGTCCGCTGCTTGAACAGCGATGCGGAAAATGCGCTCAGCGATGTCGCGCTGGGAAAACAGAGTGTCGAGACCGCTCTAACGCGCACGGTCGCCGCCTACGAGGCCTGCGGATACATGGAAAATGGCGAAGCGACTGTTCTGATCTCTTTTGATTTCCGTCTTGATGCGAATGCCGAACTAAAAGCCTCTCTCTCCGCGGAGATCCGGAAGGCCTTGGAGCAGACCGATGCCGTCGGCACACTGGTTTTCCACTCCGAACTGACGGAAAACGCCGAAGCAGCGAAGATCGCCGAGGAATTCCATGTCTCCCTTGGCCGCGCCGACTGGATCCTTACTGCAGCAGACAAAACCGGGCTGCCCACGGACGAGGTTGCCCGCATGTCGTTGGACGAGCTTCTTAAATTCCAAGAGGCCTCCGGCATTGTTTCTGTCAGTGTATCGAAGTTCATCTCCTTGGAGGAAGCAAAGAAGATTGCACTGAAGGACGCCAAACTGGATGAACTAACGCAGAAGATCGTGTTCACCCGGGAGGAGCTGAGCCGCAATCAGGGCAAGCCCTGCTACCTGCTGGAGTTCTACACCGGGACAAATCAATATTTCTACCAAATCGACGCAAAGAGCGGCAGCATTATTTACGCCGGGAAATTTATCACTCTTTCCGAAGCGAAGAAAATCGCTCTGGATGATGCCGGATGCAAGGATAAAGTCAGCTTTACCGAGGAAACCCTTGTGAGCGGCGGCATCAAAACGCCTTACTACCGGTTCGTTTTTGCCGATACGAAAACACAGTGGACATACCGCATTGATGCGGTGCTGGGCACTGTGTTGGAGAAGCAGCAGAAAGAGATCGTGACAACGGACTTCATCTCTCTGGAGGAGGCGAAGGAGATCGCCCTGAAGGATGCCGGACTTAATGAAGCCACACAAAAAATCGTGTTCACCAGAGAGGAGCTGAACCGCAATTCAGGCAAGCCCTGCTACATATTAGAGTTCTACACCGCGAAGAAGCAGTATTCTTACAAGGTGGATGCCAAGGACGGCAGCATCATCGAGGCTTACCACTTCATTCTTCTGGCGGACGCGAAGAAAATCGCACTGGACGATGCCGGGGTCAACGTGAAGGTGGTCTTCACGACAGAAGAGCTGGTTGCCGGCGGCATCAAGTCGCCCTACTATTCCTTCGCCTTTGAAAGCGACACCGCTCGCTGGACTTACAAAATTGACGCGGTCCTTGGCGTGATTATGGATAATACCTGCGATAAGATCATTCCCCCTGCCCCGGAGTTTATCGGCTTGGAAAAGGCAAAGCAGATCGCAGAGAAGGCAAAACGGTATCCGCTTGTCTTACAGAACGTAGAAAAGAAGAAAAAGCAGAAAGAAGCGCCATTGCTCTACGATCTGACGGAACTGCAGCGCGATGCGAGCGCACGGTTCGGCTATTCGGCAAAACAGACGCTGAATCTGATGCAGAGCCTCTATGAGACCCATAAAGTCCTTACGTATCCGCGGACAGATTCACGGTATCTGACGAAAGATATTGTGCCGACGTTAAAAGAGCGGCTGGATGCGGTCAGCATCGGCCCGTACAAAGCACTGGCCCAGCAGGCGAAGCGCAGTCCGCTGAACGGAAAGCTCTCCTTTGTCAATGATGCGAAGGTTTCCGATCACCATGCCATTATCCCGACGGAGCAGTACGTGCAGTTATCCGCACTCTCGAACGAGGAGCGCCGCATTTATGATCTTGTTGTGCGCCGTTTTCTTGCGGTACTGCTGCCGCCGTGTGTATATGAAGAGACGGTGATCCGGGCTTCCATCGAAAAGGAATGCTTTACTGCGCGCGGAAAGCGCATGGTCGAGAAAGGCTGGCAGGAGGCGTACGAGGATAACCGGTACGACGAAGAGGATGAGACGAAAGAAGAGGTGCGGGAGCAGAATCTGCCGCTTCTGGAGGCAGGCATGAAGATCGGGCAGCCGAAGATCAGTCTCCGCGAAGGAAAGACAAAACCTCTGGCACGCTTCACGGAAGGCACGCTGCTCTCCGCGATGGAAAATCCGGTCCGCTACATGGAAAACCGCGACAGCAGCCTGGTAAAAACGATCGGTGAGGCGGGCGGCCTTGGAACGGTTGCGACCCGTGCAGATATCATCGAGAAGCTGTTCCGCAGCTTTCTACTGGAGAAAAAAGGCAATGAGATCTATCTGACCTCGAAAGCACGCCAGCTTCTGAAGCTGGTTCCGGCGGATTTGAAAAAGCCGGAGCTGACGGCAAGCTGGGAGATGCAGTTAAACGACATTGCAAAGGGAAAGAAGCGGCGCGATGTGTTTATGAAGGAGATCCGCAGCTACACGGTGGAACTGATCGATGAGATCAAGACGGAAGAGGGAACGTTCCGCCACGACAACCTGACGAACAAGAAGTGCCCGAACTGCGGAAAACGGCTGCTTGCGGTGAATGGAAAGAACGCAAAACTGCTCGTCTGCCCGGACAGAGAGCGGCTACCGTGAGACGGTTTCCCGCACGACGAATGCGAGATGCCCGGTCTGCCATAAGCGCATGGAGATGATCGGAAAGGGCGAGGATGCGACGTTTGTCTGCGCCTGCGGCCACAAAGAGCGCATGACAAAATTCCAAGAGCGCCGCAAAAAAGAGGGCGGCGGCGTGACGAAGCGCGATGTGGCAGCTTATATGAAGAAACAGAAAAAAGAGGCCGAAGAGCCGGTGAACAATGCGTTTGCCGCGGCATTAAAAGGAATTAAATTATAAAAAAGGGAGCGAGTTCTGCCGAAAATCAAAAAACGGCGGAACCCGCTTC
>OHVZ01000322.1_pt1 | contig 23554 bp, 18 predicted proteins | sample 1579561 | NCBI WGS metagenome assembly OHVZ01 (sample SAMEA3882547, study PRJEB24775) | human gut metagenome | biome: human-associated habitat; feature: intestine environment; material: feces | place: Netherlands | collected 2009/2010
CCCGGTTGGGCTCTTCGTCGCGCGATCCGGTGGATATTCTATGACTTCCGATGGAACGATCGCAATGGTTTCGCCATGTTTATTGGTCGGTCCCGCAAGTGTCGGGATATGAGACGAAAACGCTCGGCATATGGCCCTAGTGGGGCGGGCGACCTGGATATGGAGCGGACGGTCGGGAAAACGGAAAGGAAAGATGGCGAATGTTGTCACATGACAAGTGGGATAGGGTTGGGCGATAATGGAGGCATGACTATTGCAACGCCGGAACGTTATGCGCAAATGCTGGACGCCGCACGCCGCGGCGGTTACGCCTATCCCGCGATCAATGTGACCAGCACGCAGACCTTGAACGCCGCACTCCAGGGTTTCGCCGAGGCGGAATCCGATGGCATCATCCAAGTCTCCGTAGGCGGCGCCGCCTACTTCTCCGGGCAACGCGTCAACGACCGCGTCACCGGCTCGCTTGCCTTCGCAGCCTTCGCGCACGAAGTCGCGGCGAAATACCCCAACATCACCATCGCCCTGCACACCGACCACTGCGCCAAACAGTATTTGGACGAATGGGTGCGCCTCTTGCTCGACCATGAAGTCGAACAGGTGAAGCACGGTCAGGAACCGACCTTCCAGTCACACATGTGGGACGGTTCCACAGTGCCGCTGGATGAAAACCTTGACATCGCAGAAGAACTGCTCGACAAATCCCAAGCCGCGCACACCGTGCTGGAAATCGAAATCGGCGCGGTCGGTGGCGAAGAAGACGGGCACAGCGCCGAAATCAATGACAAACTGTATTCCACGCCCGCGCAAGGCATCACCGTCGCGCAACGACTCGGCCTCCGCGAGCGCGGACGCTACATGGCCGCCTTCACCTTCGGCAACGTGCACGGCGCATACAAACCGGGCGTGGTGAAACTGCGCCCCGAACTGCTCGACGAAATCCAGACCACGGTCGCGCTCGCGATCAAGGCCGGCGAAATGCCCGACCCCGCGCACTCGCTGGATGTCGCTCCCGGTAAGCCGTTCGCCCTGGTGTTCCACGGCGGTTCCGGCTCCGCGCCGGAGGAGATCGCGCAGGCCGTGAGCTACGGCGTGGTGAAGATGAACATCGACACCGATACGCAGTACGCATTCAGCCGTGCGGTGGCCGGTCACATGTTCTCCAACTATGATTCGGTGCTCAAAATCGACGGTGAGGTGGGCAACAAGAAGCTGTACGATCCGCGATCCTGGGGTCGTGAAGCTGAATCCGCGATGGCCGCGCGTGTGGTCGAAGCATGCAAGCAGCTCGGCAGTGCCGGGCGCGCGCTGAACTAGCCAACGGTCTTTCGAACTGTTTTCGGGCGTTTTCTGGTCTGTTTTTCGGACCGGTTGCAATCCGATTACGGTCGGTCCGGAGCCGTGAGCATCCCTCAGACCCGGTAGAGGGTGAAGAGTAACCTTTGTAAGGCTTTAGGCGCAAGGCTTAAGGCAGAATCGCGTACGCACGGAGGTGCAACAACATGCCTGGAATTGTTTTGATCGGTGCCCAGTGGGGAGACGAGGGCAAAGGCAAGGCAACGGATCTGATCGGCACGAAGGTCGACTACGTGGCCCGCTTCAACGGCGGCAATAACGCTGGCCATACTGTGGTGGTCGGCGACGAATCGTATGCGCTGCATCTGCTGCCGTCCGGCATCATCAGCCCCAACACCACCCCCGTCATCGGCAACGGCGTCGTCGTCGATCCGGAAGTGCTGTTCCAGGAGATCGACGGCCTTGAAAGCCGTGGCGTGGACTGCTCCCGACTGCTGGTGAGCGAAAGCGCGCACATCATCGCCCCGTATCACCGCGTGCTCGACAAGGTGACCGAACGCTTCCTCGGCAAGCACAAGATCGGCACCACCGGCCGTGGCATCGGCCCGGCATACGCCGACAAGATCAACCGCGTGGGCATCCGTGTGCACGACCTGTTCAACGCGGAGCACCTGCATGACAAGGTCGAGGCCAGCCTGCATCAGAAGAACCAGATGCTCGTCAAGCTGTACAACCGTCGCCCGATCGACGTGGACGAGACCACCGACGAGCTGCTCAAGCTCGGCGAACGCCTGAAGCCGTACGTGGCCAACACCTCCCTGGTGCTCAACAAGGCGCTCGACGAGGGCAAGACCGTGCTGTTCGAAGGCGGCCAGGCCACCATGCTCGACGTGGACCACGGCACCTACCCGTTCGTGACTTCCTCCAACCCGACCGCCGGCGGCGCCTGCACCGGCACCGGCGTTGGCCCGACCAAGATCACCCGCGTGATCGGCGTCTCCAAGGCGTATGTGACCCGCGTGGGCGAAGGCCCGTTCCCGACCGAACTGTTCGGCGAGGACGGCGAATGGCTGCGCGCCCAAGGCCACGAGTACGGCGTGACCACCGGTCGCCCGCGTCGCTGCGGTTGGTTCGATGCGGTCGTCAACCGTTACGCGGCCCAGGTCAACGGCCTGACCGACATCGTGCTCACCAAGCTCGACGTGCTCACCGGCCTCAAGGAAATCCCGCTGTGCGTGGCGTACGACGTCAACGGCGAGCGTCGCGACGATATGCCGACCGACCAGGCCGAGTTCGCCGCCGCGAAGCCGATTTATGAGTCCATGCCGGGTTGGGACGAGGACATTTCCCAGGTCCATGACTTCAACGATCTGCCGAAGACCTGCCAGGATTACGTCAAGCGTCTCGAAGAGCTGTCCGGCTGCCGCATTTCCGTGATCGGCACCGGCCCGCAGCGCGACCACATCATCCAGATCAACTCGCTGATCGACTGAAGCTGATTCGGCTGATTCGTCGATATGAACGTCGGTAACGAACGTCAATGACAAGTGCCGGTGGGCCTGTGCCTGCCGGCACTTTGCGTATGGTGCGTGCGATGGCGTGCGCGTATGACGCACACCGCATACACACCGACGGGGTGCGCGGCGGAGGAACGGAAAAGGGGAGTGCGATGACTGCAATGCCGCCTAACGACAGGTTCGACAGGTTTGACAGGTTCAGCAAACTGGTCCCGCGATTCGACCACCTGAAATGGAAGATGGCCGCTGCCGGCATTCTCGTCGGCCTGATTTCCGGCTTCCTCGTCGTCCTCTACCGTCTCGGCATCGAATACGGCACCGACACCGCGCGCTGGATCTACGCGCGCATCCGCGAAACCCCGTGGCTGGTCGCACCGTGGGCGGTCGCCGCAATCGCAGCCGCGCTCGCCATCGCATGGATGGTCAAAAAAGAGCCGATGGCCGGCGGCAGCGGCATTCCGCAAACCAACGGCGTGGTGATCTGCGGCCTGAAAATGCGATGGCAGACGATTCTGCCGGTTCGCTTCATCGGAGGCCTGCTCGGATCGCTCTTCGGCCTCTCGCTCGGCCGCGAAGGACCGTCCATCCAAATCGGCGCATCGGGCGCGCAGTTCCTATCGCACCGGCTGCGCGGCAAGAAACGTGAGGACGTGCAGGAGCATTATCTGGTCACCGCCGGTGCCGCGGCCGGCCTGTCCGCCGCGTTCAGCGCACCGCTGTCCGGCATGATGTTCGCTTTGGAAGGGGTGCATCGCAGTTTTTCGCCCGCAATTCTGATGGGCGCCACCGCCGCGTCCCTGACCGCCGATTTCGTATCGAAATACTGTTTCGGCCTGCGTCCGGTGCTTGACTTCGGCACCATCGGCCAACTGCCGCTCGGCGAATACGGGTGGCTGATTCCGCTGGGATTGGTGGCCGGTTTGGTCGGTTCGCTGATGAACCGTTCGCTGCTCGGCTTCCAAACGCTGTACGGCAAGCTTCCCGTATGGAGCCGCCCTTTGATCGCGATCGCACTCGCGCTGCCAATCGGCATTTGGCTGCCTGACGTGCTCGGCGGCGGCTCGAACCTGATCGCCATGGCCGAGCATGCGCGCGTCGGCTTGGGCATGCTGTGCGTGCTGTTCGTGGCGAAAGTGCTGTTCACCTCCACCAGCTTCGGTTCAGGCGCTCCCGGCGGCATTTTCATGCCGATTCTCGCGGTTGGCTCACTCGCCGGCGGTATCTGCGGCGAGACGTTGCACCAGTTCGGCAACCTGCCGTCCGATTCCGTGGCGATTTTCTCGGTATGCGTGATGACGGGCACGCTGGCCGCGTCCGTGAAAACACCAATCACGTCGATTCTGCTGGCCGTGGAAATGTCCGGCACATTGACGCACATGCTGCCGGTCGCCGCCGTCGCGTTCATCGCATTGCTCGTCTCCGACCTGCTGCGTACGAAACCGATCTACGGCGAGCTGCTGGAACGGTACATGCGCGCGCAAGGAGGCACGACGGCAATCGCCAATCGCATCGACAACGGCATCATGGAACTGCCTGTGGAAATGGGCGCGACCGCGGACGGCAAGCTGATGCGTGACGTGCGCTGGCCGTACGGCTGTCTGGTGATCGGCCTGCGTCGCGGAGAACGGCAGATCGTGCCGCATGGCGATACGCGGCTGCGCGCCGGCGACTATCTGGTCGTGTTGTTCAGCGGCGAGGACGAAAGCGACGCACGGCATGCGATGCGGCGGTTGTGCGACGTGTCCGTCTGACGCGGCCGTACCGTCTTCCATAACCATTCGTAGACGTCTAGGGCCACCCGAAGTTATCCACAGTTATCCACAGTTATCCACCGAATCGGACATGTTCGATGTTTGGTTGCAACGCACGTGTAGACTCGTACAAGGTTAGGAAGACGGCACCTGCGGCCAGCTCGTTGCCGTATGGCTGGGGCGGAACGACGCTGTCCGCGGAAAGCCAAGTACAAGGGGAACGTGATGGAATCGCAAGAACAACGGGCGGCAGACTCGCCAAACGCGGGTGATGAGCCGAATCCCGCCACACAGTCGATCGACGTCGCCGAAGTGGCGCGCGCGGATGTGCGCCCGTCCGGTGCCGCCGCATCCAAGCATCCGCCGCAGATTCCGCTCGCGCCGATGAAACGCATGCAGGCGCGATTCAACCCTCTTGCCGATGGTCTGATGTATCTCGTGGTGTTCGTCGGCGGTTTCGTCGGCGTCGGGTTCCGTCGCGCCACGGACCTGCTGCTGCCGTCGGTGAACGGTTCGCCGTTCGTGGTGGGCACGTTCGTGTCGAATATGCTCGCCTGCTTCCTGTTTGCGATGCTGACCGAATACATGGCGACCGCGTCGTGGCTGCGCCGCAGGGTACGGCAGGTCGTCAGCCGTGGCGTCGGGCTTGGTTTGCTTGGCGGACTGTCGACGATGTCCGGCGTGATGTTGGAAACCATGGAAGGCATGCGCGAGCAGCGTTTCGGCAGCGCGCTCGGCTATCTTGCGGGAAGTTTCGCCGGCGGTCTGATCGCGGCCGCGGTTGGCGTGGCGCTGATGCAGGCGTTGCTGGCGCGCGGCACACGCAAGCGGGTCCGTAACGCGATCGCCGATGCCTCCACGGCTTCCGTATCCTCAATGTCCGATTCGGGCGATTCGGACGCGTACGACACTGTGCAGAACGTCCAGATGACCGACACTGCAGTATCGGCTACGCAGAGTGCTACGCAGACGGTCCCCATGGCCGATTCGGGCGATTCGGACGTGCCGGCCGCGCAAAACGTGCAGAACAACGTGCCGGACGCGCAGGGCGTGCGCCACGTGAAGGTGGCGGATGCGGCGCATTCGGCCGCGCAGGCCGCGTTGGAGGCCGCGCAGGCGGCACAGCAGGCGGCCCAGGTCGCCCAGCAGGTCGCGCAGACCGGGCAGGTGTCGAAAATCGAATCGCAGCCGCAGCCATCGCAACCCGTCGCACCTCTGCCCAGCTTCGAACCCAAGCCGGTCACCGCGGAAATCCCGCTCGTCGCCGACCCGACCACAGGGGAGGTGCGCTGATGACCTGGATGATCTGCCTGTTCGGCGGCATCGGCGCCATGGCCCGTTATGTGCTTGACGTGTCGATCCAACGCAGCTGGAACCGTGACGGCAACCACAGCTTCCCCCTGGCCACGCTCGTCATCAACGGCGTCGCCTCCCTGTGCGCCGGCATCGCCATGATGTCGTACTATGCGCAGTCGGTTGATATGGGCACGGTAATGACGTTCGTTGTGGGGTTCCTCGGCGGATTCTCAACATTCTCGTCGGCGATCAACGAGGTGCTGTCGCTGATTCGCAAACGCCGTTTCGCCATGGCCCTGGGCTATGGCGCTGCCACGGTCGCGGTGCCGCTCGCCTGCGTGGCGCTCGGATTCGGCATCGCCATGCTGGGCGGCCACGCATAGCTGTCACCGGCTTGGCCGCGCGTAATTTTCACGTTACACGGGCGGTCATCGGGTAACGTTCAGGAAATCTGAGCGCAACCGCGCGAGCTGTTTCCTCTCCTACGTTGTGAAAACAACAAGAGAGGAAAAACCTATGACAGCCGTAACGTATCTCACACGGCATCGTCGACCGGGAATCGTCATACTCTGTTCGATTGTCGCCGTTCTCTCGATGCTTTTCGTACTCCCTCCCGCCATCGCGTCCGCAGCCGATTCCGGCGCGCAGGCCGTCGATGAATGCAATCCGACCGCCAGCAACGGCTGCGTCAACGGCATCCTGCAGGACGCCGACAAGAAGCCGATCGCCGACGTCACCATCACGCTGTCCGGCAAGGCAACGGCGGAAACCAAAACCGCTGCCGACGGCAAGTGGGCGTTTTCCGTTGCCGATGATGGCGATTACACCGTCACCATCGACGCATCCGTTGCGAAAGAGCACGGTCTGAAGGCAAGCAGCGCAACGGTGACGATCAGGAAAGCCAGCTTCGACAAGCAGCGCGGAGTCGTCCGTTTCGACCAGGCGGGCGATTCCACCGGCAGCGGCACGTCCGGCACATCTGGATCGTCCGGCTCGGCAAACGGCACGAAAGGCGCGACCGGCACATCCGGATCGACGGCGGCCACGCAATCGCCAGTCAAAAAAGACGGCTCCAATGTCGGCAAACGCATCTGGCAGCAACTGTATTCCGGCATTATCTTCGGCCTGATGCTGGGCCTCATGTCCGTCGGCATGAACCTCGTCTACGGCACCACTGGCCTGCAGTCGTTCTCACACGGCGAACAGGTGACGCTCGGCGGCCTCATGGCATACGTCGGCACGCAGATGCTGCACATGCCGCTCATCGCCTCCGCCATCTTCGCCATCGTCATCGGCGCGCTGACCGGCTTCATCCAAAACGAAATCGTCTGGGGGCCGCTACGCAGACGCCACGTCGGCACCATGCAGCAGATGATCGTCACCATCGGCCTGTCCATGGCGTTGCAGTACACGTTCCAGTTCTTCTTCGGTGGCGACATCAAAGGCATCGTCAAATCGGTGCCGGACAGCTTCCAGCTCGGACCGATCACCACCGACATGCCGACGCTGGTCTCCGCGCTCATCGCCATCTGCGTGATCGTCGGCGTCACCCTGTTCCTCTACAAGACGCGACTCGGCCGCGCCACACGAGCCGTGTCCGACAACGCGGCGCTCGCCGCAGCATCCGGTATCAACGTGGATCAGGTGGTCCGCGTGGTCTGGATCCTCTCGTGCGCGATGGCAGCCCTGTCCGGCGTGCTGCTCGGCGTCTACCTGAACGGCATCTCCTGGAACACCGGCGCGACCCTGATCCTGCTGATGTTCGCCGCGGTGACGCTCGGCGGCCTCGGCACCGCCAATGGCGCGTTGATCGGCTCGCTGGTCATCGGCATCGTGGCGGACATGAGCTCGCTCGTCATCCCCAACGATATGCGTTACGCCAGCGCGCTGGCAATCCTCATCATCGTTCTGCTGGTGCGCCCGCAGGGCATCTTCGGCAAGCAGCAAAGGGTGGGCTGATCCATGGACATCATGACAATCATCTCCAACGCGGCGGGCGAACTGATCGCCCCGACCACGGCGGCGTACGTACTCGCCGCCATCGGTTTGAACATTCACTTCGGCATGACGGGCCTGATGAACATGGGCCAGGCCGGTTTCATGCTCCTCGGCGCTTACGGATTCGCCATCACGCAGTCGATGGGCTGCAACCTGTTCGCCTCCGTATGCGCGGCGCTCGCGCTCGCGGTCATCTACGCGCTGCTGCTGGGCATTCCGACGCTGAAACTCGGACCCGACTATCTGGCCATGGTCACATTGGCCGCCGCGGAAATCATCCGCATCATCGGCAGATCGACGGCCATGACGAACTTCACCGGCGGTTCCGCAGGCATCTCGCCGCAGGACTTCACCGAGAAATTCGAATCGCTTTCGCCGCTGCCGGACGGTTCGACCACGTTCCTGCTGTGGACGTACAGCAACAACATCGCCAACTCCTGGTGGCTGCGCATCGTGGCATGGGTTTTGGTGGTGATCGCGGCGCTGCTGTGCTGGCGCTGGTTCCACTCGCCGTGGGGCCGCATGCTCAAAGGCATCCGCGAGGACGAGAACGCGATCCGTTCGCTCGGCAAGCCGGTGACGCGATACAAGATGGAATCGCTGATTCTGGGCGGCCTGTTCGGCGCGATCGCCGGCATCATCTTCGTCCTGCCGCGTTCCGTACAGCCCGATTCGCTCGGCCGCACCGTCACCTTCTACGTGTGGACGATTCTGCTGCTGGGCGGCGCGGCCACGATTCTCGGCCCGGTGCTTGGCTCCTGCGTGCTGTGGGTGCTGCTCACCTTCGTCAAGGAGGTCATGCGCAACACCGTTCCCGAAACCCTCATCTCTTCCAACCAGATCGAAGCCCTCGGCTGGGTGATCGTCGGCGTCGCGCTGATGTGCCTGGTGATCTTCAGACCACAAGGCCTGTTGGGCGACCGAAAGGAGTTGGCTTTCCATGCCTGATACAACGAATTCTCCGACCACTGGCGTGCAGCCGGCCACGCAACCCGCAACCGGCGTGCAACCCGTATCCGGTGTGCAGCCCGGCGTACCATTTCAGGACCTCACCAAATGGGCCACCAAAGCTCCGGAAGGCGAGACCCTCATCTCCACCGCCTATCGTGACAAAGTCACCGACGATCTGAAATTCGTCGAAAACAAGCCGGGCGTGCACAAGCCCGACCCGATCCTCGTGGCCGACAACGTGACCCGCAAATTCGGCGGCATGACCGCCGTGGACGTGAGCCACTTCGAAATCGAACGGCACGGCATCACCGCGCTGATCGGACCGAACGGCGCCGGCAAAACCACGTTCTTCAACCTGATGACCGGCTTCGATACGCCGAACACCGGCACCTGGCAGTTCGACGGCAAGGACATGGCCCACGTGCAGCCCGAAAAAGTGGCGCGCATGGGCATGGTCCGCACCTTCCAGCTAACCAAGGTGATGAGCCGTCTGACCGTGCTCGACAACATGCTCCTCGGTGCCCCCGTGCAGCCGGGCGAAGGCATGTTCCGCGCGCTGTTCCCCGGCATGTGGAGGAAGCAGGAGCAGGCGAACATCGAAAAAGCCGAGGCGCTGCTGGAACGCTTCCTGCTGATCAAAAAGAAGGACGATTACGCCGGCGCGCTTTCCGGCGGCCAACGCAAGCTGCTGGAAATGGCACGAGCGCTGATGTCCGACCCGAAACTGGTCATGCTGGACGAGCCGATGGCCGGCGTGAATCCCGCGCTGAAACAGTCGCTGCTCGACCACATCATGGCGTTGCGCGAGGAAGGCACCACAGTGCTGTTCGTCGAACACGACATCAACATGGTGAGACACATCGCCGACTGGGTCACCGTGATGGCGGAAGGCAAGATCGTGGCCGAAGGCCAACCGAAGAGCGTGATGAACGATCCGGCCGTGATCGACGCATATCTGGGCGCCCACGCGAACGTGGACCTGGGCGACGATTCCGTGCTGGAAGACCTGAAGGAGGCCTGAAATGAGCGACATCGCAAGCGTGGCCGACGAGCCGCTGACCCGCGCGCAGATCCACATGGGCGAGCCCGAAGGCGAACCGTTGCTCGACGCGGTCGATTTGGTGGCCGGATACATTCCCGGCGTGAACATCCTGAACGGCGCATCCCTGACCCTGCATGAAGGCGAGATCGTCGGCATCATCGGCCCGAACGGCGCAGGCAAATCCACCCTGCTCAAATCATTGTTCGGCCTGGTGCACATCCACTCCGGCAAGCTGCTGCTGAAAGGCGAGGACATCACCAACCTGCGCGCCGACAAACTCGTCTCCCGTGGCGTCGGCTTCGTGCCGCAGACCGAAAACGTCTTCCCCAGCCTGACCATCGCGGAAAACCTGCACATGGGCGCGTTCCAAGCACCGAAACTGTTCAACGAACGCTTCGACTACGTGTGCTCCATCTTCCCCAAACTCGGCCAGCGCAAGAACCAGCTCGCCGGCCAGCTTTCCGGCGGCGAACGTCAGATGGTGGCCATGGCCCGAGCCCTCATGATGAAACCATCCGTCCTCCTGCTCGACGAGCCCTCCGCAGGCCTGTCCCCAATGCTCCAGGACGAGACCTTCATCCGCGTGCGCCAAGTCAACAAAGCCGGCGTATCCGTGGTCATCGTCGAACAGAACGCCCGCCGCTGCCTGCAGATCTGCGACCGCGGCTACGTCCTCGACCAAGGCCGCAACGCCTACTCCGGCAAGGGCCGCGACCTGATGAACGATCCGAAAGTCGTCTCCCTCTACCTGGGCAACCTGGAAGAAGAGGTTCAAGAGGAAGGAAGGTAGGACCCAGGAAATCGCGGAACGGAGCGTATACCGCCTTTCCTTGCCGCTCGACGTACGTTCGTACGCCTTCGGGCTCGGACGGCGGTCTCCGCACGCGTTCCGCGATTTCCCCCTATGATTCAAAATTCTCAATTCCGATTACCGCTGTTGGGACACTGCCCGACAGCGGCTTCGGCATGCCTGAAAACAAGCTCAAAACCTTGTGTTTCCAACAGTTTTCGGGCTTCACCTTCGGTTAACTTCACGCATACACATTCGGTTTCCTCGGCACTTATAGTGCGATTCAAGATGGTCGAGCAACACATCTCGATAATCGATCCCAAAGAATTTGTCACCAAAAGGTTCAGCAGTAAGCAGAGCCAAGAGAGGAAGCGGTGATTCAAATGAAGAAGAATATGAAGAGCATGAGGAAGATCGGTATTACAGCCACTGCCATGGTGGCCGCCGCGGTTATGGCGCTCGCCGGCTGCGGCTCGTCCAGTTTTTCCAGCAGCTCGTCAAGCGGCTCAGACTCCACATCCGGCGCCAAAACCACCAAGTTCGTGCTCGGCGGACTGTGGCCGGAAACCGGCTCCTTGGCCTATCTGGCACCGCCGGAACTGGCCGCCGAAAAGCTCGCGGTCAAGGACATCAACGATGCTGGTGGCGTCCTCGGCAACAAGATCACCACCGTAGACGCCGACACGTCCGATGCTGACCACGCCGACCAGAACACCTCCGCCGCCCAATCCGTCCTCAGCAAGAACCCGTCGTTCATCATCGGCCCGGCCTCCAGCTCCGTGGTCAAGAACACCTACAAGTCCATCACCTCGCAAAACATTCCGATGCTGTCGATGGGCGCCACCTCGGCCAGCTTCTCCGGCCTTTCCGACTACTTCTTCCGCACCGTCGCCCCCGATACCGTGCAGGGCGCGGTCATGGGCAACCTGATCGCCCAGGACGGCGTGCAGAAGCTCGCCATCGCGGTCTTCAACGACGAATACGGCACCGGCCTGCGCGACACCATCGTCAAAACCGCATCCGCGGCAGGCGTCGACATCATCTATGGCGAAAAGGACACGTTCGACCCGACCGAAACGAACTTCTCATCCATCGCCACCGCAATCAAGGCATCCAACCCCGACGCGACGCTCGTCATCGCCTTCGATCAGACCAAACCGCTGCTGAAGGCGCTCGCCTCCGCCGGAGTCAACACCAAGAAGCTGTACTTCGTGGACGGCAACACCTCCGACTATTCCAGCGAACTCGACGCGGGCCTGCTGGAAGGCTCGAAGGGCACCATCCCGGGTGTCAATCCGTCCGACGACTTCGTCAAGCGCCTCGAATCCACCGGCGTCGACCTGAAAAACACCACCACCTACGGTGCTGAAACCTATGACGGCATCATCCTCGCCGCGCTCGCCGCACAGAAGGGCGGCAGTGCCGATGGCAAGACCATCCAGGCCAATATGGCGGCCGTCTCCGGATCCACCAAGGGCGAGAAGTGCGATTCCTACAAGGCCTGCGTTGCCCTGCTGAAGGACGGCAAGGAGATTCAGTACCAGGGCCAGACCGGCATCGGCGCGTTCAACGACGCGCATGATCCGAGCTCGGCTTCCATCGGCGTCTATAAGTACGACGCCGATAACAAGCCGGTCTTCGACCACTCCCAGGAAGGTTCCGTACCGAAGGCATGACGGTCGGTTCGTCCGTGGTGCGGACTGACGTGATGGCCGGACGTGACGGCTGACGGCCAAGCCACGCAACGCAAGGGGCGGTGCGACGCAAGCGAGATGATCGCAAGTGTCGCACCGCCCCTTTTGCGGGCGGAACGCGTGTGGAGTACATGCGGAGCGTGCGTGGAAGATGCGTGGAACGCGTCGTGAAACATACGTCGTTCACGGGTGAAAAAGTGGATTTTTCGGGGGAATTGAAGAGGGGGAGGGCGTCTTTCGTCAATTGATAGTTCATATTGTGCGAACGATTGCAAAGAAACGTTACAGATGCATGTAAAATAACACATAATATCGCGATTTGTAAGGAAACATCCCGACGATGCGGGGGAGAGGTGTTGGGCAATGGTCGGCATGCGTGACGTGGCGAAAGAGGCCGGGGTTTCGCTGAGCACGGTTTCGCTAGTGGTCAACAAGACGGGCTACGTGTCCGACGACATGCGCGCGCGCGTCGAAGCCGCCATGAAAGAGCTCAATTACGTGCCCAACGAGCTGGCACGCAACCTGTACAAGAACCGCACGAACCTGGTCGGCGTGATCGTGCCGACCATCCGCCACCCCTTCTTTGCCACCCTTACCGCGCATCTGCAACGCGAGCTGGCCGCGCAAGGACTGCGCACCATGCTGTGCTCCACCGCCGACGCGGAAAACGGCGAGGTCGAATACGTGGACATGCTGCGCCGTCACATGATGGACGGCATCATCGTCTGCTCGCACACCACCCATCCGAACGATTACTGGACGTCCATCCACCGCCCGATCGTCGCCTTCGACCGTGTGCTGGGCGGCGGCATCGCGTCGATCGGCTCCGACCATGAGCAGGGCGGCCGGCTCATGGCGCACATGCTGGTCAACACCGGCGCGCACCACGTGGTGATGATCGGCGGCCCGCGCGACCAGTTCTTCGATTTGGCGGCGCGCAATGGAGACAGCCCGGACGATTTCGACCTGCACAAGACAACGTTCCCGACCGTCCGCTACTACCTTGCGCTGGAGCAGGAGCTGAAAGCGGCCGGCGTGCGGTACGAGTACGTCGAAGCCGGCAATGTGGAGGATTTCCAAGGGTATAAGAACGCGGTGAATGCTGTGCTCAACAGTATGCCGGTGGACGGCGTCGATGCCGTGGTCAGCTCCGATATCGGTGCCGCGCTTTGCGTGCGCGAAGCGATGCGGAGGCATATTTCGATTCCGCGCGACCTGCAGATCATCGCCTACGACGGCACGTATCTGACCGACCTGGCCGGTATGAAAATGACCGCGGTGGCGCAGAATTTCGACAAAATCGCGCAGGTCGCGGTCGGCAATATCGTTCGTGCGATCGCCAAGGAAGGGGATGCCAAGGCAGATACGACAAGCGCCACGGGACGCAAGCCGTACGAGCCGGACGTGCTGATTCCCGTGACGCTCAAACTGGGCGATACCACCCGCTAAGCGGGCCGTATCGCCCATCATTGGACGGGCCGTTTTACCTGCTAAGCGGGTCGTTTCGCCTTATTCGTAATCGCCGGTCGGACCGATCTTCAACGCGTCCTCGTGCGTGCGGCCCGAATGGATCGCATCGTTGATCGCCTGGATCTCCGCCGCATCCACGGCAAGTGCGCGCCCGTCGATCGCGCTGATCGGAATCGACCATCCGCCGTGCGTCATGTACAGGCTGTCCGCTTCGCGCAGCTCGGCGATCGGCAGCTTCCTGTACTCCGCCTTCTTGCCTTCTTCAAGCGCCCAGGCGAACATTTCGCGCTGTGATGTGCCATTCAGAATACCGATGCGCGGGTCGGGCGTGACGAACGTATCGCCATAGCGTGCCACAATCGACGAATTCGGGCATTCCATCGTGTAGCCGTCCTCCGTGAACAGAATCGCGTCGCCGACGCCACGGCGGGCGCATTCGCGGTGCACGGCGCAGTTGAATGCGTAGCTCAGCGTCTTCGCGCCGTTGAGCAGCCACGGGGCGCGTGCGGTGATGTCCGACGGGTAGCCGCGCGTCATCGAAGCCATGGTGATCGGCTCCAGCGAATGCAGCGTGCCCTTCGCGTCAAGGAAGATGTAGACGGTCGGCGTGCGGTCGGCCGCCTTGCCCACGCCGGTGTCCGGATCGAGACCACGGGAGACGATGATGCGCAGCATCGGACCGGGTTCCGGATCGTCATACTGGTCGATGACCAGCTGGACCGCGCGGGTGAGCGCGGGAATGTTCGGCTCGGGCATGTCCACCAGGCGGGCGGAATTGGCGAGACGCTTCAGATGGTTCTCCAACGAAACCGGGAAACCCTTCCATACCGTGGTCGCTTCGAAAATGCCGTCGCCACGCAGCGCGCACAAATCGAACGCGTTGATGATGGGGCTTTCCGGATCGACGAAACGAACCAGATCCGCGTCGGGCGCCACGCCTGCGCCTCCGAATAGCGTCTTGCCGTTACCGACTGCCAGAACGATCGAACTCATGGGAACCTCTCTTCCGCGCTCCGCGTCTTTTGATTGCCGCTTTATTGCTGTTGCGCTGTTGTGTTGCGTCAGCGTTCGCGTGCGTCTTCGGCGTCCAACCTAACCATGGTTTGTTTCCACTTGGCACCGCCAATTTGCAATGCGGAAACATACGCGTCATGAATCGCGCGGCTCCCGTAACGTTCGGCGACCAAGGTGAGGGAAAGCGACTCTGAACGTCCGTTTCTGCGGAATCTGATTTCGGGGTTCGTCGGCAGTTCGTTCGGAAAAGGCCGGACGGCGGCCGACGGGAAAGGTGAGCGCAATGGTGGATGGGATGTCCGATATGGGAACAACCGAACTTGGCGCGGCGAGCACGCCCGAACAGGCGCGCGCCGCGTTCCGTGACGGCCTGGTCCGCCCGACCTGCGGCATTGCGCAAGGCTACGCGCAGGCGAATCTGATGATTCTGCCCAAGGAGCAGGCATTCGATTTTCTGCTGTTCGCGCAGCGCAATCCCAAACCCTGCCCGCTGCTGGAAGTGATGGAGCCGGGCGTCACCGCACTCGTCACCGCGCCGGGCGCCGACATCCGTACCGACGTGCCGTTGTACCGCGTGTGGAAGCGTGGCGAACTGGTAGCCGAAGTGCCCGATATTCGCGAGTATTGGCGATCCGATTTGGTCACGTTTGTGATTGGCTGCAGTTTCACATTCGAGTTTCCGCTGATGGAGGCGGGCGTGCCGGTGCGGCACATCACGGCAGGCCGCAACGTGCCGATGTACGACACGTCGATCGAGTGCCGTTCGGCCGGCGCGTTCCATTCGACGATGGTCGTGTCGATGCGTGGCATTCCGTCTACGCAGGTGGCCGACGCATGCCGGATTTCCGGCTATTACCCGTCCGTGCACGGTGCCCCCGTATGTGTGGGCGACCCGTCCGCGATCGGCATCGACGACATCATGCATCCCGACTATGGCGATGCCCCCGTGTTGGAGCCGGGCGATGTGCCGGTGTTCTGGGCGTGCGGCGTGACCCCGCAGGCCGCGGTGATGGCGTCCAAACCGGAATTCGCGATCACGCACGCGCCGGGGCACATGTTCATCACCAGCAAACGCGATTTGGAATACATGGTGTGAGGGGGAGTGCGATGAGTGCTGTCGTGGCCGGCTCTGTTACCGGAATCGATATGAACAGCGATATGGGCGAAAGCTTCGGTCGTTGGACGCTCGGCGACGACGAGGCGCTGCTCGACGTGGTTTCCAGCGCGAACGTGGCGTGCGGCTTCCATGCGGGCGACCCGTCCGTCATGCTGAGAACGTTGTCATACGCGGCGTCGCGGGGGGTAATGGTCGGGGCGCATGTGGCGTACCGCGACCTGGCCGGATTCGGGCGCCGCTATGTGGACGAGTCCCCCGACGAACTCAAGGCGGACGTGATGTACCAGATCGTCGAATACGGCGGCCTCGACGGCGTGCATATGACGAACGTGGCGACCGTCGACGGCCTCGAACCCGACCGCTACTTTAAGCAGGTCGGCCAGCTTACGGACTGCGCCCGCAGCTGAAGTCCTGTGCCCAAGGCTGAGGGCCCTGCGCTCGCGGCTGCCCCCGCATGTCCGTCGCTTTCGAATCGGGCGCCGGAGACATGCGCCGCGATTCGGCCGAAAGCCGGTTCGACACGCCCGAACACCGGTTGCGGTTTTGGTGTCGAGCCCCATTTTGCGGTAATATCGAACCGGTTCGACACAACCGTGGGAATGGCCGTAAGGACTCCCGCAAAGAATCTCGCAACGACTTTTTGGAACCGAAGGAGGCTCCATGAAAAACAAGGTGCAGCTCATCACTTACGCCGACCGCCTTGGCGACGGCACCATCAAGTCGATGACCGACATTCTGCGCACCCGCTTCGACGGCGTGTACGACGGCGTTCACATCCTGCCGTTCTTCACCCCGTTCGACGGCGCCGACGCAGGCTTCGACCCGATCGACCACACCAAGGTCGACGAACGTCTCGGCAGCTGGGACGACGTCGCCGAACTCTCCAAGACCCACAACATCATGGTCGACGCCATCGTCAACCACATGAGTTGGGAATCCAAGCAGTTCCAGGACGTGCTGGCCAAGGGCGAGGAGTCCGAATACTATCCGATGTTCCTCACCATGAGCTCCGTGTTCCCGAACGGCGCCACCGAAGAGGACCTGGCCGGCATCTACCGTCCGCGTCCGGGCCTGCCGTTCACCCACTACAAGTTCGCCGGCAAGACGCGCTTGGTCTGGGTGAGCTTCACCCCGCAGCAGGTGGACATCGACACCGATTCCGACAAGGGTTGGGAATACCTCATGTCGATTTTCGACCAGATGGCCGCCTCTCACGTCAGCTACATCCGCCTCGACGCCGTCGGCTATGGCGCCAAGGAAGCCGGCACCAGCTGCTTCATGACCCCGAAGACCTTCAAGCTGATCTCCCGTCTGCGTGAGGAAGGCGTCAAGCGCGGTCTGGAAATCCTCATCGAAGTGCACTCCTACTACAAGAAGCAGGTCGAAATCGCATCCAAGGTGGACCGCGTCTACGACTTCGCCCTGCCTCCGCTGCTGCTGCACGCGCTGAGCACCGGCCACGTCGAGCCCGTCGCCCACTGGACCGACATACGCCCGAACAACGCCGTCACCGTGCTCGATACGCACGACGGCATCGGCGTGATCGACATCGGCTCCGACCAGCTCGACCGCTCGCTCAAGGGTCTCGTGCCGGATGAGGACGTCGACAATCTCGTCAACACCATCCACGCCAACACCCACGGCGAATCCCAGGCAGCCACTGGCGCCGCCGCATCCAATCTCGACCTCTACCAGGTCAACAGCACCTACTATTCGGCGCTCGGGTGCAACGACCAGCACTACATCGCCGCCCGCGCGGTGCAGTTCTTCCTGCCGGGCGTGCCGCAGGTCTACTACGTCGGCGCGCTCGCCGGCAAGAACGACATGGAGCTGCTGCGTAAGACGAATAACGGCCGCGACATCAATCGCCATTACTACTCCACCGCGGAAATCGACGAGAATCTCAAGCGTCCGGTGGTCAAGGCGCTGAACGCGCTCGCGAAGTTCCGCAACGAGCTCGACGCGTTCGACGGCACGTTCTCGTACACCACCGATGACGACACGTCCATCAGCTTCACCTGGCGCGGCGAAACCAGCCAGGCCACGCTGACGTTCGAGCCGAAGCGCGGTCTCGGTGTGGACAACACTACGCCGGTCGCCATGTTGGAATGGGAGGATTCCGCGGGAGACCACCGTTCGGACGATCTGATCGCCAATCCGCCTGTCGTCGCCTGACGGAAAATTTCTTGCGATTACGTATTTTCTTGCGATTACGTACGGCCTTGCGATTGCGTTCCACCTTGCGGTCGCGCATCCGGTTCGTCGCACCCCGTTCGTCGGGCGGACGGCAGTGGCCGCACGTGTTGGTATCGTAAGTTGCGTTGAAGAATCGCCCGAATGCGCTGAAGCAATGCGTCCGGGCGATTTTCGTATGTGTCGCTCGTAGCGGGCGGGCGCATGCGTGGAGTATCGAAGCACATGAAACGCGACAAGCAGAAAACGCGATAAGCCAAGAAAACAGCAGATATGACCGAAGACAATCAGAATAACGAATTCAAACCGCAGCCGCTGCCCGGCCAGGTGTTCATCCGCCCGGGCATCGACGATCGCCCCGATTATGAGAAGACCCTGACTCCCGAAGCGAAGGCGGCCATGCGCCGGCTGTCGGTGCAGCAGCATCCGCGTATTCCGGAAGCGTCCAACGAGCGTCCGGAAACCCAGGCCGCGCGCATCGCATCGGAAGGTGGAGCGCCCCTAACCGCGGCCGCGCATCTTGACGTGGCTGTGCCGAACCTCGAATCGTCCTTCCTCGACCTGCGCGACCCGATGACCGCTCCGGACGGCACCAAGCCGACCGCAATGCAGGCCAACCGGCTCGTTGCGGGTTTTGCGCTTGGCTCAATGCTGCTGTCCGCTCCGATGGCGGCGTTCAACACGGTGCTCATTCCGCAAACCGTCAGCCGTTTGTCGGGAATCAACCGCGTCACGGATTTGGCGATGCTCGTCATCGCAGGTGCCATCATGACGTTCCTGCTGAACGCATGCATCGCCGTCGGTTCCGACCATTCCTACTGCCGGTTCGGGCGCCGTACGCCATGGATCGTCGGCGGCAGCGTATTGGCGGCTATCTGCATGGCGATTCTTTCCGCATGCGATTTTCTCCCGTGGGCCGTGTTCTTCTGGCTGGCCACGCAGGCCGCGTATGCGATGGCGGCCATACCGTTCGCCGCCGCGTTCGGCGAACGTGTGCCTGACAAGTTCCGCGACCGCGCCGATTCCTGGCACGGCAAGGGGCTGGCGCTTGGCCAGCTGGTCGGCGTCGCCGTGGCTGTTGCGCTGACGCCGCATGCCGGTGGCGAAGGTTGGGATGGCACTACGGGTTTCGCGATGCTGGTATTCGCGGGTTGGCTTGTCGTCGCGGCCGTCGTTACGCTGTTGATATTGCCGTTCGAAGGGGCCAGCAGCTACCTGCCGCGTAGGGATGTTGAGAAAGGCGATTTCTTCTCGCAATACCGTCCGCCGCAGAACGCGCCGAAGTTTTCTGTGGCATTCGCGGCCCGCATGTTCGCCGTTGCGGCCACAGCCGGAATCGCCGTATATCAGTGGTATCTGGCGCCGAATATCGTCGGCAATACCGATGAGGCCGGTTTGTTCGGCATTGCCGGTGCCGGATCGGTGGTTGTGGTCATGGCCATCTGCACGTTTGTCGGTGCTTTGATTGCGGCGTTGCTGCTTGGCCGCATCGTCAGCCTGTTCGGCGATCTGCGTATTCCGGCCGTCGCGTCCGCCGTGTTGTTCATGGTCGCTGCGCTGCTGCCGTTGCTGATGGACGACGGTTTCCTGGCGGTTGCGCTGTACGCCCTGCTTGCCGGCTTCGCATACGTGGTGTTCGATGGCGCCAGCCAAAGCTTGGATCTTGCGATGCTGCCGGATGTGCGTTCCGTGGGCCGATCGCTTGCCGCTTATAGTCTGGCCAATACGTTCGGCACGATACTGGGCGTCGCTGCCTGCGCCGCGGTGATTGTGGCGACCGGTGCCACCGTGCTGATCTTCGCTGTCGCCACTGTTTCGATGCTGTTGGCGGGTCTGCTGACATTGCGGTTGAAATCGCAACAATGACGGCGACTATGACGGTGCTAGATCGCCAATGATTGGAAAATAAAGCGAAACGGCGCGTCCACATAGTGAACCTTTAGTGGATAGGGGAGATGGACGCGCCTATGTTTACGGCTTAGTTCGAGCGGAAATCCCGCCCGGGGAAAAGATTTTGCGAAAGGAGGTTCGCCACGATGAACGGAATGGTCGCACACGTACTGCTGTCCGCACGAATTATTATTCCGCTTTCGTTGGCGGACTGATTCGAGCATAGCGGCTTCAATCCCTCGCCAACGAAGGCAGGGTTTGAGGCGCGCGTAACACACACGTTGATGGCCCTGCATGATGCGGGGTCTTTTTGTTGCAGCCCACAAGGCAGACGCAGCGAAAACCTTTTGAAGCCGGCCGGCATAGCGCACAACAGAAAACAGAAAAACTACAAACAACATCGTTATCGGCGGAAGTTGGGAACCGGTAACAGGACGTACAGGGAGTACATCAATGAGTACAGTCGAAGCGGCCGCTGGCAAAGCGCAGGCGATGGTCCGCGATTCGGTCAAAACCGTGATCGCAGCATCCATGGTCGGCACCGCCATCGAGTTCTACGACTTTTACGCATACGGCACCGCCGCTGCGAATTATTTCCCGAAGGTGTTCTTCGGAGACACCACCAATCCGACCGTCGCGCTGCTGGCCAGCCTGCTGACCTTCGCCATCGCGTTCATCGCCCGTCCGCTGGGCTCGTTGGTGTTCGGCCACTTCGGCGACCGTATGGGCCGCAAGACCACGCTGGTGGTCTCCCTGCTCACCATGGGCATTGCCACCTTCCTGATCGGCTGCCTGCCGACCTACAACCAATGGGGTGTCGCGGCCGTCGCCGTGCTGTGCCTGTGCCGCTTCGTGCAGGGCATCGGCCTTGGCGGCGAATGGTCCGGCGCCGCGTTGGTGGCCACCGAGAACGCTCCGGAAGACAAGCGCGCGCTGTACGGCTCCTTCCCGGAGCTGGGCGCCCCGATCGGCTTCTTCCTGTCGAACGGCACCTACTTCCTGCTGGAGACCTTCAACGACAATGACGCGATGCTTGCCTGGGGCTGGCGCGTGCCGTTCCTGCTGTCCTCCATCCTCGTGATCGTCGGCCTCGTCGTCCGCGTCCAGATGGAGGAGACCCCGATCTTCCGTATGGCCCAGGAGCAGAAGAAGGTCGTCAAGTCCCCGCTTACCGAAGTGTTCAAGAAGAGCTGGAAGGAAGTCATCCAGGCCACGTTCCTGGTGGCCGTCACCTACACGCTGTTCTACACGCTGGCAACCTGGTCCCTCGCTTGGGGCACCAAGACCGTCGAGCAGGGTGGTGGCAACCTGGGCTTCACCAACCAGGAGTATCTGCTCATGCTGATGATCGCCGTCTGCGTGTTCGCCGCGTTCATCGTGATCTCCTGCGTGAACGCCGACAAGTTCGGCCGCAAGCGCGTGATCATCATCTCCTCCTGCTGCCTTATCGCGTTCGCCCTGCTGTTCCCGTTCCTGCTTGACCCGGCGGTCGTCGGTCAGCGCAACTTCGCGGCCAACCTGCTGTTCCTGTGCATCGGCTTCGCTCTGATGGGTACCGCGTTCGGTCCGATCGGCGCCTTCCTGCCGGAACTGTTCGACGCGAACGTGCGTTACTCCGGCTCCGGCATCGGCTACAACCTGGCTGCCATCGTCGGCGCGGCCTTCGTGCCGACCATCGCCACTTGGCTGTCCCATCATTGGGGCGTGCATTCCGTGGGCCTGTACCTCGGTGTGATGGCCCTGTGCTGCCTCATCGCGGTGTTGAGCTGCAAGGAAACGAAGAACGTCGACTTCACCAAGTGACGCCGACCGGCTTGCCGGGCTGCTTCGCTTGGGGTGGCTCGGAGCCTTAGAAAAAACGTTTGACGTGAATATAGCCACTATGTGAACGCCAGCAGACATCATAAAGAAAGCGGTACTAGAACAGTTCCGCAGGAGAGGCGGAGTGGTTCCTCGGACACAATCCGGGGGAGCAACATCCTAGGAATCACTCGCCGTGATAACAACCGAAAAAAGAATAGAAAATAGCGAGTTTGTTCGGAAAAAGCAAGTTCCGAATCGCAAAAAACAATAAAGGAGCGCCAATTATGGCAGCAACTATCTGGTATGAAAAGGACGCCGATCTGTCCGTGTTCGATGGCAAGAAGGTGGCCATCCTCGGTTACGGTTCCCAGGGCCACGCCCATGCGCTGAACCTGCGTGATTCCGGCGTCGACGTCGTCGTCGGCCTGCGCCCGACCTCCAAGTCCGTCGAGCACGCCAAGGAGCAGGGCCTCGAAGTCAAGTCCGTTCCGGAAGCCGCCGCCGAGGCCGACATCATCATGATTCTGGCTCCCGATCAGTACCAGCGCACCATCTGGGCCAACGACATCGAACCGAACATCAAGCCGGGCGCCGCCGTCGCCTTCGCTCATGGCTTCAACATCCACTACGGCTACATCAAGCCGACCGAGGACCACCCGGTCTTCATGGTCGCCCCGAAGGGCCCGGGCCACATCGTGCGTCGTGAGTACGCCGCTGGCCGTGGCGTCCCGGTCGTCGTGGCCGTCGAGCAGGATCCGGATGGCAAGACCTGGCCGCTGTGCCTGGCTTACGCCAAGGCTCTGGGCGCGCTGCGCGCAGGCGCCATCAAGACCACCTTCACCGAGGAGACCGAGACCGATCTGTTCGGCGAGCAGAACGTGCTCATGGGCGGCGTGAACAAGCTCGTTGAAATGGGCTTCGAGGTCCTCACTGACGCTGGCTACCAGCCGGAGATCGCCTACTTCGAGGTGTTCCACGAGCTGAAGATGCTGGTCGACCTGGCCAACGAGGGTGGCCTGAACAAGGCTCGTTGGTCCTGCTCCGACACCGCCCAGTACGGCGACTACACCTCCACGGTCATCACCGAGGAGACCAAGAAGCGCATGCAGTACCAGCTCAAGCGCATCCAGGACGGCTCCTTCGCCAAGGAGTTCATGGATGACCAGGCCGCTGGCGCTCCGAAGTTCAAGAAGCTGCAGGAAGAGTACAGCCACCCGCACCTGGAGACCGTTGGCCCGAAGCTGCGCGCCATGTTCTCCTGGAACAACCAGGTGGACGCCGATGCCGATATGGCCGAGTCCTTCAACGGCAAGATCGCTCGTACCCAGGTTCAGTGAGATTGCTTCGCTAGCTGCATAAGCTATTTAGCGAATTAGAAAGCGTCGCCCGCTTCATGCGGACGGCGCTTTTTGCATATCGTCGTGCGTGCGACGGTTGCGTACGTTCCGGCATAACGAAAGACCGCCACCCAATTTGGGCGGCGGCCTTCAATCGCAGTTAATGCGATTAATCGCAATGAATGCGAGACGTTACTCAGCCACGGGCGATCTTGCCGGTGAAGGTGGCCATGTCGGCGTCGTCATCCTTGCCGTTGTTCCAAGAGAACATGGCGCGCAGCTTCGGACCGACGGTCTCGATGCGCACGTTGCCATATTCTTCCTGCAGCTGCTTGAACTTCGGAGCGCCAGCGTCCTGATCGTCGATGAACTCCTTGGCGAAGGAGCCGTCCTGGATG
>OHVZ01000333.1_pt1 | contig 23033 bp, 17 predicted proteins | sample 1579561 | NCBI WGS metagenome assembly OHVZ01 (sample SAMEA3882547, study PRJEB24775) | human gut metagenome | biome: human-associated habitat; feature: intestine environment; material: feces | place: Netherlands | collected 2009/2010
TGAGTGTAAATGACTTTGTTGGACAAATTCGCATAGCGCGTTCCCAACGATGTTTCGATGCCATACGGAACGAAATTCTTGTTATCTGCTTCTTCTACGAGATGTTTTTCTACGCCGATTTTTTCCACGACTTTATCTACGAGATCCCGGTCGTAGTATTCGATTCCCAGCGACTTAGCCAGCATCTTGCCGATTTCCGGGCCGCCGCTGCCAAATTCACATCCCACGGTAATGACGAAATGTTTCATTTCGTTCCCCCCTTTTTTTTAGAAAAGGTGCCTGCCAACCCCTCAATTCTGGCAGACACCTTTTCCTACCCCTCAGTAGTGATTACTTATTTTGCCAATTCTTCGACCGATTCCTTGATGATGGCAATGGCCTTGTCGACGTGTTCCTTCTGGAGGATCAGCGGCGGAACCAGGCGCAGGACGTGGTCGCCGATAGCCGTCGACAGCATGTGTTTGTCGAAGCATTTATGCTTCAAGTCGACGCTGTTGATCTTGTCGTCAAATTCAAGCCCCAAAAAGCAGCCCTGACCGCGGGCTTCCTTCAGATGCGGCAGTTTTTCCCGGGCCTGTTCCAAGAAGTATGCCCCCATCTTCTTGGCATTGCCAGCCAGGTCTTTGTCCAACAGTTCGTTGACTTCGGCCAAGGCTGCGGCGCAGCAGACCGGATGGCCGCCGAAGGTACTGCCGTGGGAACCCATGGTGAAGGCTTTGGAAACATCTTCGCGGGCGCAGATAGCAGCGATTGGCATGCCGCCGCCAAGGGCTTTGGCCATAGAGACGATATCCGGTTTGATGCCGTAGTTCATGTAGGACATGACAGCCCCGGTGCGGCACCAGCCGCTCTGTACTTCATCGAGGAGGAGGAGCAGGCCTTTTTCATCGCACAGTTTACGCAGGCCCGTGAGGAATTCTTTCGTTGCCGGATGGACACCGCCTTCGCCCTGTACCGGTTCGACCATGATGCCGATGGTGTTTTCCGTGATGGCATCTTCAAAGGCTTTCAAATTATTGAATTCAGCATATTTGAAGCCCGGCGTCATGGCACCGAAACCAATCTGGCAGGCATTGTCCGGCTGGCCCGTAGCACTCATGGAACCAAAGGTACGGCCGTGGAAGGATTCTTTTGCCGTGATGATTTCGTATTTGTTGGGACCAAAGTGTTCAACGCCGTATTTACGGGCCATCTTGATCATGGCTTCGTTGGCTTCTGCCCCAGAGTTCTGGAAGAAGATCTTGTCCATGCCGATGGTCGTGCAGATTTTTTCAGCCAACAGGGCCTGCGGAACTGTGTACGGATAATTGAAAGTCTGCATGATATCCATGCACTGGTCGATGACGGCCAGGACGACTTTATCGTTACAGCTGCCGGCACTGTTGACAGCGATACCAGCGTAGAAATCAAGGTACGGTGTCCCGTTTTCATCGTAGACGTACATGCCTTTGCCGCGTTCTGCAATCATGTCGAAGCGTTCGTACGTTTCAATCATGTACTTGTCTACTTTGGCTTTGATTTCTTCTTTGGTCAATCCTACATCGCGTAATCTCATTCGTAACTCCCCCTAAACTGATGAATTTATAAAGAAATGATAACTAAAAGATCGAACAAAGAAATCCCCAAATAAAAACAGAGGCAAGGAAAGCTGATGTTCCATCAGGCTCCCTTGCCTCTTGTCTCTACTATTTTCTTTGTTGGATATAGTTTAATACTTTATACTTTCTTTGTCAATATGTTATTTGCTTTTATTTTTATAAATTTCAAATCTTATTGACTTTCAAATTTAAGCAGAATCGTTTTACTTACGGAACAAGCCCATGGCCTTGGCGGCTTTTTCGTAAGTCACGCTGGCCTTGGCATGGGCTTTGGCAGCACCTTTGTCAAGGATAGCGTCCAGTTCGGGATCGTCGACGAGCTGGCGGTAACGCTGCTGGATCGGTTCCAGCGTCGAGATGACAGCGTCGGCCACGTCTTTCTTGAAGGCGCCATAGCCTTTGCCGGCATAGGCCGCTTCGACCTGTTCGTGCGTCTGGTCTGTCAGGGCCGAGAAGATTTCGATGAGGTTGGAAATGCCCGGCTTGTTTTCTTTATCGTAATGGACGGAGTTTTCGCTGTCCGTCTGGGCCCGCTTGATTTTCTTTTCGATAGCCTTCGGTTCGTCGAGGAGATAAATCGTCGCCGTCGTGTTATCGTCAGATTTACTCATCTTCTTGGTCGGTTCCTGAAGGCTCATGACGCGCGTGCCGTCCTGGCCGAGGTAGATATCGGGGATGGTGAAGACTTCGCCATAGAGGCGGTTGAAGCGCTGAGCCAGGTTGCGGGTAATTTCCATGTGCTGCTTCTGGTCATCGCCGACGGGGACGAAGTTGGTCTGGTACAAGAGGATGTCCGCAGCCATGAGGGGCGGATAGGTCAACAGGCCGGCCGGGATGGAGTCGCCCCGCTTAGAAGCCTTATCCTTGTACTGGGTCATGCGTTCCAATTCGCCGACATAGGACAAGGTGATCATCATCCAGCCCAGGAGTGCGTGTTCCGGGACTTCCGACTGGACGAAGAGCGTCGATTTTTCCGGGTCCAGGCCGGAAGCCAGGTAGATGGCAGCCAGCTGCCGCGTGCGCTGATGTAAGAGGGCCGGGTCCTGCGGGACCGTGATGGCATGCTGGTTGACGACGCAGTAATAACATTCGTTGCCGTCCTGGATTTTCGAGAAATTGCGAAGTGCGCCTAAATAGTTACCTAAAGTCAGATTGCCGCTCGGCTGGATACCAGAAAAAATAACAGACATGATGGATTCCTCCCTGTTCAATAAAAAAATCCTTCCATCCCTCACATTAGGGACGAAAGGAAAGTCATTTCCGCGGTACCACCCTGGTTGGCAAAACTGCCCGGCTCATATGCACACGTAGATGCATTCTTTCCTGATAACGGTGAAAGTTCCGGCAGGACCTACTCAGCTTCAGCCTGCATCTCCCGGGCCCATTCCCATTCACGGCCTCTTCACCGGACTTCCACTGCCACCGGCTCGCTGTCAAGGGTATCGTGACGGTACTTGCTCCCGTTCATCGACGTTCTCTATCACTTTGGATGCATCTATCTTATATCGAAGAAAGGGCCTTGTCAAGTTTTTCTTTTTTTCTCTTGACTTAGAGTTGACTCCATCCCTTATAATAACGTATATTCAAAAATAGGAGGAACGCTATGAAAGCAAAATATAAAAAGATCATCGCCTGTTCTCTGGCCGCTGCCGTCATCGCCGCTGTCAGTGCCTATACCTGGCTGCCCGGTACGAAGACCGTCGCCAAGCAGGGCGTCAAGGCCACCAAGGCTGCGGCGGCCCACTACCTGTCGACGGAGGCCGTCGATGCCTCCAACATCCGCCAGGTCATCACGGCGGACAGCACGACGTCGCGGACCTTCATGTGGCAGTCGGACTACGCCGAAGATAAGCCCGTCGTCGAATACCGCAAAGCCGGCGACGATACTACCCTCATGCAGCTCCCCGCTTCCAGCGACGCCTTCAGCGACGATGGCGTGACGACGTACATCCACACGGCCACCGTCACCGGCCTCGAACCGGGTACGGCCTATGAATACCGCGTCGGCGCCGGCGACAAGCGCAGCAGCTGGCAGACCTTCCACACGGCCCAGGGCAATGACTTCAAGGCCCTCATCTTCCCGGACTCCCAATCCAGCGACTACAGCGTCTGGGCCGCCACGGCACAGCCGGCATGGCAGCGCAACCAGGACGCCCAGTTCTTCATCAACATGGGCGACCTCGTCGATAACGGCCAGGACCACTACCAGTGGAATGCCTGGTTCGACGTCGTCGACGACATGATTGCCCGCATCCCCGTCGTCCCTCTCCTGGGAAACCACGAAACGTATAATAAGGACTGGAAAGTCCGCATGCCCGAAGCCTATCTGCACCTCTTCGCCCTGCCTCAGATCGATATGGAAAAATACCAGAACCAGTTCTACTCCTTCGATTATGGTGACGTCCACTTCGTCGTCCTCAACACGCAGTCCCAGGAACTGGCCGACTTCGAGCCCAGCCTCGATGAAGATGAAGTGGCCTGGTTCAAAAAAGACATGGCTCAGACGAAAAAGAAATGGAAAATCGTCCTCATGCACAAGGACCCGCTTCAATATGGCTTTGCCAGCCGGCCAGAACCTCGTGCCGAAGGCTTTTCGCCGGAAGGACAGCTGTGGATGCCCCTCTTCGACCAATATGGCGTCGATGCCGTCCTCTCGGCCCACCTCCACACCTACCGCGACCGGGGCCATATCAAGAACTTCCAGCGCGATGAATCGGGGCCCTTGTACCTCATCACCGGCGTCGCCGGCAACGTCCAGTATCCGGGCCTGTGGAAGCAGCACAGCCTCGATGAATACGTCGCGCCCCAGCCGGAAACGGACAATTACATGAGCCTGGAAGCCAGCGAAGACAGCCTCACCTTCCGCAGCTTCCTGCCGGACGGACAACTCTTGGAGGAAAAGCGCATTTCCTCGCACAAATGAAAAAAAGTATGATATAATAGATGCAATCCGGACGTTCCTTCAAAACAGTACGGATACGATCTTACAAGGAGGAATACACATAATGGCACAGATTACAAAAGACACGGGTATCATTGAAGCCGTTCAGAAATATCCGCAGATCATTGAAATCTTCCAGCAGTACGGTCTCGGCTGCATTGGCTGCATGGCTGCTCACTTCGAAACCATCGGCCAGGGCGCTGGTGCCCACGGCATCGACGTCGACGCCCTCGTCGCCGACCTCAACGACTGCATCGCTGCTAGCGGAAAATAAGGGTGGAAAAAAGCGTTGTCCTGACGGACAACGCTTTTTTAGTGGCTCGTGGTTCGTGGCTAGCGGATCCCCTTATAGGGGAGCTGGCCGCCGAAGGCGGTCTGAGAGGTTGCTTTTGACATAAAAAGACCCTCGCATGATGAATATCGTCATGCGAGGGTCCTTTTGCGAACGGCGAATTGCGTTATTCATTATAATCTGTGGCGGGCGCCCCACGTGGCGCCCCTACATGCGAACGGCGGACGGCGGGACGCCCTCTGGGCGTCCCCTACAGGGGCGTTCCCTACATGGGCGTTCCTACCCTTGATGGCTTACTTCGTGGCCGCCCAGGTGTTCGGGATAACCGCGCTGGGCGAAGTCGGCAGCGGCTGTGAAGAGGATATCTGTCGACGAGTTGAGGGCCGTTTCCGTCGAGTCCTGTAAAACACCGATGATGAAGCCGACGCCGACAACCTGCATGGCGATATCATTGGAGATGCCGAAGAGGCTGCAAGCCATAGGGATGAGCAGCAGGGACCCGCCGGCGACGCCGGAAGCCCCGCAGGCACCGATGGCCGAGAGAACGCTGAGCAGGAGGGCTGTCGGGAAGTCGACGGCAATCCCTAAGGTATGGACAGCGGCCAAGGTCATGATGGAAATGGTGATAGCTGCGCCGGACATGTTAATCGTGGCCCCGAGGGGAATCGTAACGGTATACGTATCGGGATTGACACCGATTTCTTTGGCCAAGGACAGGTTGACCGGGATGTTAGCAGCCGAGCTGCGCGTAAAGAAGGCCGTGACCCCAGACGTCTTGATGCATTTCCAGACCAGCGGATAGGGATTGCGGTGGATCTTGGCATAGACGATGATCGGGTTGACGACGAAGGCAAAGAGCAGCATCGTCCCTAAGAGGAGACAGAGCAGTTTAGCATAGCCGATGAGGGCACCGATGCCATTGGACGAAACGGAGTCGGCGACGAGGCCCATGATGCCGAGCGGAGCCAGGCGGATGATCCACTGGACGCAAGTCGTGACGGCGTCAGCACAGTCATCGAGGACGGCTTTCGACGATTCGGAAACGCGGCGGACAGCCACGCCAAACAGGCAGGCCCAGCCGAGGATTCCGATGTAGTTGCCCGTCATCAGAGCGTGGACCGGGTTATCGACGATGTTCTTGAGGAGCGTCGTCAAGACTTCGGCAATGCCTTCAGGCGCCTTATTGCTGGCAGCCGATACGTCGAGCTGCAGTGTCAGCGGGAAGACGAAACTGATCATGACGGCGAAGAAAGCCGCTAAAAAGGTACCGATAAGATACAGGATGATGACATCTTTGATGTTCGATTCGTGATCTTCCTGTTTGCGGCTCAAGGCAGCGGAGACCAGGACAAAGACCAGGACCGGCGCAATCCCTTTCAAGGCACCGACGAAAATGACGCCGAGCAAAGCCAATTCCTTCCCAGCTGCCGGGAAAGCCATGGCCACGACGATACCGATGATCAAGCCGACGAGGATCTGCTTAATCAGGCTGATGCGGTTCAATGCATTCCATAAACTATGCATAAAGAAAACCTCCTACCCTAAAATATCAATGATTCCATGTTACAAATGTATAATACATGAATACACTTGTTTATTATAAAGCAAAATCCATAAATTTTCAATAAAAAAAAGAAAACTCTTGTAAAGCTTTTTGTTATCGCTCATGTTTTCTTTGTCTTTGATGCTTGAGGCTTGAGACTTGATGTTTGACGAAAGGCTCTCCTCATAGGAGAGCTGGCCGCCAAAGGCGGTCTGAGAGGTTGCTTTCTCAGCATTTGTAGTCTTTAGTGGATGGCGTCAAATTTAAAACCATTCGCTAACTGCTAGCCGCTGACTGCTAAAAAAGGCGCTGTCTTCATGGGACAGCGCCTTTTTCATTCAACTTTTATTCACTTAATACGGCGGCGCAGCGGGCGCAGAGGGTCGGGTGATTGGGGTCAGAGCCGACGGTATCGCTGTGGATCCAGCAGCGTTCGCATTTTTCAGCTGTCGACGGGGCGACGACGACTTTCATATCAGCATGGTCTTCACCGGCAACGGCATCAGCCGGAGCTTCGCCTTTGACCAGTTTGGCTTCGCTGACGATGAGCAGCGTAGCCAGCTGATCCTGCCACTGGCTGAGGAAATCGTAATCTTCGCCATCGGCATAGATAGTGACGGCAGCGTCGAGAGCATGGCCGATCTTGTGTTCTTTACGAGCGCCTTCGAGGACACGCGTCAAATCGCGGCGGTACGACAAGAACTGAGCCCAGCGGGCATCGAGGTCGGCGTCGAGGTATTCTTTATGAGCTTTCGGCCAATCCGTGAGGAGGACACTTTCTTCCTTGCCTTCGACAGCCGGCATGTTCTGCCATACTTCTTCTGCCGTGAAGGACAGGACCGGTGCGACGATCTTGACCAGCGTATCGAGGATGACGTACATAGCCGACTGGGCGCTGCGGCGGATCTGGGAATCAGCCTTTTCCGTGTACAGGCGGTCTTTGATGACATCCAGGTACATGGCACTCAAATCGACGGTGCAGAAGTTGTGGATAGCGTGGTACATGACGTGGAACTGGTAGTTTTCATAAGCGTCGGTGACTTCTTCAAAGACCTGTTCCAGGCGCAGGAGAGCCCATTTATCGAGGTCCGTCATATCCTGGTAAGCAATCATATCCTTAGCCGGATCGAAGTCGGCCAGGTTGCCCAGGAGGTAACGGAAAGTATTGCGGATCTTGCGGTAAACGTCGGAGAGCTGCTTCAAGATCTTCGGCGACAAGCGGATATCACCCTGATAATCAGCCGACGATACCCACAGGCGGAGGACGTCAGCCCCGTATTTTTCGATGACTTCCTGCGGTGCTACCGTGTTTCCGACAGATTTACTCATCTTGCGGCCTTCGCCGTCGACAGTGAAGCCGTGGGTCAGGACCGATTTGTACGGTGCATAGCCGTTGACAGCGACCGACGTGAGCAGGGAGCTGTTGAACCAGCCGCGGTGCTGGTCCGAGCCTTCCAGGTACATTTCGCAGGGATAATCGAGGTCCGGATCGTTTTTCAGTACGCCCTGATGGGTGCAGCCGCTGTCGAACCAGACGTCCATGATATCCGTTTCCTTGCGGAAGTGTGTACCGCCGCAGTGCGGGCATTTATAGCCTTCCGGCATGAGTTCCTTGACATCGTGCATCCACCACGTATCGGACCCTTCTTCGGCAAACATCTTCTGCAGATGAGCGATGGTTTCGTCGTTGATGATGTGTTCACCGCAGTCTTCGCAGTAGAAGATAGGAATAGGCACGCCCCAGACACGCTGACGGGAAATGCACCAGTCACCGCGGTCGTGGATCATGTTGTAAATACGGTCATGGCCCCAGGACGGAATCCATTTGACCGTATCGATAGCGTCGAGGGCTTTCTGGCGGAAACCGTCAACCGAAGCGAACCACTGTTCCGTAGCGCGGTAGATGATCGGTTCCTTGCAGCGCCAGCAGTGCGGATACTGATGGCGGAAAGTGCTCTTGGCAAAGAGGGCGCCCAATTCAGCTAATTTCTTGATGACCGGTACGTTCGTATCGAAGACGAACTGGCCTTCAAAGCCAGGAACCTTGTCGGTGTAACGGCCTGTGCCGTCGACCGTGCCCAGCGGTTTGAGGCCCCAGGCAGCATATTTCTTGCAGACATCAAAGTCGTCCTGGCCATGGTCCGGAGCGGTATGGACGAGACCGGTACCAGCTTCGAGCGTGACGTGGTCGCCAAGGATGATGGGAACCTTGCGGTCGTAGAAGGGATGCTTGAAGACCAGGCCTTCGAGCTGTTTGCCCGTCATGACGTCCGGCAGGACTTCGTAGTCTTCGACTTTGCCGGCTTTCATGGTCGGTTCGACCAAGTCTTTGGCCATGAGCAGGTATTCATCGCCGATGCGGACCCAGATGTATTCGAAGTTTTCGTTGGCACTGATGGCGACGTTACAGGGAATGGTCCAAGGTGTCGTCGTCCAGATGAGGGCGAAGACTTTGTCCGGATCGGCGCCTTTCGGCATATGGCAGTTGAGGTCGATGGACTTGAATTTAACGTAAATGGAGAAGGATTTATCATCCTTGTATTCGATTTCAGCTTCAGCCAGGGCCGTTTCGCAGTGCGGGCACCAGTAAACGGTCTTCAGGCCTTTGTAGATATAGCCTTTCTTGGCCATTTCGCCAAAGACGCCGATCTGAGCGACTTCGACGGGTTTGCGCAGGGTCAGGTACGGATGGTCCCAATCGCCGAGAACGCCGAGGCGGATGAAGTCTTTCTTCTGTTCTTCTACGCGGGCCAGGGCGTAGTCACGGCATTTGGCGCGCAAGTCGAGCGGTGCCATTTCGTGGCGGTTCAAGCCCGTATCTTTGATGACGGCATGTTCGATAGGAAGGCCGTGCGTATCCCAGCCGGGAACGTATTTCGTATAGCAGCCCTGCTGGGTCTTGTATTTGAGGATAATATCTTTTAATACTTTATTCAATGCATGGCCGATGTGGATCTTGCCATTGGCATACGGAGGACCGTCGTGAAGAATGAACTTGGGAGCACCGTCCCGTTTCTTCAAGCGTTTTTCATAAATCTTGTTGTCCTGCCAGAATTTCAAAAAGTCCGGTTCCCGTTTCGGCAAGTTGCCGCGCATGGGGAAATCGGTCTGAGGCAGATGTAAAGTCTTACCGTAATCCATTATGTTTCCTCCTCTGAATCTGTGAAAAAAAATAACGTCTCCGTCCCAAAAGGGACGAAGACGTAATCACCGTGGTACCACCCTATTGACTGCCGGAGCAGCCACTTTGACGCGCAATAACGACGCGACCCGGCAGCTGGTTCGCAGCTGCAGCTCCCAAGTGATCCGCCAGCATACGGCCTTTGCCGGGCTCTCACTATCCCCGGTTCGCTGAAAAGGCGTAGGCGACACTGGCCGTCTTGTTCATCGCTTTTCATTTTTTATGACAATTACTTGTACATAGACGTATTGTAAAGGCTTCTCCCCCATTTGTCAAGAGGATTACTTCCAATATTGGACCGTACTTTCATCGATACCGATGGAAGCCGCCTTGAAGACAGGGTTCTTGCCTTCCTTCTTCTGCTGCTGGTAGTCGCGCATAGCTTTGACAGCCGTATTGCCCAGGATGAAGCAGGCCGGGATGTTGATGAAGCACATGACAGCCATGAGGATATCAGCAATATCCCAGACAGCGGCCATGGACATGCCGGCGCCGACGAAGACGACGAGGACGCAGACAATACGGAAGGTATTGACGAAACCGTGGGACGGAGCCCCCTTGTGGATAAAGCGGATGCAGTTATCGACGTAGAACAGGTTGCCGATGAGCGTAGAGAAGCCGAAGAGGAGCATACAAATCGTAATCAGGAGCGGACCGAAGCCGCCGAAGACGGCTGTCGCTGCATTCTGGACATAAGCCGCACCGGCTACTTCCTTGGTGATGGGCACGCCCGAGAAAAGGCCCATGAAAGCCGTGGCACTGCAGACCAGGAGGGTGTCGATGAAGACCGACAGCATCTGGACCAGGCCCTGTTTAACCGGATGGCTGACATCGGCTGCGGCTGCCGCATTCGGGGCCGAACCGATACCGGCTTCATTGGAATAGAGGCCGCGCTTGATACCATAGATCATGCAGGAGCCGGAGATGCCGCCGAGGATGGACTGGAAATCGAAGGCATCGGCAAAAATCATGGCGAAGACCTGCGGCAGGCTGGTGATGTGGAAAAGGATGACGATGAGGGCTGCCAGGATATAGACGCCGCCCATGACCGGAACCAGGACCGATGTGACCTTGATGATACGCTGGCCGCCGCCGATGAGGCAATATGCGACGAGAGCGGCAAAGACAGCGCCGATGATCCACGGCGTCGTCGTCGGGTCGTAGAAGCTGTAGACCAGGAACGTCGACTGCATGTTGAACGAGCAGAGCAGGTTAAAGCCGCCGGCATAAGTCACGATCAGGGCAAAGGCAAAAAGGACGCCGAGCCAGCGCTGATGCATGGCCGTTTCAATGTAATAGGCCGGACCGCCGTAACTGTGGCCTAAGGGATTGCGGCGCTTGTAAATCTGAGCCAACGTACTTTCAATAAAGGCCGTCGCCCCGCCGATGATGGCTAGGAGCCACATCCAGAAGACAGCGCCGGGACCACCCAGGCAGATTGCCGTCGATACGCCGATGATATTGCCCGTACCGACACGGGACGCCGTCGAAACCATAAGGGCCTGGAAAGACGATACTTTCCCGGCTTCTGTCGGTTTTTCCATGACGACACGGATACTCTCCGGGAACAGGCGCAGCTGGACACAGCGCGTCTTCCAGGAAAAAATAAGGCCGGCTGCGATGAGGATGACCATTAAAATAGGATAATAAAGGACATCATCGAGATAGTTCAAGACAGCCATAATCATAGAATCACATCCTTACTATAAAACAAAAAAAGTATAAAATAAATAAAGAAGTTCTTTAAAAATGATAAAGGATTCTATGATAATTTGTCAATAGGTTATGGAGGAATGGTCCTACCCCGTTCCTATCCTCCCGACCCTGTAGTATAATGAAAAGGAAAGGCAGGGATTCCCATGACATCTATTGAACAAGTAATACAAAAAGCCATCGCCTTCGACCACGGCGACGCCCGGCGCATCCACCATTTCCTCAAGGTCTACGCCTACGCCGACACCATCGGCCGCCTGGAAGGACTGCCGGCAGACCAGCAGGACATCCTGCGCACAGCCGCCGTCCTCCACGACATCGGCATCCACGCAGCCGAAGAAAAATACGGTTCCTCGTCGGGCAAATACCAGGAAATCGAAGGTCCCGCCCCGGCCAGGGCCATCCTGGAAGAACTCGGTGCTGACGAAAAGCTCATCGACCGGGTCTGCTTCCTCATCGCCCACCACCACACCTACGACGGCATCGACGGCCTGGACTACCAGATACTCCTGGAAGCCGATTTTTTGGTCAACGCCTATGAAGACCAGCTGAAACCGGAAGCCATTGCCACCTTCCGCGACAAGGTATTCCGTACCCCATCGGGTCTGCAATTATTAAAAGATACGTATCATGTGTGAAAGGAGCCCTTACGATGACAGATATTGAAAAATTCGTCGACATGGTCAAAAATTCCGATAACATCGTCTTCTTCGGCGGCGCCGGCGTCTCGACGGAAAGCGGCATCCCCGATTTCCGCAGCACAGACGGCCTGTACAACCAGCACTATAAATACCCACCCGAAACGATCCTCAGCCATTCCTTCTTCATGGACAACACGGAAGAATTTTACCGCTTCTACCGCGACAAGATGCTGGCCCTCGACGCCCAGCCCAACATGGCCCATATCAAACTGGCCGAACTGGAAAAAGCGGGCAAACTGAAAGCCATCGTCACCCAGAACATCGACGGCCTGCACCAGAAAGCGGGCAGCCAAAACGTCTTGGAACTGCACGGCAGCGTCCACCGCAATTTCTGCATGCACTGCAACAAATTCTTCGACGCCGAATACATGAAGGATTCCACGGGCATCCCCAAGTGTGACGCCTGCGGCGGCATCATCAAGCCTGACGTCGTCCTCTATGAAGAAGGCCTGGACAACGACGTCATCGAACAGTCCCTGTACTACATCAGCCACGCCGACATGCTCATCATCGGCGGCACGAGCCTCGTCGTCTACCCGGCAGCCGGTCTGGTCCGTTACTACCGCGGCCATAAACTGGTCCTGATCAACAAGTCCAGCACCGACATGGACAGCGCAGCCGACCTGGTGCTCCACGACCCGATTGGTGAAGTCTTCAGCCACGTAAAATTATAAATAAAAAGTAAACTTTCTTCTCATTTGACACACAATCATAACGTGCCGTAGTATACTAAATGCAATGTATAATTTTATGCGTTTTTCTGCATACGCAAAAAGAATGAGAAGAAAGAAGGTCTTTGATTCGTGAAGAAACAAGTAGTCTGTACCCTGACAGCCGCCTTAGCTGTCACTTCTCTGTCGGCCTTAGCCGCGAATCCCTTTGTCGATGTCCCGTCGGACAGCTGGGCTTATAAATCCGTCGTGGAATTAGCCGACGCCGGTATCATCCAGGGCGTCGACGGCCAGTATTTCCAGGGCCATCGCAACATCACCCGCTATGAAGCCGCTGAAATGGTCGCCAAAGCCATGGCCCACATGGACAAAGCCTCTGTCGAACAGCGGGCCCTGATCAACAAGCTGGCTGACGAATATGCCGACGAACTGAACAACCTCGGCGTCCGCGTGACCAACCTGGAAAACCGCGTCGGCAATACGCGCGTCTTCGGTGATGCCTTCGTCCGTTACCGTTACCAGAACGGCAACAACCAGAACGGCAACAAGAAGAACGACAATTCCTGGGATACGCGCTTCCGCATCCGTGCCCAAGGCCAGGTCAATGACCGCACCAAGGTCACAGCCGGTGTCAGCACGGGCTTTCGCCCCTTCGCCAGCAACAAAGCCGCTTCTGCCGAAGGCAACAATCCCTACATGGATTTGGCCAAAGTGGACTACAACTTCGGCAGCAAGAACTGGGAACTGAGCGTCGGCCGCAATGACGTCTACCGCATCGGCCGCGACGCCTATGGCTTGCAGTACTTCGATGCCCTCGACGGCGCCGAACTGCGCTATCACAACGATAACCTGGCCATCACCACAGGCTACGGCAAATTCAAAGACGGCAAGAAGCCCGGCGTCGATACCATCCACGCTTCCCAAGCCTATTCCAACGCCTTCAGCACGTCTGGCCTGGAAACAGGGTATGGCGAAATCGACGCCTTCTTCGGCGGCGGCAAAGCAGCCCGTTCCGAAGCCGGCGTCTACTACAACAGCCTCCACCAGTCCAACCACAGCTCGGGAGAAGACTATTTCGCCAAATACATCGCCGGCTACTTCGCCCGCGGCAACTACGGCAAGTGGAGCGCCCTGGCCAACTACGAACACATCGGCTTTAACGCAGGTGTCAAGAACGTCGACGGCCAGGATTACGGAGACGCCTGGATGGGCAAACTCCAGTACGGCAATGCCTCCTTCGCCGCCCCCGGCAGCTGGGATACGTGGCTGGAATACCTCGACCTCGACGACGGCTCCTTCCTCGGCGGCAACCCCTTCACGTGGCGTTTTTCCAGCGACATGGATAACCAGCGCAGCTGGGGTATCGGCGTCGACTACATCGTCGCCAAGAACCTGAAATTCAGCGTCATGCAGTCCTTCGCCAGCCAGGCCAAGACCGGCAGCGAAGATCCCCACGAAATGACCCGCATCCACTTCCAGATGCTGTTTTAAGTAGGGGACGCCCAAAGGGCGTCCCGTGGCTAGTGGCTCGTGGCTCGTTTTTGCGGCCTTATGGCCGCACCGTAGGGGACGCCCAAAGGGCGTCCCGCTGTCCGCAGTTCGCCCACGTGGCGACCCCTACAGTACAAAAAAGAGGCTATCGCATAAGCATTTTTGCTTAATGCGACAGCCTCTTTTTACACATGGGCAATACACCCCTTAGAAATAGACCAGCGTGACACCGGCACCGCCGCCTTCTACGTCGTCGAGCTGGTATTTCTTGACGAATGGCTGGTCGTCGAGGAAGGCGTGGATCTGACGGCGCAGGGCACCGCTGCCCTTGCCGTGGATGATCTTGACCGGACTGAAACCGGCAGCCAAGGCCTGGTCCAGGAAGCGTTCGACTTCCGGCAGGGCTTCGCTGAAAGTCTTGCCGATGATGTTCAACTCCGTCGCTACGCTGGACGTGCGGATAGGCCGGTATGACGAAGCGGCAGCCGCTTTCTTTTCGGCCTGTTTTTCTTTCTTCAATTCGTCCAAGTACGGCGCGCTGACATCTTTGAACTTGACGCGGACCGTCATGCCCCGGACGGAAACGGTGAGCTGTTTGCTGCCGATGTCTTCGACAGTGCCGACACTGTCCAGGTTATTGACGAAGACCTGCTGGCCGACTTTCAGCTTCGACAGGTCGATGGGGTCGCGCTGAGGCTTTTCGGCTTCAGGCAGGGAAATCTGCTGGATAGCCCGGCGGGCCTTGTCGATGGCCTTAGCCTTTTCCCGGTCTGTCCCCTCTTTGGACTGAGCCTTCAGTTCACGGATAATCTTTTCCGCTTCGACGCGGAGGTTGCGCTTGAGGTCGACGGCATCGCGGCGGCTGGCGTCGATGATGTCCTGCCGCTTGGACGTAACCTTATCCTTTTCTTTGCGCAGATCGTCTTCCAGTTTCCGCGCTTCACGCAGGCGGTACTCCAGTTCCGCTTGTTCTTCATCCATCTTTTTGGCCTGTGCATTGAGCTGGGTCAGGACCTTTTCCATATCCATGTCCTGGGCCTTACTGCGCAGGTCTTTTGCTTTTTCCAGGATGTCCTTGGGCATACCCAGGCGTTCGCTGATGCTGAAAGCATGAGAACTGCCGGCCGAACCGATGCGCAGTTTATACGTCGGTTTCAGTGTTTCCATATCGAATTCGACATGGCCGTTTTCGATGCCCGGCGTATTATAGGCATAGTTCTTGAGGTCGTTGTAATGGGTCGTGACCATGACATACGAGCCTTTCTGATAAAAAGCATCGAGGATGGCAATGGCGATGGCACTACCTTCGGCCGGGTCCGTGCCGGAACCGAGTTCGTCCGCCAGGATGAGGTCGTCCGGGCCGCAGTGCTTGAGGATGTAGATGAGCTGCTTCATATGGCTGGAAAAAGTGCTCAAGTTCTGGGAAATATCCTGTTCGTCGCCGATATCGGAAAATACGTCGCGGAAGACGGGCAGTTCCGACGATTCACTGACAGGAATGAACAGGCCGGCTTGATGCATGAGAACCAAAAGGCCCAGGGTCTTCATGGAAACAGTCTTGCCGCCTGTATTGGAGCCAGTAATGAGCAGGATGCGGTAATCGCCGCCGATGACGATGGTGTTGGGCACGACGTGTTTGGCGTCGATGAGAGGATGGCGGGCCTGGACGAGCTTGATTTCCCGCGTCTTGGAAATGGCCGGACGGCAGGCTTTCATCTTCAAGGCTAACTGCGCTTTGGCAAAGGCGAATTCCAGTTGGCCCACACACTTTGTACTGTCATACAAGTCATGGTACTGCTGCTGTACTTTCGCTGTCAGACGGCGGAAAATGCGTTCGATTTCCTTCGTTTCGCCAATGCGTGCAGCTTGCAAGTCGTTATTGGCATTGACGATGGCCAACGGTTCGACATAGAGCGTCGAGCCACTGGCCGACGTATCATGGACGATACCCGGAAAAGCATGGCGGTATTCCTGCTTGATAGGAATGACATAACGGTTATTGCGCACCGTGACCAGGGCATCTTGGAAATACTTCTGGTATTCCTTATTCTGCAAGACATTATTGACGTAGCGCTTGGTCTGCCGTTCCAGTTCGACGATGCGGCTGCGCAAGCGCATCAATTCCGGCGACGCATTGTCCCGTATTTGGCGATTGTTGTCGAAGACCGTCGCGAAAGAATGGGACAACTGGGAAAAATCGCCGATAACGTCGGCCTGTTCGGCCAGCTGAGGATATTCGGCGCCGCGGTCGGCAAAGAAAGACCGGATTTCCCCATAATGCTGAAGATTATTCCAGATATCGATACATTCATGCGAATCAAGGGTCACTTCGCGCTTAGCCTTTTCCAGCGACGGCCGGATATCGACGATGCCGCCGAAGGGCGTACTCGTTTCCGTCTGCATACAGCGGACGGCTTCTTCTGTATCAGTCAGATTCCGTTCAATGACTTCGCTGTCGTTCACCGGTCTCAGGCGGCGGGCGATTTCCTTAGACAAACGAGACGGTGCCAGGCGGACCAGCATATTCTGGACCTGATAGAATCCCAAAATCCGCATACTTCTTTTATTCATAAATCATATTACTCCTATTATTATAAAATTCCGTGGAAGAAATGGCCCCGCGTCACCGTCTGGTCTTCCTTCCCTAAGAGCATCGTTTCCGTCCCATCGCAGAGGCGGCGGTAACGGCTGACTTGCTGGCCGATCCACTGGGGATTGCGGCCGCGGCCTTCGATGCGGATGGCGGCGATGCCAGCGCGGCGCAGGTCTTTATAATACGGCGCCATATCTAGGTCACGGCTGTTGAGGATATGGTTACGGCAATACTGGTCAGTAACGACAGGGAACTTTTCATCCCGCCGGTCCCGTAAGGCATAGGCACCGCGGGCACAGACGCCCGGACAGCCTTTCTTCTGGCCCTTGCCAGCAAAGGAAGAAATGACGCACGATTCGGTGACCATCATTTCTGCCCGCCCTTGGACAACGGCTTCGATGGGACAGCCGCTCAGACGGACCATCTCTTTCATCTGGCGCAGCGTTGCTTCGACAGACGCTGTCACGGCAGTACAGCCCAAAGCCGTATAGACCTGGGCCGCCTGGCTGTTGAAAATATTGAGGGACCAGTCCGCCCGGACTGGCAGGATAACGTTCAAATCTTCCAACATCGTAAAGACGGCCATAGCCCCAACATAGATACCATCGATGCCAGCGGCAATAGCCCGTTCCAGTTCATTCTGGACAGCTGCCCGGTGTTCTTCGCGGACGATACGCGGCGTAGCCGCCCACAGGGCAGCCCCTTGTTCATGCGCTGCCTGGACGGCGGCCTGCCAGGCCTTGGTACCAAAGGGATGGTGATGATACGATTCGCCGCCGAAGAGAACGACATCGGCCCCCTGTTCCGCCGCGGCGGCGACGCCGTCTACGCTGTCACAGCGAACGACGAGCTGCATAGCCTGGCCAGGTTCATCCGGACAGGCCGGAGACTGCCAAGCCGAGGGCGTACCAACTGCGGGCCGCGGGTAATCCGCCAGGATGCTGTCGATCAGAGCCTGTACAGCCTGACGGCGAAGGCCGTTGAGGACGCTGGCCGGAATCATCTTCGTTTCATCCCAGACGGTCACACTGGCCAGGACAAAAGGCGTGTCGCCCAAGCGGCCGACCTGTCCCTGGACATAATCGGCCGTCGCTGGCCGTTGACGGGCCGGTTCAGGCTGGAAATCGGCCACAGCCGATGCAGTATGGCCATTTTCATCCCATAAAGTCAATCGCAAATTCCCATCTTCTGCCACATCGACGTGGCCGTAGATGGAAAGCTTTCGAGTCAAGCCGCCGACTACGTCGTCGGCCGTCTGCCGGCCCGATGGATTCCGTTCAGCCAGTGTATGGCGGCTGACGCAATTTCCGAGGAAATCGGCTTGATAACTGCGATTAAAAGCGCTTTCCAAAAGGGCTGCCGCTTCCCGATGCGCGGCCTTTCGCTGCTGCGGACTCTGGTAATGGGCATCGATGACCTTTCGGTACGCTGAAACGACAGTCCGCACATAGGTATCGCCCTTCATGCGGCCTTCGATTTTAAAAGACGTAACACCGGCATCGAGCAATTCATCCATATAATCGAGGGACTTCAAATCTTTTAAGCTGAGGACATACGCTTCGTGTTTCATGACAGGTTCGCCATCACAGAGCAGGGTATATGGCTGACGGCAGGGCTGGGCACAGGCGCCTCGGTTGCCGCTGCGGCCGCCGAGGAAACTGCTCATCAGGCACTGGCCAGAATAAGCCATGCACGACGCACCGTGGATGAAAACTTCAATGGGAATAGACGATTGCGAACAGATGAAGCGGATTTCCTGAGCCGACAACTCACGCGACAAGACAGCCTGTGTGAAGCCATTGGCTTCCAAGAAACGGACGCCGTCCAAATCGGCTACCGTCATCTGCGTACTGCCGTGAAGTGGCAGGTTGGGAGCGACTTTCCGGGCCAGGGCCGCTACGGCCAGGTCCTGGACGATGATGCCATCGACGCCGAACGAGTCGAGGCGTTGCAAATACGCAGACAAAGCCTCTAATTCCGTGTCAGCCATAAGGATGTTGACGGTGACATAGACTTTGACGCCAAATAAATGAGCCGTCCGGACAGCCTGGCCGATTTCGGCATCGTCGAGATTATGAGCAAATTTGCGGGCATTGAAACCTTTCCCGCCAAAATAAACGGCATCGGCACCGGCGTCAATGGCGGTGAGTACATTTTCTAAAGAGCCTGCCGGGGCTAATAATTCTGCCATGAAATTCCTCCTGTGATAATAATAGTGGCTAGTGGTTCGTAGGGACTGTCACATGAATGCAATATACCATCATGGCGTTCCCTTCTCTTTTATGTTTGAGGTTTGATGTTTGACGTTTGAGGCAATGGATTGAAATTTAACCTCCTCACATCAAACATCAAACTTTCAACTTCAAACTCGCAACGTTAACAGTTCCCTGTCAATTGCTGGTAAATATGAGTGAGCAATTCCGCCGTGACCGGATACGGCGTGCGCTGGACGCCGCCAGTGGGCAAAGTCATGGTAACGAATTTCTTGATTTCTTCATCACTCAGGTCGACCGTATCGCCCATGAGGTCCTCCATGAGGGCCGTAAAATCGTCGAAACCCGCCAGGCCCAGGATAGCCCAGACCTTTTCAGCCTTATCGGCCATCGTTTCTTCCATGAGCTTCATGTATGCCGGCAGGAGCAGGCCATTGGCCCGGCCGTGGCTGAGTCCTTTATAATACGTCAGCATATAGCCCATACTGTGGACCATAGTCGTTCCCGTCTGGGCAATCGTGATGCCGGCCAGGGTCGACCCATAGAGCAGGTCTTCCCGGATGACAGGCGAAACATCGCCTTTGAGGTCCGTCAAGTGGACGCCGAGGAAACGCATAGCCTCTTCCGCCCAGACATCGCTCATCGGCGTCGACGCCGTGGACATATAGCCTTCGACAGCATGGGACAAAGCGTCAATGGCCGTATCAATCGTAACCGTTTCAGGGACGCTTTCCGTAAAAGCCGGGTCGGCAAAGGCATAGACCGGGAAAATGAGAGGCGTGTTGATAGACTGCTTGGTCCCGGCCTTGGGATTCGTCAAGACACTGACCTTGGTCACTTCACTGCCCGTCCCAGCTGTTGTCGGTACGGCAACAATGGGCAAAGGCTTGCGGTACGGTCCCGTGAACAGATGTTCATCATCCAGCTCATTCGTGCAGACCAAGGCGATGGCCTTAGCCGCATCCATAGGCGAACCGCCGCCAATACCGATGACGAAATCGACACCCTTTTCCGAAGCAAAGGCAGCGGCCTTGCGAATCGTCGCCACAGACGGATTATTTTCGACCTCATCAAAAAGGAACCAGGAAATCCCCAATTCATCCAGCTTTTCCACGACAGCCGCCTGAGAACCATTGACCTTGGCCGAATGACGGCCTGTGACCAACAGCGCTTTCCGTCCCAAGTCAGCCAGCACCTCGCCAGACTGGGCCACGCAGGCCTTTCCAAAAAATACCTTTGTCGGCATATAATACGTAAACATGAAGACTCCCCCTTCACAGCACAAACAGTTTAGTTTCCTATCCATTTTATCATCTTTACGGCGTCGGGGCTAGTAGTAAAAAAGGACTGCCGCTTCATGCGACAGCCCTTTTCGTGGTTCGTTTGGCGTGGTTCGTTTGCCGAAGTTTCAAATTCGAACTGAAAAAAGAGGCTGCGCATAAAGGGAATATCCTTCATGCGGCAACCTCTTCTGTTTGCATAGGTTTTTCGAAAATCTCTTGAAAAAAAGATTAACGTTTCGAGAACTGGGAAGCCTTACGAGCTTTCTTGAGACCGTATTTACGGCGTTCTTTTTCACGCGGGTCGCGTGTGAGGAAACCAGCTTTTTTGAGAGCCTGACGGAAATCGCCGTCGACTTCCAAAAGGGCACGGCTGATGCCGTGACGGATTGCGCCGGCCTGGCCGGACGGGCCGCCACCTTTAACGTCAGCAATGACGTCATACTGTTCGTTTACGCCAGTAAGTACGAGCGGCTGTCTAATAACCAATTCCAGTGTCTTACGACCGAAATATTCATTCAATTCTTTTTTGTTGACTGTGATGTTACCCTGACCCGGAACCAGACGAACTCTAGCAACGGATGTCTTTCTACGGCCAGTGCCGTAGTACTGTGCTACTGCCATGAAATCTTCCTCCCGGTATTAATTAGCGAATGTTTAACTTCAAAACTTCAGGTTTCTGAGCCTGATGCGGATGTTCGGCACCTGCATAAACGTTCAGTTTACGGTACATCTGTTCACCCAATTTATTTTTCGGGAGCATGCCGCGAACTGCCATTTCAACAACGCGTTCCGGACGTGCTTCGAGCATATGACCGGCCTGAGTGAATTTAGCTCCACCGGGATAACCGGAATGATGGAAATAGGTTTTCTGGATTAATTTCTTACCTGTTAATTTAACCTTTGCTGCGTTTACTACGATTACATAATCGCCTGTATCAACATGCGGGGTAAAAGTAGGTTTATGTTTTCCCCGAAGAATTTTAGCTACTTCGGCAGCAAGACGGCCTAATGTCTGGCCTTCAGCATCAACAACAAACCATTTACGTTCGATGTTGCCTGCATTAGCCATAAATGTAGTTTTCATGCTGTGTAATTCCTCCCTGAATTTAACTAACTGACCAAGCTTTTGGTGCTCTTTCTCCGGGGCTAAGTGGAGTCCAAGTGAAAAGCTTACCTATTTATTTTACAGATTTAGGCATACCTTGTCAAGCTTTTTTTCTTCTATAGAGAGGAAACTCCTATTTTTCCGTCTTGCCGTTGACAATCTGCCAGACCTGGGCAACGAACTTGCTCGCCGCCGGTGACATTTCCTGAATATCCGGGACGGCCAGTCCCAGCGAAATCGACTGAGCCGGGACCAAAGGCCGGAGTTCGACGCGGCCAGTCCACTTCTCCGTCGTCAAGCGGTTATTGATGCTGATTCCCAGGCCTTCTTCGACCATGCAGTACGCCGTGTACGGATCGGTCGTCGTGAAACGGATATCGGGCTGCACCTGCTTAGCTGCCAGGAAACGGTCGATATCCGTATCGTGATCTGGCAGAGGGATGACGAAAGGCGCGCCGTTCAACCATTCTACGGGAATCTCCTTTTCTGCCGTCCAAGGATGATCCGGCGGCAGCCAGACGACGAGCTCATCGTCTTTCAAAGGAATCCAATCATAGGCCACATCCACTCCGGGCTTGGCGGCCAGACAACAGTCGACGTCCTTCTCATTGAGCCACTGGGCCAGCTCCTGATTCGTCCCTTCTAACAAATGGACTTCCACCTTAGGATACTGGGCCTGGAATCGACGCAAAATCGCCGGCAGCCACGCCGCAGCGACACTATAATAACTGCCAATATTAAGGACGCCGGCCAGGACACCCTGGATGGCCGCCCCCAAGTCGGCGGCCTTTTGCGAAGCCCGGACGACTTCCTGAAAGACCGGCACCATCTGCTGACCATTGGCCGACGGCCGGACGCCCTGCTTATTGCGCACGAGCAGCGGGAAGCCGATTTCCTGCTCCAGCGAGCGGATCATGCGGGTCATCCCCGACTGCGTATAGCCCAGTTCCTTGCCAGCCGCTGTCAAACTGCCATATTGAATCGCCAAGAGCAAAGCCTGGCATTTCACACTATCCATATACTCATTCACCCATTTCGTCATGACATACATGCTAAATCACCGTTTGTGTCATTACCCTATTGTACCGTATAATGAGGTCATCCGTAAAGGACTCGACAAAAAGGAGGACCCATTATGACTACTTTATTACCATTCGCTTCAGACTATATGGAAGGCACCTATCCGGCTATCTTAGAAAAATTGACAGCCATGAATTTTACAGCCCAAAGCGGGTACGGAACCGATAAAACCAGTACCAGCGCCAAGGACAAAATACGACAAGCCTGCCACTGCCCCGACGGAGAAATCTATTTTCTCAACGGTGGTACCCAGACCAATGCCATCGTCATCGATGCCCTGTTACACCGCTACGAAGGGGTTCTCGCCGCCACGACGGGACATGTCAGCATCCATGAAGCCGGTGCCATCGAATACACGGGGCACAAAGTCATCCAGCTGCCGCAGACACAAGGAAAATTGCTAGCCTCCACAGTCCGGCAGTTCATGGAAACCTTTAGGGCTGATGCTAACAACGAACACATGGTACAACCCGGTATGGTCTATATTTCCCATCCGACAGAATATGGCACGCTGTACACAAAACAAGAATTGTTGGCTTTAGCCGAAACCTGTTGCCAATACGACCTGCCGCTCTACGTGGACGGAGCCCGCCTGGCCTATGCCCTAGCGGCCCCGGAAAACGATATC
>OHVZ01000344.1_pt1 | contig 22570 bp, 18 predicted proteins | sample 1579561 | NCBI WGS metagenome assembly OHVZ01 (sample SAMEA3882547, study PRJEB24775) | human gut metagenome | biome: human-associated habitat; feature: intestine environment; material: feces | place: Netherlands | collected 2009/2010
TTGTACTGCATCAGAGAGCTTTCGCGCGGCATGCCGCGGTCATTGTAGGTCACATTCTCGGTCAGCGCCATGCCAATGCCCTGCAAAATGCCGCCCTCGGCCTGCACACGGGCCAGGTTCGGGTTTACAGGGGTGCCGCAGTCAACCGCGGCCACATAGTTCACCACCTGGGCTTCGCCGGTTTCCAGGTCAACTTCCACTTCGGCGGCGCCAACCATAAACGGAGGGGGCGAAATCTCCGAGCTGTGGGTCACGGTGGCTTCCAGTGCCACCGTGTTGCCGCACTGGGATGCCGCTGCAATGCTGGCCAGCGGTACGCGCTGGGTGCCATCCTCGCTCGTCACGGCATCGCCGGTAAACAGCACGGCGGCTTTGTCCAGCCCAAGCAGCTGTGCCCCCAGGGTGCAGATCTTATCTTTCAGTTCCAGCGCACACTTTTCCACGGCCTTGCCGGTCACATAGGTTGTGCTGGACGCATAGGAACCGGAATCATAGGGGGAAGAATCGGTATCTGCGCCCAAAACCGCAATGTTTTCCAGCGGGCATTCCAGCACTTCGGCGGCGATCTGCGCCAGGATCGTATCGCAGCCGGTGCCCATATCCGCTGCGCCGATGGAGAGGGTATAGAACCCGTCATCGTTAATTTTCAGCGTGGCACTGCCCACGTCCACATGGTCGATGCCGGAGCCCTGCATGGCCATGCCCATGCCAACAGCACGCACCTTGCCGTTGCCGATCTCGCGCACGGGGTACTTATGGTCCCAATCCATCCTGTCATGCACGGTTTTCAGGCAGCGGTCCAGCGCACAGCTGGTGTTGACCTGGCCATAGTAGGCGGGCATAACATCGCCCTCATGGACAATGTTGCGCTGCCGGAGCTCGAACGGGTCCATCCCCAATTTGTCGGCCAGCTCATTCACAGCGGATTCCACCGCAAACAGACCCTGTGTAGCACCATAGCCGCGGTATGCACCGGCAGACATGTGGTTGGTGTAGACCACGTCGCTGACAAAACGGAAGGCTTCGGCCTTGCCATACAGCGGAATAGACTTGTGACCGGAAAGGCCCACGGTCGTAGGGCCATGCTCACCGTAAGCACCGGTATTGGAAAGAGTATATAAATCAATCGCGCGGATTTTGCCTTCTTTAGTAGCACCAAGACGCACGCGCACCTCCATCTCGTGGCGCGGGCTGGAAGCTATATGGCATTCGTAACGCGAGAAAATCATCTTACTCGGCTTTTTTGTTTTCCAGGTAACAAAGGCCGGATACATTTCGCTTACACAGCTCTGCTTAGCGCCGAAGCCGCCACCTACACGCGGTTTAACCACGCGTACCATAGTTTTGGGGATATGCAACGCATTTGCAATAATACGGCGGCAGTGGAAAACAATCTGCGTAGAGCTGAGGATGTTCAGACGGCCGTAGGTATCAATAGAACAGTAGGTTACAAACGGCTCCATCATATCCTGCTGCACAGCCTTGGTATGAGTTGTCTGGTCGATAACAACATCGCATTCCGCCAGAATCTTATCAACCTCGCCATCCTCGATAACCTCATGGGCACACAGGTTGCGCTTATTGTCGGCACCAACCGGGCAGTTGGCCTTCCAGGTATCCTCCGGATGCACGAGCACAGGGTTATCCAACGCAGTGCGGAAGTCAAGCACTGCATCCAGCAGCTGGTATTTTACTTTAATCAAAGACAGCGCCTTGTCGACAGCCTTTTCCGTTTTGCCGGCAACAATCGCTACAATGTCACCCACAAAGCGTACATGACGGTCCAGCAGCAGGCGGTCATAGGGACTCGGTTCGGGATAGGTCTGGCCTGCGTAGGTGCAGCGCTCGCCGTCCTGGTCCACGTCCTCCCAAGTATAAATTGCTTCGATATCAGGCACCTTCGCTGCAATAGCAGTGTTGATGCTTTCAATAATTGCATTCGCATGCGGAGAGCGCAGCACCTTGACAAGCAGGCAATCGTTCGGCACTAGGTCATCGGTGTAGACAGGCTGGCCTGTCACCAGCTGCATAGCATCCTTTTTGCGGTAGGATTGGTTAACTATTTTCATCTGCAGCTCCCCTCCTTATGCCTGCGCCTGAGCTTTTTTCCAGGCGATAAAATTTTGGATTCCGCGCAGCTGTCCCTCATAGCCGGAGCAACGGCACAGGTTGCCTGCCAGAAATTCCTTGATTTCTGCTTCCGTAGGCTCGCTGTTCTCACGCAGCAGCGCGATAGCGTTCATAATCATGCCGGGGTTGCAGAAGCCGCACTGCTCCGCGCCCTGGTCGGCAATAAAGGCACCGAATTCCGCTGCCTCCTGCTGCATTCCCTCCATCGTCACAATGCTGTGGCCTGCGGAACGCGCTGCCAGAATAGCACAGGAAAGCACCGGCTTATCATCCATAAATACAGTGCACAAACCGCAGTTGGTAGTGTCACAGCCGCGCTTTACGCTGTAGCAGCCTTCCTTGCGCAGAAAATCGAGTAAAACTGTATCAGCCTCCACCATACGGGTCAGCTTTTTGCCATTTAAGGTTAAGGTTATCTCCATCAGGCCTTACCTCCCAGTTCCGTTAAACATCTTGCCGTCAGCACCTTAATCAGGTGTGTACGATACGTAGCACTGCCACGCGGATTGGTTTCCGTCGGCAGTAAGCCTGCAGCATATTCCGCAAAGGCCTGCGCCTTCTCGGCAGTCATAGGCAAAGTTGCGAGCTGCTCTGCATCCTTCACCAGCGCAGCCTTCGCCGGACGTGCGCCCACTGCGGCCTGCACGCCTTCCTGCGTCAGCGCCGCCGCACAAGTCAGCACCGGGAAATCGGTCTTGCTGATGCGCACGGATTTATAGCTGTAATGTGCTGCCGTCTTTTTGACGATAACACGCACCAGAATATCTCTGTCATACGGCATATTCACAAAATCTGCCAACGACACAATACCGCCCTTGTATAATTCCACATAGCTGTCCATAACCAAAAGCAGTGTCAGCACATCCGAAAAGCCGAAGCGTCCGAACACACTGCCGCCGACGGTAGCAAGATTGCGGAACTGCACACCTACGATATGGCGCAGCGCCTCCTTATTTGCTCCCTCACTGTAGGCGGTAAAGCCTTCATGCAGCTCCAGCTGGCGCAAGCTCACCATCGCACCGATGCGGAATTCCGTTTCTGTTTCCTCTATTGTATCCAGGCCTAAAGCCGACAAATCAATCGCTGTCTGCACATTGCCCTTGCTCAGGCGCATCCACAGCATACCGCCAAGCACGCGGTTAGGACGCTTCTGGTTCAGCTGCCAGGCCTCCTCCAGAGTTGCTGCCTGCTTATATTCACGAATTGTCAACATATACTGCCCTCCTGTTCTTTTTTATTGCATACCTATTCCATTATATTTTACCATATTTTTTCTATACTTGAAAAGAGAAAAAATGTACATAGGCTCATAAGTTACATTCTTCTGCAGCATAAAAAAAAATGGATGCCTCTCTGTAAAGCAAGAGAAGCATCCATAATTCTTTGATTAAAAAATCTAAGCAGGCTTATTTGCCTTTTTTAGCACCCTGACGGCGGTTGCTGCCGGTTTTGGGAGCCTTGCGCTTGTCAACAACGGAATTACGTCCGCGCTTAGGTCCTGCGGGCTTTTTCTTTTTGGCAGCCACGACAACGCGACGTGCCACAACACCGCCCTCCAGATTTTGGCGTTCCATCAGAACACCCAGCTTGGTTTCGATATTACGCAGCCATTTAACCTCATCGGCGGTATAAAGCGTAATTGCTTCGCCCTCATTGCCTGCACGTCCGGTACGGCCGATACGGTGAACATACCAGTCGACATCATGCGGAATATCGTAGTTCACAACATGGGTTACGCCCTCAACGTCCAATCCGCGGGCAGCCAAATCGCTGGCAACCAGAATCTGAATCTTAGCATCACGGAAGGCCTTCATAACAGTTTTGCGCTTTGCGGGAGACATTTCGCCATGCAGTACATCAACATTGTAGCCCTGCATGCCCAGCCAGTCGCCCAGCTCCTTGGTGCGCTCCTTGCTCATGCAGAAAACAATCATCAGATAAGGATTCAGGCGGTCAATGAGCGCTGCCACAGCCTTGTTCTTGTATTCGTCGGTTGTTTTAAGGCAAATCTGCTTGATTTTCTCCACGGTAGCCTGGTCAGGATTGATATCAATCAGCGCGCAGTTTTTCGTCAGCTTGCGTCCCAACTTGCGCACCTCTTCCGACAGAGTTGCTGAACAAAGCATCGTCTGATGCTCCGGCGCAGTCATAGCAATCAGCTCCAGCGCTTCATCCATAAAGCCCTGCTGGAGCATTTCGTCAACCTCATCCAGTACCAGATAGCGCACGCCGCCAAGGTCGGTGTTGCCCTTGCGGATGTGGTCCAGCAGACGGCCTGGAGTACCGATCAGCACATGGCTGCGTCCCTCCAGCTTATATTTTTGCGTTTCGAAATCGCGTCCGCCGGTAACAGCCAGCACCTTGATATCGCTTTCGCCCAGGATTTTTTTCATTTCGGTGGCAATCTGCTGTGCCAGCTCACGCGTCGGCGTAATTATCAATGCCTGCACGTAGCTTTTGGCAGTATCGATTTTTTCCGCCAGCGGCACCAGGAAAGCCAGTGTCTTGCCTGTACCTGTCTGGGCACGAGCGATTACATCACGTCCGGCAAACAGCGCCGGGATAGCCTGCTCCTGTACCGGCATAGGCTTTTTGATGCCCATTTTCTGAAGCTGCTCTACGGTGTGGGTACAAACCTTTAAGGCTGCAAATCCATTTGTCATTTCACATTCCTCTTTTCCTCTAAAATTTATCTTCTGACCGTATGGTCTTTTTTCTCTATAACTTTAGTATTATATCATAGATTGGGCAGGAACGGAAAGATGCAGGCAAATTTTTCTGCTGCATATGATTGCCATAGTCTGAAAACCATCTCTGATTTTATAATTAAGCATATAAAAATGCTTAGACAAGCAAATTGTACATGTGACAAAAGGCCCCTGCCGGCGATTGCTGACAGGAGCCTTGACTTATTCAATTTATTCAGCCTATCAAGCTGACATTTACTTTTACATTACGCCTCTGAAATAGTGGCCTCTTGTAGTACCCGGCAGATTTTCCGGTGCCTCCACCGCACCGCCGAGAATCTTGCGGTACAGCGCCACGAGCTCGCCCAGACGCGCCGCATCGTAATCACGGCCGTCAATTCTCAGCGCAACCACGCCTGCTTCCGCCATATGCTGAACATTGGCAGTCATAGAAAGCTCATGTGCGTTCAGAATATGCATGCGGCAGAATTGGTCCGTCACAATCGGGAAGCGTGCATCCTTGCGGTCACCTAGGAACAAAGGCTCTGCACAGTTAAACTTGCAGGCACCCTTATCCAACGCACCCAGGAAGCTGCCGCCTACGCAGTATTCGGAAACCATCATTTCCAAACGTCCCTGAATCATGCACTCCAACGGCAGCGGGCTGACGCTCACAAGATGCTCTACCTGCGCCATAGTCAGCTCGGGGCTGAGCACTGCGCCTGCAGCGCCATGCTCCTGCCAGAACTGTAGTGTCTGGCTGTTAAAAATATTCAAAGACATGTCTGCTACCAAATTGAGCGCAGCATGCTTCTTCGCCAAGGGCCACAAGCCGTTGTTGTTGATATAAACAAAATCAGGCTGCAGCTCCTCCCACAGAGTGAAGAGCTTGTCGAAATATGCCAGCTGTGCTTCTTTAATGATACGCGGAGTAGCAAAGGCCAGCTGACGGCCTGCCTTGCGCACCAGCTTGGCAGCCTTAGCATAATCCGCCTCGGACGGCAGCTGATGATTGAAGCAGTCACCGCCGAAGAGAATGCGTTCAGCACCTGCCTGCAGTGCAGCATTGACCTTCTCAACGCTGTCGCAATGCACTACCAGAACGGATTCATGCTGTTTAGCCTTATGTGCCTGTGGCACTAATTGCTCGCTGAACCTGTGCACCGCTGTGCGCGCCGGAGCGAAGGCATTCAGACGCGCTGCATCCAGTGCCTCGCATGCCATACGGCGTGCTTCGTTCATTTCACTCATCGGCACTATAACATTTTCATCATGCTCAAAAAGCAGGCTGTTCAGGAAATATTCAGTCGTACCGAGGCGGTCCAGCTGCTTGCGCACGCCCGCCTCATCCAGCGCACGCTTGCGTGCTGCCTCTACGATAAAATCGGTTTCGCCGTAGCCGACGTTGCCATCATCATCCGTCAGTGTAACAGTCATAGGCTCGCCCAGACGCGCAGTAACTACGGCATCTACCGGAATACGCTTTTTAGCGTCCGGTCCGAAGAACTGCTGCGCATAGCTCATCAGTCTGCTGTCGAGAGTACGGAAAACGCGGTCATTCAAACGTACTCCGTTAGGCACATCAATCGTTACCTGCTGGCCGGGAGCAGCGCTCTGCACACTATTGCCACTGCACAGCATATCCGTAACGGTGGTGCCCACACGTCCGCCGACGCTTACCCAGAATTCCAGTCCGTCGCCCAGATGCAGCTCTTTATCCAGCTTGATAACTGCCTTATTACGGTTTTTGTCCAGCTTCGCTACACGGCCGATAAGCACGCCGCGGTTGTTGGGACGGCGGTCGCTCATCATTGTGCGTCCTGGACGGCGCTCCAAATAAGCGGTGGTGAAGTCACGGTTGAAGATTTGCTCGATATTCGCCAAATCCTCCTCCGGCACGTTGTAGTCACCGGCAAGATAGCTGTCAATCGCACGGCGGTAAGCATCTACTACTACCGCAACATATTCCGGACGCTTCATGCGTCCTTCTATTTTGTAGGACACAACGCCTGCGTCAATCAGCTGCGGCAAAATGCTCAAGGTATTCATATCCTTGGGGCTCAGCAGATACTGGCCTGCATCCTTACCCTGCAGCATATCCTCATCCTTCGCGTTGAACAGCTTATACGGTAAACGGCAAGGCTGGGCACAGCGTCCGCGGTTGCCGCTGCGGCCGCCGATAAGGCTGCTCATCAGGCATTGACCGCTGTAGCATACGCACAAAGCGCCATGGATAAAGGTTTCGATTTCGCTGCCTCGGCTGCAGGCTGCACCGATTTCCTTCAGGCTCAGCTCACGCGCCAATACGCTGCGCTCCATGCCTGCGCTCATAGCGAAGTCTACACCGCTGCTGTTGGTAATGCTCATCTGCGTGCTGGCATGCAGCGGCAGCTCCGGCACAATTTTTTTCGCCAGGCGGATAACGCCCAAATCCTGCACAATGAGTCCGTCTACGCCTACGTTATTCAAAAACAGCAGGTAAGCGGATAAAGCCTCCAGCTCGCTGTCATCAACCAAAGTATTGACGGTAATATACAGGCGCACATGGTGCATATGCGCAAAATACACCGCCTTAGCCATTTCCTCTTCATCAAAATTGCTGGCATAGGCACGTGCGCCAAAGGCTTTACCGCCCATATATACAGCATCGGCGCCGGCGTTTACCGCTGCCTCCAATGCTTCCCAGCTGCCTGCGGGAGCAAGCAGTTCTATTGTTTTCTTTTCCATATGTTATCTACCTTTCACGCACTGCTGCCAGCAGTCTGTCATATCTGGCCTGCAGGCTTTGCAGCTCTTCTGCCAGCACAGCATTTCTTTGCTGCATCTCCTGCTCTAGCGCAGCATATTTTTCCTGCATTTTCTGCTCTGCTACTGCGCACTTTTGCTGCAGCTCCTGCTCCATCGCAGCGCATTTTTCCTGCATTTTCTGCTCCGCTGCCACGGATTGCTGCTGCATTTCCTGTTTCAGAGCAACGCATTTTTCCTGCAGCTCCAGTCTGTCTGCAGCCAGGTCAAGCGCCGTCCAGATGGCGATTTTATCTGTCTGCAGCAGCTTTTTGCTTTCTGCCAGCTCCTGCATTCTTCTGTCTACCTCTGCTGCTATTTTCAGCACCTGTTCTTCGGAAGCAGAGGTCGTTAATGCATAGGTACTATTATATATTTTTACAGAAACTGATGCTTTTTCCATAAACACATCCTCTAGCTTATTCTGCGATAACGGTAAAGTTAAAGCTCTGCAGGCTCATTTTTTCCCAAGAGCGCTTGTAATCCATGCGGATATTGTAGGTACCGGGCTTGGTAACTGCCAGCACCAAAATTTCAACGCCGGGCGCACCCATTCTTTCCTCGTCACCGCGCGGAATGGTAAACGAGCTGCCTACCTTGCTTACTGCCGGTGAGCTGCAGGCAAACTGCCAACCGTAGCCGGTGGAAGGATTGCTGTCCAGCTTCAGCGCCATGAGTCCGCTTGCAGGCAGACTCAATGTTTTGCCTGCAGCCTTATCGGTAATTTTCGCCAGCTGCAGCAAACGTCCTGCTTCACCGATGCGCAGAGAGGTAACTACATCCCTGTACGGCACAAAGCTGCTGTAGGCAGCATTTTTCTTGCTGCGCACAAACAAGCCATCTTCACCGAAGAGCACATTATCATAATTGCCCAAAGCTGCCTTTACGTTATCATTATCGACAAAGAAATCCGTAACCTCGAACTCCTTGCCAGTTGTCAGGTCAAGATTCAGTCCGGTGTACGCCTTGCGTCCGCCGTTGTCTGCCTCCAGCAGCAGGCTCACCAGACTCGGACGATTCAGCATCACCTTATAGGTTACACTGCCCTGACCGCCAACCTCCTTGACCAGCTTAGCTGCAGCATCGCGCACCATAGCGTTGGCCTGTTTTTCCAGCTCAGCGGAATTACTGCCGTCGATATAAGGCAGCGCTGCCGTTGCCTTGCCGACAGAGGTCTGTTCGGTAAGCACCGTTGTCTGCTGGTCTGCCAGCACCGGCAGAGATAAACATAAGCACAATAATGTTGTCAACAGGATTTTCATAGCCTGCAGCTCCTTTCCAAAAACATTGCCCAAGCCTTGAACCTCTTGGTAAAAATTAAGCAGGAAGAAAGCCCTCCTTCTTAATTAAAGCAATCGCGCTAAAACAAGCCGCCAATCGCTATTTTACAATCATAAACTTTTAATGAACTCAACAGCCTTTTCCAGACGTGCCAAGGTTTTTTCCTTGCCCAGCAGGACCATAACGTCAAACATACCGGGGCTTACAGTGCGTCCGGTCAGAGCCAGACGAGTCGGATGGATAACCTTGCCCAGAGCCAGACCATTATCGGCAGCAATTTTGTTATAGGCTGCTTCGGTAGAAGCCAGATCATATACATCATCAGCCTTAATTGCTGCAATGCACTGCTCCAGTACAGGAATATTTTCTGCCTTAAAGTGCTTAGCTACACCCTTTTCATCGTATTCTTCAACATCCTTGAAGAAGTAGGTGGAAGCATCAGCAACCTCCTGCAGAGTTTTAACACGTACACGTACAACGTCTACGAGCTTTTCAAAGTATGCTTCGTTGGCAGCATCGTTGAACCATTCTTCGGTTACCAGGCCGTCTTTCACGAAGAAGGGCTTAGCATCCGGCAGAATTTTTTCCAGCGGCAGCTCGGACAGATATTGGCCGTTCATCCAAGTGAGCTTTTTGGTATCATAAATAGCAGCCTTTTTGCTCATCTGCTCCAGCTCAAACAGCTTAACGGTTTCTTCCAGAGTGAAGATTTCGCGTTCATCGCCGGGGCCCCAGCCCAGCAGAGTCAGATAGTTGATGATAGCTTCCGGCAGGTAGCCTTGGCTGCGGAATTCTTCAACGGAGGTTGCACCGTGGCGTTTGCTCAGCTTGGAACGGTCCATAGCCAGAATCATCGGCATATGACCAAACTTAGGCGGCTCCCAGCCCAGTGCTTCGTAAACCAGCAGCTGCTTCGGAGTGTTGGAAAGATGCTCCTCGGCACGCAGTACGTGAGTCATGCCCATCAGATGGTCATCAACACAAACAGCGAAGTTATAGGTAGGAATACCGTTGGATTTTACAATTACGAAATCGTCGAACTGGTCCATGTTAAAGGTAACTTCGCCATGAATCAGGTCATGCACGGTGATGCTGCCCTCGGCAGGAATTTTGATACGAATGGAATACGGTTCGCCTGCAGCGATACGTGCTTTAGCCTCTTCTGCCGGAATATCGCGGCAGGTACGTGCATAACGGAACGGTTGCTTAGCAGCGCGTTGTTTTTCGCGTTGTGCAGCCAGATCCTCGGTAGTGCAGAAGCAGTAGTATGCTTTGCCTTCGTCCAGCAGCTGCTGAGCATATTTTTTGTAAATATCAAAGCGCTCGGACTGATAGTAAGGACCGTATTCGCCGCCGGCCTCCGGACCTTCATCCCAGTTGATGCCCAACCATTTCAGGCTGGTAAGGATTTGGCTTACGGAATCCTCTTTCAGGCGTTCAATATCGGTATCCTCGATACGCAGAATCAGCTTACCGCCCATTTTGCGGGCAAACAGCCAGTTAAACAGCGCAGTACGCGCACCACCAATATGTAAATACCCAGTAGGACTGGGAGCAAATCTTACTCTGACTTCAGACATTTCATCGTCTCCTTACATTTTAATTACAAATATAGATTGTCAACCAGATTAATTATACAGCTTTGAAGAAAAAAGTGCAAATATTAATCTGCGTTGCCGCCGTTTTTTATTTTTCTTCATGATTTAAAGAAAAAGCAAATCCGAAAGACTTCGTTCATAGAAAAATGCTTTTATTGCTATTATTTCGCATTTTTTCGTTTGTCTATCCGCCGTTTTCGTATTATAATATTGTAATGAAGTAAATAAAAGGAGGATGCTTATGTGCCAAACCCCAGATTGGTCCGTCGGTGACCGCTATCTGCGTGAAAACGTTCCAGAGCTCGCCCCGTTAGTTGACCGTTATTCGCCCTGTCCGTTAAAACCAAAATCCAAAGAGTCTTATTTTACTATATTACTGACCGGTATTATCGCCCAACAGTTGCCGCCTGATGTCAGCCAGCAGCTGATGCAAAGGCTCGAAGGCCTCACCGGCAATCCCATTACACCGCAGGCAGTGCTTGCTGCTTCCGCCGAGGACCTGCTCAGCATCGGTCTTGTTAAGCAAAAGGTGCATTACCTGCGCAGCTTTGCCGAAGCAGTGATCAACGGCAGCGTAACCATGGATAAGTTCGATGATATGACCGACAGCCAGATTACCAAGCAGCTGATGCAAATCCGCGGCCTCGGCCAATGGACCATCGAAATGTTTCTGCTGCTGGCTCTGTGCCGCACAGACGTTGTACCCAGTGCCGACTTTATCTTCAAGAAAGAGCTGCAGAAAATGCTTAATCTGAGCGAAATTCCCAAACGCGGCAAAATCAATACGCTTACGGAAACATGGCGTCCCTGGCGCTCGCTCGCAGTGTGGTATATCTGGCAAAAAGCCAACGATAGCGAAAAAAAATAACACCAAAAGCAAAATTAAACCGTCCTTCCCTGTCTGCATTTTTGCAGATAGCGGGAAAGGACGGTTTTTCTTATTCTCCGAACACTATTTACTGTTCACTAATCACTGAATACTATTTCAGGCTGGCAATAGCAGCAGCGGTATCCTCAGCGCCGTAAACATAGGAGCCTGCTACCAATACGTTGGCACCGGCAGCCTTCACCAGCTTGGAGGTTTCGGCGTTAACGCCGCCGTCAACCTGAATATCCACGTTCAGGCCACGCTCGGTAATCATTGCATGCAGGCGCTCAATCTTCGGCACTACGCCTTCAATAAAGCTTTGGCCGCCGAAGCCGGGGTTAACGGTCATCAGCAGTACCATGTCAACGTAAGGCAGAATTTCTTCTACCGTACTCAGGCTGGTAGCAGGGTTCAGTGCAACGCCGGCCTTCATGCCCTCAGCCTTAATCTGCTGGATGCAGCGGTGCAGATGCTTGGTGGTTTCTACATGCACAACAATCTGGTCGGCACCGGCAGCCTTGAAATCGGCAATGTATTTTTCCGGATTTTCTACCATCAGATGGCAGTCGAAAAACAGGTCGGTTACCTTACGGATTTTTTTCACTACTGGAGCACCGAAGGTCAGGTTAGGTACAAACTGGCCGTCCATAACATCGATGTGTACCCAGTCGGCACCGGCAGCTTCAATTTTTTTGATTTCGTCCGCCAGATATGCAAAATCGGCAGATAAAATTGATGGAGCAACTTTAATCATCATTTTCTTCCCTCTTTCTCTTGCAGCAGTTTTACCTCTGCTAACATTGTCAAATATGATTCATAACGGCTGGCAGAAATCTTTCCTGCTGCCACAGCATCCTTTACACCGCAGACAGGCTCGTGCGTATGCGTACAGGGACAGAACCTGCAGCCTGCCTCATAATCGGCAAACTCACGGAAGGAGGCCAGCACCATTTCAGATGTCAGGCCCTCCAGCAGCAGATTTCCGAAGCCCGGAGTGTCCGCAATATAGCCTTCGTCGAACGGCAGCAGCTGTGCATAGCGTGTCGTATGCTTGCCGCGGCCGATTTTTTCGCTAACCTCGCCCGTGCGCAGGTCCACGCTGCTGTCGATAGCGTTGATGGTAGACGATTTGCCTACGCCCGAAGGTCCGCCAAAGGCACAGATTTTACCACGCAGACGCTCACGCAAAGCCTCCACGCCGGTGCCGTTCTGTGCCGACAGAGTACAAACCTCATAGCCGATAGGCTCATAAACAGCCTTTACCTGCTCAATCAGGCCCGCAGGAGCGTTATCCTCTTTATTGAGCACCAAGATTGCAGGAATTTTCGCCAGCTCTGCCAACGCCAGCAGTTTATCTGCCAGCAGGAAGCTGAAGTCCGGCGCAGCACAGGCAAAGGCTGCCACAAACAAATCCAGATTAGCCAGCGTAGGACGCGGCAGAAAATTTCTGCGCGGCAGCACACCTGTAATCATCCCCTCGCGTTTTTCGCTGCTGCTTACCTCAAAGCCGGCGATATCGCCTGTTGCCAGCGAAAAACGGTTTTTCTTCATTTTTCCCTTTACCTTGCAGGTATAGGGCTCGCTTTCGCCTTCTACCTTAAGGTAATAATAGCCGTTATAATTTTTCAGGACTCTGCCCTGCAGCTCTGCCATGTTTACAGGTTCCTTTCGGAAATGAGCTTGCCGTCACAGATGAACTGGACCTTGGCATTGCCTGCATATTCCACCTTCTGACGCAGACGCACGCTGCCGTTTTGTGTACCGCTGTACAGCGTTGCCGTGCCGTTGTCATCCGTCAGCACAATGCGTACGTTGGCAGGCTTGCCGCTCGGTACGACAAAGTCAACGTAGGCGCTCTTCTTATCGCCGCCAGCAGCCACCGTAATCGCTACTGCCGCGCCATCGTTAAGGTTACTGCCTACACCCGGGTTGCAGGCCAAAACTACATTCTTTTTGGCACTGGCATCCTGAACCTTTTTGATTTCACCAAGCTTCAGGCCTGCCTGCTCCAGCATACCCTTAGCTTCGTCAACAGATTTGCCGATAATATCCGGTACCGGCTTATCGCCTTCGTTAATTACCAGGTCGATGCCAGTTCCCTTAGGAGCCTTGTCCAAGCCCTTCGGCGACTGGCTGAGAACAGCGCCGATTTTGCCGCCGTCCACATGCTTGCGCGTCACCTTGCCGACATTAAAGCCTGCGGCCTGCAGCTGCTGCTCCGCCTTCGAGAGCGACATGCCTGTAACATCAGGCACAGCCTTCAGCTCCGCGCCCTTACAGATGGTCAGGATAATAAGGCTGCCCTGCTTACGTTTTTCGCCGGCCTTTGGGGACTGCTCCATAACAGTACCGGGCTTAAACTTATCGGGGTCGCCGTATTTTTCCTCTAACTCTACCTTAAACTGCTTTTCCTCCAGCAGCTTCTGTGCTTCTACTACCGTCATATTGGTAACATTAGGCACTTCAATTTCCGCCAGGTTGCGGTTGAAGATAAAGTGCGCTACCAGTGAAATTGCTACTACCGCAGCAGTAATCATTACAATCAGTTTGGTATAATTCAGCTTTTTCTTAACCACCGGTTTTTCATCCCCTGTTTTTTCGGAAGGCATTGCTTCCTGCTTTTCCTGAATTTTTTCCGGCTCTTGTGTTACAGCCGGAGTTACCTGCTTCGGCGGCAACTCACTGCGCACCGGCTTCATAATCACCGTAGCACCGTCATCAGGGCTATCGACAACATTGCCGTTGGACTTCACCGCGCCCAGCTCCTGATGATAGTCCTCGCTGCTGAACGGGAAGAGCTTCATCTTCAGGTTCAGCAAATCGCGTCGCATCTGTCCGGCGTTAGTGTATCTGTCCTCACAGCGCTTCGCCAGCGCCTTGTTCATAATCTCCTGCATGCCCTCGGGAACATTATCCATGTAGTCCTTCAGCTGCGGCACAGGCTTTTCTACATGCATCATAGCAACAGAAACAGCCGTTGTACCAACGTAAGGAACCTCACCCGTAAGCATTTCGAAGAGCACTATGCCCAAGGAATAGACATCGCTGCTGGCAGTAATCTTACCGCCACAGGCCTGCTCCGGTGAAATATAATGCACAGAACCCATCACCGATTTGGAATAAACCATCGTCTGATTCGTGACCATTTTGGCAATACCGAAATCAGCGATTTTCGGATTCATATTTTTGTCAATCAAAATATTCTGCGGTTTGATGTCACAGTGAATAATGTTATGGCTGTGAGCATGCTGTAGCGCATCTGCAAGGCGCACGGCGATTTCCAGCACAGTATTCAGGCTCAGCTTGTGCTCCTTCATATACTCCTTCAGAGTAACACCGTCAACATATTCCATAACTATATACTGATTGCTGCCCTCCGACACAACATCATAGATATTGATGATATACGGATGCACCAGGCGCGCCGCGGATTTCGCCTCCCGGCGGAACTGCTCCAGCAGTTCGTTGTCCTCGAGGAACTGGTCACGCAGCATTTTCACGGCTACATTACGGTCCAAAAGCTGGTCGTGGGCCAAAAAGACTTCGGCCATACCGCCATAGCCAATCGGACGAATAATCTCATAGCGTCCGTTCAAGATGGTCTTGCCATTTTTATCCATTACAGCTTTCCTCCCCCTGCGTAGTTAAATCAATCAGAATCAGAGACACATTATCGCGTCCGCCGTTGTCCAGGCTCTGCTCCAACAGTTTGTCAGCAGCCTGCTCCGGATCTGCACAGCCTATAATCCGGCTGATTTCAGCTGCACGCAGCATGTCGGACAGACCGTCGCTGCACAGCAGCAGCCTGTCACCCTCCTGCAGACGGAAGCTGAAGAAATCAGCATTGACTGTTTCCTCGACACCCAGGGCTTGCAGCAAAATATTGCGCTGCGGATGTACAAAGGCTTCCTCGTCCGTGATTTTTCCCTGTTCCTTTAAATCTGCTACCAGTGTATGGTCATGCGTCAGCTGCTCCAGCTTGTCGTTGCGGAACAGATACAGTCTGCTGTCGCCTACATGGCAGCAGTAGCCGTGGCCGTCCCCCGGCAGATAAAGCGCCGTCATCGTCGTTCCCATGCCGGAATAGCTTTCGTTGCTCACCGCCATTTTATAAACGTGCGTATTGGCCTTGTCAAAGGCCTCCAGCATAACCTTACGGATATTCTGTTCTTCCTGCTCATGGCGCAGGCTGTGCGTTGCAGCCTCAAAGGCTTTAATAGTAGACCTGCTGGCAATTTCACCTGCCGCATAGCCTCCCATACCGTCGGCAACGGCAAAAAGAGAGGGCTCGCGCACCAGCAGCGCATCTTCATTATTCTCTCTGACCAGGCCCACATGGGTTCTGCTAATTACCTGCATTATTTTTGCTCCTGTTCCTTAGCAAATTTAGCCCGCAGCTGACCGCAGGCTGCATCAATATCCTTGCCCATCTCCTTACGAACGGTAGCGTTAATCCTGTTTTTCTGCAGGATGCGCAAAAAGCGTTCTACTGCCGCTTTGGACGGACGCTCAAAGCCCTGCTCCGGTACCGGGTTGGCCGGTATCAGATTAACGGATGCCTGCTTATAGCGCAGGTAATTGCTCAAAAGCTCCGCGTCCTGCGGACTGTCATTTTTTCCCTTCAAAAGAATATATTCATATGTTATCTGCCTGCCGCTGGCCTTGCTGTAGCTTTCGGCAGCTGTCAGCACATCCACGAAAGGATAGCCCTTGTTGACAGGCATCAGTGCTGTACGCAACTCGTTTTTTACCGCATGCAGTGAAATTGCCAGATTTATCGGCTTGCCCTGCTCCTCCAGACGTTTAATACCCGGAATGATGCCGCAGGTAGAAAGCGTCATGTTGCGGTAGCTCATGTTACAGGTGTCCTCGCGGTGCAGAAAATCCAGCGCCTGCAAAACGCTGTCAAAGTTCAGCATCGGCTCACCGCTGCCCATCACTACCACTCTGCTCACCATCGCACCCTGCTCACGCAGACGCTCGTTGAACAGGTAAACCTGCGCCACGATTTCTGCCGCCGTCAGATTGCGTACAGCGCCCTTCAGGCCGCTGGCGCAGAAGGCGCAGTGCATATCGCAGCCGACCTGGCTGGAAACGCACACGCTGTAGCCGTAATCATGGTGCATCAGAACAGTTTCTACCGAATTGCCGTCCGGCAAGCCCAAAAGCAGCTTGCTCGTCATGCCGTCGGAGGAATTCTGCTCACGCAAAATTTTCAGACTGCGCGGCAGCACGGTAAATTTTTCCTGCAGTACGGCAATATCGGCCTTGCTCAGGTTGTGCATAGCGGCAAAATCAAAAACCGACTTTTGGTACAGCCATTGAAATACCTGCTTGGCACGAAACTTTTTCAGGCCTGCCGCCACAAATAATTCTTGTAATTCTTCTATTGGTAAAGCAAAAATATCTTGCATTCTCTTACCTCTATATTACTGCTTTTTCATCAGCTTACAGATATAAAAGCCGTCAATGCCGTCATTCTGCGGCAGAAGCTGCAGCTCCTGTACCTGCTCACCCGTAAGCGGATGCGTGAATTCCACGCGTTGCCATTCGGGATGCTGCGCTAAAAACTCTTCTACCAGATAATGGTTTTCGCTCTGCTCAATCGTACAGGTGCTGTACACCAGAGTGCCGCCATCCTTCACGTACTGTGCGGCATTCTTTAAAATTGCCAGCTGCAGCGGCGGGAACAGCTTCAAGTCCTTACGCTGCTTGCGCCAGCGTGCTTCCGCACGGCGGCGCAGCACTCCCAGACCGGAGCAGGGTGCGTCCACCAGTACGCGGTCAAAGGCGCCCAGCCATTCGCTGCGCAGCTGCAGAGCATCGTTCTGCAGTGCTTTGACGCTCTTCATACCCAGACGGGCAGCATTTTCGGCAATCAGCTCCAGCTTGTGCTCGTGGATATCGCAGGCGATAACCTCGCCCTTATCCTGCATAAGCTGTGCCACGTGCGTTGCCTTGCCGCCGGGAGCGCTGCACATATCCAGCACGCGCATTCCGGGCTGCGGCGCCAGCACCGGCGCTACCAGCATGGAACTTTCGTCCTGAATATAAAAATGTTGCGGCAGTGCCGCCAAAAGTGTATGCAGCGACGGCAGATGCTCTGCCACAATGCCGTAAGGACTCCATTCGGAAGCACGCACCTGCGCCCCTATTTCCGTCAGATCAGCCAGCAGCTTGTCGCGTGTAGTCACCAGCGTATTAACACGCAGGCACACCGGCGCAGCCGTATTATCAAACGCCAGCAGGCGTTCGGTGCCGCCGCGTCCCCACGGTCCCAGCCAGCGTTTCACCAGCCAGCGCGGATGGTAATACTTTAGTGACAGATAATCGGCATCCTGCTTTTCGGCATCGGGCAGGACGAACGCGCCTGCCTCCTGCTTACGCAGCAGACCGCGCAGTACGCCGTTGACGAACTTGGCACTGCCCTCATGGCTCACCGAGCGCGCCAGCTTTACAGCCTCGTTTACTGCCGCCGACGCAGGAATTCGCGTCATATACAGCAACTGGTAGGTACTGATGCGCAGTATCGCCAGAATATCACCGGCCACCTTATCCAGCGGACGGCTGACGCACTGCGCCAGATACCAGTCAAGCGTACCGCTGGCCTTTACCGTGCCGTATACCAGCTCCGTTGCCAGCCTTCTGTCAAGGTCGCTCAGTCTGCTGCCACGCAGATACTGGTTCAGCGCGATATTCGTATAAGCGCCGTCCTCCAGCACCATACGCACCAAAAGCGCCGCTGCTCCGCGGGCGCTTTCAGGATAATTTGCTTTTTGTTCCTTCCGCATGCTTTGTTTCTTCCTCATCATCTTCCATAAATGCTAAAATTGCTGCTTCCAGCTTATTGATATCTACCCGTGTATTAAAGCAGGGACCGAAGGGACGCTCGTTTAAAACGCCCAGCACCGGCAGCGGAAATACATCCTGAATGCCGCTGGTCAGATCACGCTCGCAGGCCACAGCCACGATTGCCTTCGGCCTTGCCTGCTTAACCATCTGCCTTGCCAGCGTACCGCCGGTGGCCACAGCAAAATGGCAACCATACTTATGCGCCAGCCCCAGCATAGCGCCTACGCTGCAGCGTCCGCACTGACGGCAGTTCTCTACGTTACGGGTTATCTTATGTACGCAGGTATCCAGCTGGATACAATGCGGTGTTAAAATCATTATTCGGTTGGCAGGCACCTTCACCTTATGCTGCAGCACCAGATTGTTGCTGACCTCGATAAAGGACTGCTCGATGCGGTCACGGGGAATGTTGAACAAGCGTCCCAGTACTACCGCAAAGGGGAAAAGAATATTAATTGCCTTCCACGCCCAAAAGTATAAAATCTTAAGCACCGGTATTCCCAACAGCGCCATAACAATTCCCAGAACGCCGCTGAGCATTGCCAGCACGATAAGTACGCCGAAAAAGCCGAAGACTATCGGCAAAAATCTGCTGATTTCATAAAGACCCGGAAAGGTTACCTTCCAGACCACATAAAACATCAACGCACCTAATACGGCGCTGATGGAGGTCAGAGCCATAAATATACGTTTTTTGGGCTTAAACACACTATCTTCGTTCATTAAAAGATTACTCCTTCAATTTACAGCCTGCTTCAGGCAAGCAGGTCGCCCTCCTGTACGCCGCGGCCGTTCAAGAAAACCTGCGCCGGCATACGTTTTTTGGATTCGGGCTGTACCTCGGTGATTTCCAGTACGCCCTCACCGCAAGCTACAAAGAAGCTGTGCTTGCCGGTTTCGATAACGGTACCGGCAGCAGCAGCGCTGCTTTTGTCAGTCATTTTACTGCCCCAGATTTTCAGGCTCTTGCCGTTCGGCAGCTTGGTAAAAGTGCTGGGTGCAGGGTTGAAGCCACGGATGAGGTTGTGTACCTCCTGCGCCGTTTTGCTCCAGTCGATATGCTCCATGCTGCGGTCCAAAAGAGTCGCATAGGTAGCCTGCGCATCATCCTGCGGCTCCGCAACGGCAGTACCTGCAGCAATTTTGTCAATAACCTCGAGCAGCAGCGCTGCACCCTGCTCACGCAGAGCGTCATGCAGCTCGCCCATCGTGGTGTTTTCAGCAATAGGCACCACTACCTTATCCAGCATAGCGCCGGTATCCATGCCAATATCCATCTGCATAATCGTTACGCCTGATTCCTTTTCGCCCTTGATGATGGCGTACTGAATCGGTGCCGCACCGCGATACTTCGGCAGCAGGGAAGCGTGTACGTTGATGCAGCCGTATTTCGGCAGCTCCAGAATTTCCTTGCTCAAGAACTGACCGAAGGCAGCTACGACAATCAGCTCCGGCTGCAGCTCGTGCAGCAGCTCAACAAATTCAGGAGTTTTTACCTTTTGCGGCTGGTAAACAGTCAGTCCCTGCGCCAACGCATATTCTTTAACCGGTGTTTGCAGCAGCTTGTTGCCGCGTCCCTTAGGACGATCCGGCTGAGTTACTACCGCAAGAATTTCATGCTTACCGCTTTCGCACAGCGCCTGCAGGCTGCCTACTGCGAAATCCGGTGTTCCCATAAATACTATACGCATTTGTTTTCCTCCGTATATCTTTTTTTCATATCCCGCTCAGGATTTATCTTACAGCATCCTCGGGATTTTCCTTCTGCTTAGGCGAAATGGTTTTAGCCTTGTCGATGAACAGAATGCCGTCCAGATGGTCCAGCTCATGCTGAATGCAGATAGCCAAAAGACCACTTGCGGAAAGCAGCATGCGCTGACCGGTTTTGTCGGTGAATTCGCATTCCACATATTCGGAGCGCTCTACCTCGCCCTCATAATCAGGCACGGAAAGACAGCCTTCGCTGCCCAGCACCTTGCCCTCGCGTTTAACAATTTCAGGGTTAATCAGCTCGTACAGGCCTTCGCCTACGTCAATAACTACTACGCGCTTGCTTACACCCACCTGCGGTGCTGCCAGGCCTACGCCGTCGGCCGCATACATTGTTTCTGCCATATCACGCAGCAGACGCTGCAATTTTTTATCTATACGCTCTACCGGTTGAGCCACCTCACGCAGCACCGGAGCGCCGGCAATCACTATTTTTAACTTAGCCATTTTTGTTCCTCCTTGTATCTATTCCAATAGTTCATTATAACACATTACTACAGGAAAAAACAAATTCTCTGCACAGGCTTCCTCATATATTTAAGCAAATACTGCAAAAGCCTTCTGCGTCAGGCGTATTTTTCCCGTCAACGTCAGAAGGCTTTGGAGCTTTTTAGTTATTTATTTTTTATAATTGTTTTTATCTACCATACGGATACCGGTATTCACCAGCTTCTGTGCCGGCTTGCTGCCATCTTTTACTGCTGCAGCGGCAGCCATCACAGCCTCATAGCCCATTTTGTACTGATTCTGTACGGCAACGGCAATACTATAGTTTTTGTCCTCCAGGCCCAGTAAGGTCTTTTTGCCAAGGTCAAAGCCGGTAACGGCAATATCCTTACGGCCTGCAGTCATTACAGCTTCCACAGTTGCATTGGTGGAGCCGTTGTTGCAGGCAATAATGCCTTTAACATTATGAGTATTTTTGATTTTTTCGGCAACCAGCTTAACTGCGCCTGCATCATCACCGTAGTTAATAATATAATCATGTTCGATTTTCCAGCTTGCAGGAGCAAATTTACCCCAGTTTGCCATAATGCTGTTCAGACGGTCGGCAATCGTAGTGCTAGCCAAGGTGCTGACATGTACCAGAACTGTTGCCTCCTCGGATTCCTTCACACCGTTAGCCTTCATCTGCTCCACCATCTGTTGGCAAACCTCAGCACCGGCTTCCAGGTTGTTGGTAAGGAAGGCTGCATCATAATCATTGCTGCTGAGAGCGGTATCAACCAAAAATACCGGCAACTTCTGCTCGCGCAGAGTTTTCGCACTTGCCGTCATATTGGAGCTGTCCGCCGGAGCAAGTATTACTGCGTCCGCTTTTTTACCGGGAAGCTCTTTGACCATATCGCGTTGCAGCTCCCAGTCGCCGTCCTTCATAACGCCGCCGACATAAACGTTAACGTCAGCCTTAGCTGCTCCGTCCTTAATGCCACGGATAACATCCTCCCAATAGTTACCCTTCATAACCTTGAGCACAGCATAGACATTTTTGCGTCCTTCCTTAATTTCTGTTACAGGCTCAAAATCCTGCTTAGTTTTGGCGTTCATAACCTTTTGTGTCACCGCGCCCTGTTGCGCATTGTTGCCGCCGCAGCCTGCAACGCCTACAAGCAGTAAAGCCGAGAATAAAACTGCTAATAATTTCTTCATACCCATATTATCAACCTCCGCCTTCTTGCAAACACTTCGATGTTTGTTCATGTATTGTAAGAATTATTATAGCACTTTCATACGAAAAATCAAGTAATTTGAAATCTTTATTCGTTTCAACCCAAAGTCTACTGAAACATTTACGCTAAAGATTAAAATGGTTAGCAAGCATCAACCTTAACCAAAAAACCTGTTATTTGCTTCTTTCAAAACAAAAACAAATATTATTTTTGTCCTCTTTCACTTCACAATAGCTTGCGTCAGGTAAAGATAACTTTACAAAAGCCTCTTTCTTCTCATCAAAGTTTGTGCTATAATCTTTTATTAAGCAAGCAAAAACTGACAACAGTACAGCCCGCTTTATGATAATTTAGGGAGGATTTTTACATATGCTGAACCAGGTTTCTTTATTCACCGAAAACAATGAGGGTGGTTTGTTCAAAATCACTACCATTCTCGCTAAAGCCAATATCAATATTTACACCATGCTGGCCAATGACAGTGCGGAATTCGGCATTGTGCGCCTGATTGTGGACAAAGCAGAAACTGCTATCGAGGTGCTGAAGGCAGAAGGCTACCAATGCCGTCAGGACAAGGTTATTGCCGTAGAGATGAACGATACTCCGGGTTATCTGGACGGAATTCTTGCCGCTATCCACGGTGCCAACATCGACATTTCTTACCTTTACATTTCCTTTAACCGCGACAATGTTAAACCGGTAGTAGTTTTCAAAACCAACGAACCGGAAACTGCCACCTTCCTTATCGGTCGTGGCTACAAGCTGCTGGAAACATTTTAATAGCTGAGAAAGTTTAGAGGCCGCCTGCTAAAGCAGGCGGTTTTTTTGCATGCAAAAAACTGCTGCAGCCTTCGCCGCAGCAGCTCATACTTATCAGTTTACAATTCTTCCGCCAGGTCAAGCAACAGTCTTTCCGTTTTTTCCCAGCAC
>OHVZ01000365.1_pt1 | contig 21788 bp, 20 predicted proteins | sample 1579561 | NCBI WGS metagenome assembly OHVZ01 (sample SAMEA3882547, study PRJEB24775) | human gut metagenome | biome: human-associated habitat; feature: intestine environment; material: feces | place: Netherlands | collected 2009/2010
CCCATGGCGTTCTTCATCGCGCGGCGGTGAGAGATACGCTTCTCCAGCTGCTGGGCGATGTTCTCAGCGACGAGCTGAGCGTTCATGTCGGGATTGCGGACCTCGACGATGTTGAGCTTGACCTTCTTGCCGATCAGAGCCTCGACCGCGAGACGCAGCTTCTCGACCTCCGCGCCGTCCTTGCCGATGACCATGCCGGGGCGTGCGCAATGAACGAACAGCGTCACAACATCATTGCTGCGCTCGATCTCGATCTTGGGCACGCCTGCACCGTACAGGCTCTTCTTGACGAACTTGCGGATCTTGTTATCTTCAACGATCAGGTCGCCGACCTTCTCGTCTCTGGCATACCAGCGGGAGTCCCAGTCTTTGATGACGCCGACGCGCATGCCGTGGGGATTAACTTTCTGTCCCATGAAACTGTCTCCTCCCTTTAGTCTCTCTCAGCGACGGCGAGCGTCACGTGAGAGGTTCTCTTGTTGATGCGGTAGCCGCGGCCCTTGCTGGCGGGGATCATGCGCTTGAGGATCGGGCCGGAAGTCGCGTAGACCTCGGACACGTACAGCTTGGAGGTATCCATGCTGAAGTTGTTCTCGGCGTTGGCGACAGCGCTCTTTAAGAGCTTGACCAGGGGCTCGGACGCAGCCTTGGGGGTCTGCATCAGGAGCGCCATGGCGGTGTTGATGTCCTTACCGCGGATCAGGTCGCAGACGATCTGGACCTTGCGGGGAGAGATGCGGACGTATCTCAGATATGCTTTCGCTTCCATATTACTCTGCATCCTCCTTTTTAAGCTTTCTTGGTATGGCCGCGGAAGGTACGAGTGGGCGCGAACTCGCCCAGCTTGTGACCCACCATGTCCTCCTGCACATAGACAGGCACATGACGGCGGCCGTCGTGGACAGCGATGGTGTGGCCGACGAAGGCGGGGAAGATGGTGGAGCTGCGGCTCCAGGTCTTCAGCACGTTCTTCTCGCCCTTGGCGTTCATCTCTTCAACCCGCTTCAGCAGCTCAGGGGCAACATACGGGCCTTTTTTGATAGATCTGCTCATATTCTCTTGCCTCCTTTACTTCACGTTGCGACGCTTGACAATGAACTTGTCGGTGGGATTCTTCTTCTTGCGGGTCTTGTAACCCAGAGCCGGCTTGCCCCAAGGAGTAACAGGGCCAGGACGGCCCACGGGGGACTTGCCTTCACCGCCGCCGTGGGGGTGATCGCAGGGGTTCATGACGCTACCGCGAACGGTGGGACGCCAACCCATGTGACGCTTACGACCGGCCTTACCGATCTGAATGTTCTCGTGCTCCAGATTGCCGACCTGACCGATGCAGGCCTTGCAGTTGGTGCGGATGATGCGGACCTCGCCGGAGGGCATACGGATCTGGGCGTTGTCGCCTTCCTTTGCCATCAGCTGGGCATAGGCGCCGGCGCTGCGGACCAGCTGGGCGCCCTTGCCGGGGTGCATCTCGATGTTGTGGATCACGGTACCCACGGGGATGTTGGCGATGGGCAGGCAGTTGCCGGGCTTGATATCGGCAGCGGCGCTGGAGATCACCTTGTCGCCGGCAGCCAGACCCACAGGGGCCACGATGTAGCGCTTCTCGCCGTCCTCGTACTGGACCAGGGCGATGTTGGCGCTGCGGTTGGGATCGTACTCCAGGCGCAGGACGGTGGCTTCCATGTCCATCTTGTCGCGCTTGAAGTCGATGATGCGGTACTTGCGCTTCTCGCCGCCGCCGCGATGACGGACGGTGATGCGGCCGTAGCTGTTGCGACCAGCGTTCTTCTTCAGCACCTCAACGAGGCTGGCTTCAGGCTTCGCGTGCTTGTCGATACCGTCGAAGCCGGAAACAGTCATGTGGCGGCGGGAAGGGGTGGTCGGCTTAAAAGTTTTAATAGACATTCTCTACACTCCCTTCTCTTACACCATACCCTCGAAGAACTCGATGGTCTTGGAATCCTTAGCCAGCTGGACATACGCTTTCTTCCAGCTCTTACGGGTACCGGGACGGCCGGCGCCCATGCGCTTGGTCTTGCCATCGTAGTTGATGGTGTTGACCTTGGCGACCTTCACGCCGAAGATCTTCTCCACGGCGTTCTTGATCTCGATCTTACCGGCGGAGGGCGCCACCTCGAACACGTACTTCTTGTCGGAAGTAGCGGCCATGGAACGCTCGGTAATGATGGGACGGATAATGATGTCGTATACGTTAGCCATTACGCGAACACCTCCTCGATCACGGTGAGGGCTTCCTTATCCAGCACCAGATACTTGGCCTTGAGAATGTCGTAGACATTGATCAGGTTGGCCATAGAGGTCTCGACGCCGGGGATGTTGCGGGCGCTCTTGACGACGATCTCGTCCTTGGCGGGGGTGACCACCAGAGACTTACCGTCGGCCTTGACGGCGTTCAGGAACGCGCGGAAGTCCTTGGTCTTGATGCTGTCCATCTTGATGCTGTCGATGACGATGATCTCGCCGGCAGCAGCCTTGGCGGACAGAGCAGATTTCATAGCCAGTCTCTTGACCTTCTTGTTCAGAACGTAAGAGTAGCTGCGGGGCTTGGGGGCGAACACGATGCCGCCGTGGGTCCACTGGGGCGCGCGAGTGCTGCCCTGACGGGCGTGACCGGTACCCTTCTGACGCCAGGGCTTCTTGCCGCCGCCGGAGACCTCGGCGCGGGTCAGAGCGCTCTGGGTGCCCTGCCGGCAATTTGCCAGGTGGTTCTTGACCACTTCGTGCACGACGGCGGTGTTCGGCTCAATGCCGAAGATGCTGTCGTTCAGCTCAACAGTACCGACCTCAGCGCCGGCCATGTTCAAAACTTTGATAGCAGACATTTCCTTAAGCACTCCTTTCCTTACTTAGTGCGGGCGGAAGCCTTCTGCGGGTTACGACCGGAAGCCTTCTGCGGGTTGTTGCTGATACCAGCGTCAGCGTGCTTGATGCGGTGGGTCTTAACGGTGGACTTGATGAGCACCAGACCGCCCTTGGGGCCGGGGATGGCGCCGCGGACCGCGATCATGTTCAGCTCAGGATCGACCTTCACGATGTCCAGGTTCTGGATGGTCACCTGGTCGCAGCCCATCTGGCCGGCGCCGATCTTGCCCTTGAAGATACGGCTGGGATCGGTGGTAGAGCCCATGGAACCGGCATGACGATGGACGGGGCCGCCGCCGTGGCTCATGGGGGTACGGCCGGCGTTCCAGCGCTTCACAACGCCCTGGTAGCCGTGACCCTTGGTGGTGCCGGTCACGTCAACGAAGTCGCCCTCGTGGAACGTGTCGGCCTTGATGATGTCGCCGATGTTCAGCTCGGCGGCGTTCTCCAGGTCGAACTCGCGCAGATACTTCTTGGGAGCCACGCCCGCCTTGTTCAGGTGGCCCATCTCGGGCTTGGTCAGCTTGCGCTCGGGGACATCCTCGAAGCCCAGCTGCACAGCGGCGTAGCCTTCCTTCTCGGCAGTCTTCTTCTGGACGACGGTGCAGGGGCCCGCCTCGATAACGGTGACGGGGATGACCTTGCCGTTTTCGTCGAAGATCTGAGACATACCGACTTTCTTGCCAATGATTGCCTTCATGTATGATCCTCCTTAAAGGTTATTGGTCGACATAGATTCAATCTCCATTGGGTAGAGACCGCTTGCTCTGCCGACGTAACCCCCGGAACGCCTCACGCAAGTTAGCGCCCCGGCTGGGTAGCAAGCAAATTCGTTTGCGGGGTATTATATAAGGTGGGTTACAGCTTGATCTCGATCTCCACGCCGGCGGGCAGATCCAGAGCCATCAGCGCCTCCACGGTCTTGGGGGTGGAGTTGGTGATGTCGATCAGTCTCTTGTGGGTGCGGCGCTCGAACTGCTCACGGCTGTCCTTATACTTGTGGGTAGCGCGCAGGATGGTGACGATCTCTTTCTTGGTGGGCAGAGGGATGGGCCCGGACACGGTAGCGCCGGTGCGCTTGGCCGTCTCGACGATCTTCTCTGCGGACTGGTCGATGACCTGATGGTCATAGGCCTTCAGACGAATGCGGATCATTTCTTTTGCCATTTGGTTTGTTCCTCCATAAAATTCGTACGGTTTTTGTTGCTTTGACCAATGCCGTACGGCGGGAAATTTCTTATACGCCGTTCCGTGCGTATCATTCCGGCTCATAAGAAACACCGGCGACCAGGCCGGTGTCCTTCTGGCGCGGCGATCTACGCCGACGTACAGAAATCTCTCAGCCGCCCGATTATCGGACATACTCCCCGGAAGTTACCTCCTTGCGGAGCAATCTCCCGGTTCATCGCAGTTGCAAACGCCTCCGGGTGTGTAGCACCCTTCGCGCGCGTACCCACATATAATAAAGGAAAAATCCCCTTGTGTCAAGGGGATTTTTCTATTTTGTCTACAAAATTTTCACTTATTTTTTGTGGCTTTCGCCCATCACGCCATCGTGTTCACCGTGCCCACGAACAGCGGCACATTGCTGTTGTCAAAGATCACGAACAGGAACGGCCTGTCCAGGTCCATCTCCACAGTGGGCGGCACTTCCATCATGGCCGAGTCCGCGCAGACCAGCTCCGTGTAGGCCGCAGCCTCCACACCCTCCTCGTCGATCTTCACCCGGGCGGCCTGCATGGCGCTGCTGAGGAACGCGCCGTTGTCCGTCAGCGGGGTAAAATCCGCCTCCGCCATGTCAAAAGCATCCGTCACGCCCAGTGCCTGCAGCACCCAGTTCAGCTCGGTGGAGGACTTCACATCGAACTTGGGCACCGACCACACCAGCTCTGCGGCATTGTAGTCCCCGGTCAGCTCCGTCAGGAGCCCCTGCCGCTGCAGCAGGCTCTCCGGCGTCACGCCCTCGTCCGGCAGCACGAACACCATGCGGCCATAGTTCAGCGACCGGAGCGCGGCAGTGTAGCCCTCGCCCTTCCGATAGCTGCCGCTCTCCGTCCGGTGCATGAAGTCCACCCTCTGCGCCGACCCGTCGGCGGCGGTGAATGTGTCCTGCTTCGTCTGACTGCTCTTAAAGGCGTCCTGCCAGCCGGACTTGTAGTAGATGGTGTTATACAGCCGCAGCAGGTCGTTCCCATCGGTGCGGATGTTCCCCGTCTCCTCGGACAGCAATCCGCCGGTGTTTTGGTTCAGCCAGCCGGCGATGGCCTTGTCCGCCTCCGCCGTGCCCATGGGCACCCGGTAGGTGGACGCATAGTACCAGTCCACCAGCGCGTCCACGGCCTCCTGCTTCACGTCGGCGTTTTCCCGCAGGAACGCGCCGTTGGCCAGACGGCACACCGACCGCCCGTCGTCCAGATACACGCTCATCCACAGGTCGCGCACCGTCTGCCGTAGGGTCTCGCTGTCGGCCGCGCCCAGCAGCTCCATCACCTGCTGCTTCGTCTCTCCGTCGGTCATCTCCGTCAGCATGCTGAGCGCCGCGTACAGGCTGATGGGCGAATATACCCGGTTCTCGCTGTCGGCGAAGATCTTGCCCAGCGTTCTGTTAGCAAAGGCCAACACCGCACCGCCGTCCGGCTCCGCATCCAGCTTGCCCAGCTTTTGCAGCGCCTCCCGGTACTCGGTGTATGCCGCGTCGTAGGCGTCCCAGTCGCCCTCACCGTTTTCATCGAAGTAGTCTTCAAACCGCGGCTCTTTGGGATAGGCCGGGTAGGCCGCCTCCTTAACGACGTATTTCGTCAGATCCACGGCAGCTCCCCCTCCCCGTTTGTTGTCCGTCTGGGGCTGCACGGCGCAGCCCGCCAGCATCAGCCCCGCCAGCACCGCACAGCATATCGCTCTTACTCGCTTCATGGGAAATACCTCCTTTTCTTCCTTCTATTCCTTTGGACGCACGCCGCCGCCCCTTTGTTCCCAGCTGAAAAAAGACCGCCCACAGGCGGTCTTTTTATGTTCAGACACGTTTCCACTTTGCGCCGCCGGGTACGTCGGTGATCTCGATTCCCTGCGCCTTCAGCTCATCGCGGATACGGTCGGCCTCGGCAAAATTCTTCGCCTTCTTGGCGTCGGCACGGGCACGGATCAGCGTCTCCTCCTCTGCGTTGGTCTCGCCGTCCTCGCTGATGACGGCGAACTCGCCGGCAGTGGAGGCGGCGGCCTGCTTGGCGCGGAGGGCGGCGGCCTTCTCCAGCAGCTTCAGGCCCAGCACGGTGTCGAAGCTGTCCAGCAGGGCCAGCTTGGTCTTGTCATTGGTCTTGGCCTTCAGCACGTCATACAGCACCGTCACAGCCATAGAGGTGTTCAAGTCGTTGTCCATGGCAGCCATGAACTTGGCCTTGTACTCGTCAAAGGCAGCCCGGTCCACCTCGCCCTCATCATTTAGCGCCGCGATCTTGCTCAGCAGCTTGTTGTAGGCCACGGTGGCGTTGTCCAGGTTCTCCCAGGTGAACACCAGGCTCTTGCGGTAGTGGCTCTGCAGGCAGAAGAACCGGTAGGCCAGCGGGTCATAGCCCTTCTCCTCCAGCAGCGATACCGTCAGGAACTCGCCCTTGGATTTGGACATCTTGCCGTGGTCGGTGTTCAGGTGTGCCACATGGCACCAGTGAGGGCACCAGGGATGGCCCAGATAGCTCTCGCTCTGGGCGATCTCATTGGTATGGTGGGGGAAGGCGTTGTCCACGCCGCCGCAGTGCAGATCCAGATACTCGCCGTTGTACTTCATGGAAATACCGGAGCACTCAATGTGCCAGCCGGGATAGCCCACGCCCCAGGGAGAGTCCCATTTCAGCGCCTGGTCCTCGAACTTGGACTTGGTGAACCACAGCACAAAGTCGTTCTTGTTGCGCTTGTTGGTGTCCTCCTCCACGCCCTCGCGGACGCCCACAGCCAGATCCTCCTCGTTGTGATCGTTGAAGATGTAGTACCGCTTCAGCTTACTGGTGTCGAAATACACGTTGCCACCGGCCAGATACGCGTACCCAGTGTCGATGAGTTTGGTGATGATCTTGATATAGTCGTCAATAAGGCCGGTAGCGGGCTGCACCACATCCGGACGCTTGATGTTCAGCTTCCGGCAGTCCTCGAAAAACGCGTCGGTGTAATACTTGGCGATCTCCATGACGGTCTTGTGCTCACGCTTGGCGCCCTTGAGCATCTTATCCTCGCCCTCGTCGGCATCGGAGGTCAGGTGCCCCACGTCGGTAATATTCATGACGCGGTTCACGTCGTATCCGGCGTAGCGCAGGTACTTCTCCAGCACGTCCTCCATGATATAGGAGCGCAGGTTGCCGATGTGGGCAAAGTGGTACACCGTGGGGCCGCAGGTGTACATCTCCACATGGCCGGGGGTGTGGGTCTTGAACTCCTCTTTCTTGTGGGTGGCGGAATTATACAAATACATAACGGTTCTCCTTCTATCTACATTATATTATTATGCCGAACAAAAACGCCTCCCATGCCGTAGGGCATGAGAGGCGAAAAAGACTTCGCGGTTCCACTCTCGTTTATCACTCAAGTCCGGCCATAACGCAGGCCATGCGGAGGGCATCCACATCCCTCGCGCTCCCGGACGCACTTTCCGCACCGCTCGGCAGGACGGCTTTCAGCCGGTGGCCGTCCCTCTCTTGGCAAAGCGCCGGTGCGTACTCTTTCCGATCAACGCGCTATTCGGTTCAGTTAATAGTAACAGGAATTCCCCACCATGTCAAGTCATTTGACCTCTTTGAACACATCAGCGTTCTTGGCAAAATACTCAACTCCGGAGTACACCGTTGTCACCAAAATGATACCCTGGCATACATAGTTCAGCACCTGAGGGATACCCAGCAGGATCAGGCAGATACACACCATAGTACTGGCTGTCTTGACCTTGCCGGACCAGCCGGCGGCGATGACGCGCCCCTTCTCCACGGCCACCAAACGCATACCGGACACAGCAAACTCCCGCAGCAGCACGATGGCCAGCACCCACGCGGCGAAGGTACCCTCCTCCACGAACCAGCACAGTGCCGCCATGACGAGGCACTTGTCCGCCAGCGGATCCATGAATTTCCCGAAATCGGAGACCTGATTATAGTGCCGGGCAATGTAGCCGTCCAGCAGGTCGGTCAGGCACGCCACGATGTAGATGCCCAGCGCCACGTAGCGGCTGCCGGGAAAGCCCCAGTACAGCACCACCAAGAACGCGGGAATCATCAGCACCCGCAGGATCGTCAGTTTGTTCGCCGTAGTCATATATGTATCCGCCTTTCGCTTTTATCTCTCGCAGTATTATAGCACAGTGCCGGGCAAAGGGAAAGCCCCCTTTTACTCCGCCAACTCGCCGGTCAGCTCACCGTCCATGGCACCGGTGATACGCACCGGTACGAACTCACCCGCCTCCACCTCGTGGTCGGCGGTGAAATAGATGCGCCCGTCAATATCGGGGCTCTCGGCGTAGCTACGCCCCACGAACTGCATGGCCTCCTGGTCGAAGCCATCACACAGCACCTCTGCCACAGTGCCCATACGGCTGTCGTTGAAGTCGTCCATGATCCGGGACTGTACGTCCACCACCAGCTCCGCCCGGCGCTCGGCCTCGGCGGTGTCCACACGGTTCAGCATACGCGCCGCCGGTGTCCCCTCCTCTGGGGAGTAGGGGAACACGCCCGCCCGTTCGATGCGGACCTCCTGTAAAAATTCGCACAGCTCCTCAAACGCCGCCTCATCCTCGAAGGGCAGGCCGGTGATCAGGCTGGTGCGCAGCACCAGACCGGGAATGCGCGCCCGCAGCTCACGGAACAGTGCCAGCAGCTCCGCCTTGTCGCCCCGGCGGTTCATGGCCTTCAGCACCCTGTCATTGCAGTGCTGGATGGGGATATCCAGATAGGGCAGCACCTTCTCCTCTGCGGCAATGGTGTCGATCAGCTCGTCGGTGAACTCGTCCGGATACAGATAGTGCAGCCGGATCCAGCGGAAGTCCAGCTTACACAGCTCCCGCAGCAGCACCGCCAGCTTCTTTTCGCCGTACAGATCAATGCCGTAGCGGGTGATATCCTGGGCGATGACGATGCACTCCTTCACCCCGGCGTCAGCCAGATGCTTCGCCTCGACCAGCACATCCTCCATGCGGCGGCTGCGGTATTTCCCGCGCAGAGAGGGTATCACACAGTATGCACAGCGGTTGTCGCAGCCCTCGGCAATACGCAGATAGGCATAGTGCCCCGGCGTCGTCAGCACCCGGTCGAATTCATCGATCATCCCGTGGATATCGGCAAAGCGCCGGGGCGTACCGCCGGCCATCATTTCCGAGAGCGCCGGCACGATCTCACCGTAGCTGCCGGTGCCCATGATACCGTCCACCTCCGGCAGCTCGTCCAGTATCTCCTGCTGGTAGCGCTGGGTCAGGCACCCCGTCACCAGTATCTTGCCCACCTGTCCCTCGGCCTTCAACGCCGCCACGGACAGTATGGTGTCGATCGCCTCCTCCTTGGCACTGTCGATAAACCCGCAGGTGTTGATGACCACCGCGTCTGCACCGGCGGGTGCCTTCAGCAGCGTATACCCCGCATCGCGGCACAGAGCCATCATCTGCTCTGTGTTCACCAAATTCTTGGCACAGCCAAGGGAAATAAATGCAACCTTCACGTTGTATACCTCACGTCTCGTCTATTTCCTGCCCCCACTCATTGAGCACGGGCCGTATGTCATTCCAGGAAAACCCACGCCGCTGCAATGCCGCGGCCAGCTTCCGGCTTTCCTCCTGTGTCATGGGCCGCCCACGCAGTCTGGCAGCCACCACCTTCCGCACGGCATCCGCCGCCGGGGGCAGCTGTGCCAGCGCCTCGTCCCACAGCTCCCGGGGCACGCCCCGGCGGTGCAGTTCCTGTTTCACCCGGCCTGGGCCATAACCCATGGCCCCGTAATGCCGCACGATAACGCCGGCATAGCCCTCGTCATCCACTGCGCCGAGCGTCTCCAGCCAGTCGGCGGTGTCCGCCGCCTGCTCCTCCGTGGCGCCCTTTTTTGTCAAACGGCGCTGCACCTCTTTTTTGGACAACATCCGTCCCGACGCCATCCGCGCCGCGGTCTGCTTCAGCTGAGACTGCTGTGCCGCCGCCTGTAATTCTACCACAAGCGCCGGCGACAAGTCCATACCTTTGTATAAACCAAAGCGCAGAAGCTCCGCGCCGGTGATCCGAAGGAGGTCGCCCCCCTCCAGAAACACCAGCACGCGCTCCTGCTTGTGCTTTGATTTTTCAATGCGCTCGATCCGCATCAGTCTTCGTCGTCAAAATCGTCGGCGGTCACGTCCACCGCCCGTCCGGCGGCCTTGGCCGCTACCCGGGACTGGCTGCCCATCAGCTTGTGGAAGTTCTCCCGCACCGCCGTCTCCAACTTATCCGCCTCGTCCGGATGGTCGCGGAAGTACTGCTTGGCCGCGTCACGACCCTGACCCAGGCGCAGCTCGCCCATATTGAACCAGGAACCACTCTTCTGCACCAGGTCCAGCTTCACCGCCAGATCCAGCAGGTCGCCCAGCTTGCTGATGCCCTCGCCGTACATGATATCGAACTCCGCCTCGCGGAACGGAGGCGCCACCTTGTTCTTCACCACCTTGGCCCGGGTACGGTTGCCGATGACCTCGCCGCCGGACTTCAACGTCTCGATACGGCGCACGTCAATGCGGACGGAGGCATAAAACTTCAGTGCACGGCCGCCGGTGGTGACCTCCGGATTGCCGTACATGACGCCCACCTTCTCGCGCAGCTGGTTGATGAAGATAACGATGGAATTAGTCTTGTTGATGATTCCCGTCAGCTTGCGCAGCGCCTGGCTCATCAGTCGGGCATGCAGGCCCACAAAGCTGTCACCCATCTCGCCCTCGATCTCGGCACGGGGCACCAGCGCCGCCACGGAGTCCACCACCACTACGTCGATGGCTCCGCTGCGGACCAGGGCCTCGGTGATCTCCAGCGCCTGCTCGCCGGTGTCCGGCTGAGAGATCAGCATATCCTCCACGTTAACGCCCAGCGCCTTGGCATAGGTGGGGTCCAGAGCGTGCTCCGCGTCCACGAAGGCCACCTCGCCGCCCATTTTCTGTGCCTCGGCCAGCACGTGCAGTGCCAGCGTGGTCTTACCGGAGGACTCCGGCCCGTAGATCTCCACAATACGGCCCCGGGGCAGGCCGCCGATACCCAGCGCCAGATCCAGCGACAGTGAGCCGGTAGGAATGGACTCCACATTCAGCGTACTCTCCGCACCATAGCGCATGATCGACCCCTTGCCGTACATCTTCTCGATCTGCTGCATGGCCGTCTCCAGCGCCTTCTTTTTGTCGGATACCACCGGTGCCGGGGCGACAGGTTCTTTTTTGACTGCCATAGTTCCGTCCTCCTCAAGTTCTGATGTATCTAAGATATCTCCCCAACTGTCCCAAAAAACGGACAGCCAACGTACGCTGTCAAAGCTCCGAGCACAGCACACCCTCTACCACCCGGGGAATACCGTTCAAGTCCGGGGTGATCTCCAGGTCGCCGAAGCCCACGCTCCGCATGATCCGCAGCACCTCGTCCGCCTGGCCGATACCCACCTCGAACAACAGCCGTCCGCCCACGCGGAGCGCTGCCGTCCAGTGTCCGGCGATCGCTCGATAGAAGTCCAGCCCATCCGTGCCGCCCCGCAGCGCCAGATGAGGCTCGTAGTCCCGCACAGACGCATCCAGCTCCGCGATGTCTCCATCCGGGATATAGGGCGGATTGGACACGATGCAGTCGAATTCCCCCAGATGGGCCGGCGGCTTCTCCCGCGCGTCCAGCTGCAGGGACACCACCCGCCCGGTCAGGTCATTGCGGCGGATGTTCTGGCGGCAGATACGCAGCGCACCCTCGTCCAGTTCGCCCAACACCACATGGCTCTCCGGCGCGTTTTTGGCCAGGGCCAGACCGATACAGCCCGAACCGGCACACAGGTCCAGCACCCGGGGCTCGGCCACGGTCTTCAGGTACGTCAGCGCCCGATCCACCAATACCTCGGTGTCCGGCCGGGGAATCAGCACGCTCTCAGAGATATCCAGCGGCAGGCCGTAGAACTCCCACTCGCCGATCAGGTACGCCACCGGCTCGCCGGCCAGATGGCGCTCCGCCAGGCGGCGCACCTGCTGTTCCACCGACTCCGGCACGTACAGCCGGCCATCCCGGCTCAGCGCCTCCCGGGTCTTCCCGGAGGCGCAGCATACCAACTCCCGGGACTCCAGCGTGGGATCGGGCAGTCCTGCCCGCAGGAATTGCTGCCGCACGTCCAAATACAAATTGTTATATGTGATCGCCATAATACGTACCGTTTTCACTTTCTTCGGTATTTTTCGGCGCTCTCCGCTGTTTTGCGCCCCGCTGCGCGACCCCGGCTTACCAGGTGTCGGTACCCTTCTCCTCCGGAATGACCAGCTTCATGGCCTCGATGGCTACCTCGATCATGCTGTCGTCCGGCTCGTGGGTCGTAAAGTTCTGCAGCCACATACCGGGGGCAGAGAGGACGCGCGTCAGCGCATTGTCGTGCGCCCCCACCATGCGGTTAAACTCGTAGGTAATGCCTACTACGGGCACCAGCAGCAGCAGCTTCACGCCCACACGGACCCACACGCTCTGCCAGTTGATGTAGGGGAACACCAGGCTGGAGACAATGATGGACACGATGATGACCACAAACAGGAAGCTGGTGCCGCAGCGGGGGTGGTGCCGGGGCTGGATACGAACGTTCTCCACCGTCAGCGGCAATCCCGCCTCATAGCAGAAAATGGTCTTGTGCTCCGCACCGTGGTAGCAGAACACCCGGTATACGTCCTTCTGTCTGGAGCAGAGGATCATGTACGCCAGCAGCACCAGAATCTTGACCACACCCTCGATCAGGTTATGGAGTGCAGGGGTCGTGGCATGAAACAGCCCCGCCAGAAACGTAGGCAGCAGCATGAACAGCACCAGCATCAAGCCGATGCTCAGCACCACTGAAAAGCCCACCAGCAGCGATTGCAGTTTCTCCGCCGGCACGTGCTTGTTGAGCCATTCCTCCAGCTTGTCCGGCTTGGCATCCTCGTCCTCCGGGAAGTAATCCGCCGAGAACATCAGTGCCTTAACGCCGGTGATCATGGAGCCGATGAACGTCACCGCGCCCCGCAGAATGGGAACTCCCAAAATGGGGTAGTTGGCCTTGACGAATTTGCGCTGGGCCACCTTGGTGACCAGGCCCTCCGGCGAACGGACCACAATTGCGTCCTTCTCCGGGCCACGCATAAGTATTCCCTCGATCAGCGCCTGTCCGCCAATACTGGTACGGAAAGCGCCCTTTTTCTTTTCCATAGGTCTGCTGAATTCCTTTCTGACGCAAGCATAGCACAGCTCGCAATAAAATGCAACACTTGTTCGAGTTTTTTCTGTTTTTTTACAATTCCTGTTCCGCCTGCTTTTTCAGCGGCAAATACACCGTAACTACGGTGCCGCCGCCCTCGGCGTTGGCGATGTCCAGTCGTCCGCCGTGGCGCTGGACGATCTCGTCGCAGACCGCCAGACCGATTCCGCTGCCCCGAGCCTTGGATGAGCCCTTGTAGAACTTCTGCTTCACATAAGGCAGCTCCGCTTCCGGTATACCGGGGCCGAAATCCCGGATAGTGATCACGTACTCCCCTTCCTGTTGGCTCAGATGCACAGCGATGCGCTTGCCGCTGCCGCCGTGCTTGGCCGCATTGTCCAGCAGATTGCAGAACACCTGCTTCAGGCGTTCCGGGTCGCCGGAGATGACCTCGCTGTACTCCGCCCGATCACTGGAATACTCCAGGGCAATGCCGTCCTGGCGAAACAGCTCCCGATAGCTGTACACCGCGTCCTCCAACTCCGCCTGCAAATCGGTGTCCTCCACCTGCAGGGTGAAGCGTCCGTCCTCCAGGCGGGAAAATTGCAGCAGCTCCTCCACCATATTGGTCAGACGGCGGGACTCCTTCACCATGATCTGCACGCCGCGCTTGATCTGCTGCACGTCGTTGGACTCGTCTGCCAGCAGCGTTTCACCCCACCCGTTGATCGCCGTCAGCGGTGTCCGCAGCTCATGGGACACCGAGGAGATGAACTCGGACTTCATTCGTTCGCTCTCGCCGATCTTGCGGGACATATCGTTGATGTTGTCCACCAGCTCGCCCATTTCGTCGGAGTACTTGTTGGGTATCTGCACGCCGTAGCTGCCTCCGGAGATACGCTTGGCCGCCTCTGACACGGCGGACACGGGGGCCACCACATTGTTGATGAAGATCATGCTGGACATGACGATCAGCCCCACCACCGCCAGCATGACGCCGGCCACCAGCAGGACCGTCAGCAGCACCTGCCGGTCGATGTTCCCGATGGCGGTAACGTAGCGCATAACGCCCACCACCTGGCCGTTGAACTTCAGCAGGCCGGACACCGCCAGGATGCGCTCCCCGGTGACGCTGTCACGGCCGATGTAGTCCTGCACCGTGCCGCTTTCCAGCGCCCGTAGTATTTCCGGTGTGCTGGGGTAGGTGCCGGTGGTGACGCCCCGGGTCGTGACCTCCACGCGGCCGGAGCTGTTGAGGAACTGCAGCTCGATCTTGTCGCTGTCGTCAAAGGCAGCAGCGTAGATCGTCGCGCTGCGGTAATATTCCCGATAGCTGGTCATCACATAGGTGTTGAAATAGTCCGCACCCGCCGCGGCCTTGGCTCGCAGGGTAGAGCGCGCACTGTTGTAGTAGTTGCTGGCAAAACCCACGGAGATGAGCACGCCCACCAGCAGCAATATGACCAGCACCGGCCCCATGCTGCCGGTGAGCCACCGGCGGCGCAGGCCCTGCACTTTATGCTTCTTTCCTGCCAAGGCGTTCATCTCCTTTCATCGTAAAACAAGGTATAGCGCACCCACGGGCGCGGCGCAAAGCCTGACAGCGAGAGATTTTTTGCCAGGACGAGCCACAGCGGCGCAGGCGTACTGTGTGTACGTCAAGCCGCTGCAACGAAGTACTGGTGGAAAAGCTCTGCTGTCACAGCCCCCATTTGTAGCCGAAACCCCAGATCGTCGTAATATAGGTTGGGTTCGTGGCATTGTCCTCGATCTTCAGCCGCAGGCGCCGGATATTCACGTCTACGATCTTGAGCTCACCGAAATAGTCGTGGCCCCAGACCAAGTCCAGGATCTCCTCGCGGGAGAGCGCCTTACCGGGGTTCTCCATAAACATCTTCATGATGGCATACTCCACCTGGGTGAGCTTGATCCGCTGGCCGTTCTTCTCCAGGGTACGGTTACGTGTGTTCAGCAGGAAGGGCGGCTGGTCGATCTCACCGGCGTCCACGACACCGCCGCCGGACCGGCGCATCAGCGCATCCACGCGGGCGGTCAGCTCCGCCGGGGAGAAGGGCTTTGTCACATAGTCGTCGGCACCGGTCATCAATCCCGTCACCTTATCCATTTCCTGGGACCGTGCGGTAAGCATAATGATGCCGATGGCAGCGTTGGTGGCGCGGATACGGCGGCAAACCTCGAAACCATCGATACCGGGCAGCATAATATCCAGCAGCGCCACCCGGACGTCGCTGTGGATCTTCAGCTTTTCCAGTGCCTCCTCGCCTGTTTCCGCCTCCACCACCTCGTAGCCGGCGCGGCGGAGATTGATAACGATAAAGCTGCGGATGCTGGACTCGTCCTCCAGTACCAGTACCTTTTTCATGGCAGTCCCCTCCTTGTCAGTTGCTCCAGCTGCCTACGATGAGGCTGAAGCTGCGGCGCAGCAGATCCTCATCCATGCCGTAATAGGCCGCCGCGTCATTCAGCTCGCCGGCGTAGATGGTGGCTGTTTGACGGCGCAGCAGCACCCTTTTCCCCATGCGGCCGCGGTTCTCCCGATTCTCACCGGTGATGGTGTACAGGCTCAGCACCGGATCCCCGTTGATCGCCAGGCTGAACTGATTTTCATTGCTGATGCTGGTGGTGGCGGTCTCCACGCTCCAGTCCCACCAGCTCTCCGGTATGGTGAAATACCACCCGCAGGACAGGCTGTGGTACGTCTTGGCCACGGTGGACAACTGCCCGTCGCCGTTGCAGCAAAGCCAACTGACCAGACCGTCCGTCTGCTCCGCTGTCCAACTGGTATCCGGACTGGGCAGCTCAATGATTCCGTCGCCGTTGATATCCTGGGGCAGCAGCTGACGATAGGGAAACACGGCGTTGGACACACCGGTACTGCTGCCGCTGAGTGCCAAATTCACCAGCCCCAGATCCTGGCGGAACACCAGAATATCCGTGGCGGCCATGCCCTGCTCATCCACGCCGGTGATATACAGCGCCGGCGTGTCGGCATCCAGCCGACCGCTGACCAGGCTGCCCCGGTTCACCGAGGCCATGGTGCTGGACAGCACGCAGCGGTAGGCCACGCCCATCTGCTCATCCTGCCAGCCGTAGAACTCCGCCACCGGCTGGCTATCCGCATCGGTACGAAGCACCAGCAGGCTGGGGATACCGTCACCATTCAGATCCTGTATGGTAAAGCGCGTGTAGCCGCTGGACATCAGCGCCACTGGCTCCCGCGCCACGGTGTACACCGCCACGGTCTGCACCTCGGCGCTGATACGCCAGCCCACGATCAGCTCACGCCGGCCGTCGCCGTTCAGGTCCTGATAGTATACGCTGTCGATGGCGGTGCCGCTGCTCTCGATGGTGCAGTAGCGGGCATAGCTGTCGCCCTCGATCTTAAATACAAATATTTTCAGCGGCTTTTCGTCGCTGCTCATGCGGAAAAAGGCCAGGGCTTCCTGCTGCCCGTCGCCGTCCAGGTCAGCCATCTGCACCGACTGGATATTCCGCCCGCCGGTAGGCGAGGCGTACTCATAACCCTGTGTGATCAGTGCCTCCAGCTCTTGGGTCAGGCCGGTGTACTCCTCCGCCATTCGCGGCAGGGTAAACAGTTCCTCCACCGAATCGTCAGAGAAACCGCAGCCGGTCAATGCCGCTGCCAGCAGCGCCAGCAGCCCGACCAGGCAGATATACCGTTTCAAACGCCGCATACAGCAGCACCTCCCTCCGGGTCATACTCTTACTTAAATATCATACCACATCTTGCACTGCTTTGGTAGAGGGAAAATCGTAAATAAACAGCAAATTAATGCCGGACGCAGAGAGCACCCCTTTCGGGGTGCTCTCTGTATTCCCCTGCCGGTGCAGGGTGGAAGACATCAGCCGTGGGAGGGATATCCTCTTAGGCATCGCGGCGGCCACGCCTCCCGCACAGCTTTACCGCGCCGGCCAGCGACAGGGCGGCGACCTCAGCGTATACGGCAATTCCCGCGTCAAAGGTCGTGGGGCTGACCGTCCTTTTCACAGGTGCAGGGGGCTCGCTGTAGTAATAGGCGGCCGCCGTGTAGGACACGGAGGGCTTGGGGAACTCCAGAGCCTCACCCTGCTCACCGTCTGTGGCTACCGGTGTCAAGATCGCGCTCTCATTGGTATAAAGCGCCTTTGACACGTCTACGTGTGTGGTGGTGTCATCCACATAACCGTCCCCATTCAGATCCATCACACCGTGGGTGCCGGCGGCGGGCGTACCGGCGAGCTTTACAGTGTAGGAAAGCTTGACCGGGGCAAAGTTGGAGACCGGTTCGTTGATTTCCCATGTGAAGCTGTCGGCGGCACCGTTGTACTCTATCTTGAAGCGGTAATTCCTCTCATTCTGGTCGCCGCCGAAGTAGGTCACATTTCCATCCTGCTCATATTGCAGTTTTTGCCCGCCAACGGTGAGACAAAACGTGCCGGGAACGAGATCGAAACTCTTGCCGACAGTATCCGCCACAGCGGAACCCTTATCAACAGCGTAGAGGACTTTATGTTGGATCGAGTTAAAATCGACTGCTCTCCCTCCCGCCAGTCTGTTCATAAAGGCGGTACCCCACTGCCGTATTTCCCTTGCCAACACGGCATGGCACTGATAGCCACTCTCCTGCATCGCTTTGTAGGTACTCTCTGTCAGGTGCAGGGCTTTCTCCACATTTGAAACGTTTTCCTTGTTCTGCAACAGTTTGCTATCATCGGTCGGAGCCTGCCCAGTATATTGATAGTCCCAATCCTCGTTGTCATTGTCTGTCTCCATTCTTCGGGCAATATCGCTCATCCAGTCATTGATGCTGCCCTTGGGAATAGACGTTTCTGCCCCTTCGTACTGCACGTTCAACTCACTTAGCGTACCGCACTGGTTAGGACCATCCGAGTTTAGGCTGCCATCAAAGCTGCGCGTATACGGGGTAGTATGATCATCCTCCTTGCAGAACTGATAGGTAACGCCGTCACTGACAAATATCAGATGCTTGCGGTGCGGCTCGACCGCCGTATCGCCATCGAGCATTTTCTTGCCCGCAAGAAGTCCCGCATGCGTATTGCTGCCTTCGGATATAGTTTTCTTTATCGCAGCCTCAATGGTAGGATAGTTCTCCTCTGTAAGCTCCGTAAGCTGGAGCGCAACTTCTGCCGCCCGATTGAAAATAACAACGCCGACCTTGACCATCACACCGCGTTCCCTCACCTCTTCCTTCAGGTCGACAAGAAGCGCTAACGCCTTATTCTCCAATTCTGCGCTTGTAGATTTGTCCAGCACAAAGACCACATCGCTGGCCAGTCTTTCCTCTGCGCTGGGAAGCGACAACGTAACGGTGGACCGATAGTCCTTATCCAGTACGGTGGCTGTCTTGGATCGAGACACATTCACCAAACTCGGAGTCACCTCCCCATCAGTCGGCACTGTCCCCCACGCAACAACGGCCGTTGTCAGCAGCAGGGTAAGCATTAGTAAAAAACAGCTTATCCTCCTCATTTTCTCCTCCTTTCCCATTGTACAGACCTCTTTGTTTCAATTGTGCATTGAAACAAAGAGCAGTGGTACCACTGCTGGTTCGTGTATCTATTATATATTCTTGCAGTGAAATGTCAAGCAGTTATTGATATATTGGTAATTTTTGTCAAATTCGTATATACCCTTCTATCAGCGGCAAAAAAAGAGACATCCTCACGGATGTCTCTTTTTTGGTGCCGGTGACCGGACTCGAACCGGTACGCTGTCGCCAGCGGTGGATTTTGAGTCCACTACGTCTACCAATTCCATCACACCGGCATATATTACCCGCACATTATACCGTAAATGGCCGGCGATTGCAAGACAAATTTACCCGCCGAAAGCACTGACGCCCAACAGGCTCAAGCCGCCCATGATGGCACCGGCCAGGAGGACGCCGGCGGCGCAGGCGAGGGTGCTTTTTTTGAAGTCCATATCAAGCAGGCTGGCGGCCAGAGTTCCGGTCCAGGCACCGGTGCCCGGCAGGGGTATCCCTACGAACAGCAGCAGCGCCCAGTACAGTCCGCGGCCGGCTTTGGCCTGGAGCTTACGCCCGGCTTTCTCCCCTTTTTCCAGGCAAAAGGTGAAAAATTTTCCGATATACCTCTTATCTTTCCCCCATACAAGCACTTTTCGTGCAAAAAAATAAATGATGGGAACCGGCAGCATATTGCCCGCGATGGCGATCAGATACGTCAGCCACAGGGGCAGATCGAAAGCCACGCCGTAGGGGATCGCGCCCCGCAGCTCGATCAACGGCACCATGGAGACGAAAAAAACGATGACACAATGCTTAAACATATACGTTCCTTCACTTTACTTCATTGTATACCTTATTGTATCCTTACTGTGCTTTTTTTGTAACTGTCATTATACCCGAAGTTTCCCTCTTTGACAAGGCGCACAAGGGCGGTTTAAGAAATACCTAAATTTTCTACCGACTTTTTTTCAGTTTCAGTCGACAAATACCACCTGTACCTGTTATACTACCTATAAGAAGATTTTATCATGGGAGGAAATGGGCCATGAGCGTTGCAGACGTCATATCGCTGCTGGGCGGTATCGCACTGTTTTTGTTCGGTATGTCCCTGATGGGCGAGGGCCTGAAAAAGGTCGCCGGCAGCCGCCTGGAGCTGGTGCTCTATAAGCTGAGCAGCACACCGCTGAAGGGCGTACTGCTGGGCACCGGCGTTACCGCTGTGATCCAGTCCTCCTCCGCCACCTCTGTGATGGTGGTGGGCTTCGTCAACTCCGGCATGATGAAGGTCAAGCAGGCCATCGGCGTGATCATGGGCGCCATACTGGGCACCAGCGTCACCGGGTGGATCCTGTGCCTGTCTTCCCTGGAGGGCGGCAGCGGCGTGGTGCAGCTGCTGAGCACCGAGGTGCTCACCGGCATCGTGGCCGTGGTCGGCATCATCCTGCGGATGTTCACCGGCAAGACCAGCAACCGCTATGTGGGCGAGATCCTGCTGGGCTTCGCGGTGCTGATGTACGGTATGTCCGCCATGTCCGGCGCGGTGTCCCCCCTGCGGGAGAGCGAGGCCTTTATCCGCATCCTGACCAGCTTCTCCAACCCCATTTTAGGTATTCTGGTGGGTCTGGCGTTCACCAGCGTTTTGCAGAGCGCCTCCGCCGCGGTGGGTATTTTGCAGGCGCTGGCCATTACCGGCGCTGTCACCTTTGAGGTGGCTCTGCCCATCGTCATGGGCATCGCCATCGGCGCGGCGGTGCCTGTGCTGCTGTCCGCCCTGGGCGCCAACCTCAACGGCAAGCGCACCGCCTTTATCTATCTGCTGATCGACGTGCTGGGCGTGCTGATCTGGGCGCTGCTGTTCTACGGCGCCAACGCCATTATCCACTTCACCTTTTTGGACGCGGTCCTGTCCTCTGTGTCCATCGCACTGATGAACACCCTGTTCCGCCTGGCCACCGTGATCGTGCTGCTGCCCTGCATCGGGCTGATGGAGCGCATGGTGGAGCTGCTGTTCCCCGACGACGGCTCCGCCGCCGAGGAACAGGAGATGGACCGGCTGGAGGAGCGCTTTTTGCAGCACCCGGCGCTGTCCATCGAGCAGAGCCGGCTGGTGACCAACTCCATGGCCGAACGGGCCGAGGGCAACCTGCTGATGGCCGTTGGCCTGCGGAACCGCTGGTCCGACAAGGATTTCCGCATGGTGGGTGAAACGGAGTCCGTTATCGACCGCTACGAGGACAAGCTGGGCACCTATCTGATGAAGATCACCAGCAAGTCCCTGTCTCAATCCCAGAGCGAGGAGGTCAGCAAATACCTGCACACCATCTCCGATTTTGAGCGTATCTCCGACCACGCACTGAATATTTCGGAGGCCGCCAAGGAGATACACGACAAGGATCTGCAATTCTCCCCTGAGGCCTGTCATGAACTGGACGTGATAGAGTCCGCCGTCCGGGAGATATTGTCCATCGCCGTGGGCGCCTTTGTGGAAAACGATCCCCAGCGAGCCGCCCGGGTGGAGCCGCTGGAGGAGATCATCGACGGCCTGTGCGATGAGATGAAGTCCCACCATGTGGACCGGCTGCAGTCCGGCAGCTGCACGCTGAACCAGGGGTTCGTGTTCAACGACCTGCTGACCAACTACGAGCGCGTGGCGGACCACTGCTCCAACATCGCCGTGGCCATCATCGAGCTGGAGTCCGACTCCTTCGACACCCATGAGTATCTGAACAGTGTCCGGGCCATGAAGTCCAGTTCCTTCGCGCGGTACTACGAGGAGTACAAGCAGGAATATCATCTGTGAAAAACAGCCCTTCGGCGGTGGCCGGAGGGCTGTTTTTTTGTGTGCCGGGATGGGGAGTTTCGCGCCCCCTGGCGCGAGTAGCTTTCTTTCATCGTTGAAAGAAAGCTACCAAAGAAAGCCGCTTGAAACTACGTTTCAAGACTTCCTTGCGCGGGAATGTGCAGGTGTTGCGCCTGCGGGCGCAAGCTGGGGCGTTTCGTGCCCCGGCACGAGTA